>Ga0306921_10000316_pt1 | contig 40011 bp, 38 predicted proteins | sample sta12Cox44000080_FD_203760 | JGI IMG/M metagenome (GOLD analysis project Ga0306921, IMG submission 203760) | Lab enrichment of tropical soil microbial communities from Luquillo Experimental Forest, Puerto Rico - statoxic.12C.oxic.44.000.080 (v2)... | ecosystem: Environmental > Terrestrial >... | reverse complement strand
GGCTGACTACAAGAACGGCGTGTTGACGTTGCGCATTCCAAAGCGCGAGGAAGCCAAGCCGAAGCAGATCAAGGTGAACGTGGAAGCTCCGGCTACGGCCGCCGCAGTGGGTCGCTAATCACGAAAGACACAACGGCGCACATTGACGTGCGCTAGCATAGGGGCTGGCCTCGCGGCCGGCCCTTTTTGCATGAGCGAGTACCGGAGGGAGGGAACCATGCTTCGTTTTGACAAAATGACCGTGAAGGCACAGGAAGCGCTTCAGGTAGCACAGGAAGTTGCAGCACGCCACGAAAACCAGGCGGTAGAACCACTCCACCTTTTTGCTGCGTTGATCCAGCAACAAGATGGTGTTGTTCCTCCGATGCTCGCGCGGCTCGGCATTCGCATTGAATTGTTGAGCCAGGACGTGGATCGCGAAATCGGCCGCTTGCCGAAGGTGCAGGGATTCGCGCAACAAAATCTGAGCCGCTCACTGAACCACGTGCTGGAGCGCTCCTTCGACGAAGCGCAGAAGTTCAAGGACGAGTATGTTTCGACCGAGCATCTCTTCCTTGCCATTGCCGGCCAGGATCGCGATCCTGCCGGTCAACTCCTGAAGAAGCATGGGGCTTCCCACGAAGCCATCCTTCAGGCTTTGGCGGGCGTTCGCGGCAGTCAACGTGTCACGTCGCAGAACCCGGAAGCCACTTACGCCGCGCTTGAGAAATATGCGCGCGACCTTACCGAACTTGCGCGGCGTTCCAAATTGGATCCTGTTATCGGCCGCGATGAAGAGATTCGCCGCGTCATGCAGATTCTGGCGCGCCGCACGAAAAACAATCCGGTGCTCATCGGGGAACCGGGTGTGGGCAAAACCGCGATTGTCGAAGGGCTCGCACAACGAATTGTTTCAGGCGATGTCCCAGATGTCCTGAAAACCAAAAGACTTGTGGCACTGGATTTGGCTGCGATGGTTGCGGGTGCAAAATATCGCGGTGAATTCGAGGATCGCCTGAAGGCAGTCCTCAAAGAAATCGCCGAAGCGGAAGGCCAAATCATTCTGTTCATCGATGAATTGCACACGCTTGTGGGTGCGGGAGCGGCCGAGGGCGCGATGGACGCCTCCAACATGTTGAAGCCAGCCCTGGCCCGTGGCGAACTCCGCGCGATTGGTGCGACTACGCTGAACGAGTATAAGAAGCACATTGAAAAAGATCCCGCGCTGGAACGCCGGTTCCAACCCGTGCTTGTTGCTGAGCCTACGGTCGAAGATGCCATCGCCATTCTTCGCGGCTTGAAGGACCGTTACGAAGTACACCACGGTGTGCGCATCAAGGACGCCGCCATTCTCGCTGCCGCCACGCTTTCGCACCGCTATATTTCAGATCGTTTTCTGCCGGACAAGGCCATCGACCTCATCGACGAGGCGGCCGCCAGCTTGCGCATGCAGATCGATTCCTTGCCAACCGAAATTGATGAAATCGAGCGGCGCATCCTGCAACTTGAAATTGAACGCCAGGCACTTCTGAAGGAAACGGACCCGCATTCCGTCGAACGTCGCGCACAAATCGAAAAGGAACTGGCCAAACTACGCGAGGATTCCACCGGGCGCAAGGTGCGTTGGCAAGCGGAAAAGGAAGCCATTTCCAAGATTCGCAAGCTGAAAGAGCAAATCGAACAGCTCAAGGCCGAAGAACAACGCTACGAGCGATCCGGCGAACTCGCCAAAGTCGCCGAGATTCGCTACGGTAAGATTGCGCAGGCGGAACAGGAACTAAAGCAAGCCCCGGAACGCTTTGCAGCCATGCAAAAAGATACGCGCATGCTCAAAGAAGAGGTGGATGAGGAAGACATCGCCAAGCTCGTCAGCAAGTGGACCGGCATTCCCGTCGGCCGCCTGCTGGAAGGCGAAGCGCAGAAGCTTGTCCATATGGAAGAGCGCCTGCGCCAGCGCGTGGTTGGCCAGGATGATGCCCTGTCCCGCGTGGCCCACGCCGTGCGCCGCAGCCGCGCGGGTCTCTCGGACAGCAAGAGGCCCATTGGCTCGTTCATTTTTCTGGGCCCGACAGGCGTCGGAAAGACGGAATTGGCGCGAGCGCTCGCGGAGTTTCTCTTTGACGACGAAAAACTGATGATCCGCATTGATATGTCCGAGTACATGGAAAAGCACAGCGTCTCGCGGCTGATCGGCGCGCCGCCGGGCTATGTCGGTTATGAAGAGGGCGGGCAGCTGACCGAGCAGGTGCGCCGCCACCCTTATTCGGTCATCTTGTTCGACGAAATCGAGAAAGCGCATCCCGATGTCTTCAACGTGCTGTTGCAGATTCTGGAAGACGGGCGTCTGACGGATGGCAAGGGTCGTACCGTCGATTTCCGCAATACCGTTCTCGTGATGACGAGCAACGTGGGCTCCACAGCAATTTTTGAGCTGTCCAGCAAGGATCCGGAGCGGGCGCGCAAGGAAGCGATGAATGCATTGCGGGCGGCATTTCGACCGGAGTTTATCAACCGCATCGACGAAATCGTTATCTTCAACCCACTGGGCAAAGAACAGTTGGTGCGTATTGTCGATCTCCTGCTGAAGAGTGTGGACAAGCTTTTGGCAGAGCGGCAGATCACGTTGGAGCTCACGCCCGCCGCGAAGGAGCTTCTGCTGCGCGAAGGTTACGATCCGGCGTTCGGTGCGCGTCCATTGCGCCGAACGATCCAGCGGCTGATCCAGGACCCGCTGGCGCTGCAAATACTGGAAGGGGCGGTTCTGCCGGACGATCAGATTCGCGTGGACCGCGACGGCCAGAAGGACGCCATGCGGTTCGAGCGCGTGCCCGCGAAGAAACCTGCGGCGGCGGCTAAGAAAGGATAAACAGAGGGGGTGCTCTTGCCTCGGAGAGCTGGCGGCTTGAAGATTGCCGGACACCTCCCTAAACTGAGATTTCCGCCCCCAAATTGTTTCGTTTGCGTCGAAAGGCTGATTTTATGAAAGTTTTGCGTACTGGATTTCTTCTGATCGCGCTGAGTGTGTTGCTGGTGATCGTAGGTGGAGCTCTCGGCGGGCGAGGCGGCATGCAGATCGCCCTGGTTATCGCCACTCTAATGAACGGTGTCTCGTATTTCTTTTCGGACAAGATCGCACTGAAATCGAGCGGCGCGCAGCCAGTCTCGCGCGAGCAACTTCCCCGCCTGTACGATGTGATGGAACGCCTGGCGGCAAAAGCAAATATTGCCGTGCCGAAGCTTTATGTTGTGCCGGACGCGGCGCCGAACGCTTTTGCGACCGGCCGCAGCCCGCGTCATGCTTCTGTGGCTGTAACACAGGGACTGCTCCAGGTCATGAATGACGACGAGCTCGAAGGCGTCATTGCTCACGAGCTTTCTCATGTGCGGAACTACGACATTCTAACCAGCTCTATCGCCGCCACGATTGCCGGCGCCATCACTTATCTCGCACAGATGGGCAAATGGGCCATGATCTTTGGCGGAGTTGGCGGTGGTAACAGGGACGATGACCGTGGGGGAGGCGGACTCTCCGCGCTCCTGATGATTTTTCTCGCTCCGTTTGCCGCGCTGCTTTTGCAGCTCTTTCTCTCGCGCACACGCGAATACGCCGCGGACGAAACTGGGGTGCGCGTGGTGGGTCAACCTTACGGCCTGATTAGCGCTCTCGAAAAGTTGGGAGCGTATAACAAGCGCATCCCGACAACGGCGATTTCCCCCAGCACGTCAGCGCTCTGCATCGTGAAGCCATTTTTTGGAGGCGGGACCTTAAGCTCTCTCTTCAGCACGCATCCTCCGCTGGAGGATCGTATCGCGGCTCTTCGCCAGATGGTGAATACTCCTCTCCGTTAATTCAAGCGGAAGCAAGGAGCTGTTTACACGCCGGTAAAGATTTCCAGGTCGGTTGCTGGCAAAATCGGATTCCTCCGAAACTGCACTACCAGAACCTCTTTACAATCAATAGGATATTGGCCAAATCGGAGAACGCATTGGTTTGGAGTACCAAGTGCACCAGCAAGGTATGCCAGCTGTGGTCCCAAAAAGCGGACCTGAGGGATACGGGGCATGAGCTGTCGAGACACTATTCATCTGATTTGTATGTACTTAGAGGGCAAGCTTTCCGCAGGAGTCCAAGTGGAGATTGAGCGTCATCTTCATTCTTGCTCCGATTGTCGGCTGGTTTTGAACGCGGCGACCACGACCTTGGATCGCTATTTCGGTCCAGCCAAGATAGCTCCCGATTCACAGGCTGCCTGAAGACTTCAACTAACCGCAATTAATCCAATAGCTTCTGGGCGTGGGTGCGATTTGTGCTCACGCATTTTTTGCCCTTGGGTTTGCGTCTTTCCCTCGGGAGGGAAATTGCAAAATTTACGTGCACCCGGCCGCACAGGTAATCTTTACTGGTCCTAGTACTTTTTCTGGAATCCCTCCATATACGGGAGATTCCCCCTAACCAGTTTTCTTTCATAGCATTAGAGGTACTGGGGCACCCTAAACTACTTTGGCGTTCCGCTTGCGCATTTCTGTGCTGCAAGGCGGAAACGCCAAAAGGAGACGAAGTCAATGAGTGAGTACCAGGAAACGAATATCCAGAGCACGGCTGCCGCACCTCGCTGGGTCGGCCTTGCTGTCGCCGCTCTCGGTGCGGTTTCTCTTCTGGGCCTCGGGGTCGGCTGGAGCGCTTTGAATCAGGCCAAGTCGGTTGAACAGACAACTCAGGCCTCCATGAAACAGCAGAACGATGCGTTGGCGCAACGTTTGGTCAAGTCCGATGAGCAGAACCAGCAATTGCAGAGCGACCTTAAAGTCGTTATGGATAAGCTGAATGTGACCCAGGAAGATCTTCAGAAAGCGCGCAAGCAGTCGAAGGCTGCCGTAGCTGCTTATGACAAGAAACTTACAGGCCTCGAGTCCAACGTGAACACACAACTTGCGGCCAAAGCCAGCGCGGACGACGTCAGCAAGCTGAATACCGACGTTGGCGGCGTGAAAAACGACCTGGATGCCACCAAGGCGAAGCTTGATCGCGCCACTGGTGACATGGGTGTTATGAGCGGCCTTATCGCGCGCAATCACGATGATCTCGAAGAACTGAAGCGCCGGGGCGATCGCAACTATTACGAATTCACGCTGCAAAAAGCCAAGACTCCGCAGCACGTCGGGCCCGTGCAAATGTCTCTCAACAAGACGGATCCTAAGAAGTCTAAGTACACCATGACCGTTCTGGCTGATGACAGGTCCATCGAGAAGAAGGACAAGACCTCTGGCGAACCCGTGCAGTTCTACGTGAAGGGCGCGGCCAAGCAGTCGCCTTACGAAATCGTGGTGTTCGACGTAAGCAAAAACCAAATCACCGGTTATCTATCAACCCCTAAGTCTGCGGGCACGACTGCAGCCAGCAACACTTCCGGACAGTAAGAAATCATTCTTGTTCCGCGAGGGGCAAGATGGGTTCCTTGAGAGCATCACGAAAAGGGAGGATCCAGAGTCCTCCCTTTTCCTTTGTTTTGCAGCCAAGGTAGGCTATGGACAGTTCCCCAGCTCTATGCCAATCTAGGGTCCTTCGGACGTGGACGGTGAGGAAGCTCGAAATCAAGAGGGGGAAACACATGAAAGCAAAATTGGCAGCAGGTTTGGCACTTACTCTCTGCGCGGTAGCACTCGCGTTTGCCGCGGATGGTACCTGGACCGGGTACATTTCCGACAGCCAGTGCGGCGCCAAAGGCATGGATGAGAAGCACGCCGCCTGTGCAGCAAAGTGCGTGAAGGAGCATGGCGCGAAATATGTATTCGTTAACGACGCAGACAAGAAAGTCTACACCGTTGATCCGCAGGACAAAGTCGCCGCTCATGCCGGCCATCACGTTACAGTGAAAGGTTCGGTCGATGGGGATACCCTGAAACTCTCCAGCATCGACATGGCCGCCGCAAAGTAACCGCTCTATTCTTCAACTTGTTACCAGGGCAGGATTCTATTCCTGCCCTTTTTCTTTCCCGCCCCGTACTCTTGCACGCGAACTGGCTGGGGTTTGCTATTTCGACTGTTTTGTTTTTGCTCTCCCCCTAATTTCCGCTAGGATGATTCCTTGCCTATGGCCACAATTCTTTTCCACGTAGGACGCGCTTTTACTCCGGAAACCGAAATACACGACGCCGGTATCCTGATTCGCGACGGTGTAATTGAGGCGATCGGCCAGCGCAGCAGCATGTCTCTTCCTTCAGGCGCAAGGGAGTTGCTCGCTAGCGACAAGATCGCCGCGCCTGGATTCCTTGACGTACATATTCACGGTGCTGGCGGCCACGACGTGATGGAAGGCACCGACGAAGCACTGAAAACCGTTTCCCAGACTATCGCCTCCCACGGCACTACTTCTCTTGTCGCCACCACCGTCACGGCCGATCCTGACGTGATTTGCAAGAGCTCCGAGGGAATCTCGCGCTACATTGCGCTTCAGCATCAAGCGGGGGACTCCCGCGCAGAAGTGCTCGGCATCCATTTTGAAGGCCCCTTTATTAGCCCCATCCGGCGAGGCGTTCATCCCACGCAATGGCTCCGGCTACCAGCTGCGGACTTGCTCGAAAAATTCATTGGCTGCGCGGGAGGTTACGCTCAGATCCTGACGATTGCCCCCGAGCTCCTGGGTGCAATTCCGTGCATTGATGCTGCCCGCAAGTCCGGCATGGTAGTCGGCATCGGCCATACGGATGCTACTTACGAGCAAGCCCGAGCGGCCATTGCTCGCGGGGCCCATCATGCCATTCATGTTTACAATGCCATGCGCCCTTTTACCCACCGCGACTCCGGAGTGATTGGCGCGGTGCTTACGACACCAGAAGTAACCGCGGAACTGATCGCCGACGGCGTCCACGTGGATGACGCCGCGATGCGCCTTCTTCTTCAGGCCAAAGGGGCTGGCGGAGTGATTCTCGTTAGCGACGGCATCTCTGCCATCGGCATGCCAGACGGCAAATACATGCTGGGAGATTTTGAAGTGACCGTCAGCGGCGGAGTTTGCAGAAACTCAGAGGGGAAACTGGCGGGCAGCACACTTACGCTCGATCGTGCGCTCCGCAATATCGTCAAACTGGGAGCTTCTGTAGGCGATGCCCTGCGCATGCTTACTCTAAATCCCGCTACCCTGCTCGGCATGCAGTACAAGAAAGGCTCCCTCCGGGTGGGGGCAGATGCCGACGTCGTTCTTCTCGACGAGGGCCTCAATGTCGCGCGAGTCTACACTCGTGGAATAACCGGCTAACTCTTGTAGGACAGATGATGGTCCGCGAAGTCAGGAATTCAGTGGAATCTGCAATTGCTCGACAAGCTGCTGGGCCCTGAATGGGCTGCATGTGAAATAGCGTTCACCAACTTTTATCGTCGGCACAGTGCTCTTGCCGTTGTTCGCGCGAATGACTATCTCCTCGCCTTCGGGGTCTTCCTCGATGTTGACCTCCCGGAAAGCGATGCCGCGTTCTTTCAGAAATGTTTTTGCTCGGCGGCAATCCCCGCACCACGTAATACTGTATATGGTAATCGGTTCCATGGTTGCTTTCTCATTTGTAGGAGGACGCAAGAGGCGCAAAGTTACAAACCCGAGTATGCACCGGAAAAACGCCGCTCTAGGGAACGGCCACGGGTGCGCCGCGGTATTTCCGGGCAATCTGGATGCGGATCAGTGCGCGTTGCAGCGCCACGCTCGCGCGATCCCAGTCTGCGTTCGTGTCGTTTGCAGCCAGGCGTTTTTCCGCCCGTGCCAGGGCGGCCTCCGCCCGGCTCACGTCAATTTCCTCGGCGCGTTCGGCCGTTTCCGCCAACACCGTTACGCGGTCCGGCAGCACCTCCGCGAAACCGCGAATCACCGCCAGCGAGGTCGGCTGGCTCGATGTCGCCGTGCGATACCAAAGCTCCCCGATCCCCAGCTCCGTCATAAGGGGCGCGTGCCCGGGCAATACACCGAGTTCGCCGTCTAGCCCGGGAATCGTCACTTCGACGACGCTCTCCCGCAACAGTTGTCGTTCGGGCGTAACCACGACCAGTTCTATGGCTTCGGGAAGCATTTCCTTCGTTAGACGCCCGCCTTCATCTTCTCGGCCTTCTCCAGCACTTCCTCAATCGTGCCCACCATGTAGAACGCTTGCTCCGGAATTTCGTCGTACTTGCCTTCGACGATTTCCTTGAAGCTGCGCACGGTGTCTTCGATCTTCACGTACTTCCCTTCGAGGCCGGTGAATTGTGCGGCCACGAACATCGGCTGCGAAAGGAACTTCTCGATGCGACGCGCGCGCGCCACGGTCCGCTTGTCTTCGTCGGAAAGCTCTTCGATGCCCAGGATGGCGATGATATCTTGCAGGTCTTTATAACGCTGCAGGACGGATTTTACCGATCGCGCCACGGCATAGTGTTCCTGCCCGACGACGCGCGGGTCGAGAATACGCGAATAACTGGCGAGTGGATCCACCGCGGGATAAATGCCGCGCTCTACAATCTGGCGACTCAGGTTGGTCGTCGCATCTAGATGCGTAAATGTGGCCGCTGGAGCCGGGTCCGTATAGTCGTCCGCGGGCACATAAATGGCCTGCACCGAAGTGATGGACCCGGATTTCGTCGAAGTAATGCGTTCCTGCAATTCGCCAATTTCCGTGTTCAGGTTGGGCTGGTAACCCACAGCCGAAGGCATGCGGCCCAGCAAGGCCGAGACTTCAGAGCCCGCCTGGACGAAGCGGAAAATGTTGTCAATGAAGAGCAAAACGTCCAGGTGTTCCTGGTCGCGGAAATATTCCGCCACAGTCAAACCTGTGAGACCAACCCGAAGGCGCGACCCGGGCGGCTCCGTCATTTGCCCGTAAATCAGCGCGCAACGCGATTTTTCGCTATTGCCAGGAGTGATGACGCCGCCTTCGGACATTTCCAGCCAAAGATCGTTTCCCTCACGCGTCCGTTCACCCACACCCGCGAACACCGAAACGCCGCCGTGTTTCATCGCCACGTTGTGAATCAATTCCATAATCAGCACGGTCTTGCCCACGCCGGCGCCACCGAATAAACCGATCTTTCCGCCCTTTACATAAGGCTCCATCAAGTCCACGACCTTGATGCCGGTCTCGAACATTTCTAATGTCGTGGATTGGTCCTCAAGCGTTGGTGCCGGCCGGTGAATCGGGTAGTACGTGTCAGTGACCATGGGGCCGAGCTGATCCACCGGTTTGCCAAGCACATTCATCACTCGCCCGAGCGTCGCGCGTCCTACCGGCACGGCGATCGCTTTGCCGGTGTCGAAGGCCTTCATCCCGCGCACCATTCCCTCGGTGGGCTCCATCGCAACCGCGCGTACGCGACCTTCACCGAGGTGCTGCTGCACTTCTACGGTAACGTCCAGAGGCTCCGGCAGGGAGTAGCCCTCGCTCGTCACGCGCACCGCGTTATAAATCGCCGGCAAATGACCCGCCTCAAATTGAACGTCCAAAACAGGTCCGATGACCTGCACCACTTTTCCTACCCCTACGTATGGCTCTGGCATGCCTTCTCCTACGCGGTCGATGCTGCGCCGCTGACAATCTCAATAATTTCTTTGGTGATCGCTGCCTGGCGAACCTTGTTCATATGCAGCGTGAGAGCTTCAATGACATCGCCTGCGTTCTTTGTCGCCGCTTCCATGGCGGTCATGCGGGCGGCGTGCTCCGCTGCCGAGGATTCGAGCATGGCTCGCAGCACTTGTGTCTCGACGTACCGCGGTAGCAGTCGGTTCAGAAGCTGCTCCTCTGGCTGCTCGTAGATGTAATCAATCTGGGAGCTCGCGGCTTCCGCTTCGGACTGTTCCCCTTCGGTGATCTTTTCCACGGGCAACAGCTTCTCAACGGTCAACAGCGGCGTCATTACGTTCTTGAACTCACTGAACACAACGTACACGGAATCGACTTCTTCCTTCGTGTATAGCTCCGTCACCAGGCTGGCGATCTCCCGCGCGATTCCATAATCCACGCGCGCAAGCACGTTGACGTATTCCGCGGCGAATTCGAATCCAGCCTTACGCATAGCGTCCCGGCCCTTCTTGCCAACCGGGATGGTCACGATTTTCTTGCCCTGCTTGCCGCGGAGAAATTCTTGCGCGCTCTTCAGAATATTCGTATTGAATGCCCCGGCCAGGCCTCGTTCGCCTGCGAGCACGATCACCAGAATGCGCTCTTCCGGCCGCTTAGCAAGAAGTGGATGTTCCGGGGACTCAATCCGCGACATCGTCGATCGCAACACGCGGGCCAGTTCTTTTGCGTAAGGCCGTGCCGCAAGCGCCGCTTCCTGCGCACGTCGCAGCCGCGCCGCTGCAACAAACTTCATTGCACGCGTAATCTGCTGGGTGTTTTTCACCGAGCGGATGCGGCGCCGGAAATCAAGTAGTGTGGCCATGGTCCGTCGTTACGTTCTCTAGCGCGCTCCGGCAATCGCCGCCGTGAAGCGCTCCTTGAACGCATCCACTGCCGCCTTGATATTTGCCTTGACGCCGTCGTCTAAGGCCTTTTTCGTCGCAATGTCTTTCAGCACGCCGGCGTAGTTGGTCTCCACGAATTGGAGAAGCTCTTTCTCAAAGCGGCGTACTTCGGCAACCGGAATGCTGTCTAGTGAGCCCGTTGTGGCCACATAAATTGACAGCACCTGTTTTTCGACGGACATGGGTGCGAATTGATCCTGTTTCAGCACTTCCGTCAAGCGTTGGCCGCGTCCCAACTGTGCTTGCGTCACTTTATCCAGTTGGTCCGCGCCGAATTGCGCGAACGCTGCCAGCTCACGGAACTGCGCCATATCCAGGCGCAACGTGCCGGCCACCTGTCGCATGGCCTTGATTTGCGCATTGCCGCCCACGCGGCTTACGGAAATACCCACGTTGATCGCGGGACGAATGCCCGCGTTGAAGAGGTCGGACTCCAAGTAGATCTGCCCGTCGGTAATAGAAATTACGTTCGTCGGAATATACGCGGAAACGTCGCCTGCTTGTGTTTCGATCACAGGTAACGACGTCAGCGAACCGCCGCCTAGCTTATCGTTCAGCTTTGCGGCACGCTCCAGCAAGCGGGAGTGGAGATAAAACACGTCGCCCGGAAACGCTTCGCGTCCCGGCGGCCGGCGGAGCAGCAGCGAAATTTCCCGGTAGGCTTGCGCGTGCTTGGACAAGTCATCGTAGAACGTCACCGCGTGGCGTTTGTTATCGCGGAAATATTCGCCCATCGCGCAAGCCGCATAGGGCGCGATGTACTGCAATGAAGCCGGCTCTGCCGCGGAAGACGCCACGACAATTGTGTACTCCATCGCGCCCGCATCCGTCAGAGCTTTCACGACCTGCGCAATCGTCGAGCGTTTCTGCCCGATCGCGCAATAGATGCACATCATGTCGCTGCCCTTCTGGTTGATGATGGTGTCCAGAATGACCGCGGTCTTGCCCGTCTGCCGGTCACCGATGATCAGTTCGCGCTGTCCGCGACCGATGGGGATCATCGAGTCGATGGCTTTGATCCCCGTCTGCAACGGCTCGCGTACTGGTTGCCGGTCGAGCACGCCCGGCGCGATTTTCTCCAGAGGATTGCGTAGCTTTGTGTTGATTGGACCCTGGTCATCCACCGGTTCACCGAGCGGATTCACCACGCGCCCGATCAGTGCCTCACCGACGGGCACGGACATAATCGTGTTCGTGCGCCGCACGACGTCGCCTTCTTTCAACTCCGTGGACTCGCCCAGTAGCACCGCCCCGACTTCCTCCTCTTCAAGATTTAGCGCCAAGCCAAAGACGTTGTGCGGAAACGCCAGCATCTCGCCGGACATGACCTTTTCGAGGCCATAAATGCGGGCGATTCCATCACCCACGCTGATGATCGAGCCGACCTCGTCCACGGAAACGACTTGCTCGTAATTTACGATCTGCTCTCGGAGGATCTTGCTGATTTCGTCTGCCTTGATATTTGCCATGCCCGCTCCGTTCCCGAATGCCTATTCCGCCGCCAATTGCGTCCGCATGTGGTTCAGCCGGTTCTTCACCGACCCGTCATAGATGGTGTCTCCGATTCGCACCACCGCGCCGCCCAGGAGCGCCGGATCAAGCGAATACCTCGCCTGAATCTTTTGGCCCTTCAGCCGTTCCAGTGTTTGCAACAACTGTTTTTTCTGAGCGTCACTCAAATTCACTGCGGACGTTACTTCCGCTTCCGCAATACCCTGCCGCTGCTGGATCGCCTGGCGAAATGATTCAATCATCTCCGGAAGCAACGGCGCGCGATGGTTATCCACCACTACAAACAGGAAATTCCGGATGATCTTGCTGGCGCCCATCCGCGTGGTCAGTTTCACGATTACGCCGCGTTTCGCTTCTGGCGTAATGGCCGGGCTGCCCAGAAACGTCCGCAATTCGGTTGCCTCATGCAGCGCCGCGCCAAAATCTTCCAATTGCTTCAGAGCTGGTTCCGCTGCTCCCTGTTGCAGGGCGATATCCGCCAGCGCATTTGCATATTGCAGGCTCGCCGATTTCAATTCGGCCTCCCCTGCAGGCTTTGCACAAAGCTGCTGATCAACGCCTCTTGCGCCGCCGGAGTCATCTGTTTGGCCACCAGGGATTCCGCACCGTCCACGGCCAACTTAGCCGCCAGCGCCTTCAATTCCACGCGCGCCGCTCGCTCGGCTGCTTCGATTTCCGCTACCGCCGCGATGCCGATTCTTCCTGCATCACTTTTCGTGACTGCGCGTAGTCGCTCAATTTCGGCCCTCGCTTCCCGCTGCGCCGTTGCGCGAAACTCGGCTATCTCTTTGTCCAGATTGGCCAATTTCGCAGCCGCTTCCTGGAATTTCCGGTCGGCTTCAGCCTTCGCTGCCGTCGCCTTGGTGATCGCGGCACTGATGTTGTCCGCTTTACGCCGAAACCAGGGCGGCAACACCTTCGCAAAAAGCCAATACGCAATCCCCGCCAGAATCACAAAATGAATCCACTTGAAAATCTCGGTGAAAGAGTGTTCTGCCGCGTTTCCACCCTCTTGGGCCCGCGTCACCCCTGCTGTCGACAAAAAAACCACCATCAGGACGATGCTGCAATAAACCCTTCGCGCCAGGCTCATCGCGCCTCTCTCATCGGGCTGCCCGGCGCCGGCGGCACTTGCAGCACCCGCCGCGCAATTTCCCCAGCCAATTGTCCCGCGATGACTTCCATTTCCTTCTTGGCCGCCGCGAACTCACCTGCCACACGTTCTTTCGCTGCGCTCACTTCGGCCGCCGCCTTCGCTCGTGCATCTTTTAGAAATGCGGCGCGTTCCTCCAGGAATTTCTTCCGCTCCACTTCCTGCTCCGCATACACCGTCGACCGCGCCTGTTTCAGTGCATCTTCGTAGTGCTTCACCTTCTCCGCTGAAGCCGCTTGCGCCGTCTCAGCAGCCTTCTGGGCGCCCAGGGTGCGCTCGTCGCGCTCCGCCAGGACTTTCAGCAATGGTTGGAAGAAAATTGCCCGCAGGATAAAATAGAAAATCAGGACGATTACGGCTACAGGCACAGCCCGGAGGAACAGCTCGCCGATTTGGTGAACCAAGTCTGTCATACGAATTATTTCGCCTAAGATTTCAGGACGGCAGCCACGCCGTCTCCCCGACCCGGTTGGAGCGCACGGTGGGCTCTGTGCTACCTCTCAGAACCATCATTTATAACATTCGCCGCGAGTTCCCGTCAACGAAACCAGGCCGCAATCAGATAGTGGTTTGTGACGGGAACTCCCTGAAATTCCGGCTGGGAACTAATCACCAACCTTCAAAGCACGCGGTTGGCCCTACTCGCTCGCTAAACTGGCTATAATCTCCATTCACCTCTTTCGATCTCGTTTGCTGTCAATGAGATGGGCAGGCTTCATGACAAAGAGCTGGAAGACAAGACTGATCCACACCGACGCGAAGGTCCCCGTGGGGTACCGCTCACTGGCCTTCCCAACCTATCGCGGCTCGACGACGGTGTTTCCCTCTGCTTCCGCCGTTCGCGACACATGGGACCAGCATCGCGTCGGGTATACATATGGGCTCTACGGCACGCCCACGGTCCTCGAGCTCGCTGCGCGCGTCTGCGAACTCGAATCCGGAACGCACACCATCCTCACGCCCGGCGGACAGGCCGCTATTTCGCTCATTAATTTCGCGCTGCTCAACGCCGGGGATCACATCCTCGTCCCCTCGAGTATCTATTTCCCCAACCGCAAACTTGCCACTACACTTCTTTCCCGCTTCAATATCGCGACCACCTTTTACGATCCCTCTATCGGCGCCGGTATTTCCACCTTCATTCAGCCGCATACGCGGCTTGTCTGGTGCGAAAGCCCCGGCTCCATCACGATGGAAGTGCAAGACCTACCCGCGATCGTCGCTGCCGCTCATGCCAAAAATGTCCTCGTTGTCCTCGACAACACCTGGTCCGCGGGCATCCTTCTCGACGCTTTCGCCCATGGCGTCGATGTCACCATGCAAGCTCTGACGAAATACATCGGCGGCCACAGCGATCTTCTCCTCGGCTCCATCACCGTCCGCGATGACGCTCTCCACCAACGGCTCGGCGCGGCACAACAGAGCATCGGCTGCGCCGTCTCTCCCGATGACTGCAGCCTCGCCCTCCGTGGGTTGCAGACCCTAGCCGTCCGGCTGGCTGCCATCGAAGCTTCCGCGCTTGCGATCGCGCAATGGCTCGCTGTGCGCCCCGAAATCGAACTTGTCCTTCATCCCGCCCTGCCGTCCTGCCCGGGCCACGAGTTTTGGAAGCGCGATTTCCTAGGCTCTTCCGGTGTCTTTTCGCTTGTGTTTAAGCCAGGCCCGACGCAAGAACAGGTTTATGCCTTTGTGGATGCGCTCAAGCTTTTCAAGATTGGATACAGTTGGGCCGGAGTTACGAGCCTCGCTGTCGCTTACCATATCGGCCGCATCCCTGGCCAGCCGCCTTACGATCACCGCATCGTCCGGCTCAATATCGGCCTCGAAGCAACGCACGACCTCATCGCCGACCTTGAACAGGCGTTACTTAAAGTGACGGCTTAGCCGTCTTTTTCTCTCGCACCCACACAACCCGGGTGCTACACTCCGCCCACTTGGTCGTACCGAGGTGGTCGGTGCACCGTTTACGTGTTGCCCTGTGTTGTGCGTTGGTGTTTTTTTGTCGTTCTGCTCCCGCGCTTGCTCAATCCTCTGCGCACTTGGGAGCCGGTCTGTCCGGGGTCGTCTTTGCCGAAGGTGGAAACCAGCCGATTTCGAACGCGTCCGTTCGCCTCTGTAGTGACGGGCATTCGTCATTTCAGGAAGTCCTAACAGGCGATTCCGGTGAATTCTCTTTTGCCGGTTTGAGTCCCGGACGATACACCTTGCAAATTCTCGCAACCGGTTTCGTTCCACTGGATCAATCAATTAATTTGAGCTCCACGGTTGAACGTGGCCATTCGGTTTTTCTAAAACCTGCGAGGCCGGCAGAACAGCCCCCCTTAAGTCCGTCCATTTCGGCCCATGAATTGTCCATGCCGGAGTCGGCGCGCGAGCTGGTCGCTTCAGGAAAACAGAAATTCTACGGGCAGAAAAATCTGCAGGAAGGATTAAAGGATTTTCAATCCGCGGTTGCCAAAGCCCCGAATTATTACGAGGCCTATCATCAGATCGGCCTGGTCTATCTCTCTCTGAAGAATCTGCCGGACGCGGAAAAGAATCTGCGCAAATCTGTGGAACTCAGCCACGGCGGGTTTCCCGATGCAGACATTGCCCTGGGCTCCTTGCTCGCCGACCACGGAGATCCGGCGGGAGGGGAACGGCTGCTTCGTCGCGGCCTGGAACTGTATTCTCGCTCTTGGATTGGACAGTATGAACTGGCGGTAATCGAATTGTCCCGCGGCAACCTTGAAAAGGCATGCCAATTGGCGCGGAAAGCAGAATCCTTAGCGCCCGCGCAGCCTCTTCCTCACCGCATGCTGGCGATCCTCTATCTCAAGGAGAAAAACTACCCCGAGCTCCTCGAAGAGCTCGACGCGTTCATCGCGATCGAACCCGACAGCCCTGCTGGCTTGCGCGCCAAGGAACTCCGGGCGCAAACGCAAAAGGCGCTGGACGCCGCCACGCCGCCGTCCGACGTGGCGGTCAATAAACCTCACTAACGTGCTGCCTGACGCTATCTCGTTCAGAGCAATCCGGCCTTTTCGCATCTTGCTGAAACAGCAATTTCGTCCCGCCCCTTCCTTTCACATAGGTGTAAAATCTGGACTCCGCGCTGACCGGAGGTGGTTGGTGCTCCGTTCCCGCTTGGTTTTATACTCTGCCTTGGCGCTTCTCCTATACCCCACGCTGGGATTCGCGCGCTTTGTGGGAAATCCGTCCGCCAATTTAAGAGGAATCGTTTACTCCGAGGTGACGAATCAGCGGATCGCTCACGCTTCCGTCTGGCTTTGCGACGACGGTGGAAACCGGATGCAGGAGTCCATCAGCACCGACTCGGGTGAATTTGCTTTTATGGGATTACACGCCGGGTCCTACATCCTGAAAGTCAATGCAGCCGGCTATGATCCCGCGGACATACACGTCGAAGTGAATTTCGGCACCGAGCGCGGTGTTTCTGTTTTCCTGAAACCCGCCAGAACTTCTCATTCAAACGTTTCTGCTGGCTCTTCGATTTCCGCCCACGAACTGTCCATGCCCGAATCGGCTAGAAAGCTCGTTGATAGCGGGAAGAAGAAACTCTACGGCGAAAGGAATCCGGTTGGAGCCTTGCAGGACTTCCAAACCGCGATTGCAAAGGCCCCTGGCTACTATGAGGCTTACTATCAAATTGGAATGGCGTATCTCTCGCTGCAAAATTCCGCCGAGACAGAGAAAAACCTGGAAAAAGCCGTCGAACTCAGCCAGAAGAGTTACGCCGCCGCCGATCTTGCCCTCGCTGTCTTGTTACTAGCCCGTCGCGACACCGCTCGTGGAGAGCCACTCTTGCGCCGCGGCCTGGAATTAGATCCGAATTCCTGGAAGGGTTTTTGGGAACTTGGCAAGTTGGAGCTTTATCGCAATCATCTGGAGCCCGCGCTCGAAGCAGCCGAAAAAGCGAAATCGCTGGCTCCCGAACAAGCGTCTGTTTACCGGCTGCTCTCGCTCATCCACCTCAGACGCAAAGACTATCCCTCCGCTTTGGCGGATCTAGATGCCTATATCCGGTTGGATCCGGACAGTTCCGAAGGGCTCACTGCGAAGAAGATTCGCGCTGATACGGAACAACTCATGGAGAAATCGCAGCCGGCTCCCGTCGCTACCTCGAAGCCCAAGTAATCAGCTTCCCGCGTGGGTCCCTCCATCTCCGTCGACTGCGTCATAAACATATCGGATGGTGGTCGGATTATTCCGCGACGACGTTGTGCGAACTGTTTCCCACAGTTGCGTTCCATCCGGAGACAATTCATACGTGCGGCTCATTTTTCCGCCGTGCGGGCCCTTTTCGTCCGTCACGAGCTTATTGTCGTCCCAGTGCGCCGCGATCTCTTCGTAGTTTGCGTCCTTGGATTTCTGCAGCTTTCTTCCGTCCGTGAAAAAGGCTCGCTTTTGGTCGCGGTCATCCGTCAGGTCCACTTCCGGATCCTTCTCCAAGCGTTGCGTTAAGGTGACTTTGTTCGCCGGGTGGAATACATCCTGCATCTTCGCGCGCTCTTCGTCGCTTTCTCCTTGTGATCCACGGTGCCCACCGTAACCTCCGCCACCACCGGGCCACCCTACGCGCGGTCCGCCCCCACCGTATCCGCCGTGTCCTCCGCCATTTCCTCCATTACCGTTCCTTCGCTGCCCTCTTTTGTGCGGTTCGTTGCTCTCATCTTTGTTCAGCTTCCAGGTACCAAGAATGTTCTTCCTCGGTGTTACTTGAACGGGCTTTGCTGGCGGTGGAGTTCCGCCGGGCGGCGGTTGAGGTGTCGCCGGCGCGATCGGTCCCGGTGGTGCTTGGGCAAACACAGCTGCGGCGAAAAGCAAAAACGCGCCGCTCATCAAAATTGTCTTGCAGATCTTTCGCATCTCCTTGCCTTCCTCGCCAAGGGCTGAGCAACTCTCTTAAAGGTTCCCTTTCCCCGCGGGAAAAGTTCCCAGCCTTCGCCTCGTTGCAGGACCCGTCAGTCTTGAGATTCCCTCAAGGAAGGGAAAAGGCTGCCTACTTCAGCCAATTCTCCAGATCCCGCGCGCGCTCCAGCAACCTTAGGGCACCCGATTCCCTGAATTTCTTCGCTCTTTGGCGGTAGTCATAAGCGCCCTTCGGCAAGATTGCCATGAACGGTACGCCAGCCGATTCGGCTGCCAACGCGTCGTCAATGTTATCGCCCAGATATAGCGCCGACGCGGGCTTGCGACCGTTCAGGATGAGGCGCAATCCCTCGGGATGCGGTTTTTTCTTTGCGTCGTCCATCGTTATCACGGTGCGAAAACAGTTTGCCGCCGGCCATCGTTCGAACGTGTAGGTAAATTCCTCTCGCGTCCGCCCGGTGAACAGGTTTAATTCCCGCCGCTTCGCCCATTTCTCGATCAGTTTCGGCACTACCAGGAGCTTTTCCTTCAGGACGTTCCCAGGCTTTCCGTTCTGCCCCCAATAGAACGGCTGAAAAGCTTCGCGTGCTTCTTCGTAGGTCGTTGGCACTCCCATCGCGGTGGCCCAGTGCGACACCATCGTCCAATCGTCGTTATTCCCTGGCTTTCGTTTCCACTCGTAAAAGTCGGCCCAGGTCGCCTTCTTGCCGGTCAGGTGCCGCATGGTTTCCAGTCCCGAACGCCAGTAAGTCTCCTTCACATCCACCAAGACCCCATCCACGTCAAAAATCAGAATCTCCGGGTCCATCTTTTTTCGTGCTGGCTTGTTTCCTCGTTTCGCCACGTCCCTCTTTCCTTTCTGTCTCTTCCTCAGTGTACCTTTTCCCGCCACTGTCTCATGCAGTCTCGTAGGATTGGCGAAAATGGCTCTCGATGGACTAGGTTCGAATTCTGTCCTTCAGGACAGTTTGTCTCGCTTTCTCCCACGTCATAAGGTAAATGGATTCATGGAAAATGTACGAGGCCAGCCATTTCAAGGAGTTGCGATGGCCCCGTGGCTTCGGCTCAAAAATGTCTTCATTCTTCTGCTGGTTATTTCTCTGCCAGGGCTAATGGGGGACTGTGCCACTGTTTCCTCCACCGGGGGAGGGAGCCAAGGCGGATCAAACCCGCCGTTTGCGCCAACGGGCGTGCAAGCCACTGCAGGCGAAGCGAAAGTCAACCTTACATGGAGCGCGAGCACGGGTGCTGCGAGCTACAACGTTAAGCGCGCGACCACGAGCGGCGGACGCTGCCCGCCCTCAGCGTCACCACCATCGAGGTTCAGTAAGCTCCAAGAGTGCGGGTTTTCTTTCTCCAACCTTCTGCCTCTCCTCTCTTTGCATTTCCGTTACCTCTCACATCCTAAGTAAGCAAAGTCGTGGCCTCGCCTTGCCGCCTTATCCAGCCCTTTGCTACTCTCACTCCTCGGAGTCTTTCATGCCCTCTTTCCCCGGTGTCGATTTCATCGATTTTGATTCTCAACTGAATGACGAAGAAAAACTCGTTCGGCAAACCGCCCGCGAGTTCGTGGACAACGAAGTGCTTCCGATCATCGAAAAGCACAACCGCGAAGCCACTTTTCCCATGCATCTGGTGCCGCAACTCGGCGAACTCGGCTTCTTTGGCGCCAATCTCCACGGCTATGGCTGCGCAGGCATGTCTAATGTGGCCTACGGCCTGATGACCCAGGAACTCGAGCGCGGCGATTCCGGTTTGCGCAGCTTTGTCTCTGTGCAGGGCGCGCTCGTGATGTATCCGCTTTACTCGTACGGAAGCGACGCACAAAAGGACAAGTGGTTGCCTCTTCTCCAGCAAGGGAAAGCCATTGGCTGCTTCGGGCTCACCGAGCCGCAATTCGGTTCGAATCCCGGCGGCATGCTCACGCGCGCAGTGAAAAAAGGAAACAAGTACGTCCTCAACGGCGAAAAGATGTGGATCACCAGCGGCTCCATTGCCGACGTCGCGGTCGTCTGGGCCAAAGGCGAGGACGGCAAGATCCGCGGCTTCCTCGTCGAAAAGGCCACCCCCGGCTTCAAAGCCTGGGAGGTCCATGGCAAGTGGTCGTTGCGCGCTTCCGTCACTTCCGGCCTGGCGTTCACCGACTGCGAAATCCCCGAGGCTAATCTGCTTCCCGGCGTCACCGGATTGCGCGGACCGCTCAGTTGCCTCAATCAGGCGCGTTACGGCATCGGCTGGGGCGCGCTCGGCGCGGCCATGGCCTGCTACGACACCGCGTTGCAATATGCCAAAATGCGCAAGCAGTTTGCGAACAAGCCCATCGCCTCGCACCAACTCGTGCAGGAAAAACTTGCCTGGATGGTCACCGAGATTACCAAGGGCCAATTGCTGGCCCTCCACCTCGGCCGCCTCAAGGACAACGGTAAGGTCGATCCCGCGCACATTTCCATGCTCAAGATGAACAACGTTGGCATCGCCCTTGAAACCGCGCGCAAGGCCCGCGACATTCTCGGCGCCAACGGCATCGTCGACGACTACTGCATCATGCGCCACATGAACAACCTCGAAAGTGTCTTTACCTACGAAGGCACCAACGACATCCACAAACTCATCATCGGTGAAAAAATCACAGGCATTCCCGCGTACGAGTGATCCCTATGTCAAACTTGCATCGCGCCGCTCTTAAAAGCTTCCTTGCTGTGAATCTGTTTCTCTTCTTGGGACTTGCTGTACGCGCCGCGCCACAGAATGCTCCTGAAGAACCAAAGTCAAAAGTCCGCGCCATTACTGCGTTTCTCAATCTCGATCCGAGCCGCTACCAGATCCAAATCTCCGAAACTGTGAAATTCCTCAAGTACGCACAAACGGTTTTTGAATCTCGCGGCTATACGGTGCAGACCCTCCGCATCGCCACACAGCCCTTTCCGGAATACACGAATGGCCTCTCCCATGCCGAAGCCATTCAATTTTTCAAGAACCTCGATGGACTTGCCCAACAGGAACACGTCATCCTCTCCATCGGCCCGGCGTACCTCGCCGGTGAAGATGGTGACGCGCAAGCCAGCCTTCTAGCGGACATCCTCCAGAACACAAAGGCCGTGAACGGGACGGTTTTCGTCACCAATGATGACGGGGTCAACTGGCCTGCCGTAAAGGCCGCCGCACGCGTGACCAAGACTCTTTCCGGAAGCACGGCGCACAGTGAAGGAAATTTCCACTTTGCCGCACTCGCCAGCGTCCCTCCGTACTCGCCCTTCTTCCCCGCGGCCTATCACACCGACAACGGCCATCAATTCGCTATCGGCTTAGAATCTGCGAATATTGTCGCGGCCGCTTTCCAAGAAGCGCCAGACTACGCCGCCGCCAAACGCCACCTGATTGACCTGTTTTTCAAGCAGGCTTTGGACGTCGAATTTCTCGGCCTGCGCATTGATCGCGAACAAGGCTGGACTTACCTCGGCCTCGACCTCTCGCCTGCTCCTGGCAAGGATGCCTCGATTGGCGCGGCCATCGAGAACCTCTCCAAACAACCCTTTGGCACCATCGGAACAATGTCAGCTGTCGCCACGGTCACATCCGCTTTGAAAGAAATTGGCGTGCGCAGAGTTGGATACTCGGGCTTGATGTTTCCCATCCTCGAAGACGCGCGGCTCGCCGACCGCTGGAACAATGGCCTGATCACTCTCGATGCCCTGATGAGCTATTCTGCCGTTTGCGGCACCGGCCTGGACACGGTCCCTCTCCCCGGCGATATCAGTGTTGACGCCCTCGCCCGCATCATCGGCGATGTCGCCTCGCTCTCCGTCAAGTGGAGCAAGCCGCTTTCAGCCCGCCTCATGCCCGTCGCTGGCAAGCGCGCCAGTGACCGCACCGACTTCACCGACCCCAATCTTTTCAACGCGGTGATTCAATCGGTCGGACCACGGCCATGATGTTTCTGACGAAACGCTAACTCACGACATTAGATGACCAATTCGCTCCGCAAGCCATGTCTCATCTCGACCATAAGCGGGACTTTGACTTAATATAAGCAGCCGCGGAGGGCGCCCTTCATGGAAGAACTCCTCAGTCTTGATTTTCTGCGCGTCGTTGAAAACGCCGCCATTGCAGCGGCGCGCACCATGGGTTTTGGCGATCGCCACAAAGCCGATGAAGTTGCCGTCGAAGCCATGCGTAAGACCATGGACGAGGTCGAAATAGACGGCACCATCGTCATCGGCGAAGGCGAGCGCGACGAAGCGCCGATGCTGTTCATTGGCGAAAAGGTCGGCCTCGCTACGCGCGCCCCCAAGGCGCTTTTTCCCATTGTAGACATCGCCGTTGACCCGCTCGAAGGCACGAATCTCTGCGCGACCGGCGCTCCTAACGCCATCGCCGTGCTGGCCGCCAGTGAGAAAGGCGGGTTGCTCCATGCTCCCGATCTCTATATGGAGAAGATTATCGTCGGGCCTTCCTGCAAGGGAGCCGTTGATCTCGACGCGCCCGTCGCGGAAAATCTGAAATCTGTCGCGAAGCGGCTCGACCGTGATGTGGAGGATCTTGTCGTCATCGTGCTCGATCGCCCGCGCCATGAAAGTTTGATTACCGATATTCGCGCGGCCGGCGCGCGCATTCGTTTGATTGGCGACGGCGATCTGTCCGCTGGCATCTCGGCCGCGGTGGTCGGCACTGGCGTGCATATGGTGATGGGCACCGGAGGCGCTCCGGAAGGCGTCTTGACCGCCGCGGCTCTCCGCTGCCTGAACGGCCAGATCCTTGCGCGGCTTGTTGTCAGCAAGCCGGAGCATCAAGAGCGTCTCGGGAAAATGGGCGTGAAGGATACAAAACGCATCTACGACACAGAGGATTTGGCCCCCGGAAAGAAAATTATTTTTGCCTGCACCGGCGTGACCGACGGAAATCTTCTCAAGGGCGTGCGCTTTTTCGGCGAAGGCGTGCGTACTTCCTCGATGATCCTCACTTTCGATGAGCGTCAGGTCCGCTTCATCGAATCGGTACACCTTGAAAAGCGGCCGGACATTAAGGTCCGCTTCAACTAACGTCCGATTCCGAGGTGCAATTACTTACGAGCTTACTTGGGGCTGGTGGCGGCAAGGAAAAAACGATCGTCAATCGCCATGGTAGGAGTGAACACCGTGGAACTCTTTCCGTCGGCAAGCGCGATCTGTTTGGCCAGGCCGCTGAGTGCCGGGCCCGCGGGTTTTGCCGGATCCGCCGGAGCGTCACCCGGCTGGAGCGAAATCCGCGTCGTCTTCGGAGTGCAGTTGGAAGCCCCCAGGCAGGTGTCGCGCAGGAATACCTGGCGCAAACCACTGTTGGAGGAAGCGGCCGAAGTTTTGGTCTTGTTCGTGTCGTGGCTGGGAGTTATGGTCACGAACGCGACGAAGCGCCCTGAAGAACTAATGGACGGAAAAATACTTTCCGTGCCACTCAAAGCCCCCTCGGAGTCCGTGGAAATCAGAGAAATGCTGGGTTTACAGGAAGCAGGCGCCCCCACGCAGTTGTCGCGCAGATAAACTTGCCTTCCGGCCGGCGCATTTTCCAGAAGATTCGTGGCCGCCGAGCTGAATGCGACATAGCGGCCGTCCGCGCTCATCGCCGGTGAATGGCTATCCGCATTTCCGGCAGTCCCGTCGGGTGTCGCAGAAATAATCTTAGTTTCGGGCGTGCAACCGTTTTTCTCTCCTAGACAGGTGTCGCGCAAGAGAATTTGCGTGACCTCGTTTTGTTGGGATGAGAACGCCACATAACGCCCCTCCTGGCTGACTGCCGGTGTTTCCTCCGCGGCAGCCTGCGCATTCGCCGCCGCTGTGCCCGTCACAGCGAACGGCACGGAGTTGCTATTTCCGCCGTCGGTACCAATCGGATAGGGACAGTTCACCAGACACGGGATGACTTGCGGATTTATGAGGACGATGGAAGCGTTGGGGTCCGGCGAAGAAAGATAGGAACCGGGAATGGTGGCTTTTAGAGTGGTGGCCGAAAAACTGGTGATCGTCAGAGCCGTCCGTTGCCCGTTGGTAGCTATTCCCTGGTAAGCCACCACGGAACCGCCATTGTTGGAGAGTGGCAGAAAATTCGTTCCCGTCACGGTTAGCTCGACCGAGGCTTTACTGCAGGAGGTGCCGCACGCTGGAGCGCTAGTTGGGGAGATGGAGCTAATAGTCGGCTGCGGATTCGGTGGTCCGACGACGTAAAAAGCCAGCGTATTCGAGAGTCCGTTCATGCCTGTGCCGGATTGCGGGGCGTAAACATTGACGGAGACCGAGGCAGGCTTGGTTAGAAGATTACCCGGCACAAGGGCCGTAATCGTCGTCACGTCTATAACAGTAGTGGCGAGCTTCTGCCCATTCCATTGCACAACCGATTTGGTGCTGAACCCATTGACAACGACGGCTGTAAGCGTAAGCGTTACGTTCGCGGCCCCGGCAGGAACTCCCGTAGGCGCGATGTTAAGGAGACTGGCGCCAGTCGGATATTGATACGAGCTATTGTAATTGTTACAGCCAGCCACAAGACCGAAAGCGCATGACGCGACAGCCAAGGCTGTCCAAGACCGCTTCATTGAAGCTCCTTCACGAGAGCACAAAATGTTACGCCAACCTCTTCCCAAGAGGGGATGCGAGGAATCCGGCGTGTCTGATTGGGGTGAGATGCAAAAACAGCCACACGCGTTGACCCGGCAAAAATAGCGAAAGCAGGCTTCTTCCGGTGCAGGCGTCCCGTCTACCCGCTTCTATTATTGCCCAGGTATGCGGCCCGGGGAAAGCCCGGTCATGAACTATGGCTTGGAGGCTGCCGGACCGCCACCCACAGCGGCAAGGGATGCGCGAACGAGTAAATCCACCTTGGCACGGCACTCCGCGTCCGGCAGTTTGGCGGCCGCCGCAGACGCAGCCTGGTAAGACGCAGCGGCCTGCTGCTTTTGTCCAAGCTTGGCGTAGAGATCGCCCTCGCCAAGATGAAAAAGCGCATTGCCAGAGTATTGTGTGACGAGTGGCTCGAGTACTTGGAGGGCTTCCTGGTACTTCTGGTCATAATTATGCAGATTAAGCGCCAGATAATAGCGCGCCGCGGCGGGCGTGATCTGCCCATCGCGGATGGCGTGCTGCAGTTGTCGAATGCCTTCTTCCTTCGACCCGCCAGGAATCCCCATGAAAAATCGCATCACCCGCGCCATCGTCGAGAGTGTGTCCACGTAGTAGTTGTATAGGCCCAGGCCAAAGTCGGCGTCCGCGAGCGAAGGATCAAGAGTTAGAGCGCGTTCAAAGCTTCCTCGTGCGCGGACGCCCACCCGCGCCGTGCTTCGCGCTTCTCCCCGTAGGCTGTAGAGGCGCGCCGTAAGCGCACCCGCCATTCCAGCGTAGAGATACATCTCCGCCGATTCCTGCCGCGCAAGGTTGGCTTCCGCAAGGGCATATGCTTTCGCAGCCACTTCCAGATAGTGATGATCGCCGGGAAGTTTCTCCCGATGGCGCGGCATGGTCATGCCGTACTTGAACTCCGCCGCGTAGCACCAGATATTCCACCACAGTGCTTCGTCCTCAAGGACGAAGCCCAGCGGCAAATCGGGAAACTGTTGCTGCATCTGCCGGGCTTCCGGGATCGCCAGATCGCTGCGCCCGTCGTAAATGTGGTCGAGGATGGCCCGGGTATTGGGCGGAAGTATAGGGTTGGCGGCGCTGGCAGGGAGAGCAGCAAGAAAAACGAGAGGGAAGGTTCCCAGAAAAAAGAGCACGGAGAAGGTTCGCGACATGTCTCTCAGCGGAGAGCGCCGAGAGGATCACGCTTTCCGTGCGACGAGTTTAAGCTGTTCCAACAAAGAAGCAAACGAAATGGTTTTTGAAGGAACGTTGCGTTTTAGGGGATTTGCGCATCCACCGTGTGTTGCCGAGCCAGTTCTAGCACTCCGAGGGAAAGTGCATATCGAGAACCTCGTGGCCGGCAGACCTGAGAAATTAGGCTAGCGCCAGGCGCAGGGCGGGCGAGCAGGTTAGCGGCTGGGACTCGACCGGCATTGGAATCCCATCCGGTTGGCAGGCCTCTGAAACAAGAGGCGGATCGGTCACGGGGAAAAAAAGTTGGAAGCTGGAACCGATGGCGGGTTGTGATTCTAAATGAATGCAGCCGCCGAATTGGTGAACGATCCCGTAGACGGTGGAGAGGACGAGACCCGTTCCTTTCCCTTGGGGTTTAGTCGTAAAGAAGGGCTCGAACGCGTGAAGACGTGTTTGTTCATCCATGCCGCAACCTGTATCCGAAACCTCTAGCACAAGCCAGGGCTCCGGTTGGCCAAGAGACGGACTCGAAACGGCGTCGGCAGGCAAAGTCGCGTTTCACGTTGAGATTTGCAGTCCCGCCTAGTGGCATGGCTTCCGGCGCATTGATGGCGAGATTGGCCACGACTTGCTCGATTTGCACCCCATCCGCTTTGATCCAAGAGCGCGAAGCGGCATGCTGGGCTTGGCCGGAATGGTTTTCCAATGGTCTCTTTCGTCGTGCAGCCGATCAGACCTCAATTAGGAACGAATCGCTTCCTTTGTTATCCTCGCAGCGCATGACGCCACCGGCCAAAGAATCGAATTCAACGCCTGGGCAACCCGCACTAGAGCGCGGCCTGGGCCTGAAAGAGGCCGTCGCTCTCAACATGATTGAGATCGTCGGTATCGGCCCGTTCGTGGTGAGCTCTTTGGTGATCAAAGCAATGGGTGGACCCCAAGCCCTGATTGCCTGGCTCGCCGGCGCTCTCCTCGCTACTCTTGATGGCTTTGTCTGGTCAGAGTTTGGCGCGGCAATGCCCAAGGCCGGCGGCACCTACGTTTTCCTGCGGGAAGCCTACGGGCCGGGCCGCTGGGGACGGCTCATGTCCTTCCTCTTTGTCTGGCAGACTCTGATTCAGGCTCCGCTCTCGGTGGCGTCCGCGGCCATCGGCTTTTCGGATTACGCCAAGTACCTTTATCCGCTCACGAAGTGGCAAGCAAAAGCGTTGTCGGGCGCGCTGGTGATTTTCCTCGTCATTCTCTTGTATCGCCGGATCACCACCATCGGAAAAATTTCCGTCCTCCTTTGGACCGGCGTGGTCGGGACCATGCTCTGGCTCATCTGGGGTGGCGTCCGTCATTTTGACGCGCGCCTTGCCTTCGACTTCCCACAAGGCGCTTTTGATCTTTCCTGGATCTGGTTCGCTGGACTTGGCGCGGGCATGGTGAACTCCGTTTACAGCTATTGGGGCTACTACAACATTTGCCATCTCGGCGGCGAAATTCGCGAGCCAGAGAAAAATATTCCACGCGGCATTTTCCTTTCGATTCTTGGGATCACTGTGCTTTACCTGGCAATGCAAACGAGCCTGCTGGGTGTGGTGCCATGGCGAGAGGCACAAAATTCGGAGTTTCTTGCCAGCCTGTTCGTGGAAAAATTGTACGGCCACGGGGCGGCGCAGCTTGCGACCTGCATGGTCCTGTGGATCGCGCTCGCCAGCGTATTTTCCGTCTTGTTGGGGTATTCCCGTGTTCCTTATTCCGCTGCACTCGACAGGAATTTCTTCCCTATCTTCGCCCGCTTGCACCCCACCAAACACTTTCCCCACATCTCTCTCCTTTTTCTCGGGGCGCTGGCCTTCGCTTTCAGCTTGACGCTAAAGCTGAAAACGGTCATCGCGGCCATTCTGGCCATGCGCTTGCTTGTCCAGTTCATCGGGCAGGCCGTGGGCGTAATCCTGCTTCACCGCCGCTGGGGCCCGGAAAAATTACCCTTCAAGATGTGGTTCTATCCCTTGCCTGCTCTGCTGACGATGGCCGCCTGGGCTTGGCTCTTTTGGCAAACGGGTCCCATGCGAAAATGGGGATTGCTAGAGATTGCGCTGGGCGTGCTCGCATTCCTGATCTGGACGCGTGAAATGCGACAATGGCCTTTCGCATCAGTTCGTGAATCGTGAGGGTGGTGCTTTTCGATCTACCAATTTCGATTTTCAAGCTTCGAGTTTCTGTCCTCTCCCTGGAGGTTACGTGAGCAGGCTTTTTCGTGTGGCGAGTTTGGCGCTTGTAATCGTTGTGGCTGCATCGCAAGGGGCCGCGCAGTTTCCGCCCGCTCCGGGGACAGGCCCCGGACTTCCCGAAACCATTGAAGCCATTGACGCGGCTCGCGTGACCACGCGAATTCTCTACATCACGGCCCATCCGGACGATGAAAGTGCCGCGGTTTTGACCTACCTGGCACGCGGTTTGCACGCAGACGTCGCTCTTCTCTCTCTCACTCGCGGGGAAGGCGGTCAGAACGCGCTCGGGCCCGAGCAGGCGCCCCAGCTCGGCCTGATTCGAACCCAGGAATTGCTCGCCGCCACACGCGGCTATGGGGCGAAGCTCTACTTCACGCGCGCCCAGGATTTTGGCTACTCCAAGACCTCCACGGAAACGGAGAAAATCTGGGGCGACCAGGTCCTCGAAGACATGGTCCGCGTTATCCGCGCCTTCCGCCCCAATATCGTCATCAACCATTGGGGCGGAGTTCACAGTGGCCATGGCCATCACCAGGCCGCAGGCTTAATCACTCCGAAGGCCGTGCAATCGGCGGGAGAGGAGAGTGCGTATCCCCAACTCTCCAAAGAGGGGTTGCCCCCCTGGGCTCCCGACGGCAACCCGCCCCTGATTCTCGACTTGGAGCGAGGCAGCGAGGCCCCTTCAGGCTTTGTTCTTCCGCTAGACGAAGTCTCGCCTCTCTACGGCAAGACTTGGCGGGAAATTGGTATCGACGCCTTTGCAAATCATCGCACACAGGGAATCACAGCCTTTCTCAATTCACCTTTTATCCGGCGCTCCATCGCCTTGAAACGGGAAGACGGAAAGCCTTTTGATCCCAAGGATCTGGCAAGAGTGATCGGAGATGAAAATTGCCCGGTAGCGGGGGAGGTGGGCAAGGACTTACAGGTCGCGCGCAACGAAGCGCTGACCCTTAATTTTGATGCAGCGGCCCGTTCCATCGCGAAGGCCGCCAGCGAAAAATCACTGGTGTGTAATCGTGACATCTCCCTTGGCCCTGGAGGGATGAAAACCGATAACACAGCGCTGGACGAGGCGCTTAGACGGAAACGCATCGAGCGCGCCTTGGAATTGGCGGCGGGACTGGAGATTCGGGCGGACTCGGATCGCAGTGAAGTCATCGCAGGAGAAGCCTTTGATGTCACAACATCCGCGCGATGCCGGTCCACGGTCTCTTGTGTCCTATCGGACCCTGTGCTGCAACTGCCAAAGGGATGGACCTTCACGGGCGAAAAGACTTTGCAGGGCGCGGCTCATAAGTTCTCCATTGTCGCCGTCGCGGATAACGAAAAGTTGCCGATCATCGCCACCTTAAGCGGAGAAGCCTGGCCACTCGCACAGGTTCGGCAACCGGTTACCGTAGACGGCTACTCGTTCACGGCTCAAACGCCGGTCGCGCACACAGAAGTAAGTTCAACGACCGTAGAGAGAGTATCCCTCAGGCTAGTGCCCGCCTATACCCTTGCCGTGGAGCCGCAGCAAGTCGTTGAGGTGTTAGGTCAGAATCGCAAACCACTTGATGTCCTGCTTCGCGTCCACTCCTATTCGGCGAAAGCCGCGAAAGTCAGCGTAGGCCTGGATGCGCCGGACGGCCTCAAGACCGCCCCTCCTGCAGAACTGGCGTTCGATGGTGTCGGCGACCTATATGTGAAATTGACGGTTGCATCGCCGGCAAGACTGGAGGCCGGCAACTACTCTGTCGGCGCCTACGCCAAACTCGGCGAGCGAAAATTCACTACCTCCCTCGAGGCGCTATCCTCCTTGCCCACCATCTTGTGGAGCGAGCCCGCGCAATGTATCATCCACGCTTTCGACATCGCCGTCCCCCCAAATCTACACGTGGGGTATATCTCCGCCGAAGGCGAACCCATTCCCGACGCCTTGAAACGTTTGGGCATCTCTGTCGAAATGCTGGACGCCTCCGCACTGGCTTTTGGCGATCTCGCAAAGTACGATGCCATTGTCGCCGGCGTGCGCGCTTACGAACTCCGTCCGGAATTGCCGGAAGCAAACAAACGGCTACTGGACTACGTTTCTAACGGCGGAACCCTTGTCGTGCAATACAATCGCGACTTCGTCTGGGACAAACTGCAGCCCGCTCCTTATCCGGCCAGGATCGGTAGTCCCACGCCCCGCATCACCGACGAAAAGGCCGAAGTGCGATTCCTGAAACCCGCCGACCACCTTCTGAACTGGCCGAATAAAATCACCGCCGCGGATTTTCAAAACTGGGTGCAGGAGCGCGGCCTCTATTTCTGGAGCGATTTCGACGCAAAATACACGCCGTTGCTGGCCATGAACGATCCCGGCGAAAAGGATCTGAATGGCGCGCTCGTTTACGCGAACTACGGCACCGGCAGGTATATCTACACGGGTCTCGCATTTTTCCGTGAAATACCGGAAGGCGTGCCGGGGGCGTACCGCTTGTTCGTGAATCTCTTGAGCGCATCGCGCGTCAAGTAACCGGCGCGCCCACTAGACCAACTAGGCACACGCCCTAACCGCGCCGCCGACAATGCGCTATGCTCAACCTGTCCTAAAAATGGGGAAATGGAGCGGCGAGCCGTCCTTTCACGGGAAATAGCCAACGCAAAAAACTTGCAGGAGCGAACGAGCATGCAACACAACGCAATCAATTCCAAACTTCGCAGGCGGCTGCACCGCAACGCCTCTCTTCTTTTCGTCATCGGTCTCTGCCTAACCCTGGCAACCGCTACCTTTGCCCAAAAGGACAAAAAGAAGAAAGGGGATCCGCCCCCTCCGCCTTCCGCGCCGGGTAACGTGATTCCTCTCCAGGACGAACAGAAAATCGATTACGAGATTTCCGAGATGCTCGGTGCCTGGCAGGTCGGTGACGTGGATAAGCTGCACAAGAATATTGCCGACGACGTAGTCGTGGTGAACGGCAACTGGGCACCCCCAGTAATTGGCTGGGACAACTACCTCGCGAGCTACAAGACGCAGCGAGCCAGGGCCCAACAAGCTCGCCTGGAGCGCACGAATACGCTCATCCGTGTCTCAGGAAACATTGCTTGGGCTTCGTATCAGTGGGATTTTTCAGCCGTCGTGGATGGCCAACCCAGCTCTGCCCAGGGTCAGACGACCCTGGTCTTGCAAAAGCGCGGCGACACCTGGTTAGTGGTGCACAACCATACGTCCCTCGTCCAGGCCTCAACCGGCGCTGCTACCGCAAACGCCACGCCCCCGGCAACACCCCCCACCAAGCCGTAACGCGGTCGCTCGCGTTGGCGGCGCGCCACCCGTGAATCAGAAGTTCTTCAGGCCGTGGTAGACGAAGATGCCCGCAAGCACGAGCAACAACACCCCGGACGTAATTCCGCTGGTCAGGATTGGCTTGGAAAGCGAGTTGATCTTTCCGACCAGTTCCCGCTGCTCCCTGGCCATGTGCTCTTCCGCGGCATCCAGAAAAATCTGATCGTCCTCATGACTGGAGAGAACGCTCCGCCAAGCAATAAGAGCCAGGAAGATGGCGGTAACGATTCCCCAGGCGATCAGAAGATACAGCATCGGCCCTTGCAGCACAGATTCCATGGATTCCATAAGACCTCCGGTTGGAACCGGTTCGCCATGCTTGCCCTCGACGGCAGGCAAGGCTATTCTTGGGCGCAGTATAGCACTCTGGAAAGGGAATGCCAGTGGGGGAAGGGCTGGTGAGGGCTGGTGAGGGCTGCCCCAGGGCGGGCGCGATGGGCGCCGCTTCGTTGACAAAAAATTCCTAGGACCTCAGAATGAAAGTTGCCTCGCAGTATTCGCACTTGTGCCCAAGTGGCGGAACTGGCAGACGCGCTAGCTTCAGGAGCTAGTGGCCGCAAGGTCGTGGAGGTTCGAGTCCTCTCTTGGGCACCAATTTCCACTCTACCGGACTCTTAGGCCTTCTCTGGCTGAACTGTTCTCCGCCATTAGCTTGGGACAATCAATCCGAGCATCGCGGAATTGACTTCGCTATAACTCCCACAATGCAGTCTGCAGCCCGCTTTGGTCCTTCAGAAGGAGGATCGCATTCATTCGCAACCCCATTCTTTTCGAGCTTCTGCCCTACCCCATGCGATCGGATCCTTATGTTTTGGGACTTCGCTGCCGATGGTTCCCGAAGTCGCGTAGCCTTCCACACCTATCGCGAATTGGCGGAACGGTGCCGTTCCCTCTGCGCACTCGCCGTAATGAAGCCATGGCAGCCGACGTTGGTCAGTGCCGCCGAGCCCGAGCGATTCGACGGACAGTTCGTAAGCGCAAATTACTTCCGCGTCCTGGGCGTCTCGCCGGCACTCGGAAGAGACTTCGGACCCTCCGACGATCGCCTCAACGGGCCCCACGTAGTGATCCTCAGTGAAGCGCTCGGGCGGCGCTTCGGCAGTGATCGCACAATCATCGGACGCCAGATCACTCTCGATGACAGCAGCTATACCGTTATCGGGATAATGGCGTCGTTCGAAAACATCCTCGCTCGGTCGGCTGAACTCTGGACGCCCTTGCAATACGGAGACGCGAATGCGGTTACTTTCCAGACCAAGGAATGGGGTAATCATCTGCGGATGATCGGCCGGCTGCAAACCGGTGTCTCCACCGATCAAGCGAGGTGTTCCAACTCAACCTTGCGCAAAGCATTATGGATGATAGGGCAGGCGAATTGGAACCTTTCTCTACCCAAATTCCGCTGGCGCGCCAACTTCGCTTCGCTTAAAGTATGGGCCGGATTCCCGAAGCGACTGGTCTTTTCCTATTCTAGGACACTACGTGCTCGTTCTCTGTCCGCACCATGCTCTGCGCGGGTTCTTCCTGTGGCCGCTTCGTGAGTTCAATGCATTATGGAGAACACCATGAATAAATACCTGGTGGAGCTGGTCGGAACCTTTTTTCTTGTCCTCACCATCGGTTGCACCGTGATTGGTTCGGGAGCGGGAGCGCTCGCGCCCCTCGCGATCGGCGCCTCCCTGATGGTCATGATCTTTGCCGGCGGGCACATCTCCGGCGGGCATTACAATCCCGCTGTTACTCTCGGTGTCTGGCTGCGCGGCAAGTGCGACACCAAGGACGTCGCCGCTTACATGGCCTTTCAGGTCGTCGGCGCCGTTCTCGCCGCCGCTGTCGTGAAGTTCTTCAAGGCGGGCACCACTGTCACGCCCGGCGAACCGCCGGTCGGACAAGCCTTGCTTGCCGAATTCCTCTTCACCTTTGCCCTCGTCTACGTCGTCCTGAACGTCGCAACCGCCAAGGGCACCTCCGGCAATTCCTTCTATGGTCTCGCCATCGGCATGACCGTCATGACCGGTGCTTTCGCCGTCGGTAATATTTCTGGCGGCGCTTTCAATCCCGCGGTGGCCATCGGCATTACCATCATGGGTCTCTCCGCCTGGTCCAGCATCTGGATCTTCCTGGTTGCCAATTTCCTCGGCGGCGCGGTTGCCGCCTTCACCTTTAAAGCCCTCAACCCCGGCGATTAAAGAATTTTCCCGACACCGGCGGCAGAGCGGTCATCCGGAGCCCAATTTTTTTCCTGGTTCGGGGGATCTCAATTTTCGTTCCTGGCAACCCTACCTAGATCACTCTTTTACCGAAATGCTCCAAATCCGATCCTCACCTGAATTGTATTGATTCCCGGATTCAGATTTGCGGTTCCCGCGTTCGATATGTGCGTATAGCGTACTTCCGCGCTCCAATTGTACTTTTGTCTCAGAAAATGGGCGCCTAGCGCGGCGCTCGTCGTAAAGTTCACCTGCGAAGTTCCTTCCGGCACCTTGGTGTTCGTAAACAATGTCCCGCCTTCAATTTCAAAAAACGGCTTCACCTTCTTAGGAGACGATAAAATCCATTTGAAAGCAAACGGATTCACTCCCGCTCCATACGCCGTATTCGTCTTTTGCACGATTACCCACGCCGGCACCACATCCACCGCATATTCTAATTGTCCGTTCAGAAATCCTGGCCCGTGAGGACTCGTCAGGATCATCCCGTAGCGTAGGCCTAGGTTCCACACACTAGTTCCCGAAGTGCTTCCGTTAATCCCGCTCCCTCCGCCCGTCCAAACCTGCAGCTCTCGACGCGAGTTTTCCGGACTCGCTTGCGCTGCAACCCGCGGCGCCGACAAAGCACTTATCCCGGCTCCAAGCATCAGCAGGCAAACCCGCGTCATCTTCACGATCGTTTCTCCCACCCCACGAGACTGGCACCATATCTGAAAACGCCCGTCGCTGACAATCACAGAATATTCCCTCCTGAAATGTTTTCGATACTCAGATACAGCTACACCTTGTCATCCTGAAGCGCGCGTTGTTTGCGCGCCGAAGGATCCCAATCCAGAAGCTCAGTACAATTCCAAGCTTGGAGTATCGTTCAATTCAAATGGCGGCTAAATTGTGAATGTGAGAAATCCCGTCTTGGGGAATCGTTCGCCTGAAAAAGGAGAAGGGAGGCGGGCCAGGTCTGCCTTTACACCCTTACTCAAAACACGTAAGTTATTGAAAACGCACGGAGCCTAAAACGCCAGAAACGCACCATAAAGCACTTCGGATGTACGTGGACATGTACGTAGGAAACTTTGGACGAAGTTGGCTTCCTACTCGCATCTAATCTTCATACGGGGCATAGGACAGGTTCCGGCGAACAGTTTGTCGATGGGTTCGGATTTGATCCCCAGGTTCGACGAGCTTTCTAAGTTCCAAGGACCTGGAATACAGATCAGCAGCGAACTCCTGTGTGGGATACATCCCATGTGCTCCGGTAAGCGTCCAGTTCTTCCGGTGTCATCCTTTCCATTCCCCGCTTGCCGTACCGCTCTTTCAGGGGATTCAAAACCAACTCGTATTTGCTTATCGAGTCTTTGCTTAAAAATCTTGCGTGGCAATCAGTTATGAATTCTCGCAGGCGGAACTAACGCTTGTGTTTTCTTCAAACGAACCTTCGATTTCCCAGTCTCTGATTCGTTCCTGGGCTTTTTCCCAGCTCGTGAGCTCAAGGGATTTCTGACGAACTTCTTTTGGATCGTTCCCACGACCCAGATCGGGCAAACCGCACCGCTTGTAACGCATGGACTTCTGACCGCATTTTTTGAGGTGTCTTCGATATAAGGAAAGCATCAGAACTTCCGAGGAGGGAATTAAATTATCTGAAACTAGAATACACGAAATGGACGCGCATTGTACGCGAGATTTGCGGGCGTCGTAACTCTTTGAAAGGAATTTGCTTTAAGAAAGGGAGGCGGGCCAGGTCTTCCCGCCTCCCCTTTATTCCCCTTTCGGGGAATCCAACTAGCCTGACGGAGGGCGGCTAGTTGGTCGTGTGTTGGCCTACCTATGAAACCCTCGAAACCCGAAAAAAGTTACAGCGAATTTCAAAAAAATGGCTAAAATCTCGGTGGATTTTCTTCGCTCCCAGAAAGGGACCTTGTGATGCCTCCCACCGCTCATCTCAGCACCGACAATATCCTTCGTTTTCTGCAGCTTAGAAGCGATCCCGTTTCCCTCGAGGACCTCTCTCGCGGGCTCCAGGTCAAAAAAAACAACCGTCGTCCCCTTCTCCAGATGCTCGTCATGCTCAAAAAACGGGGCCTCGTCGAGGAGCTCTCCCACGGCCGTTTCCTGCTTCGCGGTTCCCAACGCGAAGGCGCGCCTGCGACGCAAGCCGTCCCCGAGAAGCTCGCGCAACATAAGGCCGCACCGCGCGACGAGATCAAAGGCCGCCTCGTCCTTCATCAGGACGGTTACGGCTTCGTCGTTCCCGACGTCGCTCTTCCCAATGTGGATGGCGACATTTTCATTCCCCGTGATTCCGTCGAAGATGCCATGCACGGCGACAACGTCGTCGCCAAAGTCACTCGCCTGAGCGGCCAACCCGGCTCCCGCCGCGCCGAGGGCCGTATTATCCGCATCGTCGGCCGGGCTCATCCCTCCATCGTCGGCCAGTTTCGTTACACTTCTCGCGGCTGCAGTGTTCTGCCATACGACACGCGCGTCCAACACGAAATCGAGCTCGCGCCTGGTGACGAGCTTTCGCCTGCTCTCCGCGAACAGCTGCTGCCCACTGCCAAAGACCATCCGTCGCGCAGCAAGCGCCTCTCCCACATCCCGAAACTCGATGGAGCCGTCGTCAATGTTGAACTCCTTCGCTACCCTCGCGGTGGCGCCTCCCCTAGCGGGCGCGTCATCGAAATTCTCGGCCGCCCCGGCGACCTCGGTGTGGACACCGAAATCATTATCCGCAAACACCATCTCCCGCATTTCTTCCCTGGCGAAGTCCAGCAGGAAGCCGAACGTCTCGCCACGCCGGTCTCCGAATCCGAACGCGCCGGTCGCGAAGACTTCCGCGAGCTTCCCATTGTCACCATCGACGGCGAAACCGCGCGCGACTTTGACGATGCCGTTTACGTCGAGCGTCGTGAGGACGGCGTCTGGCTCCTCCAGGTCCATATCGCCGACGTCGCGCACTACGTCCGCCCTAAATCGCCGCTCGATCGCGAAGCGCGCCTCCGCGGCAACTCCGTCTACTTCATCGATCGCGCGGTTCCCATGCTCCCGGAATCTCTTTCCAACGGCATGTGCTCACTGAAGCCTCGCGAAGAACGTCTGGTCATGAGCGCGCTCATGCAATTCGATCCCTCCGGACGCATGCTCAGCTCCTCGATGGTCCCCGGCGTCATTCGTTCCGCCGAGCGCATGACCTACACCAACGTCAACAAGGTCCTCGCCGGCGATCCCGAAGTATCCGTGCGCTACGCCCACCTTCACCACCATTTCCGTGCCATGCGTGGACTCGCCTTGCTCCTCAATGCCCGCCGCAACGAGAATGGCTCCATTGATTTCGACTTGCCCGAGCGTGTCATCGAGTTCGACGACCAGCAGCAAATCGCCAGCATCGGCCGCAGTGAACGCTACATCGCTCACCGCATCATCGAAGAATTCATGCTCGCGGCCAATCGCGCCGTCGCTCACTACCTCATTGGCCGCGGCATTAAGACCCTCCATCGCATCCACGAAAAACCCGATCCCCGCAAAATTCTGGAATTCGAGGAAATCGGCCGTGCCTTCGGTTATTCCCTCGGCGTCGAAGATCTCCACCAGCGTGAAGTTGCCGTCCGTCACGGCCACGTGCCCTCTCCCGCCAAAGCCGGACGCCCCGATTCCCGCGGGCATGGCCGCCAGCGCCAGATGCGCGCCGTCCTTCCGGCTTCTGATCTCAACATCACGCCGCAACATTACCAGCGCCTCGTCCAAAAACTCGCGGGCAAACCCGAAGAGCGGATCCTTTCTTATCTCATGCTGCGTTCTTTCAAACAGGCCCGCTACGCTGCCGAACCACTCGGCCACTTCGCCCTCGGCTTCGACGAGTACACCCACTTCACTTCGCCGATTCGCCGCTACCCCGATCTCATCGTTCACCGCGTCCTCAAGTGGGCTCTCGAGCATCCAGACGCCGCTCCCCCGGCCTTCATCAAGCCTCCAGTTGGCGTCGAAGCCGCCCTCTATTCCCAGAACCACCTGGAGGAAATCGCAGCTGAAACTTCCGAAACCGAGCGCCGCGCCGCCTCTGCCGAACGCGAACTCATCAACTGGAAAACTGCGCAATTCATGGAGCAACATCTCGGCGACGAGTACGATGGCCTCATCATCTCGGTGCAAAAGTACGGCTGCTTCGTCGAGCTCCTCGATCTCTTCGTCGAAGGCTTGCTCCCCATCGGCGCACTCGAAGAAGCTGCAGACGCTCGCTGCGTCTTTCGCGAACGCGATCGCGCCATCGTCGCCGTCCTCGGTGATGATTCCGGCCCGGGGCGTCGCGGCACCCGAAAAGGCCGGCGTAAGCAAGCCACTCCGCCATCCTGGAAACTCGGCGATCGCATTCGCGTCCGTGCCGAACGCATTGACCCCATGCGTCACCGCGTTGAATTCTCCCTCGTGTCCACCGTGTAGGGGCGCCTTCCAAGGCGGTCCGCTCTTGGATTGTCCCTATAGCACAGGGCAGGTCTGCGAGTTCTGCCTTTTCTCCCATGTTTAAGCTTTGTGCGTATCAGCGCCGCGGCTTCAGCCCCAACTACAGTGAGTGAAGAAATTCGAATAGGTCCTCTTTTTCGGCGGGCCTGAGTTTTTCGAATTTTTCGGTGACGCTGGCAGCCTCGCCACGGTGGCGCAGGATGGCCTCGGTGAAGGTGAGTGACGCCCCATCATGCATCAGGCGGGAGTGCAAGCGGACGCCCCAGAGCGGGGTGGTGCGCATTCTGTTGGCGGTGTTATGGAATTCAGACATGGAAAGGTTTTTCCAGGTGATCGCGTACATCCTCTTGCCGTAGTGTTCCGTCATGGATTGCACGATGCCATCGCCGGTGCCGATGTTGTGCAGGAGGAAGTCGCCGTAGGGATGGAAAGTCTTATCCCCGAGGGCTGGCGGAATCGAGAAAGTGCCGCCATTGATCGCAGTCCCCGCGGGAGCGGTGGTAAGCGTCGGAACGTGGCAGGTCGCGCAGCCGATCTTGTCAAAGAGAGCTTCGCCGCGTTTGGCTGGTGGCGTTTGAGAAAGGGTTAAGTCGCGCGCGGGAGCTTCGGTGGCGCGCATGAAGCGTGCGAAGTGGTCAATGTCGGAGAGGCCGTCGGCGCCGGGCGTGTCATTTGGCTCAGCCGCGGTGTTGCAGAGATTCGTCACCTCGTCGGGCTGGAGCCGATTGGTGATACCGATTTCGTTGAGGTAGGCATCGCCGGAGAAGGAGAGCAGGCTGGCATGCTGGTCTTTCCAGCCGAAGCGGCCGACTCCCGTTTGTCCGGGCGCTTCAACGAACGGAACGTAGAGAACCTGGCCACAGATTTTGCGCGCGCTCTTTTTACACTGCTCCTTGGCGAGTTCGATGAAGGTCTGGTCGGCAACTGCTTCGACGAAACCGTCGCCGAGAAGATTGAGCGAGATGCGAAACGTGTGAATCTTTTCGGTACTTGGCACCCGCTCCTGAATTTCGGTGTTGGGGAACGCGGCGCTGGGGCAGATGGCGCGGTCATTGATCAGGGAGCGGCCTTTGATGATTTCCACGCCGTGGTTTATGGGAATTTCCGGATTTTGAAACTTGCCCTTGGCATCGTTATGACCGACGCGTAATTCTGAAACCTGGCTGGAGCCGCCGGAGGTGGGGTTCTGGTGGCACTCGCGGCAGGATTGCGCGTTGTAGACCGGGCCGAGGCCGTCGGCGACCGCCTCCGTTTCCTCGAACTTGGCCTGGTCGCCGGTGTGCGTGGCGGCGTCCACGAGGCCATTGCTCTTATTGTCGAAGCCGGTGGGGGCCTCGGAAAGCTGCGGTGCCAGAGAAAAGAGAGAAAGAGACACAAACGCGGCGAGAGCGATCAGGGTTTTCATGGACACCTCAGGGGGGCTGGTTGACCAGGAATGTACCTATTTACTGTATAGAAGCCAAGAGAAAATACGAAGAATTGGCAACGCGGCGTAGGGGAAATTGGTCCGGGATACTCGCGTGCCCTGGGCCGCTGATTCCTTCAACACCGCGTTTTCGGACGAAGTCGGCCACTTCGAGTTCTGCGACAACGGTGATAACAACTTCCCGTTCGGTTGCACCGCCCCGGGCGTCGATGACAAATCCACGGGTCTCGATGACGACGACTTTTTCTGCGACGGTCCCTGGGATCCCCTTTTCCCTTGCGCGCCTTTTCAGATCATTGGAGGCTACATGTTCAGCGAAATGGATTTCGTCGGCAACAGTTACGGTTTCAACTGGCCCGGCACCCTCAAGAATCCGCACAAGGAAAAGCAGCTCCATCCGCGTCCGATCACCTTCCTGGGGCCGCTATTCTTGGGCCGAGACAGGCTACAAAACTACGATCGCATCGCGTTTAAAACCAATATTCCGGGGAATACGGCTGCTTGTGATCCCCTCACTGGAAATGGATGCGTTGTTCCTCCTCCCGGGCGCGACATTCTACCCGCCTTACACCACCCATGGAGGCGGAGGCGAAGATGGTCACAACGAGGG
>Ga0306921_10000311_pt1 | contig 40111 bp, 53 predicted proteins | sample sta12Cox44000080_FD_203760 | JGI IMG/M metagenome (GOLD analysis project Ga0306921, IMG submission 203760) | Lab enrichment of tropical soil microbial communities from Luquillo Experimental Forest, Puerto Rico - statoxic.12C.oxic.44.000.080 (v2)... | ecosystem: Environmental > Terrestrial >... | reverse complement strand
GTATGGTCCTGAAAGGAGACGAGGAAGGACACAGCCGGGTCCCCGTCCCGGATTGCTCATGTGGGATCTACGCGACCACTGATCTTAAGGTCATCAACTCGTACCTCGGCAAGGACGCGCCGGTACTCGGGGTTGTCGAGCTAGGCGGTAAGGTCATCCCGGCTACTCAGGGGTACCGCGCGGAGTATGCGCGGATAGCGGCCATCCTCCTTATCGAGCCGGTATTTACGCTCCCGCACTCGTGGCTTGAGTTTATCGCGGAGACGTACGAGGTTCCCGCGCTAGTCCCGCACTCGGTCAACCCGGAGGACTACCGCGCGAAGCTAGCGCGCGGGAAGTCCGTAGGAGACGAGGCAGACGAATGGCTCAGGAAGCTTCAGGAAGGAGACGACAATGAGTAGGACAACCGAGACGGTATTCTCGCCGGATGCGCTTATCGACGCCATGCGCGAGGCGGGGCTAACGCCGCAGGGCCTCATGGAAGAGCTAGGCTGCGGCCCGGACCAGATAGGTCGCTGGATGGCTGGGTTCGCCGTCCCGCGCCCAGGATACCAGAAGCAGATCGCACGCATCCTTGGCGTCTCCGTGGATGACCTATACGAGGAGGTGGAATAGTGACCCGACTTGCGGATGAACAGCTCAAGGCGGAAGCGCGCGAGCTAAGGGAGCAGACCGACGGTATCCAGTGGGCCTGGGGTGATTGGGCACTCCGCTGCGAGCCGATGGGGATGAGGGGAATTCGTCCCGGTGCGTTCGGACGGCTGGAGAGGCTACTTAACGAGCTGCACGAGGAATGGGGGGATAACTACCCGGCATTCAGTACGGTGAAAGATTACCGGGCGATAGCGGACAGGTTCCCAAATACCTTCCGGAAGGTATTTGGATCGTACGCAGTTTACCAGTCGGCTTATTATGCGGGCTGGGGTCCTGATGATATGGCGAACAGGGAAATTCCACCCGGCAAACCGGAAGGCCGATGGAGCAAAGCCAAGATAATGGCAGTTGCTGGAGAAAGCAGCAATAAGGAGGACTGGCCGGAGGAAGAGGAGGACTATGACCGGTGCGAGGAGTGTGAGCGTATTATCGGGCTCTATGAGCTACGGCGCGGGACTGAGGAGCGTGAGTACCACCACGATCGTGTCCTCTGCGACCAATGTAGGCGCGACGAGAAGCGGATGAAGCGGCTCCCACGGAGGAAGCCACCGGACGAGGAGCTTGACTGGAAGGACGCATTCCGCATCCTCCAGCGTGGGGATTCCGCACTCGTCCGGTTCACCGGACTCATTACCAGGCACGAATGGAGCGAGGAGCGGGCAGATATTCTCCTCAGCTTTATCTCGGAACTAGAGAATGACATCGCCTACCTAAGGAAGTGGGCGGAACAGGAGGAAGACAATGTATAGGAACCCGGCTCCACTCAGCCAGGGAAAACTCCAGGAGCTGAAGGAAATCCTCGGAGGGAGAGATGGACAGGGGGTGATGCTACCGCCTGGCGGCATTTACCGGGCCTGGATTCAGGTTATCGATGGAATATACCGCCAGGCTCCGTGCGAGCGCGAGGAGGCGTGCGACTGCCTCAGGCCTGCCTGCCGGTCCTGCCAGTACATCAGTGATATCTTCGCCCAGGTCCGTACCGCAATCCGGAAGGACCCATCATTCGAGATGATCCTGGACGATAGCGGATTCACCCTGGACTTCTTCAGGTACCTGAAGAAGAGGATTGGGAAGCTCAGGTCAGATCGTGGGCGCGCAGAAGTCCATTTCCGCGACGCAGAGCGGATGGCAAGGAAATACCCGGACTGGGAATTCGCCAGCCGCGATATCCTGAGGACACAGGCAATCTTCCTTAGCATGAGCGATGAGCTTAGTGCGCTAGAGGAAGAGCTGCTGTTCCAGGAAAGCAGCCGGGAATACGAGCTAGCCGTTTAGGCCAGGACGAGGATAATCCTAGTACCCTCGTCCTGGCTTAAGCCGATTCTATCGAAGCCCGGTTCATGTCCGTGAGCCGGGCCTCGCTAGCTCTCCTCCCAGCGCGGGTTTAGATTCTGGGACCTACGGCTTTTCAACACTCTTGCAGCCGGGTAGACTAGAGCCCGTAGGGCTCCTACGGTGGAGTCCGGAGGCGAGGCGAGACGATGAGTATCCGATGCGGGAACTGCGGAAAGCGGCACGAGAGCGCGCTCCTGGTCCGGAACTGCTATGCCCTGGAGGCGAGCGAGCGGGGCGAGGACTACCGGCCGAACAAGTTTGCCGGAACCTGCTGCCTGTGCGGTAACCCGGTAGGCGAAGGCGAAGGCCGGATTGACCGGCGTGACTCCGGAACAGGCTGGAACGTCAGCCACCTCTCCGGCGAGTGCCCGGAGCGGAAGGCGACGGAGCGCGAGGACTTCAGCGTGGTAACCCAGGGTTACTATGCGACGGAGAGCACGCGTAAGGACCAGGACTATGACTTCTGGTACGTCAAGGAAGGCCGGAAGCCCGGTTACCGTTTCGTGAAGCGGTACCTCGGTGGACAGGGACCTATCCGGATCTCCCAGGGAGAGGCCATTAAGGCTCTCCGCTCGATTCTCGCGGAAGGCGTGGAGAAGTGCGGAATCCGTTTTGCGGACGAGCACTGCCGCTGCTGGAAGTGCGGGCTCCCGCTTACCGATGAGGTTAGCCGTGAACGGCGGCAGGGTCCGGTCTGCTGGGCTAAGTAATCCGTTTAACGGCTCCGGAGCTTAGGCTACCGGAGCCGTTCCACATACGGTATAATTTCCCTAACCCCATAGAAAGGCGAGACAATGGCTAGTCACCGCAGTCGGTTCGATCCAGACTTCACCCGGAAGCGTAGGACTCTCGACCCTATCAAGCTCATGATCGCTCAGGCCGTCCAGTACCACCTCATTAGCGACCCCAAGGCCCGTCCTCCGCTAATGCCCCAGCCGGAGGAGGTAGAGTCGATGGAGGCTCACGCTATTTCCGAGACGGAGACGACCATTCGCGTGGTCTCTTACAAAGGCGAAGGCCGGAACCGTTACAAGTCAATCCGGTACTTTACCGTCAAGGTATCGGAAATGCTATGACTGTCTACATCCCGACTATCGGCCGTCCCGGCAACATACGGGCTATCGTCCCACGCTGGCTTGAGCAAGGAATGCCTATCAAGCTTATCATCCGGCCGGAGGAGTACAAGCTATGCTCGGCTCTGCGGAAACAGGAAGGCTGGTATCGTAGGGACGTAGGCATACGTATCCTCCCAAAGAGTACGCCTATCGGATATGGAGCTACCCGCAACTACATTATCCGGTACGCTATGAAGCAAGAAGAGCGGGCCATCATTATCTCGGATGATGATATGCGCCCGGCTCACGGCTCTGACTTTGGCGAGCTAATCTATGAGGCAGCAAGGCCTGGAGTATTGGGCGTCGGAGCCGTCCGGTCTATCCACGATCGTTTTACCGGGGGAGCCGTCTCGCGTCTCTCTGGCCCCATCCTATGCCCCGGAGGCTGGGGCTTCCAGTGCTTCGCCATTAATGTGAAGCAAGCTTTCCGTCTCGGCAACTTTGACCCGCTACTTCACGCTCATGGCGATGACGCGGAGCTGGCTCGCGAAGGTATCGCCCACGGTATCCCGTGGCGAGTCCATACCGACGTCTGGGTCGAGTCGATAGGCAAGCGCTATGCGGCCGGAGGCCTGAGCACAGTCTACAGTCCGGAAGAAAGAGCAGCCGCAGAACGGGAATGTATGGCGATCATCCACCATCGGTGGCCGGACTATACGAATGCCCCGGATAAGCCGGTACGGACGGCCTGGCAGAAGATGCTTGACTTCTACATTCCGGACTGGCGCGAACAGAGCGCCATCCATGGCGGCAAGCTATGAGAGCTTACATCGTCGCTGCGATCGCCATATTCCTTGTGGGCTGCAGCTCCACAACGACTACGACGGTGAAGCCGTCCGTCCTTACTATCTCGCCTGTGCTCGACTGTAGCTATTACCAGTCCATCGATCCGGACGGCCAGATAGTCCTCGTTACCAACACCGGGCCGGAGTGCCGTGGAGATGCTATGGCCAACCTCCTCCGGGACTATACGCCAGACTCTGACGTCCCGTGGGTATCGACTCTCATCCTCTCCGGAGGTACCCCGGTCGCGACCGTAGTTAGCCCAGACCTCGCGAACGTTGCCCGCATCTCCCGCGTCGGCTCCGGCCCGGCCGTCTCGGCTGCGGCCGTTGGTCTGCTCAGGGCCTTCCAAGCTCACGGCTGGAGTCCGGTATAAGTGACAATGATCACCATCGCCACGGCGATCATCTTTCTAGCGATAATCCTGATCATATTCAGAGGTGATTATTGACTCCGGAGCCGCTACGGCCCGTAGAGATCCCTGCAGACCTCTTCCCAAAGCTCCGTACGTACGGTAGACTTGACCTAGGCGAGCGAAAGGCGAGAGAGATGGCGAAGTACCGGACGATGACGGTGGACGGTGGCTACGGCTCTACCGTAGAGGCTGACTCCTGGGAGGAAGCCGAGAAGATCGCGGAAGGTCCCGGCTGGGGCTACACGGTCCTGGACTGGACTGAGCACGAGGGTGAGAACGTCCTCGTTGTCGCGGACGAGTAGGAGGCCACGATGAAGGCGATCGTTACGACGGATGGGAAGCGGATTATGGCCCGTTTCCCGTTCGCAGGCTCTCCCGGAGCCTGGGCCGTTAAGGTCCCCGGAGCCCGTAAGCGCTACGGGGAGTGGACCTACCCGCTTACCATGGACACCTGCCGGGCCTTCCGACAGGTTATCGGCTCCGATCTTGAGATTCTCCCTCCGCTTGCGATATGGGCGCGTGCCGAGGTTGAGAAGGAGCGAATGATTGAGCAACTTCGCGAAGGCGACCAGGCGAGTGTTGACCTCTTCCGCGTAGCTGAGGAGAGCCCGGCTCTTCACGACGCGATGCTTAACCGTCCTTTCCAGATCAATGGTGCCGGATTCCTCCTGACCGGAGGCCGGGTAATCCTAGGCGATGACCCTGGACTCGGCAAGACGCTTGAGACGCTCGCGGCTCTTATCGAGGCAAAGTCCACTACCATTCTTGTCGGCTGCCGGCGTACGGCTACCCGGACGGTATGGGAGCGCGAGACGCTACGCTGGGCTCCCGGCATTGAGACATTCGTCTGCCAGGGCTCGCGGAAAGAGCGTGAGGCGATCTTCCAGGAATTCGAGTGGTACGGTGAGGACTACCCGGACGCTCCACGTATGCTTATTATCAACATCGAGATGGTCCGTGCCAAGCGCATTGAGATCTGCCCAGAGACGGCAGGAGCCTGCCTCTACGGCTACGTGAGCCGTCCGGACGGTCATCCGTCTCACAAGTATGAGAAGGAAGCCCTATGGCCTTTCCTTTTCAAGCCGATGTGGGATGCGATCGTTCTTGACGAATCGCATAACCTCCTTGCTTCCCGGTTCAATTACCAGTCCAAGAACATTACCCAACAGCGGTACGGAGCCGTCATGCTCCGGCGTAACCTCCGGGAAGATGGGCTTGCTATCGCGCTAAGCGGGACTCCCTTCCGGTCTAACCTTACCAAGGCCTGGGGCACGCTTAACTGGGTCCGGCCCGATATGTTTCCATCCTTCTGGAACTGGGCCGAGAAGCACTTCGGAGTCGAGGACGGCAAGTATGGCAAGGTTATCGCACAAGGTGCGAAGGTTCCGAAGCCAAAGGACCAGGACGCGTGGGACGCTATGCTCCGGCCGTACTACCTCAAGCGTACCAAGGCTGACGTCGTTAAGGATCTGCCACCGATCTATTATGCGGGTACGCCTATCGACCCTAAGAACCCAGAGAGCCCGTGCTACGTCCAGCTTGACCTTACCGATGAGCAGGCCCGGCTCTATAAGCAGATGGAGTCCGACGCGGAGATCAACGCGGACGGCAAGCGCATGACGGCAAGCGGAGTCCTCGCGGAAATAACGCGGCTCCGGCAGATAGCCAATGCGAGCGCGACGATAGGCGAAGGCCGTACGGTTCTGCCGGCTCTACCGTCTAACAAGCTAGAGTGGCTTGTAGAGTTTATGCAGGAGCGCGAGGGTACCGGAGCTAAGGTTGTAGTTGCTAGCTCCTTTACGGAGATTGTAGAGCTTGCCGCAAGTGTCCTCCGTAAGGAAGGCTTTGAAGTCCTGACGCTTACCGGAGCTACCTCTGACCGTGACCGTTCAGACCTCGTAGCGCGCTTCCAGGATCCAGGCGATAGCCTTCAGGTAGTCTGCCTTAACCGGAAGGCCGGAGGCGAGTCGATTACCCTAGACGCTGCCGATGAGATGGTCGTTATTGATGAGCCCTGGATATCGGATGACGATGAGCAGCTCAATGCCCGGATTCACCGTGTTAGCCGTATCCACCAGGTTATCGTTTACCGGCTCGTGAGCGCGGGTACGGTAGACTCGTGGATGGCCGGCCTGACCGAGGAGCAGCGTGAGGCCGTCCTGGAGGCGAGCCCGCGTAAGCTCTCGGAAATGGTACTGGGAAAGGATGGGGACTAATGCCTATCGAGTTTAAGGCGACCGGATGGACTCCAGGCCAGGACGATTCCTGGTATGAGGCAATCGCAGACGCTCTCCGGATTATCAGGAAGCGCTGGTACAGCGATACGACAGATGAGGAAGATGCTTTTGTCCTCGCGTACGCGGACGAGATAGCTCCTCGTCCGGAAACGGAAAGATGAGGACTAATGGAGACCTACGGCATCCACGGTAACGGAGCGCTCAAGGTTCTCCAGGAGCGCTTCGGCTTTACGGAAGCGCGAGCGAGGCGCATCCTGAACATCGCCTGGGAGCACGGCCTTAACGCGGAAGCGTTTGACACCCCAGACCGAGGACGCGGGCTCCTCCGTATTTACATGCGTGAGGAGATGCGCGACCGTGGGCAGAATGCTCTCTTTACCTTTGAGGTACATTCCGGTAAATCTACGAGTGAAAGGGTAGTAAAGAGGACTGAGACCGAGTATACTCAAGATGTGCCTAGTAAGTTCTCATCCGGGAAAGCCCGGATCACCAAAAGAAAGGCAGGGATGGCAATGCCTCCCAAGCGTAGGACTACGACCAAGGCTGCAGAGCCGGAGGCGGAAGTCCCGGAGGAGAATGGCGAGGTTGACTTCCAGAAGTACCTCGACAAGAACCCGAGTCCGACCATGCTCGACTATGTCGAGTGGATGGAGGCGAACGTCGGGAATCTCGATGAGATTCCCTCTGATCGCCTGATCATGCTCGGCATCCAGCTCTACAGCCACTTCCAGAAGTCCGACTTCAACGTGGAACGGCGTGAAGCACGACGCGCGGAGCGCGAGGCAGCGAGCGAGCCCGAGGAGCCCGAGGAGCCCGAGAAGCCCGCTCGCGGACGCGGAGCCCGGACGGCTCCGGCGAAGCCCGCTACGGCCCGTAGGAGCCCGCGTAGCGGTAACGGTAAGGCTCCCGGCCCGGCACGCCGGAAGCGTGCCGCATCCTCAGAAGAGGAATCGCCGGCTGCCACCTTTTAGACGGCAGGCCCGGCCAGTAATCCGTCCCTACCCACGCTCCCCCGGAACGGAACCTGGCCGGGCCTGCTCCCACAGGCCCAGAGAAAGGCGAGCCCGTACGCGGATTACAAGTCGGCAACGGCCTTAGACGGTGCGGAAGGAAGAGAAATGGCTAACGTAATCCTTAAGGTATCGGTAATCATGCCGGAAGAGGTAGCGCTAAAACATGCTCCGTCCGGAGAGCTTAGCTGCATTATCTGCGAGACGTGCTCAATGATAGTGCCGCTCTACCGCATCGTAGAGCACGACAAGGACCATAGAGAGGCAGGGGAATGACGACCGTTGATCTTCCCGTCCTCCGGACGAGTGAGCGCGCAGTCTTTAAGCGCTGTGCGTGGAGGTGGTGGCAAGAGTACCGTATGGGCTACCGGCCGAGGGGCGTACGGCCCGACAGCCTCTGGTTCGGTATCGGCATTCACGAGGCTCTGGCGAAATGGTACCTCAAGGGTACGCGGAGAGGCCCGCATCCGGCCGACACCTTTGAGGACTGGTATGGCGATGAGACGCTCTCGCTCCGGACCTACCTAGGCGAGGACTATGACGAGCCCATCTGGGAGGATGCTCGTGAGCTAGGCATCGCAATGCTTGAGGGATACGTAGACCATTACGGGACTGACCCGCAATGGTCTATCATTGCAATAGAGCAGCCTTTTGCCATAACGATTAGGCGAAAGGACCAGCCAATAGTGGTCTTTGAGTCCCACTGGGATGGCGTGTTCCGCAATCTCCTGGATGGCAAGATATACCTCCTAGAGCACAAGACGGCTTCCCAGGTTGATACGGCCTACCTAGAACTAGACGATCAGGGAGGTTCCTACTGGGCCGTGGCGAGTCATCTTCTCCGTGCTAACGGTACCCTGAGGGAAGGCGAGGAGATAGCCGGCATCCAGTACAACTTTCTCCGGAAGGCGAAGCCAGACCAGAGAGAGCAGGATGAGGAAGGCCATTACCTCAACAAGGACGGCTCCGTATCTAAGCGCCAGTCTCCTGATATGTTCGTTCGTCCCAATCCTATCGAGCGTACTCCTCCGGAGCAGGTAACCCAGCTCAAGCGGATAGCCGATGAGGTTGCCGTCATGAATGCCGTTCGCGACGGTACCATTCCTCTAACCAAGACTCCAACAAGAGATTGCCCGCGAATGTGCCCGTTCTGGGGACCGTGTACTCTCCATGAGCATGGAAGTAAATCCTACAAGTCCGTCCTAAAGCATAACTTCATTCAGGCTGACCCATACAAGAATTACCGGAAATCAGCGGGAGGACATAATGCCGCCTAGGAAAGCAGGCCCAGGAGCCCTACGTCCGGCACGGGCCGTGAGGCGACGGACGGTAGAGGATGGCGATTCTCCGGCCTCTATGATTGAGGCAACCGTAGAAATAGAGGAAGTCCAGCTAGCTTCCTTTAATCCGGCTACCAATATCCTTATTCACGGACCATCCGGACACGGCAAGACCGTGCTCGCCGGAGGAGCGTACGCGAGTAGCTACGTAGACAATATCGTGTTCCTCTCTACAGAGCTAGAGGGTGCCGTCTCGGCCAAGGTCACCGGCTCCCAGGCCCGTCTATGGCCGGCTCCTACCTGGGAGCACGCCGTCGCCGGAGTCCGGAAGGCCGTTAATGAGCTAGGCGACCGTGACTGGCTAGTATGTGACTCTGGCACGAAAATGCAAGAGCTTTACATGCGCTGGATCCTCGCGAAGGTCAATGCTAAGAACCCTCATCGTGATCTCGACATCCCTGATGTCCGGGAACACCAGAAGTACCAGAACGGATTCAAGCGGTGGTATGATACTATCATCAATGCCCGCTTCAATTCTATCTTCATTACTCAGTCAATGACGGTAGAGGACGCGGAAGGCGAGAGCCGCGTCATCCCGCTACTCCTCGGTAAGAAAGGCGAGATATCAGACTACTGTTCCGGTCAGGCCGGAGTTGGAATATACTACTCCGTATCGCGCGAATCGCGAGAGGAGGAGGCCACGGGGGATGCTATTATCCGGCGTGCCCTATTCCAGCCTTATCCTCCGTGGTGGGCCAAGGACCGTTACGATGCTCTTGGCTTCTCGCGCGATGTCGAATCCGGAGACTACACGGCAATGGCGAGAATGATCGATGACATCGAAAGGGTCAAGGAAAAGTCACGACGTACTAGTCAGTCCAGACGGACAGTCAGGCGAGTGGCTAGGTAAGCATATCGCGAAGCGGCATTCGTTTCTGCGGTTCATCACGAAAGGAGAACACGAGGCAGACCATCGTCTCCATCAATCCCGACTAGACCATACGCACGAAAGAAAGGCAAAGGCAGATGCCTAAGCTCCGTACGGAAGATGTACAAGACCTCGATGCTGAGGCTCTGGAATCCGCTGAGTATTCCACCGAGGACTACGGAGGCGACTATGAAGGCGAAGTCCCGCCAATCGGGACGGAGCTAGGCGGGTACCTCAAGAAGATGTGGTGGACTCGTACGGCCGAGAAAGAGGACCGCAATGGGAACATCGTCGGTGACGACCCAATGCTCAAGATTCTCTGGGTATCGGCTGAGAACGAGGAGCCGGAGGACCAGTACGACAATCTCCCAGTCTGGCTCAATCTCCCGCTCATCGAGGCAGCCAAATTCCGCTGGCAGCCATTCTTTGACGCCTACGGGCTCTCCATCAAGCAGATCAAGGCCCGGCAGGTTTACGTCTCGCGTACGGAGGAGCGCAACGGCTTCCCCATCGAGCGTATCGGTAACTTCCGGCCCGGCATCGACAGCGACGAGGCGTGGTCGCGTATTGTTACCGGCCGTGAACCGTACAATGGCGTCCAGCAGACCACCGTCAAGGAATGGCTCCCCTGGGATGAAAGCGAGGAGCCCGGGGAGCCCGGGGAGCCTGAGGATGAATACGACGAGGAGGACATGGCCAGCGAGGACGAGGACGAGGACGAGGACGAGGACGAGGACGAGGACGAGGACGAGGAGACTGGCGAGGACGAGGACGAGGACGAGGAGCCCGAAGAGCCTCCGGCCCGTGCCCGCCGTTCCACTCCGGCCCGGACGGCTCGCGGCTCTAGGACGGCTTCTAAGCCCGCTCCGGCCCGGACGGCTACTAGGGCTCCGGCGAAGGCCGTTAAGCCCGCTCCGGCCCGTACGGCTCGCTCCGGTGCCCGTACTGCCGCTCCGGCGAAGGCCGTTAAGCCCGCTCCGGCCCGTACGGCTCGCTCCGGTGCCCGTACTGCCGCTCCGGCTAAGGCCGTCCGCGCTAAGACGGCTCGTAAGCCTGTTCAGGCCGATCCACCCTTTTAGGGGCACTAGCAGGGAGGAGAAAGAGCAGATAGTCCTAGCTCGTATCCGCGAGCTAAAGCGCGAAGTCAGGAAATGGATGGAGGAAACAATGTTCAATCCGAATGGCGCTTCAGGCGGCACGGCTCCCGGTGATATTCCGGAGAGGCCCGTGAACATCTACCAGAAGGTGTTCCAGGCTTTCCCGGTGATTGAGCCATGAGGTACCTCAGGGCCATCGTCGCTGTCCTTGCCGGTACCGTCAGCGCCTGTGAGGAAGCTCACGTTACCAGGGACAAGTAGAACCATGAGCCGTATCGCCATTCTGGGATGCGGCCCGGCTGGGCTGGCGGCTGCTTCGGCAGTCGCTGGCTCCGGCCATGAGGCCGTTATCATAAGCGCTAATGCGGAGCCATCCAGGCTCTACGGGTGCCAGTACCTTCACGCGCCCATTCCCGGATATGAGGACGTTCCACACGTCCGCGTCTCCTACTCGCTTAACGGAAGCCCGGAGGGATATCGCCGGAAGGTATATGGGGATGCCTGGCAGGGGAAGGTATCTCCAGAGGACTTTGTAGGAGAACATGACGCCTGGGATATCCGCAAGACATATCAGCGGATGTGGGGTGACCTTATCGAGAGCGGTAAGGTCGAGCTATGGGAACGTTCCGTATCTCACGGCGTCATGAATTCCCTCCCGCTCGCGGAGCCCGCTCTTATCGTCTCGACCATCCCGGCTCAGTATCTTTGCTACAAGGAGCATGAATTCCGGGGCATGTCGATCTGGGCTAACGGGAGTACAAGTCAGGGGCTCACAGAGAAGAATTCCATTCTCTGTGACGGCACCCCCCAGAAGCCATGGTACCGGATATCCAATGTCTTCGGCTACCTGACGACGGAATGGAAGCTACCTCCACCCCGGTGGTGTAATGCCGTTCCGGTCGTCAAGCCACTCTCTACCGACTGCGACTGCCATCCCGAGATATTCCGTGCCGGACGGTACGGTGCCTGGACCAAGAGCGTCCTAGTCCATGAAGTCTACCCAGCCGTAATGGAGGCTATCCGTGAACGAGTTTAAGTCACGGGCTAACCGTCCGGTCATCGGGCTCGATATCGACGGGACGCTAGGCGATTACCATTCTCATTTCCTCCGGTTCGCAGAAGCGTGGCTAGGCCGTCCGATGCCGCATCCGGCAGATATCAACCCTGGCATCAGGCTATCAGAATTTATGGGTGTACCGCATCACGAGTACCGGGAATGTAAACTCGCGTACCGCCAGGGAGGCCTGAAGCGCTTTATGCCAGCCTATCCCTTCGCGAGCGAGCTAACCCAGAAGATCCGCGCGGCCGGAGTGGATCTATGGATCTGTACCACCAGACCCTATCTCCGGCTAGACAACATCGATCCGGACACCCGTGAATGGCTCCGTCGTAATGAGATCGAATACGACGCAGTCATCTTTGAGGGACTAGATGAAGGGAGCAAGTATACCGACCTAGTGGAGCAGGTAGGGCTCCTCCGGATTATCGCAGTAGTCGATGACCTCCCGGAACAGACGGCCGATGCGGACAGGCTAGGGATACGGAACATCTATATCCGGGACCAGCCGTACAATCAGGACCTTGCCGGTTATGACGTCCGGATTAGGGGAACCAGGGTAGATGACCTAGAACAGCTATGGTATCTACTAGAGCTAGATATCGAAATGTGGGAGGAAGATAATGGATAACAAGATAGCCCGGTACGCGGATGAGGCGATGTACCGCGCGGAGCCGCTAACGGAGAAAGGCGAGCCGCTACGGCCATCCGTAGTCCTCTACGACCAGACGGCTAACCCGCTCCGTGTACTTGCGACTCCGGCAGAGCTTTACCGTGGCGTCGTGGTCGATGATCCACGGAAGATATCAAAGAATACGGCCCTGGGGTGGGTCGAGAGCTTCAAGGCCAGCAAGATCTCGGCTCCTCTTGAATGGGTTCACTTCTCATTCCTGATCCAGGGCGTCACCCGTGCCTTTACCCATCAGATGGTCCGGCAGCGTACAGCCGTGTTCGTCCAGGAGTCGATGCGATTCGCGGTAAAGGAGAATGCCGCATTTGAGACCGGGCTGCCTCCATCGATTGAGGTTCTCTCAGAGGACGCTCCGGCCCGGAAGGTATGGGAGGATACCGTTAACCGTATCGGCTGGGCCTATAATGCCCTAGTCGAGGCCGGTACGCCTGCGGAGGACGCTCGCGGGCTCCTCCCGACGAACATCGGCACCCGGATTCACTACCATACCAATCTCCGGAATCTCATCGACCACGCCGGAATGCGGCTCTGCTCTCAGGCTCAGTTCGAGTGGAAGGCCGTATGGCTTGAGATGATAAAAGCCGTCCTCGCGTACGGCCCGGAAGAGGAGCGATGGCAGCAGATAGCTATCGCGAGTCTTTTCCGGCCGGTATGCTACGCTACCGGGAAATGCGAGTTCATGGGCCCGGCCGACCGTTACTGCGTTATCCGCGAGCGAGTAGAGGCGCACCACGCTAAAGGCGAACGGCCGGAGACGTGGACCGATATCAGCCCGCACGAACCACTCCATCATCTAGCAGCAAGGAGGCCGCAATGAGCGAGCCTCTCGGCGGCTATACGGACGGAAGTGATCCTGACTCCTGGCCGGCCGGATCGATGCTCTATCTTATGTGGAACATGATAGATGTCTACGTATCTAAGCGCCAGGAAGGTAGGAACGCCTGGCTAGAACGCGAGCTATGGGACAGCCGTAGATTCCACATAGGCTACGGGAAGGGTTATGGAAAGAGAAAGGTTTACCCTGAATACATAGTCAATGACCTACGTAGGCTACTCGACCAGCTAGAGAATGAGGCCGGGCTAGCTCCAGCTCCTGTCGATAGGAGACGTCATGTCTGAGGAAGCAATACTCAGCCAGATTGCGGAAGAGAAACGCTCTCTAGCCGAAGCCCGCAACGTAATCTCAGACGCTCTCCGGAAGCTAGGCAAGGAAGAGCACGTACACATCTGGGACATCCGTGGCGTTTATTCTCCGCCAAGACCAGCCCATCCTCGCCTACAGTGGGACAGGATAACCGTGGTCCTATTCTGCTGTAAGGAATGTAATTACCCGACCACGGAAACGCTCAACGGTATCTGGACCATCGAACAAGTCAGGGGAGAGTACGATGAAGACCAAGACCCAGCCTGAGATATTCGTCTCTATCGACATTGAGACGGACGGCCCGGCTCCCGGTATCAATTCAATGATTGGCCTAGGGGCCGTCGCGTTTGACCCTGCCGGCAACGAGCTGGCCGGATGGTACTCCTCTATCGAGCCAGCCGAAGGTTCCAGGCCGAATGACGCGACCATGAAATGGTGGCGCGAGCCCGCTCAGGCCGAAGCCTGGAACATCCTCCAGGAGGGACAGGTCCCAGCACATCACGCTACGATCCACTTCAAGAACTGGCTTGAGCACGAGCTAGGAAGTCATAACCTTATCGCGGTAGGCTGGCCCATAGCATTCGACTTCGCATTCATCAACTTCTATATGTGGCGATACTGCGGCCGCAATCCTCTAGGCTTCTCAGGTCTCGACATCCGGAGCTACGCGAACGGCCTAGTAAACCAGCCCAGTTATAACGGGCTCCCGGAAAGAATGATCTGGAGTCTTGCCGGGCCTCTTGAGCTTTCCGGCCTCCGGCCGCATTATGCTCTGGATGACGCGACGGCACAGGGCCGTCTCTTCATGGGGCTCCGTCGCGTAGCGGCATACTGGAGTAGCGTCGCAGATAACCAGCCTCATTACGAGCTGATCAATCAGCCGGATAGCGTGCCGGAGGCTGCTCGCGATAGAATACTAACGGAGCTAGCCCATATGCCGGCGAAGGACAGGGAAAGGCTCATGAGAATATACCAGACTCCACGGAAAGGCGAGTAAATGGAGACGAACGAGAACCACCGTGACGCGGCATACACCTACCTAGAGGCCATAGGGCTCGACCCTAACGCGGACGCGGTAGGGCAGCTCTCCGGCCCGTTTACGGACGCTCTAGCGATTATCTGCGAGCGAGGCTACACCGATCCGGACAACCCGGATGACCTGTTCTGGAAGATCCGTGGATGGAAGGGACTTGTCCACGATATCCTAGACAACGCATTCCGGCTCCGGCTGTTCTCATGGAAGCGCAATGAATTCTATGAGAACGGCGCAGTCGACATCATCAACTTCGCAGGATTCTATCTCCGGCTCCAGAACAAAGGAGCTAAGTGGGGAGAGCTAGGCGAGCCCGGATGAGTTTTGTGTTCCCTGGCGAGGGAATGATAATAGACGGAGTACTGATAACCCCAGGTACTCCGCTAGCGGGAGAGGATCAGCTTGACTTCCTAGCTGGCTATGGGGCGGCAAGAAAGAGGAAGCGTATGGACCTGGACAAGTACGTGGTGCTCATCGAGATAGAGGATGATCTTCTCAATGATGAATTCCTGCTCCCGCTAATCATAGAGCACGTATGGGCAGTTAAGCTCCAGGATGATGGGGGAGTCCGGCTTCCAGGACCACTTTACTTTACTGTGCCGGCATACTGGCCCGAGGAATCAACTCCTGGATCAACATGGATCAAGATATCCGGCCCGGCCAGCAGAAGGACAGACACGATCAATGGGCCAGATAATGAGGCGTGCCCTGGCTGCGGTTACCCGCTGCCGCATCACGAGGCCAAGTGCCAATATCGCGGGCTTGGGAGGTGATGCCAAATGAGATTCGTAAGTCTACACCACCATACTACGTTCTCATTCTTAGGCGACGGCTTCGGTACCCCGGCACAGCACGTAGAACGGGCAGCGGAGCTAGGCTATTCGGCCATGGCTCTGACCGAACACGGCAACGTCTCCTCACACTTCCAGTTTGAGAAGGCAGCTATCACAAAGGGCATCAAGCCCATCTTTGGAATCGAGGCATATACCGGAGCCGTTGACGAGAACAGACAGCAGTTCAAATACCACCTCACGATCCTAGCGGGAGATAGTGATGGCTACAAGAATCTCAACCGGATTGTCACTCAGTCTTATCTTGATAGTTACTATTATCCTACTGTTTCTGGAAGGAATCTTCAGGAACATTCGGACGGGTTGCTTGTACTATCCGGGTGCTCTGGATCACTGCTCGCCTGTAGTCTACTTGGAGGAAAGGGAATCCCCGTTCCGGGAGGAGAGGAGCGACGGCCGGGGGAAGCCTGGAATGATGCCGAAGCTCTTATCAGCCGGTTCCAGGATCTGTTCGGTGACCGTTACTTCCTAGAGGTCCAGCCGTTCTATGAGCTAGAGCGTAGCTGTACCATGAACCCTGCTTATGCGAAACTCTCGCGGATGACAGGAGTACCGCTAGTCGTAACGCAGGATATCCATTACCCGCATCCGGAGGATTCCGAGATGCAGGCTATCCTCCACGCAGTACGGAGAGGAGCGCATACCGTAGAGGATCAGATGCGAGAATGGAATTATGCCGTGCCAATGACATTCCCGGAGTCGGATAAGGCCCTAGGCGAACGTCTCATGAAGACAGGACTCTCCCGGAGCGAGGCCTGGGAGGCCATTAAGAATACGGCTATAATAGCCGGTAGGTGTAACGTAACCCTGCCGAAGGCGAAACGACTACAGTACCCCATTAGCGAGGATGACCTAAAACCATGGTAACCTACAAACGTCCATCTGACTTTATAGACTTCCTACAAATCGGCATTGACCGGACTGTCCCGGACTTCCGGCGTGATGAGCCGGGCCTCGCACTTAACCTTGGAGCCGGGAGGAAGCTCATCGCCGGAACGGTCGCGCTCGACCTTCCGGAGTGGGATGCCGACAAGGACCCAATCCCGTACGATGACGAAACGGTGTCGGCTATCTACGCCATCCATTTTCTTGAGCACGTCCATGATCCTCTTGCTCTCCTTCGCGAGTGCCAGCGAGTCCTCTTTACCGGAGGACATCTTAACGTCGTAGTCCCGTACTGGAATACGGAGCTAGCTCACTCTGATCCGGACCATAAGTCATTCTGGTCGGAGGAGACGTGGGATCGTATCTTCAACAATCCCTATTATGACAAGCACTCGTCCTATTCCGGGGAGGGATGGAAGTTCATCGTAGGGATCAATCTCATCGCCGGTATCGTAGAACGGAACAAAGTCCTAGTAACCCAGCTCATTAAGGCCTGACATGTATGATCTCCGGAGGAAAGGACGTCATGAAGAACATTCTATCGGCTGAAGACCTGCTGTGGCAATGGCTTCGCTTTGGATGGAACTATCGGAAGCTAGGAAGCTTGTCGGCTAAGGATCAAGATTGGCATGGCGAGCGCATCAAAATGGAAATGGATATGATCCTCGGCAAAGGCCTGGCAGATTTCATGCTCTTTACGTCCGATACCATACGGTGGGCTAAGGACAACGGAGTAACGATCGGACCTGGGCGCGGCTCTACTGCCGCGAGCGACGTAGCCTACATAACCCGGATAACCGAAGTCAACCCGCACCGTTACCCTGGTATGATCTTTGAGCGATTCCTTGACGTTACCCGGCACGATCCCCCAGATATAGACGTGGATTGTTCTGATGAGGAAAGGTTTAAGGTCTATGACTATATCGCCTACAAGTACGGTGCTGACCGGGTAGGCCACATCGGCAACTTCATCAAGTACAAGGCCAAGAATTCCCTCCAGGACATAGCGCGAGTATACCAGATACCCATCTGGGCTAAGGAGACTGTTGCCAGTCTCGCGATAGAACGGAGCGGAGGCGACTCGCGAGCCGACGCAACCCTAGAGGACACCTTTGAACTGTTCCCGGCCGCGCAGGAAGTCCTCAACATTCATCCTGACCTTGCCAAGGCTATCCGGCTAGAGGGTAACTACCGTGGGCTCTCTATTCACGCCTGCGGGCTCCTCGTTGCGGATAGCCCGCTCACCGACGTCTGCGCCGTTTATACCGGAAGGGACGGAGAGCGGGTAGTCAGCATCGACAAGTATGACGCGGAGTATGTGGACGCTCTCAAGCTTGACTTCCTAGGGCTCTCGACTCTAGGCATGATAACCCGGTGTCTTAATATGGCCGGCCTTACCCTGGAGGATCTCTATGCGATTCCCGACGATGACCCGGAAACCATTGATGTATTCCGGAGGAATGACGTCCGTGGAGTATTTCAGTTTGAAGGTCGCGCCACACGTCTGGTATGCCGGGATGTACGCCCAGAGCACTTCGGGCATATCACCGACATCAATGCTCTATCTCGTCCCGGTCCATTGTTCTCCGGACAGACAGCTGAGTATGTGGAAGTTCGACATGGGCGAAATGTCGCAGCCTCACTTCACCCTATTGTGGATGAGATCACCGCCCATACCTACGGGCAGATGATCTATCAGGAGCATATCCTCCGCTGCCTTAAAGAAGTCGGTGGACTTGAATGGACTAACGTCCATCATATCCGGAGGATTATCGCTAAGAAATCAGGGCAGGCCGCATTCCAGCAGAATTTCGATCTGTTCGCGGAAGGCGCAAAGCGGCTCCACGGCATCGATCACGAGCTAGCCGACCAGATATGGCACCGTCTCGTTACGGCCGGTACCTATGCCTTTAACGTCGCGCACGCCGTCTCCTACTCGCTCCTCGCATTCTGGACTGCCTGGCTCAAGGTTCATTACCCGCTAGAGTTTTACGCGGCATCACTTCAGAAGGCCGACAAGGAACAGCAGTTCCGTCTCATGCAAGACGCACTCGCTCATTCAATAGATATCCGGCCTCCGCAGATAGGGATTAGCCAGAGTACCTGGCGGCCGCAGGTAATCTGTCAGGACGGCCAGGAGCCGCAAGGCTCGCTTGTCGCCGGCTGGCGCCAGATTCCCGGTGTCGGCCCCAAGATGGCTAGCCGGATTGAGGCATACGGCCATGCCGATGAATGGGTAGAGCTTACGGCCGTGCCCGGAGTCGGGCTTGAGCGCATCCGGAAGATGGAGACATTCTCGGAAGCCCGCGATCCATTCGGGCTCTACCGGACAGAGCGGAGGCTCGCGACGGTACGCCGCTGGATCCGGAAACAGAAAGGCTCCGGTATCCCGCTACCGTCCCATAACGGTGACTTCCTGGCCGGTATGAAGGTGCCTAAGTGGGAGCCCGGTACACGATACGTCCCTGGACCTCGCGTAGTCTACTTCGGTATGGTACGCCGCGTTGAGATCAAGGACATTGTCGAGGACGAACGGAGCCGTACCGGGCGCGAGTATGAGGAGATCATACTGGAGCTTAAACGGCCGGATCTTGTTAAGCGCGCTACGCTTCATATGTTCGATACCGGAGAGGAGGAAGTCTATGCGCGTATCAACCGCTGGAAATTTCCAGACCTCCTCCGGGAGATAGAGCGGATTCACGTCAACCACGATGTCGTCGTGATTGCTGGTAACCGTATCGCCGGATTCGGTACTCCGGTGAAAGTTGAAAGGATGTGGGTAATTGATCCCGACTGAGGGTGAGAAGGTTCAATGCGCCGATCATATGGACCTGTCAACGTTCTGCCTTCATATGACTCATAGACATAGAGGCGACCTTGCCGGTATGTGGGAGCTAAAGCCGATGGGTATCGGAGGCGACCTAGAGGAAGCCTGGCGTATCTTTCATGACCGGCTTCACGATACTAAGCCGGAGGAGCTAGGTCACTTCCACGAACGGAGAGGACATAGCAATGCCGCCTGACGGAGGAGAAGAGCCGCACCGTAATAACTTTGCCCCGGAAGGCACTCCCTGGCATAAGGTGAGTGACGCAGACCTAACTAAGTCCGGACTGGTCCGCGTAAAGACTGGGCCGTTTAGCTACAAGATCATGAACAAGGCCAAATACGACCGGCAGCAGGCACGCGAGAAGAGACTTCGCGAGCGGCCGGTTAAGCAGAAGCTTAAAGATTACGCCAGGAGGAAATGGCGCGAGCAACAACGCAAGCGGAAGATGGGTGCTGGCAAGCCCGGACGAGTCCGGAAGCCAAAGCGTAAGAGCCCGAAGCATTGCCGCCACAAGCACTGGCGTACCGTCTCCAGGGGATTCCTTTACGTCCGGAAGTACCAAGTCTGTCAACAGTGCGGTAAGACAGTCCCGGTACCGGGCTAGGAAGCCTTTAGAAGCGTCGGGCTCTCCGGCCTACCGGAGATATCCCCCGGCTCCGGAGAGGCCCGTAGCGGGCTCTACGGCTCGCTCCGGTGCGGGTACGGCCCGGAGCTTCCCGGAGCCCGGAGCCCGGCAGGCCGTGCGGAATGCCATCGCTCGCTAGGGGTAGCGTGTCCATCGCTCTCCGTATTAGAATCAGAGCTAGGCGAGCGAGCGGAGAGCCTTATGTTCAGGAAGCGAAAAGTGGGCAAGCACAGATATGCCGGAGGTCCCGGACGGCATAGACGCGAGGAGCCGGAGAGCCCGGAGAGCCCGGAGGAGCCCGGTAGATTCCCAGGGCTTATCGAGGACCAGGCTCCGGAACCAGAGGATCAGAACCAGTGGCACTACGTTGAATCATCTGACTATATTGCCCCGTCCTCGGTGTCTTCATCCACACTCCACGGAACGGAGCCCGGTAATAGCAGGGCCAGCTATAAGGTTTCACGGCCGCATATGCCGAGATGAGGACGGCCTTATCGCGCATACGGTCGTGAACCTCGCGCTCCCACTGTACCTCGTAATCATCATCCTTAAATGGCCGGGCCATATAGACGATGTCGTAAAGCCTCCACGGAGGATGAGCCTTCCGTAGGTCCCACTTGTTCGTACAGACGTCAAGCTTGCGGGCCTGGGTGATATACTCCTCGTTAATCTCAAAGCCTGTAGCACTCATATCAAACTTGTTCTGAGCTAGATAGAGCTTTGTGCCGATACCGCTTCCGGCCTCCGCGAACCTGAGCCTACGGAGGCCGTCTGCGGCTAGCTGTCGCGCAACCTCAAGCATCCGTGCGAATTCCCAGATCTCAAGAGGCGACCATCGCCACATGTCTGGGTCGGGCTCCGTTGTCTCCCGTTCGCGCTTTACCTGTTCAATTTCCAGTCGCGCTAGCTCCTCGATGGTAAGGATGGCACATCCTCCACAGTAACGCCCCCGCAATGCCTGGCCATCACGGGTTCCACACGTGGGCGAGCAGGTGGATCACGTATGCCAGCAGTGCAAAGAACGCGAGCGTCCCGAGCGCGAGCACCGCGACCAGCAGCCAGTACCACCAGGTCATTGGCCTACCTGCTCTGGCACGTCCTCCACGGTAACGTCCCCTACCGTTACGTTGACGGTAGAGCCGGAGGCATCCGTGTAGTAGATGTCCCCACGGTTCCGGATATCGTCGGCCACGGTCTGTGCCTTCTCATCTGTGAACGGGTGAAGCGCGAGTAGCACCTTCTTCACGGGTCACCTCCTCTGCCTGTACGGGCTCCGGTAGGGTAACCGGGACACTCGTGAGGTATGTGACTCCGCCAATGGTAACGGAGCCTTTGATCTCACTCACGGAATCACGGCCGTCCATACGGCCGGATTAGCCGTAGCACTGAAGTTAACTCCGGCTAGGACCGGCTCCGCATACTGTTCCGGAGCGGCCGGAGTACCCGGCATAGTGACTGATGCCGAAAGGTCGAATGGCTCGCCTCCGACCACGACACGGCCACCGATCGTTGCTCCTTGCGGGGGAATGGCATCGTTGCCAGTGACCGTATAGGTAACGGTAATGGTATCGCCATGAGCAGGATTTGCGTTATCCACACTCATGTCTGCGCTGACAGCCATGCCCGCTCCTTACGTAGGTGTGGGCGCTTGCTGATGGGACTTCGCGACGTGATCATCCATCAGATCTTCCGGAATTGGAGCATGGCACGTCTCACAGAGCTTGAGGTTGACGGATGTGACGGTGGGGCCTTCTACGGTATCCGGGACCCACAGATTGACAGGTACGTATGACATTGTCTTCCTTTCAGCTACATCCCGAAGTTGGGAAAGAGGGTGATTGGTAGTTCATCGTTGCGGAGGAAGCTACATCCGTCCACATTACCGCCAGTAAAGTTGACGTGTCCCTTCGGATTGTCGGTATCGAGATTGATGGTCTGAGTACGGAACTGGTTAGGTCCCGTCCCAACTATGTGCCATGCGACGCGGACGGAGACGGTGCCACCGCCAACTCGGCCAGGATCGCAACAGAATCCTACGTGCGTATAATACTTGTCGAGTGAGACGCCTACGTCCTTGCCGTCGAATGGCGGTATAAAACAGAATGTCCCCATGTCGTCCTCCTCCTCTTCCTCTTCTACTGGTGGCGGCGTAGTCGTCCCACCCCTGGCCCATTCAAGGACTTTGTCTAGTGGGAACCCAGCTCCTGGATCAGAATGCCCGCATCCGGATGAGCCTAGCTCCGAATGGTAACAGACTCCCCATGACCCGCCCTGTGCCTGGCTAGATGAAAGGTCCGTTATCGGGATGCTGAGCTTCTTGCTCTCCTCGGCAATCCAGTCGGCCATGTTATGTAGCTGGTTTGACCGGTTGTTAAGCCAGTAGTCCCGGCTCCATGAGGCATACCCGCTCTGCTCCGCGCTAACGGAGACGGAGTTGTAGTTACACTGCGTCCATGCGCCGTTCCCACGGCTAACGCATTCCCAGACCTTCCCCCGGTTATTGTCGATACAGACGTGTGAGCTAGCGCCACAGTCCGTCTGGAAATACTTGGCACAGTCATAGGCTCCGTTGCTCCCGGTGAAGCCTTCCATCGTATGGATAACGATGAGCCGCTTGGTACTTCCCCCGGAGTAGTTACCGCTAGGCGTCCATACGCGAGTTAGGGCCATCTTCCCTCCTGCTCGCTAGGGCCATCGTCCGGCCCATACCGGCCGTCCTCGCGCCATCCCTTTGGTCTAGGCCCAGGCTTTGTCCAGCCCCATGGCTCTCCCTGGACCTCTACCGGAGGCTCCGGACGAGGAGGTACTTCCTCCAGCTCCACATCCTCATCGATGGTGTATTCATCACCATCCCGGATTCTGCGACGTTCTTTGATGGGCATTTGTTCCTCCTCTCCGATTAGTATACGCCTTAGCCAGCTGATCACCTGATCAGGCAGCCAGTTAAGACATCCCCTTGCCATCATCCCTCCTATCCCCATCACTGTTATTACTGTTGCGCTGGTTTACCCGCGCTCCGACGTACCCTCCAAGGACTCCGATAAGGCCACCAACTACTGTCGTAATTACCTGCGTCGCATTCTCGCCTAGCGTCTGTGTCGGAGTCTGATGGTCGATAACGTTTATCATCACCACGATTATAAGGAGGACTGTCGCGAGCCCTAGCGCTATCGCGAGGACTAGCGCAACAAGGTCTACCGATACACGGAGCTTAGTCAAGCGCATAGTACCCGCTATAGTCGATCTCAGTAATGCCGGTGTTGACCGCACCACCAGGAAAGCCAAGTAGCTGAATCGTCCCGTCCGTATTGACGGAACCTCGCATGCTCGCGATACTTGGGGTAATCTGCCCGTTGGCGTAATATCCCATTCCCGACATCCTCTGTGCTACGGTAGGTGAGTAGGCCACTGGCATCTGATATAGAGCCGGGCCTCCGGATGCGGCTCCGGTAGATACCGTTACAGCGAAGTGAAGAAAGACATACCTTGACTGGACCATCTTGTACCGGCATGAACCGCTATTCGCGAAGCCAGACGGAAGAGGAGCCGGGAAGTTATGCCAGACGTCAAACACAAAGTCACGCTCATCGACAAGAGCAGAGAGTGCGCCGGTAGACTGGGATAGCCAATGGCTAACCGGAATCTGAAATATGCCGGTAGGGTTCTGGATGAGTGGCGGGACAGCCGGGCTCGCTCCCGGAGTGCCCTGAACGATAACCGGCTGGACGTAAGCTGGGCTTGTTGCGGCCGCACGGCTAAGCTGAATTACTAGCCTGTCATACCTATTCTGTGCGGACGCGGCCGGAATAGGCGTAGAGACGGAGGCATCAGCGCGCCATAGCGCACCCTTGATAACGCACTGGCCGGCCGTCATGACTGCGTTACGGCCTGGGGTATCCAGGGAAGGTGCAAGGCCTGCGCTATTGACATTGTCGATACCGTCCGCGATACCGGCCGATGAGAAGAGCGATTCCCAGTCAGATGTGGACGTTAGCTGAGTGAACGGGCTTGGTCGTCCGTCATAAGTAACCATACTAACCTCTCTGTGCCGCTAGTTTCTTTTCCAGTAGCCGTACGCGAGCGAGCAGGTGTGATATTACCTTTGAATCGGAAGCCGTAACGGACTGGCTCGCGCCTATCGTTGGGACAACAAATATGGGCGGTTGCTGGGATGGGTCAGCCGTTAGGGTAACGGAGCTTACAATATCCTGATACGTTACTCCCGGTACAACCTCTACCGTTACCGTATCGCCTAGCCCATAGTCACGTCCAAACGTTAGGTACGGGATGTCGGATGCGGTAACGGAGAGTGAAGGCCCGGCCGCACCTCCACCTAGAGCCGCTATCCCACTCTGCTGAACCTGAACCGAATCCGTCTGGCTCGACTGGTCTACAAAGTCCTCTACCCTATCCCACATACTCGGATATGTAGTGTTCGCCTCATAGAAAGTAGAAGCTCCCTGGACCAGCGCATTAGTTACGGTTGGGTCGGTTATCGAGAGAGCGACGGACGTTAGGTTGCCTAGGGCTTCGCTAAACCAGGCAGTCTTAGATAGGTCGCGAGGTACATAGCAGTCAAAGACAAGCCCGGCTCCGCTCTTAGTAACCTTCACCCCTAGCGGGCCACCGTTAATCGTTAGCGTCCGGATGATATCCATGAGGTTGAGATCAACGCCACTCAGGAACTGAACCGTGTAGCTAACGTTCGCTCCTCTATGCAAGTCTGCCGCAATAGTCAGGAATGCTACACGTCGCGACGCTACGGCTCCGGAGCCGAGGTTATTGGTAACATAATGTTTGATTGCCGTCTCACAGGCTACTGCCGTAACTGAATCCTTAGCCGTGCCTGTCTGCCCGGTCCATAGCGTAGCCGGAGCCGGGTAGGCAATCCGGTTAGCGATAATCCCGAGGTAATCGGCACCCGACAGGGTAATGAACTTACCAGGCGACGTACCTGCCCCGCGTGAGCCGGGTATTGAGTCGGAGTATTCCGGCTGTTCGCATTTGCCGCCAAACTGATAAAGGCCCATCCAGTCGACATGAATAATGATATCGCCGGACATAACCATGTTCCACATATCCTGCGAGTATGGGAGGACGATAACCCAGGAGCCGGCTGCGTTGTAGTTGAGCGTAGCAACGATTGAGTAGAACGGAATAATTCCCCTAAGATTAAAGTTAGCGTCATACCAGTAAATTGTGATAGGTAGCTGAGAACCTCCTGGAGGAGGTACAAATACGGAACTAGCAAAAGCAGGCCCGTAAGCAGCAGACTGGGTGCTAGACTGCCCGGATATAGCGTAAACGGCCGTAAAGGCACCCTCAGCATACGAGCTAGCTGGTGACGATCCTGATATAGCTAGCTGCCCGCCGCTAAACGTCCCGCTCGCGACCGTAGCCGTTACCGAGGAAGCGGCTGTAGGAATCGCACCGGTAAACGTCCCGGAAGCAGAACTGCTAGCCGATGACGAGCCTGCTGTTACCATCCCTGAGCCAAGCGTTCCTGACGCAGGACTAGCCGTTGATGATGATCCTGCTACGGGAAATGTTACGGCCTGGCTAACTAGAGCCTGGACAACGTACGATGCCGCTGAAGCCTGATCGGCAAGCGATGCGCTAGTCGATGTTGTTACGGCACCGCCGGAATTGAAGAGGACTGGGTTGTTATTTGAATTCTTGACATTCCCGAGTGGAGCAGGGGTTACGGCTCCGTACGGGCCTCCGGACGGGATACGGGCCTTGCCGATGAATATCTCGCCGTTGATCTTTGCCGGCGCAATAGCCGGCCAGGATACCGTCGTGCTAGCCGTCGTGTTATTCTGCGTACTTCCCTTATCGGACGACCATGTAGTCCAGTCCGACTGTCCGGCTACACTCCCCTGCCCGTTAGAAAACTCAATCGCGTCAAATTCAGTTCCGGCAGAGCCGATGGCTGAACTGAACGTAAAGTTAAGGGTAGTATTCCCTGTCCCGGTAACCTGGCCCATCCAGATGTCCTGGGTATGTGGCGAGGCACTTGTGTCGGTAAATGGCCCCAGGATCTTGGTCCAGCCAGTAGTAAGGCCCGCAGAGTCGGATACGCCGCTCACATTATTGGTTGCGTTACTGACCTTGCTAGCAACAATGATAACGTCGCCTACATAACCGCAGACAATATCCAGCGACGTAGCAGGAGATCCCATGTTAGTCCACGGGCCTCCTACCGGAGCGGGCGCACCGGCCGGAGCCGTAGCCGTCCCGCCAAGAATACAGACTATAGCTCCGGACCAGAAGACAGGCTGGGCGTTGGATAGCGCTGGCGCCATAGTCATTACAGACGTAGTAGAACAGCGCTGGCCCCAGTACCCCTGGAAATCAAAATGGGTGTTATAGGCATTACCGCCATCATTCGCGACATCGGCCGATGCGTTACCGGCTCGCGAATAGGTAGCAGGACCATTGGTACTCTGTGCGGTAGAGGTAGCGTACAGGACAATATCGCCAGGATCGGATGGCGAAGCCGAGGTTGAGACCGACAGCGAAGTCTTAGAGACGGCCGTAGCTCCACCGGCCACCGTACCGACAGTATCAATAGGAGACGAGTTAGGGTTCCATATTTCCCATATAGTACACCAAGAGCCAATATTGACCGACCCCAGCGTACAGTCAAAGGACGGAACGGCATCCGAGCCAGTCGCCACCTTAGTAAAGAATGCCACTCCACAGAAGCTAGTCGCGCCGTTACTCCCGATTGAGCTTCCAGGAACCAGAGTCCATCCAGTCGTCCCGGAATGCTGCGCAACGGCCCAGTTAGCCGTAGCCGTAGCTGAACCCGCTACTGCCGCAACAAGCAGGTTATTTGCGGCCGGAGGACGCGCATATGTCCCGGCACAGGTAGCGGTAACACTACGGGTGCCGACACCCACCGATACGACAACAGGATTAGTCAAGCCCGCTGCCACCTCCTCGTCCAGCTAAGCTGAATGGAACTATTCGCGGTAGCTCCAGAAAGCTGGATATTGATCTGATTATCTCCTACCTGTAGACTCCATAGATCGCGAGAGGTTGAGATTACAAGATTGTTCCACCATGAAGTGGCCGTCGTATTGTTATAGACGTATTGCTGATTAGGGACGGTACTGACTGTCACAATCTGCCCGGCTGGTATCGCGGTACCCAGAGACCATTGTCGGCCCGTAGTGATGTTCTGGATCGTTGGAGTCCCAGGTCCGGTAATCGTCCATACCGGGTAGGCGATAGCTCCCCCATCGTTAACGACTAGGGAAGTCCCTAGGACTGTACCGCCACCTAGGAACACCGGGAGGAGAGGGAGGATGCCGGTAGCCGTAGAGAGCGAATAGAGAACCTGCTGGGCCTGCTGATCTTGCCAGTGTGGATCAGGAGCCTCAAGACTTAGCCCGTAAACGGCATTCAGGATTCCGTGATCGGCCGTATCAAGGCCCGCAATACAGTAGACCGCAAGCTGCCGTTTCGTACCGTCCGGACGCCCAACAACAAGATAGCCCGGAGCCGGTACATCGTTGCGCCGGTTATAGAAGGCACGGACGAAAGCATCAAGCAATTTGTAATAGTCATTCTCCGTACCTCCTGGAGGTGTCTCTAGGTACACGCCCAGGGTAAGTGTATTCGGCTGCGGAAGGTAGAGGAGTGGGACGGCCGTACCGCCTAGGACGGGAATCGACTGGAGCGATACCGGGATGCCGGTAGCTCCGGATATCCCAGTACAGACATAGCCGTTAGGAAGTCCGAGATCAGACAAGATCCATTCATGAGCGTCAGGGTCAATATAACTTAGGTACGGTATTGTATACGTCGGAGCTAGGGTCACTGTCGCCTCCCAACTCTCGCTAGATGACCTTCCCTAATATTCATTGCGGCAAATGCTCCCTGGACGTATCCCTCGATAGCCTGCCCGGTAAGCCCGTCAAAGTGAGCGTGGTAATGAGTGCCGCCAGCTACCGATAGCTGCTTCTGAGGTACGATTAGCTCCGGCGAGCCGGTACCGTTGTATGCCATAGAGAGCCCGGTCGGAAGCCAGCCTCCGGTATCATAACCGTGCCCGGAGCCCATACCCATCCCACCGCTCATTAGCGTCGGCCCGTAGCGGGCTCTCGCATAGTTAATGGCGGCCGCGACATTCGCGAGAGGGTCATAGATATTCATTGACGTACCCGGTACGTGGTAAGCCATAAACGTTGACATAATCGTCTGGAGAAGTCCTCGCGACGGATCACCCATCTGTGCGTTAATGTCTGTTAGGTTGATCGCATTAGGATCGCCTCCGGATTCCGTCTGCATCTGATAGAGAACCTGCCCGGCAAGGGAAAGCGGGAGCCCAAGCATGGATAGGGCCTGGGCGACTACTCCGGCCCAGCGCTGAACCCCGGAGCCTCCTCCACCACCAAATACCTTGCTAAAGAAACCACTGATCTTACTCCCGACCTTACCGGCGAATGACCCTAGGGCCTGTAGAGCCTTCTGCGGGAGTTTAGCGATATTAACCAGCGACTTGTTAACAAGCGCACCTAGGGCCTGCGGCCATCCGCCAAATACCTTGCCGACAAAATTCTTTAGGTCGCCGGCAGAGAAGATACCGTGAAGGAGCCCGGCCGTAATCGCCTTACCTATTCCAATCATAACCGTCGATGGCGAGGCAATCCCAAAGAAGTGCTTTACGGCATTGACTACTGGCTGGACTACATTGTTATTGATCCAGGAGCCGACTCCCTTGATAGCACTCAGGATGCCATTATAGAGCCCGCTGATAATATTCGATCCGGCCGAGGTAAGCCAGTTGGCTGCATCATGAAACCAGTTGATTACGTCGCTCTTGAGGCGAGTGAACACATTCATCAGATCGTGCCATCCACGGATAGCCCGGCCGATTGTATTGTTCCATATCGAATTCCAGATGTTCTCAGAGCCCGACTGAACATCGTGCCAGTACTGGATAACCCGTGCCTTGACATCATTGAAGATAACCTCAAGGTCATGACCTCCGCGAATTGCCCGGCCAATGGTATTGTTCCAGATACTGTTCCAGACATTCTCTGATAGGGACCTGATATCATTCCAGATAATATGGAGGAAGTTCAGGATTGAATGCCACTGGTTATGGAAGAGGTCTCCAATAAGGCTAAGACCGTCATGGAACATGTTGCGTAGGTTGTTCCATTCCTGCCTGGTTAGGTTCTTCAGGTCGCGCCAGAGATTGCCCCAGTGGAAGGTAATGATATCAATCAGGATCTTGAATATGCCAATAACGAGATCTGCGAATCCCTTGATGTCTGAAACGATAAACTTCATGGCATCGGTCGCGGGCTTGCGTACTTTCTTCCATAGGGGACCCCAGTGTGTCTCAATCCACGTCGCGAGATTAGCAAGCCAGGCGAGAGCGTCAAAGATAGCTATGGGAATCTGGAACAGGAAGTTAAGGAAGTCCGCCATCGCCTTCGGGTTCTTTGCGACAGCATCAGCCATCCGGGAGATAGACTGCGCGAGAGAGTCGGCAATACCAGGTATATCAGGAGCAAAGGCATTGAGTATCTTGACGAATGCGTTAGCTACGTCCTGGATGGACTTAACAACGGCCGGACGGGCAAAGGCATTCAGTACGGTATCTACAAATTTCTCTACGGGCCCAGCGATAATCCTTATAGCTCCGGAGAATACTGGCGTCATCTTCCCCAGTACCTTAGAGGCCGTATTTGCGATATTCGTCATTACAGGGACAAACGCCGCGCCAATCTTAGTAAGGTCGGCTATCGCGTTGGTCTTGAGGTTGGAAAATGCCTGACGTACCTGCTGCTGTCCCTTAGTGGTCTCATTTATGTTTGCCTTCTGTAGGGCTGTTAGCTTAGCCTGAGAAATTGCGAGCTGAGACTGAGCGACTGCTAGCTGAGTCGTTGTAGTCTTACCACTAGCCCGGAGCTTATTCAGGGTATCCTGAGCCTTTGTAACAGCTAGCTGGGCAGCCATCATTTGTGCCGGATTAGCCGGAGTCGTCCCTAGGCCAAAGGCTCCGGCCGCTCCAATACCCGCGAGCCCGGTACCTAGGCCACCAACTATCGTGCCCGCTAGAGCCTGGCCGGCGAACGGAAGTATGCCCGCAAGTGCGGCGGCACCACCGCCAAGAACGTATGGGTTAGTAAGACCGAATCCGCCGAATCCCCCACCTCCACCGGCAGCCTGTCCGGCGGCACCGCCCACACCGCCCATGCCAGGAATAATATTCTGGAGTGAGCCGAGTATCCCGCCACGCTGTCCGGCTGTCCCGCTGATATCAGACTTGAGCTTTGCTATCTCTGCGCGAGCGGACTTAGCATCAAACCGCACCCTGATATCAGCATCCTTGCTGAGTATCTTTAGCCCGGCATCAATCTTCCCAATCTCAGCCATTGCCTCTTTACCGGAAAGGTCTACTCCTATCTCCTTTGAGAGAATCTCTGTCATCCTTGCACGTAGCTCAGCAATCCTCCGGTCAGCCTTACTAGAGTCGGCATCGATCTTCACATCGGGCAGTGTCTTGAGCGCAGCCTCTAGCCGTTTCTTAAAACCTTCCGAGAAAGCACCGGCATTTTCCGCTCCGGCCTTAGCCATCCTTGTCTTGTTACTGCCAAGACTCTGTACAATGCCGCTTGATATATTGTTGCCTACCTGCTGGCCGACTAGCTGAGAGGATGGTACTAGCTGGGCCTGGAGAGAGCGCTGCCATCCTCGGGCATCCGGTACAACGCCCACAGAGACGGAGCCTACAAAAATGTCAGCCATTACTTACCTCCCCTAGTCATCTGGTCGAGTTTAGCCTGGGCTTCCTCATCCGGTACGTCCCGGAGCCGTGGGTCCATTCGCCTTGCGTCCTCTAGCGATATGACACGGAACTGATGCTTACGGATTCCTGGCCGCATAACTGGGTCCGGCCGCTTGATCTTTGTCTCGGAATGGGCCTGGGCGTACATCCATCCCATATTCCGCATCTCATCGATTAGTGTAGCGATAAGGTTCTCCAGATTACTCCATCGAGCCTGTGACGGATCACCAGAGCGTGTCGCGAGGACTTCCTCTGCCGTACCGTTTCGTATCGCAGTATTCAATAGGCTCTCCGGTGGCAGGCCGTCGATGAGAGCTAGCATCTTCCGCCAGGTAAGCCCGCTATTCCTCCGGTAGAGGTCAAGGAAGTCTAGATGGTAATACCTGGCAAAGTCTGCCTCTATCTCCTCCTGGAACGATGCCGTGAGCCAGATGGCCTTCTGGATTTTCCCATGTTAAGCCGGGCCTGCCTAGCGCATTCCGCAAACACGGCTTCCATCTGGTAATTCCGGAGATCCGCATCTAGCCAGGTCTGATACTCTGTATCGTCCTCGATCACCTCTCGCGCCCAGACCTCCCATTGGCCCTGAGTGGCTGCGGACATTGCGGAAGAGGACCAGTCGCCGGCATGGAGGATGTGAATTACCTTCCCATCCAGCTTGACCGTAGTCGCCTGGCCTAGAGCCTCGCGACGTAGCTCCTCATCGAGGAGGTCAAGGTCAATATCAACCTCTTGCTCCTCGTCATCATCGTGCCGGTCTACCGGCCCTAGCGGAGTAGCCATCACGTAAAGTAGGCCGTCATAGACTTGCCATAGTTAATGGCGCGCTGAGCGACTGCGTTCTGTGCCGTCCCGATTGTGCCGGGATAGAATGTGAACGTAAGGTCCGTCATGATAATGTCGCCCTGCTGGACCTGATGGTTGCCTCGCGCCGTTACCTTCGCGAACGGGGCATACAGCCGCATCTGCTTGGTCCCGTCGATACTGTCGAAGATAAAGGAGTAACGATTATCGGCCGGTGGGTCCGGGATGATATAGAGCGCGGAGTTGGCCGGAAGAGGCGGTGGCGGAGTCGTGGCCGGCTTGAGCGGAGAGGACGCTACCGGGAAGATAGGCACGTCATCGTAGAGCGAGAGGACGTATGGATTTGTCGCCTCTAGGAAGATGGACTGGACCGTCTTGACGCCACCCGTAAGGATGGACCGGACTGGCGTGAGGACGCCTGCGGCCGGAATATCCTTGATTGTTTCGTCAAGCTTAAAGATATACCCGGAGGTATCGGCCCAGCCACAGCACTTGTAGGTGCCGGTGCCAAGGGTAGTTGGGTCCTCAAACCCTTGTGGCGGGCTCGCGTTGTTCGGCATGCCAACCCATACGACCACATCTCCGGCCGCATAGAGGAGGGTATTGTCCTTGTAGGTTCCGGTCGCAGGAGGAGTCAGGCCGTAGGTCCCGGCATCGAGTGTCTGCGGAGCTTCCTGCGTTTTATCTGGCGGCATTTCATTCCCTTCAGGGGTGTATATGCATTTCGTACGTTGCGGAATAGCGGACTAGATCAGGGTTAGCCTCCGGTAGTGAGCGAGGTCCATTAACGGTCGTGACGTGCTGTATAACTCCATTCATCACTTGTACGCTCATAAGCGACAAGATATCACTCTGTATCGCGCGAGCGGCATTCGACACGGAACCGACCTGAGCTTTAGGGCCAAATACATCAATATCAATAATCGGGCTGTCAACGCCAATGTTACGGTTAGATCCACTAATACGGTGAATCCTCGCGGTAATCACCGGCACCTCGGCCGGCATGGAAGTGACAAAACGAATGCTAGGCTCCATCGGGACAAGAGCGTACATCAGCACACTCTCCGCATCCGGGAATTCCGGGACTAGGTTAGGCATGCCTGATCCTATGCTGCAGGAACGAGGCAATAGCTAGGACGTGATACGGCTCGCGTCCGTGATGACCCCATTCGACATACAGGGCTTCCGGAGAGTCATTCCAGACAATAGCCTCTGCCCTATCATGCCTCGCTCCTCCGTGCGAGTGAACGCGAGTGTGGAAACTTGCCTTGTACCGGCCAGGATGCTTATCCCTAACGTCAACAGGAGCTATCGCTATAGCCCTGAACTTTATCTCCTCCGCTATCCGGAGCATTGCCTCCCGCATGAATGTCGCATTAAGCATTCTCTCTACGCCACGATGGTCCGGGTTGAAATGAACACTCATACTGAAGCTCCTGTAACCTTAGAAGCCCGGATCTGGGTAGGCCCATAGTGCCCGGAGAAAGGCGACTGATACTGATTCGGGTCACCATGAACCTCGTACTTATTCCCATTGATCAGGAATGCGTCTAGTGGGCCAACAACGGTACCGGCCGGGACAAACACGGTAATGTCCGTACTAACGTGCTCCGTCCACTGAATGTCCTCGGTACTAATCGCCGGAGCTACGACACAGAATGGGACGTCTGACTGAACGTCTGTATAAACGTCGTTGCCGTACTGGTCCTTGGTAGCCGACAGGACACGCTGTATCAGGGTTATTGTCTGTGAGTACGGAAGCGGGTGCATCAGATTCTCACCGCTATCGTCCCGGCTGGCCGGCGGAAGTCCTTGAGCGCAGTAGCCATACCCGCATCCATTAGAGCCGCATTGAGCCCGGCTCCGGACGTACGACGCATCGAGTAGGAGTAGGGGCCAATCGACTCACTCTGAAGAGTAGCCGACATCGTAGGCGTAGCTAGCTCCGATATGATCGCGGTACAGAGGACGGCTACGGCCTCTAGTGGAGGATTTGCATAGCCGTAGTCATACTGCACCGCAAAGGAATCGGAGTACCACGACGTCAGGTACCACATGTACGGCAGGTTGATGATGCCACTCTGGTACGGTGACGGAATGGTAATCTTATCAATCCCATCGAATATGTACCAGGAAATAGTCATATCGCCCAGGAGAGCCGGGTTGCCTGACTTCCACACGACGGAATTGACTGCGGTAACCGGACGATTGCTAAGCCGGATCTCTCCGGCATCCGCCACGAATATCTCAGTAAGCCCCACCTCCTTCATAAAGTCCTGCCGGCAGTATCGCCGGACAAGCGCAGAGCCGTCGCGAAGCAGGGCATCGATCCGGGCTGCCTCTACCTGGTTGAGATTACGGCCCAGCCTATCTACGATATCGTCCGGGCTCGCGAGCGTCGGCAGCGTGGGATCACCGATTCTCATATCCCTCTCCTTCCTGCCGGGCCGTAATCATCAGGTTCATGGATAGCAGGTGACGATGGCTGAAAGCGGTGCCGCGCCAGTACCAAGGCTGGTAACGTTGCTACGGGCCTGCCTTGTACGGTGGTCGGAATTCGCGTAGCCCCAGCCGTCACCCTTGACAGAAGCCTTGACGGTCCAGGTTGTACCGTCCGGACTTGTTTCCAGGTTAACCGTGCTATCCGGAGCCGGGCTAACGACTCGCAGGTAGAACGAGCCATACGTACTACCGGCTCCCGCGTCGATAGGCGTAGCCGACGCACCAACAGCCGTATGCGCCGTCTGCTTGTAATTCGTCACGGCTTACTCCGCTTTGCGTGGAGCGCGCGAGCGAGCCCGTGTCCGCTCGCTTACCTCGCGCTCATTGGCTTCTTGTGCGGCCGAATGCGCCTTCGCACTCTCCGTCTCCTGCGGGTTGTCAAGCTCTGCTTCCGTAGGATCGTAGGCGAATGAGCCAGTATACGGATACGGAGGAGCCTGGATGACGTTGAGCGCTGCCGCCGTAGGAGCGGTTGCGCCGACTGGCAGGACTGCGCCATACGGCCACCGCTGCGGGTTCGTCCCGGAGATAACGGCCGACGGCTGCATGATCGTGACCGGGTTGACGGTCGCGTACGCGAGCCGCATAGTCATCCGCATCGCCACGGAGTCCTGCTGCATGAGGTTGAGGATGACCTTGCCGGTGTCGTCGGAGATAACGCCTTCAGTGAACATCTTGAAGGTGATATCACGCCGCATTCCGATGATCGACTTAGTAAAGTCGCCGCAGAGCATGACGGCTCCGGTAAGGCCCATCTGCCAGGACCCATTGTTGACCTCGGACATGTCGTAGCCGTAGAGCGTCCCACCGGGAGTATCTGTCATATCCGGCTGGTAAATCGGGACGCCTTGCGCGGAGCGCATACCGACCAGCTGCCACGACATTCCCGGCATTGCCGCAAAGCCGTTAACCGTATAGCCGGTAAGAGCCATCTGCTGCGCGAGTTTGGCAACGTCCTGGCCCAGGTCAACGTTGGTCCCCTGGATGACGTAGTGGCCGGACTTACCGGCTCCGGTGAAGACGGCTTCGCCCCAGGTCGTTGGCTTGTTGATCCCCCAGAGAACAGCCAGGTCGATGAGCTGACCCACAGCCTCTGTAATGCGAGGCTGAACCTCGTTCCAGAGTGGTACGTCCGCGTCATCCAGATAGGCTTCTGGAATAGGAACGATGTAAAATGCAGGCGAGTTCTTCTACAACCATGACCACGTTCTTCCACTGTTGCATACTCGTCTGCTTCATTCCTGTATCACCCCCAACCCAATATGCGACCGGGAGGACATCGAGGACGGGCATGCGCTGGGTCTTGGCGGACAAGACCGTTTTGTTCATCAGGGTAAGCGCGGCTGAGGCCTTGGGCGCTTCCTGAATGATGGCCGTAGCTAGAGGCTCCGGGACGAGTGGATCAGAGCCAGTGGTGGTACGGCCGATGTGTGTTCCATACGTCGGCACGGTTTGCCTTTCTATTATTCGTTTCGCTGATTTACTAGTTGCCTAAACCAGTCCTCAGCCGTCGTTGGCGTTCCACCGCTGGCTGGCGCTGATCCTGGTCTCATCGACTCGACTGGGCGTGCGCCCATTGGCATACCGTTCCGGTTTGCGTTCTGCGCGAGTATGTCATTCGCAATATCCTGTGCCGCTCCCTGGATAACTCGCGCAAATCTCTCCGCGCGCTCATTGATCTCCTCCTCCGTTCCGGAGCCGAGATCATCGATAAGCTCTACCGGGAGATTGTGAGCGGCCGCAGCCATGACTCGATTGTGGGTAGCGACGGCCGTTATGGCCCGCTCCTCTGCCTCTCGCTGTGCCGCCTGAGCCTTCTCAAGCTCAGTCATGTTCTTCTGCTCGATGTCCTTGAGCCGTGCGGCCGCATCGGAATTCTGCTTGGCGCGACTCTCCCACTTACGGGATTCCTTACGCCATTTATCTAGCTCGCTCGCCAGAGCGTCTGGGTCCTTGTCGAGCATATCTCCCAGAAGCTGTTCCGCTTCAGCATCTACCGCGTCCGTTCCGGCCGCGATGGCATCAGCATCTACGTCAGCCGTTCCGGCATCGGTAGCGGCTCCAGCATCCTCACTCATTCTCGTCTCCTGTCCACGAGCTAACTACGGATTATATCTCCGGGAAAGGCCGGACGGAAGTCCTAGCCTTTCTTGCTCTTTGCCTTGGCCATTGCTTCTTCAACTCCCGGAGCGTGGCCTGGCCATCCTCCGGTAGCACGATGATGGAGATTAGCGCAAAGACCCTTGACTATCTCAGGGCCTACGTACTTGCCAAGCTCTGTGAGGCACCTATCAAAATCCCCTGGGACTCCCCAGTTTATCTTAGCACGGCCCGCACCTTCAGCCCAGTAATGCATAAGCCTTTCAGTAGACCGGACTTCCTGAGGCGTCTTTTCAGCCATAACACTGCCTCCACTAGTAGAGTCCCGCATTGTGCCGTCCTCCGGTGATTCTGGGTGTCAATAGCATCAACACGCCACCAGAATGCTCCGGTAAGTGCGTTATGAGTCGCTGGTATATGGAACTGCGTAAACCAGATACCGTCAGTCCCTACCGTCAGGGCATCGCCCACATACATAGTTGACGATGGGTCGGTATCTGCCGTAAACTTATTGTCCTTGTACCAGAATTCGGTCGTTACCCCAGTGCCGTCAGTTATATCAGGAAATTTTGCTATGACGACGATGTCATTGTTCTGGTAAAAGAACAGGGATGTGGTATCACTCATCGTGTCACCTCGGAACTAATTGAATTGGTTGTAGTGGTAGCATTATTGGACTTTGCGTATACGACCGGAGAGCCGGTAGCTGAATCGTCGCGAGAGACATCAGCCTTTAGGATCCATCGTGTATAGACGACAGTGGACGAGAGGTTGGAAGGTAGGGCTCCGGCGACGAACGGAGGCAGGAGAGTCCCATCGCCTCCGGATGCCGTAATGCTCACGCCAGAGATACGGGCTGCCTCGATGAGCCATCCGTGAGCATAACTAGCCGTAATTCCGGTTCCCGAGAGGACTCCGGCCGCGTAAACGGCCCCGGACGCGACGGAGACGGCCGTAGCGGCTCCGGAGACGGCTCCCCGGAGTCCTAGCGTCCCTCCGGCCGTCGAAGCCGTTAGAGAGCTTCCTAGAGCCGCGAGGAGCCCGGTAACGGCTCCGCTCGCGGAGGATGGCGTTACCCCGGAGCCGGAGAGCGTGAGCGGAGCCTTTGATATGGACACCGCTCCGGTGCCCATACTCCCGGTCACACTAGAGCCGGAGAGGACGCCTACCGCGACAATAGCACCGGACGCGACGGAGGAGGCCGTAGAGCTTCCCGCAAGGACGGCCCGGAGTCCTAGGCTCCCGGAAGCCGTAGAGGCCGTTAGAGAGCTTCCGGATACAGGGCCTCCCGCGAGCCAGCCATTCGCGGACGAGGATACGGCAGAGGAGCCGGATACCACACCTACAGCGGTAAGGGAACCGTTTGCCGTAGAGATAGTGATGGAGCTACCGGAAAGAATGCCGGTCCTGCTTAGAGAGCCAGTAGCCTGGCTAACCGTAGATGAACTACCGGATACGGCCGCAGCCAGCGTCAAGGCTCCTGATGCCGAGCTAGCTGTGATCGCACTACCGGATGTGACTCCCTGCAGGATAACCGTACCACTGGCCGACGATACAGACGCAGACTGCCCTGCTATAACGTAAGTCTGTGCTCCCGCAGTAATCGCGACGTTAGCATTACCCTGGCTAGCCGTAATCCCAGAACCAGTTACCGCAAGGAGACTGGAGACGGTACCGGCCGCACCGCTCCCGGTTACTGATGAACCCGCAAATACCCCAATTAGCCCGAATGCACCATTGGCTACAGACGAGGACGCAGCCGAGCCATTAAGTGTTAGGGTAGCATAAACAGTTCCGGCTGCCGGTGAGGAGGATGCGGCTGATCCTGAGACAGCCAGGACTGACGTCTGAGAGCCGGACGCGAGCGAAGCCGATGAGGATGAACCGGATAGGGCAGCCGCACCGAACGTACCATTAGCGATAGACGCAATCGTAGACAGACCGGATATGACCGCAGTCCAGGTAACAGTACCATTAGCCAGCGACACCGTACTGGACGTACCGGCCGGAGCCATGACCTGAGTAACGGCTCCGCTCGCGGCTGATACGCTAGCCGCAGTTCCTGATAGTGCCGCGAGTAGCCCGAATGTACCATTAGCTAGCGAAGTAGAGGCAGCAGAGCCCGCTACGATCCGGAAGCTAGCAACCGAGCCATCGCCTGTTGATACGGCAGGAGCATATCCGGTCAACGCCATTGCGGCAACAACGGTACCGCTCGCAGACGATACGTTATTGATACTGTTACCCGCGAGGACGCCCACAGTGCCTAGCGTACCATTGGCGGACAGTACGCCTGTAGTATCCGAGGAGCCATCAACCTCAAACGTTACCGGGCCTGGCGACAGAGAGGCGACGATAAAGCCGTCCGTAACAGTCCCGTTAGTACCGGCTCCGGCCTGGCAGTTTCCCGTTACACTACCAGCACCAACGACCGACTGTGTGCCTACCGCCCATGCCAGCGAGACGTTTGACTTTGCCTGGCCGCCGGTAGTCCCATACGTCGTTGCCGAGGACTGGACTACCGGCCAGCCCGACGCAGTATTTGCCGCCGTACCACTCGGGATGGCAGAAGTCCCAAGTATCAGGGTAGTCCCGTTGAAATCCCCACCAGCAGTAGCAGTTATGGTAAACGTAGGCACCGCAGTCAGGGAAGTCGCGTTATTCTGCCCGCGTAGCGCTCCTGCTGAATCCTCACCAGTTATGATGAATAGCTCTAGGACGTTTGCCGCAGAGGATGGTACGGTAGCTGTTACCGACGCAGTACCAGTAAATGCGGTAGTACATTGGCACCAGGCGGCACGGTTCCGGAGGCCGTTAGTGCCCGATCCAACACTATTATCAGTCAGGTCAGTCCAGGCACTAAAGCTGGGAACTGCGCTAAAGCTGATCGCACCCAGGATGTTGTCCATACCTAGGTGAGCGACCAGTAGATCACCAACGTTCCAGGAATAGGTCCCGGTGACGGCTGGCCCAACACTCGTCCCAGTAACCTTGGTACTAACCCGGCCGTCCTGAGTAACTACCGGAGAGCCAATCTTGATTACGGCACCGCTAGCCGAATTGGCAGGGCCTGAATCAGCAGAGCCCGATACGACATAGACAGCAGCCGCAAACGCGCCATTAGCCGTAGAGGATGCAACCGAACTACCATCCAGCTCAATAGGAGCCTTAACAAGACTTACCGCACCGTTAGCGGAAACGGTAGAGGACGCGGATCCAGCAAGAACGCCAAGCGTACCTAGCGCACCATTAGTGCCTGACGTAGAAGCCGATGAAGCTGCTATCCTGAAAACTGAGGAAACAGTACCAGTAGCATAAGAACTGGGAGGCGAGGAGCCTGTTATAACTCCGGTGCTCGTAACGGAACCACTCGCGCTAGCGGAAGCCGGAGCGGAGCCCGTCAGGACTCCATTGAGCCCTACAGTACCATTGCTACTGGAAGCTGCCGGAGCCGAGCCAGCAACGGAATAAGTCGTTGAGCCTGGAACGTCCTGGACAAGAACCTGGATAGAACAAAACGCAAACGTCTGTGCCGCGACGGTGGTAAAGCTATCGGAGCCAGGCACTACGCTACCGGCAGAGGCAATCCCCGTCTGATACATAGTACCGGCAACACGGTGGTTAGTAGTATTCCCGGTACTAGTGGCAAACCCGGCACTATTCGTCCAGCCAGATGGCGGGACGTTGGTACTAGACGTAATGGAAAGGCTACTGCTACTTCCAGTACCAACTACCATGATAAGCGAGGAATCACCCGCAAATCCGGCAGTTACTGCCGGCGGAGTGAAGGAGTTACCAAGTGCAGTAATCGCAGCAGTAGTCGAAGCAGCATCAAATGCCAGAGTGCCACCCGCACTCGGAGCCAGAGCTATAACGGATGTAACCCAGGTATTAGACGCACTGCACGTTAGAGTAGGCGACGAATCA
>Ga0306921_10000309_pt1 | contig 40209 bp, 35 predicted proteins | sample sta12Cox44000080_FD_203760 | JGI IMG/M metagenome (GOLD analysis project Ga0306921, IMG submission 203760) | Lab enrichment of tropical soil microbial communities from Luquillo Experimental Forest, Puerto Rico - statoxic.12C.oxic.44.000.080 (v2)... | ecosystem: Environmental > Terrestrial >... | reverse complement strand
GAAGAGATCATCGTGAAATGCGAAATAGGCGACGGTCACAATTGACCCAAATGCTAGTGCCGAGGCTAGCAGCGCGAGCCAAGGGATGCGTGAGCGTTGCGGCGGCCGGTTGCGTCCGCGGGATGGTCGTGACGAGTGGCTCTGTCGTCTACGGGTCGCTGGTGGTGAATGTGGCATCAACGATCCGTGCCGTTCGGCTCGTGGGTCGAGCCGACAGCAGGATTGATTCGCTGAGACTTGTCAAAACACTCTTCGCGACTTTAGGAACATCGCGTCATTTTTGCGGCTCTATACTACCACAGCGTGCTTGGTGCAGTTCAGAAATCGGCGGCGCGAAAACAATGTTCTTAAACCGACGCATGCCGCGCCAACGCGAGGATTCGCGGCTTGCCGTGGCCATTGAAACGGGGGCATTGCACGTCACGAAGGGCAACGCGGATGGAAGCTTCCGGGTCGCGCGGCTTAACACGCAAATCTAAATCCACCACGTTGTCGCAACTATTGCAGGCGATAACCAACCAGTGATGTTTTGAAGTTAGCGCGGCCGCAATCCTAGGCCAGAACCAAGCATAGCCTTTAGCGGAAAGCGTAGCGCTGAAGCGGCGCACATTAGCCAACGCACCACGTAGTGCTTCTCACTCCTGCCGCATCCGCGTGATGTTATCGCGGATTTCATCGTTGCGTGCGTTGTAGCCCCTTTGCCCGATCCCCTTGGCGCTAAATTCTGTCTCCAGCCAAGCCAATCTGTAATCCCATAGGCGTTTGCGCCGGTGAAGACCGGCGATAACATGCGACCAAGGGGACCGGATTTGCCGAAGCAGCCGCAACGCACTGATGATCCTGAATACTGGCGCTTCCGAGCCAAAAATACACGCGCGCTCGCGACGGAAACGAAAGACGTGTCAGCCAAAAAAATATTGGAGGACGTGGCAGCATCCTACGAACGGCTCGCCGAACTCGCAGAGCAAGGCCGCAAGGAAAAATCCGCCGAAGAACGCTGAGCGTAGACCATAGTCGATGCGCGCTGCGTGCGAAGCCCATCCTCAACGACTATCTGATGCAGCTGCTGCTCCTTGGGAAGTCCGCTTGCCTCTTGCTGGTTTTCGTTTCGCGATTATCCCGGCAGTATTGTGCGCCTGTCGTGCACGAAATGCGGACGCACAGGCCAATATCGAAAGCAGACTTTAATTGAGCGTTACGTCCCCGAGCGAATTTCAAGGCGCGATGAGGACTTATTATATTCTCCCCAAGATGAGTAAGATTATGATGATGGCGCCCACAACGATCACCCAATTGGGAATTTGAGTGCCCGCTATTGATGTTTTCTGGCTGAACCATTCCATGACTTTTCTCCCTTAGATAGGCCGCCCCGGTTGACGGCGTCTAAGCATATTCCACCTTACAGATCGGGGACACCCGAACAGGCGATGGCAGATTTTAAGGCGCGGTTGGTGGCGAGCATCAATTGAAAATTTCGTGCCGGATTCGAGAGAACGTCGCCCAGTGCAAGCGGCGTGGACGAATGCACGACGCCTACACGGTTCGCTCCGTCGACCTGGTTGCCCCAGCCGACGAGACGCCGGCCGTTATCCAGGGGTCTTACTTTTTTTGGCTGTATTCTTTTTCGGGGAAACGGTCGCAAATCGATTGAAACAGGTGAGGCGCGCGTCCTCCTCCTTTACAAAGCGACAGTCTTTCACGGTCTTGGCTGGCGCAGAAGGCTCTTTAGGTTCTGGCTTTATCAGTGCGTCATAACAGTTCAAGCGTTCCTTGGTTTGATCTTCAATGTCCAGGCAGGACTTCAATGATTGCGCCATCGCGATAGTCGGAACAAGCATTCCGACTACGACCAAAATATACGGTGCCTTCATAAAGGAACTCCTCTTTGAGAGGAATTACACAGTACAGCCAGACAAGGCCAAATGCACGATGCCTGTATCGTTCGTTATGTCGATTTAATTCACAAAGCCGACTGACGGGGACGTTATCAAGGGGGTCCACATCCCTGTGTCGCGTGAACTCATAATACGTGGCGCTTCAAAAATCTGCAGCGGTAATAGGCAGCGCGTGCGCGGATCAGGAGCGCGGCAAGCAAAGCCTGTGTCAGCGCCCCGCATGCGCCAAAAAGTGCAGCGTGAAGATCGGCGTGGCGATCAGGTGTGAAAACTTGCAGGGCCTCCAGCACCACGGCAGTGCCCATGAGGAATCCTCCGACCACAAAGGGCCGCTTTGGCCAGGCGAGCCAGACGATTGACGTGGCCGCGAAGTAGCCGAGGAAATGATCCAACTGCCAACCGAGCCCCGTGCGGGGCGGTTGCCATTTAGCGGGACCCAAGTGGACATAAACTAGGAAGCAGATGACGGCGAAGCTGCAAAATTTCATCCAGACGCGCATCCGTCACCAAAGCAGTATTTGAAAACCCAATTCAAGGATATCAATAGACGGTCTAATTTGCCCTGGCCTTAACGAAAGCGATCAAAAAGAAGAAGGCAGTTTGCGCTGTGTGATGACAGGCCCGCGGCCCTCGGCGTTCGGAGCTAGCAATCAGCGGTTACCAAAACCTCACGCCGATTCCAGTGCCGCAAAGCAAACAGTAGTCTCGAAGGAGTATCCGCAGGCCTCACAGTTCCAGGCGTGCCGCACGCGGCGGTCATCAACGTGTTCTGACCATTGCGGCGCGAACAGTGCCTCGCCGCATTGGTCACATTCGACAACTGGGAATGAGCGAGTGTATTTTCTGCGGGCATCCCTTGCGTCCATAGAACGTTCCTCAAAGTATAATTTTGCGCCGCATTGCTTGGGCGGCGGTTTGTAGGTTCACTATCAGTCGAATTACGAATTCGAAATTAAAAAAGACATAACCTCCAAAACTCGGAATGCCCCTGCGTGAAGCAAATTGCAATACGCGGGTCAGGACGAAAGCGATGAACTGTCTGCTTAGGGCCATTGCGGCAGCATCCCAAGGTTGCTTCGAAAGCTATGGCGGCGCTCGATTGCACAGCAAGTCCATATTGTGCCGGAATTTTGGAAATCGTTGGAAAACAACGAGAACAAACTGCAACAACCGCAACATGAAATGCGGCCGAATTTCTTCCGGCGATTTCTTTTTGTCTTTGAGAAACAGTTGGTTGGTATGGAGGCCACGGCCGGAATCGAACCGGCGTGCACGGATTTGCAGTCCGCTGCGTCACCACTCCGCCACGTGGCCAATCGGGGAAAAGGGCGTCAGGTGCCCAAGCCCTATATAGGACCCAAAGCACGACGACAATCTCAACCCGAACCTTGCGTTTTGGCCATCATTGCCGCAGAAGGAACCGCCTTCCGCGCCATTTATCGAGGACCGCGATGACCGATTTTGCCGCTGCACGCCGCAATATGGTGGACGGTCAGGTACGCACGGCTGATGTCACGGATCCGCGCATTCTGTCCGCGATGCTTGGAATTCCGCGCGAGAATTTCGTTCCGTCGGCATCCACTGCGCTTGCCTATCTCGATCTTGACCTTCCAGTCGGCGAGAGCGGGACCCGGCGACTGCTCAAACCGATGGTCCTCGCCAAGCTGATCCACGCGCTTGAACTTGCCTCGAGTGACCGGCTTCTCGATGTCGGCTGCGCCACCGGTTATGGAGCGGCCTTGCTGGCCTACGTCGCGGGCCAGGTGACAGCGCTCGAGGAGGATCCCGGGCTTGCCCAGGCGGCAGATCGCGCGTTGGCAGGCCTGAAAAACGTCAGTGCGGTGGCAGGTCCCCTGATAAAGGGCTGGCCAAAAGGGGCGCCGTACGACGCCATTATCCTCGAGGGGGCAACGGAGTTCCCGCCCGAGGCATTTTTGCCCCAACTGCGCGATGGCGGACGGCTGGCCTGCGTCCTGGGCGGCGGGCCCGGCGCCAGGGCCATGCTCTATTTCAGGAGCGGGGACGACCTGGGGGGCCGGCCGATATTCGACGCCAGTGCTGCCGTATTGCCGGGGTTCGTCAAAGCCCCGGCTTTCGCCTTCTAAACACCCCTCCCGTTCCAAAGCGTGGCGGAAATGTCCCAGTCCGTCTCTAAACTGATTGGCGGGCGAATTGAGGGGTTTAAGCAGGGGGTTTGGATGCCTATCGTTCCATGTCTTTCGTGCAGCGCGAATCGGCACCACGCCGAACGCGTGATGGGTGGGGTATGGGCCTCGGTAGATGTATGCGCAGTCTTGCGGTCGGCACGATCCTGTGCGCCGCTGGAGGCTTCATGTTCCTCCCGGCTCTTGCCGACACACTCGATGGGTCGCTGATACTCGCTTATATGAATAATCCGACGCTGAACTCGCAGCGCGCCTCGACACGCGCGACCGACGAAGGTGTGCCGCAGGCGCTCTCGGGGTACCGGCCGCGGGTGAGCGTGAGCGGCTCGATCGGTTCGCAGTACTGGGACACGACCAATAAGCCGGCTGTCAACCTCCCCGTCTATATTCATCAATCCGGCAACATGACGCCGAACAACTACGGCATCACGGCGACGCAGACGTTGTACAACGGCTTTCAGAATGCGAACCGCACGCGTCAGGCGGAGAGCCAGGTGCAGGCTGCGCGCGAGAACCTGCGGGTGGCCGAACAGTCGGTGCTGCTGTCCGCGGTGACGGCCTACATGAACCTGTTGCGCGACAGCGCGATTTTGGACCTGCAGCGGCGCAACGTCGAGGTTTTGCAGGAGCAATTGCGCCAGACGCGCGACCGCTTCAATGTCGGCGAGGTGACGCGCACCGACGTTGCGCAATCGGAATCGCGTCTCGCCGCCGGGCGCTCGCAGGTGTTGAGCGCGGAGGCAACGTATAAGGCCTCGGTGGCGACCTACCGGCAGGTAATTGGGGTTGAGCCCGGCAAGCTTGCGCCCGGTTCTCCGGTTGATCGTTTTTCACCGTCCAGCCAACCGGAGTCGGTCGGGGTTGCCACGGCGACGCACCCGGCGGTGACGAGCGCACAATACAATGTCGATGCGGCGCTGTTGCAGGTGAAGGTTGCGGAAGGCGCGCTTTATCCGACGCTGTCGGTGCAAGGCAGCGTGCAGCAGCAAAACGAGATCTCCCAAAACCAACTCAAGAGCTTTAACGCCGCCGCGATCGCCCAGCTCATCGTCCCGATCTATCAGGGCGGGGCGGAGTATTCGCTGGTGCGGCAGGCGAAGGAGACGCTGGGGCAGCGGCGGCTTGATCTTGAGACGGCGCGCGACCAGGTGCGGCAGAACGTCGTACAGTCGTGGGGGCAGCTTGATGCAGCGAAAGCCAATATCGAGGCGACGCAGGCGCAGGTGCAGGCGGCCGAGATCGCACTGAACGGGGTGCGCGAGGAAGCGCGCGTTGGCCAGCGCACCACGCTCGATGTGTTGAACGCGCAGCAGGAACTGGTGAACGCGCGGGTGGCGCTGGTGAGCGCGCAGCGCGACCGGGTAGTTGCTTCCTTCACGCTTCTGTCGGCGGTGGGACGGCTGTCGCCGCAGGTGCTGGGACTGCGGGTGCCGGTCTATGACGCGAACGTGCACTACCAGCAGATACGCGATACATGGGCCGGCGTGCGCACTCCAGACGGCCGCTGAGCGCGTCGAATCAACCGCGGTATCATGGTCCCATGTCCACAGTTCGTTGTGCGGACACTTCCATCTGCCACACACGTCCTGCTCTGGCGTATAAGCGGTATAACGGCAGTGATTCGCGTCGGTCTTGGTTCGGCCATTGCCACGCGGAGAGCGGGCAGCGTGTCGGGTTTTTCGGGTTATGACGCAAGCGGCGAAGGCGCAAGAGCCCTCGATGGAGGAAATCCTGGCCTCCATCCGACGCATCATTGCCGATGATGACGCCAGCAAGCCCGCGAAGGCTCCAGAGGCTGCGCCGGCAGCGAAACAACAGCCTGGGATAACGGCGGCTCCGGGCCGTCCTACGCCGCCGCCAGCGCCAGCGGAAACGATAGCGGCGCCGCCTGCGCCAAAGCCGGCACCACCGCCGCCGCCGAGGCTGGCCCAGGGCTTCCGCACGATCGACGGCGCATCCGACGTCGTGTTCACCACAAAACGCGAGCCGCCGCCGCTCATCGATCGCGGGCTGATTTCGAACGAGACGATAGCGGCAGTCGACAGTGCGTTCAACACGCTCGCGCACACCATCATCGGACAGAACGCGCGCACGCTCGAGGATCTGGTGAAGGAAATGCTGCGGCCGATGCTCAAATCGTGGCTGGACAACAATTTGCCGAGCCTGGTCGAGCACATCGTGCGCGCGGAGATCGAACGCGTCTCGCGCGGACGGTAGTAAATATTCTTGGCTTCAGTCATGGCCTGGCTTGTCCCGGCCATCCCGATTTATAAGGCGTGGCTTTGCCTTCCTGAGCGGGATCACCGAGACAAGCCCGGTGATGACAAATGAGAGGTCAGCGATGAGCTTGAAAGCTCCACCGTCATCCTTGTGCCGGGCATAAACGTCTTTATGACCTTGGAGGGGTGAAGACGTGGATGGCCCGGCCAAGCCCGGCCAAGCCCGGCCATGACAGTCATTTCCGACTTTGTCCGTTGGTCATTCCGAGGCGGGTGCGTGAGTACGTGTGAGACGTTGTGCTAAATTCCCTGGTCCTGCCGCTTGCGCAGCGCGTGGGCGAACCACAGTCCCAATCCCAGGAGGCCGACGGCCGAGGTCGCGAACACTGGTATCGCGCCAAAGCGGTCAAACACCATGCCGTTGATGGCAACGCCCAGCGTCTGCCCGAGGTAGAGCGCGGAGGAAAAAATCGCCACCGCAGTGCCGCGCGCTTCCGGTGTCATCTGGGTGGCGTTGGTCTGCAGCGTGTTGTGCAGCATGTAGTAGCCAAGCCCGATGGCCATGATGGCCAACGGCGCGGGATAAGTGCTCCGCGTGAACGCAATTGTCAGGTAGGCGAGGGCGAGCACGACACCACCGGCGGTGACGAGACCGATCTGGCCGAGACGGTTCACCAGACCGCGCACCGACAAGCTGTAGATCAAACCGCCGATGGCGAAGGCGCCGACGAAAAGTCCGACCAAGGTAAAATTGATTCCAAAACGCAGATGCAGATCGGCACCGACGAACGCGAAGGCGCCGAACATGAAGAGGGCCTCGATGAAACCCATGGCAATCACCGCGCGCGCCCAAGGTGTGCGCAGCACGATCGCGTAGTCTTTTACAAAGCCGCGCGCCGTGGCGTGTCCTGCATGCGTAATCGGGTTACGGAAGAATTCGATCAGCAGTGCAACCGTCGCGACAGCAAAGAGTGCGGCAAGGAAAAAGAACACGTTGCGCCATCCGAACAGATCGCCGAGGACGCCGCCAGCGGCCTGACCGAACAATTGGCCGAGAATCTGCCCCGACAGGAACGTGCCGAGCACCTGCTGACGACGCTCGTACGGAATGACGTCACCGACGAAAGCCAACGCCAGTGGGATGATCCAGCCAGCCGACAGGCCGCACGCGAGGCGCGCGGCGACGAGCGTCGGCAGCGACCCTGCGAGCCCGCACATCAGCACCAGCACGGTCGACATCGCCGCCGCTGCGGTCACGCAGGCGTATTTGCCGAAGCGGTCGCCGACGGGCCCGATGATGAGCTGCACCGAGCCGTGCGCCAGTGCATAGGCGGTGACTACGATCGAGGCTGCGCCGACGCTGACCCCGAAGTCGGTGGCGATCTGCGGCAACAGCGAATCCGAAACGCGCACCATCGATTGGCTGGCGAAAGAGGCCAGCGCCAGCAGCGTGATGGCGGACGTGGCGCCGCCGCGGGAAACAGGTGTGACGGGGGACAAAGTTGACTCTCGGTGGCGCGGTAGGCTTTCTAGCGCGCCGACGGTGCTCCAAGCAAAACGATGACGATCGACAAAACCTACCAGCCCTCGGAGGTCGAGGGCCGCATCTACCGGACTTGGGAACAGGCGGGCGCCTTCCGCGCCGGCCGGCCCGAACGGGCCGGTGCGACGCCTTACTCTATTGTCATTCCGCCGCCGAACGTGACCGGCTCATTGCATATGGGCCATGCGCTTAACAACACGCTGCAGGACATCCTGTGCCGGTTCGAGCGCATGCGTGGCAAGGACGTGTTGTGGCAGCCGGGGACCGACCACGCGGGCATAGCAACGCAGATGGTGGTCGAACGGCAGCTGATGGAGCGCCAGGAGAAGAGCCGGCGCGAGATGGGCCGAGAAGCCTTCCTCAAGCGCGTCTGGGAGTGGAAGGCGGAGAGCGGTGGCACCATCGTCAATCAGCTCAAGCGGCTTGGCGCGTCATGCGACTGGTCGCGCGAGCGCTTCACCATGGACGAGGGGCTCTCGCGCGCCGTTCTTAACGTTTTTGTGGAACTTCATCACGCCGGGCTCATCTACAAAGACAAGCGGCTGGTCAACTGGGATCCGAAGCTGCAGACGGCGATTTCCGACCTGGAGGTGATCCAGGTCGAAACCAAGGGTCATCTCTGGCATCTGCGGTATCCGATTGAAGGGAAGACCTTCAATCCGGAGGATCATTCGACCTTCATCGTCGTGGCGACGACACGTCCCGAGACCATGCTCGGCGACGTCGCCGTTGCCGTGCATCCCGACGACGGGCGCTACAAGGCGTTGGTCGGCAAGAACGCGATCCTGCCGCTGGTCGGTCGGAAGATTTCGATCATCGCCGATGCGTATTCCGATCCGGAAAAGGGTTCGGGCGCGGTGAAGATCACGCCGGCGCATGACTTCAACGATTTCGAGGTCGGCAAACGGCACAACCTGCCGCTAATCAATATCTTCAGCACCGAAGCCAAGCTTCGACTGAAAGGCAATGTGGAGTTCGTGGCTGGCGTGCCGGCGTCGGACGATCTTTCGGCGACGCTGGCGATGAATGGCACCGACCGCTTTGCAGCACGCAAGGCGATCCTCGCGCGCCTTGAGGAGAAAGGGCTCGTCGAAAAAATCGAGCCGCAGTCGCACGTTGTTCCACACGGAGACCGCTCGAATGTCGTGATCGAACCATTCCTGACCGATCAGTGGTACGTCAACGCGAAAGAGCTGGCGAAGCCTGCGATCGCAGCTGTTCGCAGCGGCAAGACCAAGTTCATCCCGAAGAACTGGGAGAAGACTTATTTCGACTGGATGGAAAACATCCAGCCCTGGTGCATCTCGCGCCAGCTCTGGTGGGGCCATCAGATACCAGCCTGGTATGCGCCAGATGGAAAGGCGTTCGTCGCGCTGACTGAAGCCGAGGCGCAGGCCGACGCCGACAAGCACTACGGAAAAAAGACGACGCTCACGCGCGATGAGGACGTGCTCGATACATGGTTTTCGTCGGCGCTGTGGCCATTCTCGACGCTCGGCTGGCCGGACAATACGCCCGAGCTCAAGCGCTATTACCCGACCTCAGCGCTGGTCACTGGCTTCGACATCATCTTCTTCTGGGTCGCTCGCATGATGATGATGGGTCTCCATTTCATGAAGGAGATCCCGTTTCACGACGTCTACATCCATGCGCTGGTGCGCGACGCCTCGGGCGCCAAGATGTCGAAGTCCAAAGGCAATGTCATCGATCCTCTCGCGCTGATCGACGAATATGGCGCGGATGCGCTTCGCTTCACGCTTGCCGCCATGGCGGTACAGGGGCGCGACATCAAGCTGTCGACCCAACGCGTCGAGGGCTACCGAAATTTCGCGACCAAGCTGTGGAATGCCGCGCGCTTCGCCGAAATGAACGGCTGCGCGAGCGTCGCCGATTTCGATCCGAAATCGGCAAAGGAAACGCTCAACCGCTGGATCGCGCACGAGACGGCGAAAGCCGCGGCCGAAGTCACCGACGCGATCGAGGCCTACCGCTTCAACGATGCGGCAACAGCGGTCTACCGCTTCGTCTGGAACATTTACTGCGACTGGTATCTGGAGCTGGCAAAACCGTTGCTCATCGGCCCGGATGGCGCTGCGAAACGCGAGACGCAGGCGATGGTGGCCTGGGCACGCGACGAGATCCTCAAGCTGCTGCAGCCCTTCATGCCGTTCATCACCGAGGAATTGTGGGCGGTGACTCGTTCCGCCGTCATTCCAGGGCGTGGCGAAGGCGCGAACTCGAAATCCAGAAATACGATAGGTGCTCTGGATTCCGGGTCCCGTGCTGCGCACGGTCCCGGAATGACCGGAGACAATTTGCTGGCGCTCGACGCGTGGCCTTCGTACGCGGGTCTTTCCGACGACAAGGCGGAAGCAGAAATCGGCTGGGTCATCGATCTCGTCACGGCCATCCGTTCCGTCCGCGCGGAAATAAACATCACCACCTCGATCCCGCTGGTTCTCGCCGGCGCTTCTGCGGAGACCAAGGCGCGCGCCGAACGCTGGTCCGAGTTCATCAAGCGGCTGGCGCGCGTTTCGGACATTTCGTCCGCATCCGCGCCGCCGCAGGGCTCGGTGCAACTCGTCGTGCGCGGCGAGACAGCGGCTTTGCCGCTTAAGGGCGTCATCGACATTGCGGCCGAGCGCGCGCGGCTCGGCAAGGAGATGCAGAAGGCGGACGCCGACATCGCCCGCGTCGATGCAAAGTTGAACAATCCCAACTTCATGGCGCGGGCGCCGGAAGAGGTGGTCGAAGAAGAAAAAGAGAAACGCGAGGAAGCCGTGGCGCGCAAAGCCAAGATCGCCGAGGCGCTGGAACGGCTTAAGGGCGCTGTGTGAGGCGACGTTTTGGTTCTCGTCATTCCCGGGCGCGCTGAAAGCGCGAACCCGGAATCCAGAAACACGCGCCGTCCCGGAATGACGGATGAGGTGCGTAGTACACCCGGTGGTGACAGCGCATCCTGGGCTGACACCCTACTTGAACGGCTTGCTCAGGAACGGCGAGCCCTTCAGTCCGTAGCGCCAGGGCTTGTCCGCTGCCTTGGTGATGCCGATGCGCACACCCGTCGAGATCGCCGGCTTGGCTGTGCGCGCGCGCAATTCGAAGGGCGCGCGGTCGAGCGCAAGGCCATTGTGCTTGTGCGTGATGGCGAGCGCCTCGCACAATTTACCCGGGCCCGAACACAGCGCACGTTCCTCGCGCAGGCCGCGGCGGCGTTGCATTGCCGAAATGCCGTCCATTGGTTCGAGCGCGCGGATCAAAACGGCGCTCGCGCTGCCTTCCTCTTCGCACACGAAATTCAGGCACCAGTGGATGCCGTAGGAGCGATAAACATAAACAAAGCCCGCGGGACCGAACATCACCGCATTGCGCTCGCTGGGTCCGTTGAAAGAATGCGCGGCGGGATCGGTGTGGTGATAGGCCTCGAGCTCGACGATCACGCCGCCGACACCGTCGACCAACAGAGTTGCGCCGATCAATTCGGGCGCGACATCGAGGACCGGGCGATCGAAAAAAGAGCGGCGAAGGCGAGGGGGAGGCATCGCCGCAAGCTACACATTCCGCGCAGATTGTCATTCCGGGTCGGCGAGTGCGCAGCACGCGAACCCGGAATCCAGAAGCATGCGTCTGTTCGGTCCGCCAGAGGGCGCTCTCATGAGGCGTCATGCGGGTGGGATCGGATGCGGCGCCCGCGACCGGGAAGGACCCCGGGGCGGCGCCGGGAGGTCGCCCGGCGGCCACTACATGCCGTCTGCCAGGAGCATGGCCATAAGGGGCCGACCGCCCGCCTCATGGCGCGCCATCGCGGCGTCTTCCTCACTGCGCCGGGTTCGCGCTTTGTAGGGACCGTCCAGTTCTCCCCCCAGGCTTCGCATTTTGGGCCAAGCGCACGACGCCCGCGTCTCTCGGGTAGGGAGCGAGGTACGACCTGGCGCGCCATCTCCCTCGCCTTGCGCGATTGTGGAAAACGGAGACAGGCCTACCCCAAGGCCTCGACAAACAGCATGGGCGATAACGCTTGGCCCACAGCGACATAGGAAGTGTTGCCGCTTACCTACACCTGTGTCGACTCTGCAACAGTTTTAGGACATTTAACCGAGAGAGGAGGTTAGCCCAAGCCGCGCCGCGATTCGGCCACACCATTCAACCACATCGATGCCCGCCAAACCGGCCCCCTTTGTACCGCCGGTTGGGTCGACCCGGCAGCGATAACCGGGGCTGGGCGACAGGGACTGATGGACGCCAAGAGCAGTTTGAAGTCGAAACTTCCGAGCCGGCACGCCACCGAGGGGCCGGATCGCGCACCGCATCGCGCTTTTTATTACGCGATGGGGCTGACCACCGAGCAAATCCATCAACCTTTCGTCGGGGTCGCGACCTGCTGGAACGAAGCGGCGCCCTGCAATATCGCGCTGATGCGTCAGGCGCAGGTTGTGAAAAAAGGCGTCGCCGCAGTCGGCGCAACGCCGCGCGAATTCTGCACCATCACGGTGACGGACGGTATTGCGATGGGCCACGCCGGCATGAAGGCGTCGCTGCCCTCGCGTGAAGTGATCGCTGACAGTGTCGAACTGACCGTGCGTGGCCACGCCTACGACGCGCTGGTCGGCCTCGCCGGTTGCGACAAATCACAGCCGGCCATGATGATGGCGATGTGCCGCCTGAACGTGCCCGCGATCTACATCTACGGCGGTTCGATCTTGCCTGGCACGTTCAAGGGCAAGCCCGTCACCATTCAGGACGTGTACGAGGCGGTCGGCAAACATTCGGTTGGGCAGATGTCCGACGAAGAACTCGACGTTCTCGAGCAGAATGCCTGTCCATCCGCCGGTGCCTGCGGTGCACAATTCACCGCGAACACCATGGCGACGGTATCGGAAGCCATCGGGCTTGCGCTGCCTTATTCGGCGGGCGCGCCGGCGCCGTACGAAATCCGCGACAAGTTCTGCATGCTCGCCGGCGAGATGATCATGGATCTGATCGTCAAGAACATCCGCCCGCGCGACATAGTGACCCGCAAGGCGCTGGAAAATGCCGCGGCGGTTGTCGCCGCAAGCGGTGGCTCGACTAATGCTGCGCTGCATCTGCCGGCGATTGCGAATGAATGCGGTATCGAATTCACACTGTTCGACGTGGCCGAAGTCTCCAAAAAGACTCCTTATGTCGCAGATTTGAAACCGGGCGGCCGTTATGTCGCCAAGGATATGTTCGAGGCTGGCGGCGTGCCCCTCTTGATGAAAACGCTTCTGGATCACGGCTACCTGCACGGCGATTGCCTGACGGTAACGGGGCGGACCATCGCCGAAAATCTGAAGAACGTGAAATGGAATCCGGACCAGGACGTCGTGTATCCGGCCAACAAGCCGTTGATGCCGACCGGTGGCGTGGTCGGGCTTAAAGGTAATCTCGCGCCCGAAGGCGCGATCGTGAAGATCGCCGGCATGAAGACGCTCAAGTTCAGCGGCCCGGCGCGTTGCTTTGACGGCGAGGAAGCCTGCTTCAATGCGGTGAAGAACCGCAAATACAAGGATGGGGACGTCCTGGTGATCCGCTACGAAGGGCCGCGCGGCGGCCCCGGCATGCGCGAGATGCTGTCGACCACGGCCGCCCTTTATGGCCAAGGCGCCGGCGAAAAGGTCGCGCTGATCACCGATGGACGGTTCTCAGGTGCCACGCGCGGTTTCTGCGTCGGCCATGTCGGGCCGGAGGCGGCGATCGGCGGCCCGATCGGGCTGATCCGCGACGGCGATATCATCGAGATCGACGCGGTGAAGGGTTCGCTGGACGTGAAACTGTCCGCCGAGGAACTCGCCAAGCGCAAGGCGCAATGGAAGCCGCGCGAGAACGATTACGGCTCCGGCTATTTGTGGAAGTACGCCCAGCAGGTGGGTCCCGCCGTCAACGGCGCGGTGACGCATCCTGGCGGGGCTGGTGAGAAAGAGTGCTATGCGGACATTTGAGGGCACGTTGCGAGCGCTGCTGATCGGCGGCCTTCTGGCCGCGGCGCCCGCACACGCCCTCGACGGCAGCAAGACCGATCCGAGCGTTGGTCCGCCGCCGATGTCGCCGATGGAAGCTTTCCGTTCGGGCGCGAACTGGCTCAAAGCCGGCGAGACCGTCAAGGCGGTGAACTCGCTTGAATACGCCGCCGAGAAGGGCCACGCGCTCGCGCAGTGGAAACTGGGCCGCATGTATGCAGAAGGCGACGGCGTCGCGCAGAACGATCTCAAGGCGTTCGAATATTTCCGCCGCATCGCCGACAGCCATGCCGACGACAATCCTGACACACCGCAGGCGCGCTTCGTCGCCAATGCGTTCGTGGCGCTCGGGCACTACTACCTCGAGGGCATTCCGAAGACCGAGGTCAAGAGCGATCCGCAGCGCGCGCGAGAGATGTTCAACTACGCGGCGTCGTACTTCCGCGACCCGGACGCGCAATATTATCTGGCGCGGCTCTATCTCAATGGTACCGGCGCCCCGCGCGACCCGCGCCAGGCGGCGCGATGGTTCGGTCTCTCGGCGCAGAAAGGCCAATGCGAGGCGCAGGCGATGCTCGGCGCCATGCTGTTCGAAGGCGATCACGTGCCGCGCCAGGCTGCGCGCGGACTGATGTGGCTCGCGCTCGCCAAGGACAATGCGCGTCCCGATCAGGCCTGGATCACGAAGCTCTATGACAGCGCCATGCAGCAGGCGAACGAAGATGAGCGCGCACTGGCCGCAGTCTATCTGCGCCACTGGCTGGAGATGCGGCGCGAGTAGGGCGCTCTTGCGGCTTGTCCTTGCCGCGCGTCAGCGGCTTTCTATATCGAGATCGACGTAGACGGGCACGTGGTCGGAGGGTTTGTCCCATCCGCGCACGTGGCGGTCGATACCGGCATCGACCAGCCGGTCCGCGGCCTGCGGCGACAACAGCAGATGGTCAATGCGGATACCGTCATCCTTGGCCCAGGCGCCGGCCTGATAATCCCAAAATGAATAGAGGTCGGATTCATCACTCACGGCACGTATCGCATCGGTCAGTCCGAGATTGACCAGAGCGCGAAATTTTTCCCGGGTCTGCGGCAGAAACAGTGCGTCGTTCTTCCAAGCGTCTGGGCGACGCGCATCGGCGGCAGTCGGGATGACGTTGAAGTCGCCCGCAAGCAGCATCGGTTCTTCCAGTTTAAGTCGTTCATGCGAGAAGTTGATTAGACGCGTCATCCAGTTGAGCTTGTAGGCATATTTATCGGTGTTTGGCGGATTGCCATTGGGCAGATAAAGGCTGATCACGCGCAGCGCACCGGCTTTGGTGGAGACGATCGCTTCCAGGAAGCGCGCCTGCACATCGGCATCATCACCGATCAAACCCGGCGCGACTTCATCAAACGGCAGCTTGGACAAAAGCGCGACGCCATTGAAAGTCTTCTGGCCGTGCACCGCGACATTGTAACCGAGCGCCTCCAAAGGCTCGCGCGGGAAGGCGTCGTCGGTGCATTTGATTTCCTGCAGACAGATAATGTCCGGTTGTCGTTCTCTGAGCCAGGCCTCCAGGTTGTCCACGCGCTGGCGGATGGAGTTGACGTTCCAGGTGGCAATTCTCATGGATTTTTAAGGGTTCCGGGCAGGCGAATAAGGCTGTATTTGCCGTGTTTATAGAACACCGCAGGGATATGCACTCAGTAACGTTTATATGCTAGGTAAGGCGCTAACGCGGCCCCAAATTGATGTGAAACAAGCCATTCCGCGGATTAGGGAGCGTCCGGGCAGGCCCAAATGAGTCCGGACCGAAAATTGCCGATGATCAAGCGAAAATGGCTCCTTGGCGGGGCAGTAGTCGCCCTGATTGGTGTTGTTGTGCTTGCGCGTGCCATCTGGTCCACGGACGGCGCCTCCGCCCGCTCCCCCCAGGCCCGCGCCGTTCCGGTCGAGACCGCGGTTGCCGAACGCAAAACGATGCCGGTCCGTTTGACTGCCCTCGGCAACGTCACGCCCATCGCCAGCGTCGCGATCAAGACGCAAGTAGACACAACGATTACCGCTGTTCATTTCCGCGACGGCGCGACTGTGCAGAAAGGCGATCTGCTGTTCACGCTCGATTGCCGGCAGATCGAAGCCGATATGAAGCGGGTGCAAGCCGTCATCGATGGCGCGCAGTCCACGCTTGAGCAGGCGCAACGCGACGTCGAGCGCTACACGGATCTCGCCGCCAGAAACGCAACGCCGATCGTGACGCTGAACAACGCGCAAACCGCGGTCAACGTGTCACGTGCCACGGCGGAATCAAATCGTGCGCAGCTCGAGAATCTGAAAGTGCAGCTCAGCTTCTGCACGATCCGCGCGCCGATCCCAGGCCGCATCAGCATGGCCAACGTCAAGGTCGGAAATTTCGTGCGCCAGGCCGACACATCGCCGATGGCGACCATCAACCAGATGGTCCCGGTCTATGTCAGCTTCACAGTACCGCAAAAAAACCTGCCCGATATCCGCAAGGCCATTGCGGCGGAAACTGCGACCGTCGAGGCCATCGTGCCGGGCGAACAGAAGCGTGCCACTGGCCAGGTGACGATGATCGAGAACACCGTCGATCCTTCGACCGGCATGGCGACGGTCCGCGCGACCATGCCGAACCAGGATGAATTGCTCTGGCCCGGCACACTGGTCAGCGCCGAAATGACGCTGCGCAGCGAGGAGGGCGTCGTGGTGCCCGCCAATGCTGTGCAGATCAGCCAGAGCGGCACTTTCGTGTTTGTGATCCAGGACGGCATTGCGCAGCCGCAGCCCGTCAAAGTCGAACGCCAGGTCGGCGGTGAAAGCGTGATCGCGTCCGGCCTCAATGGCGGCGAAACCGTTGTGACCGAAGGGCAGTTGCTGCTGTCGAAAGGCACCCCCGTGAACGTACGCACGCCCAAGGTCGCGGGCAGCTGATCCATGAACATTTCTGAAACCTGTATCCGCCGCCCGGTTCTGACGACGCTGATGACGGCGTCGTTGATCGTTTTCGGCATCTTTGCCTACCGGCTGTTGCCTGTCGCCGCGCTGCCTGCGGTCGACTTTCCGACCATTCAGATCACCGCGCAATTTCCCGGCGCCAGTCCGGAAACCATGGCGGCGTCGGTTGCCTCGCCAATAGAGCGGCAGCTCTCGACGATTTCCGGCATCTCGTCGATGAACTCGTCGTCCTCGCTCGGCCTCGCGCAGATCACCATTCAGTTCGATCTTGGGCGCAACATCGACGGCGCTGCGCTCGATGTGCAGACAGCGCTCGCCACTGCCGCACGCCTGCTGCCGATCGAAATGACGATTCCGCCGTCGTTCCGCAAGGTGAATCCAGGCGACTTCCCGGTGCTCTATGTCTCCCTGCGGTCGGACACGCTTCCGTTATCCACGGTCGACGACTATGCCGAGACAGTTCTGGCACCTCAGATCTCGCAGCTGCCTGGCGTGGCCCAGGTGCTTGTCTACGGCGCGCAGAAATTCGCCGTCCGTGTTCAGGTCAACCCAACTGAAGCTGCTGCTCGCAATATCTCACTTGAGGATGTGCGCAGCGTCGTTGCCAAGGCCAACTCGAGCACGCCTGTCGGCGTTCTGACCGGTCCGAAGCAAAGCGTGACCTTGGAGGCGACCGGCGCGATGCCGCACGCGGAAGACTACCGCGACGTGGTCGTGGCCTATCGCAACGGCGCGCCGATAAAGCTCAATCAGATCGCACGCGTTATCGACAGCGTCGAAAACGACAAGGTTGCCACCTGGTTCAACGACGGGCGCGCCATTGTGCTGGCGATCCAGCGCCAGCCCGACGCCAACACCGTGCAGGTGGTCGATCTTGTGCGTCAGAGCTTGCCGACCATGCGCGCACAGGTGCCGCCGTCGATTAATATGGAGCCGTTGTTCGACCGCTCGTTGTCGATCCGCGCCGCGGTCGTCGATGTGCAGGAAACCCTGGGCATCGCCATCGCGCTGGTCATCATGGTGATCTTCCTTTTCCTGCGTAAAGTGTCGGCAACCATCATTCCGGCTCTGGCCGTGCCGGTCTCGCTCGTCGGCACGTTCGCGGCGATGTATGCCTTCGGGTTCTCCATCAACAACATGACACTGCTGGCGCTCACCTTGTCGGTCGGCTTCGTGGTCGACGATGCGATCGTGATGCTGGAGAATATCGTTCGCCACATTGAAGGTGGCATGCGCCCGTTCGAGGCGGCCTTGAAGGGCTCACGCGAGATCGGGTTCACGATCGTGTCGATCACCTTCTCGCTGATTGCCGTGTTCATTCCCGTGCTGTTGATGGGTGGGATGGTCGGCCGTGTATTCCGTGAGTTTGCCGTATCAATCGCGGTTGCGATCGTGGTTTCCGGATTCGTGTCACTGACGCTCACGCCGATGTTGTGCGCGCGTGTTCTGGGCAGCCACCATGAGGGTGAGAAGCAATTTTTCGTGCTGCGCTGGTTCGAGCGCCTTTTTGAGGCAATGCTGAACACCTACCAGTGGACGCTCGATCGGGTGATCGCATTCAAGTTCATCATGTTGATGGTTACGATCGGCACGTTCTTCGCGACAATCGCACTCTATGTCGTGGTCCCGAAGGGTTTCTTTCCGACGGAAGACACCGGCTACGTCATCGGCATAACGGAAGGCGCGACTGACATTTCGTTCCCGGCAATTTCGCAGCTTCAGCGCAAGGTTGCCGAGATCGTGCGCGCCGATCCGGCAGTTCAATATGTGAACTCCACGGTCGGGACCGGCGGGCCAAACTCGGTCGGCAACAGCGGGCGCATGCTGATCGCGCTGAAGCCACGCAAAGAGCGCGACAACCTGCAGACCATCCTTGCGCGGTTGCGGCAGACCGCCAATGTCGTGCCGGGCCTGGCGATCTATTTCCAACCGATTCAGAACATCAACCTGGGCGGCAAGCTCGCCAAGAGCCAGTACCAGTACACATTGCAATCCAACGACACGGCCACGCTCTATCGCGTGACGCCGGAAATGCGCGAGAAGATCTCCCGCATTCCTGGACTGCTTGATGTCACCACTGACCTCTATGTCACCAATCCGCAGGTTTCGATCGAAGTCGATCGCGAGAAGTCCGCGGTTTACGGATTGACCGTCGATCAGGTCCGGCAGGAACTCTACAACGCCTTTGGCGTGCGGCAGGTCGCGACCATCTACAGCCCGGTCAACTACTATCAGGTCATTCTCGAGACACAGCCGGAGTTTCAGATTGGCCCGGATGATCTGGCGCGCGTCTACCTGAAGACCTCGAGCGGCACGACAGTGCCGCTATCTGCAGTCACCCGTTTCGAACGCACTGTCGGTCCCTTGCAGGTCAATCACCAGGGTCAACAGCCGGCGGTGACGATCTCGTTCAATCTCGCGCCCGGGTTCTCGCTCGGTCAGGCCGTCGACGCCATCCAGAAACTCGAGCGCGAAGATCGGTTGCCCGCGACGATCACTACCGGCTTCCTGGGCACCGCCCAGGTCTTCCAGGATTCCTTGCGCGGGCAGGGCATCCTGATTTTGGCCGCCATTTTTGCCGCCTACGTGGTGCTCGGAATTCTGTACGAAAGCTTCATCCATCCGATCACGATCATTTCCGGCCTGCCGTCGGCGGGTATCGGTGCGATCCTGACGTTGATGATGTTCGGCATGGATCTGTCGGTGATCGCCATGATCGGCATCGTGATGCTGGTCGGGATCGTGAAGAAAAACGCGATCATGATGATCGACTTCGCCATCGAACGGCGGCGAGTTGGATTGTCGGCGGAAGCGGCAATCCGCGAGGCAGCTGTGCTCCGTTTCCGCCCGATCATGATGACCACGTTCGCCGCGATCTTCGGTACGCTGCCGATTGCGCTTGGTACCGGCGCCGGCGCCGAATTGCGCCAGCCCCTCGGCGTGGCGGTCGTCGGCGGTCTCGTGCTCTCGCAGCTGCTGACGCTCTACATCACGCCGGTGATTTACCTCTATCTCGACCACTTCGACCGGATGTTGAAACGCCGCCTCGAGCCGCAACTCACGGAAGTCGAGCAGGCGCCGCCTGCAGTCGCAGCGGAATAACGTCGGCACCCTCAAAGCAATATATTCGCGCGCGGCGCCGATGGTGCGCTGGCGGAGACCGATCGGCGCAAGATCATGGATCGGGCCATTGCCGATAAGCTGATCGTAGCCGGCTTTCACTACAGCATGCCGGGTGCTGGCACCTTCAAGCGCGACGGAAACGGCTACGCTTTCGTTTCGGTGAAAGGCTGATTTTCACGACACGGATTGGAGGGCGCCGGCGGAATTCGGCGCCTTCCTCTTTTCGGAGTTAAAGTGCGAAACTGGTCCCGCAGCCACACGAGGCTTTTGCTTGCGGATTGTTCACCTTGAACGAGGCGCCGATCAGGGCGTCGACAAAATCGATTTCCGATCCGGCCATGTAGTTGACTGAAACCGGATCGATCAAAACAACGGCGCCGTCGCGGCTGATCACGAGGTCGTCGCTGGCCCTGGAATGCTCCATGTCGAATTTGTATTGAAAGCCGGAGCAGCCTCCGCCTTCAACGCTGACGCGCAGCATGGTTCCGTTCGGCTCACCTTTCAGGATTTCGCCGATGCGTCGTGCCGCTCGTTCGCTGACCGTGATGTTCGCGCTCATTTGCTCGCCTTTTGGGCCTATCCTATTGGCAGATGGCCCAACGGATAGTTAAGTGCGCGGGCTGATGAGGTCAATGCGCACAATGGTGGTCGATTCCAGACGAGAACGGGCCGTTTATGCCAGCGATCCGGCGCAAAGCCGGGGCCGCCGCTACGATGAGGCGGCGAGCCCGAGCCGCAATGCCTTCCGACGCGACTGCGACCGAATCATCCACTCCGCAGCCTTTCGCCGGCTGGCACACAAGACGCAGGTCTTCGTCTATCACGAAGGCGATCATTATCGCACGCGACTGACGCATACGCTTGAGGTCGCGCAGATTGCCCGCTCGCTCGCGCGTGCACTCGGACTGGACGAGGACCTCGCCGAAGCGCTAGCGCTTGCGCACGATCTTGGCCACCCGCCGTTCGGTCATGCCGGTGAGCGCGCTCTCGATGAGTGTCTTGCGGGATATGGCGGCTTCGATCACAACGCGCAGGCGTTGCGCATCGTGACGGACCTTGAGCGCCGGTACGCCGACTTCAATGGGTTGAACCTCAGCTGGGAAACAGTCGAAGGTCTCGTCAAACACAATGGTCCTCTGGTTGATCGCGCAGGTGCGGCGGTCGGTCGCTACGCCAGACAAGGCGCGCCGGCACCGATCATCGCTTATTCGAAAATTCAGGATCTTGAATTGTGGACCTATGCCAGTTCCGAAGCGCAGGTCGCGGCCCTGTCGGATGACATTGCTTACGATGCACACGACATCGACGATGGCTTGCGCGCCGATCTGTTCACGCTGGATGATATTTCAGAGGTGCCGCTGGTCGGAAATATTCTGCGCGGGATAGACGCAAGGCATCCCAATATTGAAGCGGCTCGGCGGGTACATGAAACGGTTCGTGCGCTCATTACGCGTATGATTGAAGATGTCATAGAGGAAACCGGCCGTCGCGTTGCGACGCTCAAGCCACGCTCGGCGGCGGAGGTTCGCGATGCCCCACGGCCGATCGTGGGCTTTTCCCCGGCGATGGAGAAGGCCGACCGCGAGATCAAGGGGTTTCTCTATCCGCGCATGTACCGACACGATCGCGTGATGCGGGTGATGGCAGATGCCGAACGGGTCGTGCGGGATTTATTCGCGCATTACACGGAAGCTCCCGTTGATCTTCCGCAGGAATGGGGAGAGGGCATTGTCGGGGGTGAAGCTTTAAAGCGCATACATCAGGTTGCCGATTACATCGCGGGCATGACTGATCGATACGCGCTTGTCGAGCATGCGAAATATTTCAGGGAGACACCGGAACTGCGCTGACAAGAAAAGGCGACAGAATATCGGCCGCCCGTTTCAGTCCAGAGAAAAGGTTCAGAACCAGCCGCCAGCCCACTCCGATTTTTGGAGCTCACTCCACATTCGGCTGTGGGAACAATAATTTTTCCGCACCCCTTCTTCTTTCCGCCATCTCTTTCTTTTTGGTAGCGCGTCACTCTCTTCACGTTGGCTAGCTAACTGCTGATCACGAAGTGAGGGCGGGGGCCGGTGCTTTGCACGTTGCTGCTTTGATGGTGGTCGCCCTTGGCAGTTGCCGCCGAGCTCATCAGTGCAGCGCTCGCCACCAGCACGGCTGTCGGTTTCGCCAGTCTGGAAATGTTTATCAGCTTCGTCATTTCTTCGCTCCGATGTTGGCTCTGTTACCGCGCTTGGCCTGTAAAAAACGCAGCGCAGATCGTACGCCGCGCGCCCATGAACTCGGGCTGAACTGAATGTAATCAGGATGACCGCTTCCCGAATCCGGTGCGTCATTCGATCAGGTGACGTCGATGAAGTTTGACACCGAAAGCGATGACATCGTCGTTACTGCGTGACATCATCCAAACGGATGAGGGCGACTGCCGGTACAAAAAATGGACGTGAAAATTGATCCTCCCTCTGAGGTCGACCTGCTGGTCGCTGGCGCTGGTCCCGCTGGCATGGCCGCGGCGCTAGTCGCGTCGTTGGAGGGGCTCAACGTTCTCTTGTGCGAGAAGTCACATCAGGTCGGCGGTACCGGGTCGACCTCGGCTGGCACGCTTTGGATTCCCGGCAACAGTCAGAGCCGCGCGGCTGGCTACAGCGACAGTGCGGAACAAGCGGACCGCTATCTGAGTGCTTTGGTCGGTGAAGGGACCAATCGCGAACTCAGAAATGCTTATCTTGGGACAGGTCCGGCCGTGATCGATTATCTATGCGCGCGATCTGACGTGCAATTCATTCCTTGCGGTAAACATCCGGACTATCGCAGCAACATGCCTGGCGCTGCATTGGCCGGCCGCGCAATTGTGTCTGAGCCGTTCGACGGACGTTTGCTCGATGGTGATTTTCGACGAATACGCCCGCCGGTGCGTGAGTTCATGGTGTTGGGCGGCATGATGGTCGGCAAGGCGGACATTTCTCCATTGATTGGAAGGTTCCGATCGATCTCCCATTTCATTTATTCGGCGAAACTGTTCCTGCGATATTTGTCTGATCGTTTGAGGTATGCGCGCGGGACGCGACTGATGATGGGCAACGCGCTCATCGCGCGATTGTTTTACAGTTTGCGTAAACGCAACGTGCCGATCCTGTTCGATGCATCTATTGTCGAAGTTGATGGTGATCGGCATGGAGTCAAAGGTGCACAGCTGAAAATCGGCGACAGAAAAATCCTGGTGAAGGCCCGCAAGGGGGTGGTCCTGGCGACCGGTGGATACGGGCACAACAAAGGGTTCCGCGACGCATTCATGCCTCGCCCTGTGCCCGCCTATTCAATGAGCTCGGCGGACAATACAGGTGACGGCGTTGAAATTGGTCAAACGCTAGGTGCCGCACTGACGCCCGAACAAAGCACGAGCGGACTCTGGACGCCGGTTTCGATCGTGCCGCGGAGCGACGGTACCAAGGGCTTGTTTCCACATCTCGTGCTCGATCGCGCCAAGCCCGGGTTGATTGCGGTGAACTCTGCTGGCCGGCGCTTTGTCAATGAAGCTGTTTCTTACCATGACTTTGTGCTGGCCATGTTTGAATGCAACAAGATGATGCCGGCGATACCTGCCTGGCTGATCTGCGATTCCGCGTTTCTCGGAAAATACGGCTTGGGCGTGATCTACCCAGGTTATCGCAATCCAGCAAAGTTCGTCGACAACGGATACCTTGTTAGCGCGCTTGATCTTGGAGAACTCGCGGAAAAAGCTGGCATTGATGCCGAGCAACTCTGCAGCACGGTCATGCGCTACAATGGATTTTCCGGGACCGGCATCGACATCGACTTCGGCAAAGGCGAAACAGAGCTGAACCGCTTCAATGGTGACGCCAACCACAAACCGAACCCTTGCATTGGGCCGCTGGTCGAGCCGCCCTTCTATGCGCTTGCGGTTTGGCCGGCAGACATCGCGGTCAGCACCGGTCTTGCGACCGATGCGGACGCACGCGTTCTCGGGCACGATGGAAAGCCGATCCCAGGCCTCTATGCCTGCGGGAACGACATGGCGTCGGTGATGGCTGGCAGCTATCCGGGGCCGGGCACAACACTCGGTCCGGCCATCGTATTCGCCTACCGGGCCGCCATGCATGCAAAAGGATCATCACCCTAGCGTCGGCCGGTATCACGCAAAGGAATTTTTCATGGCGCGCCTTGCAGGCAAAGTTGCGTTCATCACCGGCGGAGGCGGCGGTATCGGCCGGGCGACCGTGGAGCGGTTTGCAGAAGAGGGGGCGAAGGTCGTAATCGCGGAAATCGATGTTTCGCGCGGCGAGGCGGCCGCCGAATCTGCGCGCGCAGGAGCCAAAAATTCCGGAGGGGACGCGCATTTCATCCACTGTGATGTTCGCGATAAGGCGATGGTCGAGGCAGCCTTTGCGGAAACTGTCGACCGGTTTGGCGGACTCACCATTCTGCATAACAATGCCGGCGGTTCGACGCTGCAGGATGGCTCTGTGACCGAGGCGCCTGAAGAAGAGTTCTGGCGCGTGATGAAACTCGACCTTTATGGAACCTTTCTCTGCTCGAAGATCGGCATTCCGCACATGATCAAGTCCGGCGGCGGTGCGATCATCAACATGTCGTCGTCGATTGCGTTAAGCGCGGTTCCGGGGCGCGATTGCTACACCGCTGCGAAGGGCGCGATCGCAGCACTGACGCGTTCAATGGCGGTCGAATACGCCAAGCACAAGATTCGCGTGAATGCGATCGCACCCTCCGTCACGCTGTCTGATCGGGTCAAGAAACTCTTGGAAGGCTCAAAAGACATCGAGAAGCTTGCCGCCACGCATCTGTTTGGCCTCGGTCTGCCGATTCATATGGCAAACATGGCTGTCTATCTAGCATCTGATGAAGCGGCCATCACGACCGGCCAGATCCTCGTTGTCGATAGCGGGGCGACAATTTGGTAATCCCAACGCCGCGATCTTTTGACTTGCCCTCCGAATTCCGTTAGCCGCTTCGCCACAATGGCTCCAAAAGAACAAGCCTATCATTTGTTTGCGGACATGCTTACGCGCGTGCAAGCGGCCAGTACTGCCGTGCTCGGGCCCGGGGCGGAGATAGGTCGGATTGTTGTCGAACCACCGCGCGATCCGACCCATGGTGACATGGCAACGAATGCGGCCATGGTGTTGGCAAAAGACGCTGGCAAGAAGCCGCGCGATTTGGCGGAAAGCATCGCGGCCAAATTGCGCGCCGATGAAAAAGTTGCCTCTGTCGAGGTGGCAGGACCTGGGTTCATCAATCTGTCGCTAAAGGCAGATGTGTGGGGTGAGGAACTGCTTCTGGTGCTCGAGCAGGGCGAGAATTACGGACGCAGTGATGTCGGCAAAGGCGAAAAGGTCAATATCGAATACGTCTCGGCCAATCCGACCGGACCCATGCACGTCGGTCACGGCCGTGGCGCGGTATTCGGCGATGCTCTTGCCAAACTGCTTTTGTTTGCAGGCTACGATGTCACGCGCGAATACTACATCAACGATGCGGGCGCGCAGGTTGATGTCTTGGCGCGTTCTGCTTTTTTGCGCTACCGCGAGGCACTCGGTGAGGAGATCGCCGTTCCCGAAGGTCTTTACCCGGGTGATTATCTGAAACCCGTCGGTGGGGAACTCGCCTCGGAATACGGCGCCAGGTTGACCGCGCTGAAGGAGAGCGAATGGCTTCCGATCGTTCGTGCCAAAGCGATCGATATGATGATGAATGTCATCCGCGATGATCTTGCCGCGCTTAATGTGCATTTCGACGTGTTTTTTTCCGAGCGGTCTTTGATTGAAGGCAAGCGCGATGAAGTCGGCGCGACCATTGAGGGCTTGCTCAAAAGCGGCGAGGTCTACGAGGGCCGATTGCCGCCACCCAAGGGTGGGAATCTTGAGGATTGGGAAGACCGCGAGCAAACGCTGTTCCGCTCAACGGAGTTCGGGGATGACGTCGACCGCCCGCTGAAGAAGTCGGATGGCAGCTACACATATTTTGCGTCCGACATCGCCTATCACCGATCGAAAGTTGACCGTGGATTTTTTAATCTTATCGACGTCTGGGGCGCCGATCACGGCGGCTACATCAAGCGCATGCAGGCCGCGGTTAATGCGGTCAGTGCCGGCAAGGCCAAACTGGACGTGAAACTTGTGCAGCTCGTCCGCCTGTTGCGCGCTGGCGAGCCGTTAAAGATGTCGAAACGGGCGGGCGAATTTGTCACCTTGCGAGGGGTGGTGGATGAGGTCGGTCGCGACGCCGTTCGTTTCGATATGTTGTATCGCAAGAACGACGCGGTGCTCGACTTCGATCTCGCCAAAGTCATCGAGCACACGCGCGAGAATCCAGTCTTCTATGTCCAATATGGACATGCGCGTGGGATGTCGGTCTTTCGCAACGCGCGTGCCGAGATGCCGGACCTCCCGACTGCTGATTCGGCACTCGTGGCTTACCTCCGGAAGGCTCAGCTTGGTCGCCTGAGCGATGTCAGTGAGGTATCGTTGCTGCGGCGTATTGCGCTCTACCCGCGCGTCGTGGAAGCGTCGGCCGTGGCCCACGAGCCTCACCGAATCGCGTTCTATCTATATGAATTGGCAAGTGAATTTCACGCCCTATGGACGCGAGGAAAGGACTTGCCTCATTTACGCTTCATTATCCAGAATGATCGAGAAACGACGAAAGCCCGGCTCGCTCTAGTGAAGGGGATAGTCACGGTACTCGCCTCGGGTTTAGCATTGCTCGGGGTCAGCGCGCCGGCAGAAATGCGATAAGTCTCGTCCTTGGGGATCCGCTTTTGGCGTCTTTGATCGCCAGCGGCTATAAGTAGGGCGAGCAAAGTAACCGGGGACCGAATGGCGGAAGAACAAAGCCAAAGACCTTACCGTGCAAGTGAACCGCCTTCGCGCAGCCACGCGAGGACCTCTAACAATGATCCGCTCGCGGAGCTTGCCCGTCTCATAGGGCAAACGGATCCGTTTGGAGAGTTCGGGCGGGATACAGCGCGCCGTCCTGCAGCGCCGGCCGACCGTGCCGATTGGAACACGCCACCTCCCAATTCTCCTTACGCGCCGCGCGACAAGACTGATTGGCGCGCATCCTCCGCGCAACGGTCTGATGGCAACGGTTATTACAACGCTCGAGGTGTTGGTGAGCAGACGGGACCCATCGACTATGATGACCAAGGTTATGGGCGCGAGACACATGGCGAGGAGCAAACGCCAATCCGCGACGATCTCTACCAGGCCGACCATGCGGCGCGTAGTTATCCATCGGGCCAGGCCGACTACCAGTACGACACGTACGAACAAGATGGGACCCAGCATCCTGAAGACGAGTATTACGATCACGCACCGTCTTCGCGGCGACGCCTGGGGGTTATGGCGATTGCCGGCGTAATTGGTTTGGCGTTGATTGGCACCGCCGGTGCATTTGGGTATCGCGCCCTGTTTGGCTCCTCTGGCTCCACGCAACCGCCGCCTGTTATCAAAGCGGATGCCAGTCCCAGCAAAGTTGTTCCAGCAACAAACAGCAAGGACGCGCAATCGAACAAACTGATCACCGAGCGCGTGAATGAACCCAGCCAAACCGAGAAATTGGTGTCGCGCGAGGAGCAGCCGATCGACAAGCCGACAACGGTCGTGTTGTCACAGGTCGCGCCGCAGTCGTCATTGGGCAGCGGGGTCGTTGGGAGCGAGCCGAAGAAGGTTCGTACGATCGCCATCCGTCCGGACCAGCCGGTGGACGCTCAGGCTGCCGCGCCAACTGCAACTCGCGCTCCCCAAGCTCCAGCCGCTCCCTCCAGGCCGGCGGCACCGGCGCCGGTCCGCGCAGCCGACAATATGTCGGATGCTGATTCAGACGCGACGCCGGCACCCGCAGCACGTTCTGCGCCACCAGCGCGTCAGGCGGCGCCTTCCGGGAATACGCCATTGTCGCTGAACCCGGATGCTTCCCCGGCGCGCGCTCAAGCGCGGCCGGCACCCCCGACACAGACCGCGGCCGTTGCTCCGCAATCCACAGCCCCGGCTTCTGCCGCCAGCAATGGTGGCAGTGGCAGTTTTGTGCAGGTTTCCTCGCAGCGAAGCGAGGCTGAGGCCCAGGCTGCATTTCGTGGGTTACAAGCCAAGTTCCCGACCCAGCTTGGTAGTCGCGAACTGCTGGTCCACAAGGCAGACCTAGGGGCCAAAGGCACCTACTATCGCGCCATGGTTGGTCCCTTCGCGAACCCCGCGGAAGCCGCCGAACTCTGTTCGAGCCTGAAGGCCGCTGGCGGCCAGTGCCTCGTCCAGAGGAATTAGGCGCCGAAACCTTGACCCTTGCGCCGGGAGCGGGCTAATCCGCGCCGATGGCCGCGCGCGCGTTTATTACTGGATTGGCGGGCTTGAGCATTTCCGCCGAAGAGCGTGCATTCCTTCGCGAGGCGCAACCGTGGGGATTAATCCTTTTCAAAAGAAACGTGAACACACCCGCGCAAGTCACTGCTCTTACTGAATCATTTCGAGCGACTGTGGGGTGGGAGGCGCCGGTTTTCGTCGACCAGGAGGGCGGGCGCGTCCAGCGGCTCGGTCCCCCCCACTGGCCCGCATATCCTGCCGGGCAACGGTACGGCGATCTGTATGACCGGGAACCGGCGGCCGGCATTGCAGCGGCACGGCTTGCGGCGCATTTGATTGCCGCCGACCTTAGGCCGCTTGGCATCGACGCAGACTGCCTGCCGTTGGCCGACGTGCCGCTAGTAAGCAGCGATCCGGTTATAGGTGACCGGGCTTACGGCCGTGAGCCCGAGAAGGTTGCAGCTATTGCGAAAGCGATTGCGGATGGCTTGCTGATCGGCGGGGTTCTTCCGGTGTTAAAGCACCTGCCTGGTCACGGTCGGGCCGGTGTCGATAGCCACCACAAGTTGCCGGTCGTCGACACGGACCGGGCCACCCTCGAGACCGTCGATTTTGCGGCGTTCCGGCCGCTGGCACATTTGCCGATTGGGATGACTGCGCATGTTGTGTTTAGTGCAATAGACCCAGTCGCGCCCGCGACCACTTCGGTCACAATAGTGCGGCAAGTGATTCGCGGTTTTATCGGGTTCCAGGGTTTGCTAATGAGCGACGACATATCGATGAATGCCCTTTCTGGGACCGTGGCCGAGCGGAGTCACGCCGCTTTGACCGCGGGATGTGACGTCGTCCTTCATTGCAACGGCGTTCTGACCGAGATGGCGGCCGTCGCTGCCGAAGCCCCTGAGCTTGCCGGCGAGTCCGCTCGCCGGGCTGACGCAGCGCTGAGCCTCCGAAGTGCACCCGAGGAATTCGACACGCATGCCGCACACAAGGTATTCGCGCAAATGATGGACGACGATCGAATGGCGCTCCAACGAAAGATCGTGTCATGAGCGGAGAGGAATTCGACACAGCTCTCGGCGCCGATCGTGGCACGACTGAGCCGGCCATGATCGTGGACGTGGAAGGGTTTGAGGGTCCCCTTGATTTGCTGCTGATGCTTGCGCGCCAGCAAAAGGTCGATCTGACCAAGATTTCAATCTTGGCCTTGGCCGACCAGTATCTGTCTTTTATCGAAGCGGCACGGCAACTGCGCCTTGAACTTGCCGCGGACTATCTCGTGATGGCGGCGTGGCTCGCCTACCTCAAATCCCGTTTGTTGCTGCCGGAAACGGAGCCCGGCGACGGTCCGAGCGCGGAGGACATGGCGTTGGCGTTGGCTAACCGTCTGCGCCGACTGGAAGCAATTCGCGACGTTGCGACGCGCATGATGGAGCGTCCGCAGTTAAACCGCGACATTTTCCCGCGCGGGCTGCCCGAGCCGATCGAGGAGGTCAAGCAGCCCGAATGGTCGGCTACGCTCTACGACCTGCTTTCGTCCTACGCCACGCAACGATCACGGAGCGCGTTATCGCGTGTTCGATTCAAGCAACGTACGGTCTGGTCATTGGCCGAGGCCCGCTCAGCGCTTGAACGCCTGATAGGCCAGTCGGCGGACTGGTCGCGCATTGATCAGTTTCTGATTGGCTATGTGGTCGAACCCGCTCTTGCCGCAACAGTATTTGCTTCTTCTTTCGCGTCCGCGCTTGAAATGGTGCGTGAGGGGCATGCGGAAATTCACCAAAAGGGATCATTCGCGCCAATCTATATGCGCAAGCGCGTAGGCGTGAATGGAAATGCAATTACGTATGGCGCACAAGAAAACTCATAAGGGGAAAATATCCATGCCGGGCGCGGCCAAGAAGCTCGTGGTGGTGCAAAACAATGAGCCGGAGCCGGAGGCTACCGTAGCGCCGGCAACGCGGCCGGAGGAGTTGCGGCTTCTTGAAGCGCTTCTATTTGCGGCCGGCGAACCGCTCGATGAGGCAATGTTGGCGCGCAGACTCCCCAGCGACGTCAATGTTAGGGCGGCACTCGCGCAGCTCCGCTATGAATATGCGACGCGTGGCGTCAATCTGGTCAAGGTCGGCAAAAAGTGGACTTTCCGGACGGCGACCGATTTGTCGTGGTTGCTGACCAAGCAGATCGTAGAAACACGCAAGCTTTCTCGTGCTGCAACCGAAACACTTGCGATTGTTGCATACCATCAACCGGTCACCCGCGCGGAAATCGAAGAAATTCGTGGAGTTGTAACAGCAGCTGGCACGCTCGACGTCCTCCTCAAAACCGGTTGGATCCGGCCGCGCGGCCGTCGCAAGGCGCCTGGCCGTCCAATAACCTATGGGACGACAGAAGCGTTTCTCTCTCACTTCGGCCTCGAAGAGGTGGGTGACCTGCCAGGGCTCGAGGAGCTGAAGAGTGCCGGCATGCTCGAGGCGAATCTGCCTCCCGGATTTGCCGTGCCGCTCCCCTCGGACGTTTCAACATTACGCGAGGACGAAGACCCTCTGGAACCCGGCGACCTCGACTTGGGTTTGGCGCCGCCCACGCAGTCCGAAAAGTAACGACGCCGGATTAAGGTAAATTCCGCTATTTCAAGGCATTGCGCGGCTCTTTGCCCGGGTGCGAAGTCCTTGTTTTTGCCGCCTGCGAGGCCTAGTTTCTCTTCAAATCATGGCGGACGAGCCGAAAAAAGCCCGTCGCTCCGGAGGATTTGCAGATGGGTTCCCTAAGTATATGGCATTGGATCATCGTCCTGCTGGTCGTGATGGTCCTGTTCGGAGGTCGCGGAAAGATTTCGTCGTTGATGGGTGACTTTGCTCAAGGCATCAAAGCCTTCAAGAAGGGCATGTCCGAAGACGAGAAGACGGCGGACACCAAGAGCGAGCCAGTCAAGACGATTGAAGCAAGCGGTGGCGCGACCAAGACCGAAGCCGAACGGCGCGCCGAGGGCGCGCGTTCCTGATCGCTGCGTCGGCCAGGCGATCGTCGCGGCGCGGGTAATCCCAGCGCCTTGGAGTTGATTAACCCATGTTCGACATTGGTTGGGGCGAGCTCGTCGTCATCGGCATCGTCGCGCTGATCGCGATCGGCCCGAAAGAGCTGCCGACTGTGTTGCGCACTCTCGGACAATACATGGCCAAAATCCGCCGCATGGCGGCCGACTTCCAGGGTCAGTTTCAGGAAGCAATGCGCGAGGCCGAGATGGCCGAACTAAAAAAGCAGGCCGAGGATCTCAAGAGCTCCGTCAGCGATTTGACCAAGTTCGATCCGCTCGCAAATACCCAGAAGGAGATCGAGCGCGCATTCGAGATGCCCGAGATCGGCGAGGCTCCTACCGACAAGCCGCCAGCGCCGGCCGCCTTGCCGGAGCCGCAACAACAGGTCGACGTCAGCGTGGCGCTGCCGGAAGCGCCATCCCCGGTCAGCGAAAAAGATTTTGCAGCCCCTGAGGCGCCGTCTCCCAAGCAAGCCGGGGGCGCAGCATGACCCATGAGGACATCGAGGCCACCAAAGCGCCCTTGATGGATCATCTGATCGAGCTGCGGTCGCGACTGATCAAGGCGCTGGTCGCGTTTGGCGTGATGTTCGCAATCTGCTTTGTGTTCGCCAAAAATATCTACAACATTCTGGTCTGGCCGTTTGTTTGGGTGGCTGGCCCGGAAAATTCTAAATTCATCTACACGGCGCTGCTCGAATATTTTGTTACCCAGCTCAAGCTCGCGATGTTCGGTGCTGCATTTCTTTCATTTCCGATCGTCGCGGCGCAAATTTACATGTTTGTCGCGCCCGGTCTTTATCGAAACGAACGCCAGGCATTCCTACCTTATCTGATCGCGACACCGATCTTTTTCGCCCTCGGCGCAACGGTCGTCTATTTCATCGTCCTGCCAATGATCGTGCGATTTTCGCTCGGAATGCAGCAGCTTGGGACAGCCACCGATGCTTCGATCGCATTGATGCCAAAGGTGGGCGAATATCTTTCGTTGATGATGGCTCTCGTCCTCGCCTTCGGCGTGGCGTTTCAATTGCCAGTCATCCTCACGTTGCTTGGCCGCATCGGCATCATCACGGCCGAGCAGCTCAAGGCCAAGCGGCGCTATTTTATCGTTGGCGCATTCGTCCTGGCTGCTGTGCTGACGCCGCCCGACGTTATCAGTCAGATGTCGCTCGCGATCCCGTTGCTGATCCTTTACGAGGGTTCGATCTGGTCGGTGCATATGGTCGAGAAAAAGGCGCAGGCTGAAGAAGCGGCCAAAGTGGCTTCTGACGCAGCGTCGGCCACGGCAAAGCCGGCCGAATAGTAAGGTTCGCTATTGAACTCCGGCATGCTCGGCTTTATGCCGGGCATCCACGTCTTTGGCTTAATTTCAAGTGAAGACGACCGGCCAGGACGGTATAGAAACCCGCCATGTACGATATCAAATGGATTCGCGAGCATCCCGACGTCTTTGACCGTGGGCTGAAACGGCGCGGGCTCGAGCCGTTGTCGAAAAAGCTCCTGACGCTTGACGAGAAACGGCGCGTGGCTATCACGCAATTTGAGCAAGCTCAGGCGCGGCGCAATGCCGCTTCGAAAGAAATCGGCGACACCAAGAAGGCGAAGGACGAGGCCAAGTCCAACAAACTGATGGCTGAAGTGGCCGAATTAAAGAATGTGCTTCCGGCCATGGAAGAAAAGCAAAAATCGCTCGCGGCAGAACTTGAACGGGCGCTAGCGCAGATTCCGAACGCGCCGCTTGAAGATGTGCCCGATGGCGCTGATGCGAGCGGAAATGTCGAGCACCACGTATTCGGCAATAAACGCGACTATTCATTCAAGCCCAAACAGCATTTTGATCTGGGCGAAGCGCTTGGCCAGATGGATTTCGAGCGTGCGGCCAAACTGTCCGGCGCGAGATTTGTCGTCCTGCAGAAAGGCTTGGCGCGGCTTGAACGCGCACTCGGGCAATTCATGCTCGATCTGCATACGGGAAAGGAACACAGTTACACTGAGGTCAATCCTCCAATCCTCGTGCGCCATGAAGTGATGTTTGGCACCGCGCAGTTGCCAAAATTTGCCGAGGACCAATTTCGAACGACCAATGACTACTGGCTTATTCCAACTGCCGAAGTGCCGCTGACGAATCTGGTGAGAGAGTCGATCGTCGAGGAGGCGCAATTGCCAATGCGGTTGACCGCTTGCACGCCATGCTTCCGCGCCGAAGCGGGGGCGGCAGGTAAAGATACGCGGGGCATGATGCGCCAGCATCAATTTACAAAGGTCGAGCTGGTCTCGGTGACGACACCGGAGAAATCAAAAGAGGAGCATGAGCGTATGCTCAGTTGCGCCGAGGAGGTGCTCAAGAAGCTCGATCTGCACTACCGTGTCGTTACGCTTTGCACCGGCGATATGGGTTTTGCGGCACAAAAAACATACGACATCGAAGTCTGGCTACCCGGGCAAAACGCGTATCGCGAAATTTCGTCCTGCTCGAACTGCGGCGAATTTCAGGCTCGCCGGATGAATGCACGTTATCGCGCCAAGGATGGTGTACGACACGTGCATACGCTGAACGGCTCCGGTGTTGCAGTAGGCCGCGCGCTGATTGCCGTGATGGAGACCTATCAACAGGAGAATGGCACAATCGCGGTGCCTTCGGCGCTCGCCCCTTACATGGGCGGAATAACGAAGATTGAGCGGGCGTAATGCGCATTCTCATCACCAATGACGACGGCATTCACTCGCCGGGACTCGCTGCCTGTCTGGAAATTGCGCGCGCTCTTTCCGACGAGATTTGGATTGTAGCGCCGGAAATTGATCAGTCGGGCGTCTCGCATTCTCTCTCACTCAACGATCCGCTGCGAGTGCGGGAAGTCGGTGAGCGACATTTCGCTGTCAAAGGCACGCCAACCGATTGCGTCATTATGGGCGTACGCCACCTGATGAAGAAAAAGCCCGAGCTCGTTCTTTCGGGGGTAAACCGTGGCCGCAATTGTGCGGAGGACGTTACTTATTCCGGCACTGTCGCAGGCGCAATCGAGGGCACTGTACTCGGCATTCCGTCTTTTGCGCTGTCGCAGGCATACGCGTTCACCACAAAGCACCATCCGTATTGGGACACGGCGGTCAAATACGCACCGGATCTGATCAAGCGTGTGCTCAACGCCGGAATGCCGCGTGACGTCCTTATCAACGTCAACTTTCCCGACTGTCAGCCCGATCAAGTTGCGGGCGTGGCCGTTACAGTTCAGGGCAAACGCGACCAGGAGCTCCTGCGCATCGATGCGCGCCACGATGGGCGTGGCAACCCTTACTACTGGATTGCATTTGAGCGCGGCGGAAATCCTGGGGCGGCGCCGGGAAGCGATCTCGCGGCACTGACGGAAAACCGCATTGCCGTGACGCCACTGCGACTGGATCTTACGGACGAACCATTTATGACGAGGCTCGCGGAGGTGTTTGACTAGGCGAACAAGCCCGCGAGCGTGCGCTTGAGCTGTTCGGCTTGAAATGGCTTCTGCAGGGCAGGGCGTCCGCGATAGGCCTCGGGCAGGCTGCGCTCGCCGTACCCGGTGACGAATACGAACGGAAGGCCACGTTGGGCGAGAATGTCCGCAACGGGGTATATCTCCTGTCCGTCGAGATTGACGTCCAGAATGGCAGCACTGAACTCGCCATCGGCAGCTAGCTTACGCGCTTCCGAGATCGTGCCAACGGCGGCAGCGACGCCATAGCCAAGCTCGTCCAACATGTCTTCGAGCAACATGCGGATCAAATACTCGTCCTCGACCACGAGAACGCGTGGCGCCGTTGCCGAGGTGCCTGTCATTGGTGTCTCCCGCCCTTCAACTCAGTATGCGCCTCAGAGTTCCAGCTTAGCTCAAAGTCCAGCTAACATGCTAATAACACCGGCAAAGAGGCCTAAACGTGTCTAGACCGCCCAGCTACCAGCAGGACAATGATCGTATGGAATTCCTGCTGACCTTGCGTCGCCGGGGTATTGCCGACAAGGCGGTGCTCCGGGCGATGGACGAGGTGCCGCGTGAGCGCTTTGTCGATCCGAATTTTATGCGAAGTGCCTATGCCGATCAGGCGTTGCCAATTGAATGCGGGCAGACGATCAGCCAGCCCTACGTTGTGGCGTATATGACTGAACAACTTGGCGTACAGCCGCACCATCGCGTGCTCGAGATCGGAACGGGATCCGGTTATCAGGCAGCGGTACTTTCGCGACTGGCACGCGAAGTGGTTAGTATCGAGCGCTACCGTACTCTGGCCGATCGGGCGCGTGAACGCTTGGAGTCCCTCGGTTACGACAATGTCGACGTCGTGACCGGCGATGGCTTCGTGGGCGTACCGGGCGGGGCACCCTACGATCGGATCATCGTTACCGCCGCGGCAGAAAGGCTTCCCGAGACGCTTCTCGATCAGCTCGCCGACAATGGTGGGGTCATGGTCTTGCCGCTCGGAGCGCAGGACGGCTCACAACATCTGATCAAGCTTACCAAGTTGCAAACGGGAACCCGCCGCGAGAACTTGATCCCCGTGCGTTTCGTGCCGATGTTACCGGGCCAAGCGCAGGAACTGTGACTTTTCGGCAAGCCGTTTGGCCGCAAATGCCGCGTAATCCGCGCGTTAATTATTAAAGCGTTGTTTACTCGCGGCTGGTTTATTTCAAACTCTACGTTTCATGCGTACGAGTGAGTAACCACATGTCGCCCCCCAAAGTGGATTGTTGCCCACAGGCCTGGCCGCGCATTGTCGTTCTCGGCCTGGTAGGCATCACCGTGGCCGGTTGCGCGGATTCCGCACGCTTCCAGGCCAATTCGTACGCCAGCGATCGTCCGTCGCCGCCCCAGAGCGTGAGTTCGCTTCCCGCGCCTGCGTCCTACGCCCGCGTTGAGACGCAACCTCTCAGCCCGCCAGCTACGGTCGCGGCTGCACCAAATTACGGTGCACAAAATCCCGCGGCGTATAGGTCGTACAACAGGTATTCCGATGTTACCGGATCAAGCGTGCCACCAGCGTCCAGTCACTGGACCTGGAACGGCGGTTCTGCTGTGACTGTAGGCTACGGCGAAACGGTCGAGAGCATAGCGCGTCGGCACGGCGTACCTGCGTCAGCAATTCTGCAGACAAACGGCATTCGCGACGCCAGCCAGATCAGGCCGGGGCAGCGCCTCGTCATTCCGCGCCACATCACAAGCACGACGCAAACGGCTTCGGTTCCCAGGTCGACGGGCGGGAACGTTCACATCGTCAGATCCGGCGACACGCTGATGAATGTCGCGCGCCGCAACGGGATTACAGTGGCCGCGCTGGCGCGAGCCAACCATCTGCAGACGTCCTCACAACTCAGGGTCGGCGATCGGCTTACCATTCCTGGCGGCCATTCCGCCGCGGTCGCAAGTGTCACGCCTGCGCCGCAAAATGTACAACCACGCGCGCTGCCGGTGGAGAAGGTCGCTGCACCGGTGAAAGTCGCAAGTGTGGGGCCGGTCCAGACTGCGAGCGTCGCCAAAGAAGAGCCGCGGGCGACCGAAACACCGGTCAAGACTGCTGAAGCGATGACCGCGTTCCGTTGGCCGGTCCGCGGTCGGGTCATCGCCGGATTTGGCAGCAAGCCAAATGGGACGCAGAACGACGGGATCAATTTGGCAGTTCCGGAGGGCACTCCGATCAAGGCTGCCGACGACGGTGTCGTCGCTTACGCTGGCAACGAACTCAAGGGTTACGGCAACCTCGTTTTGATCCGCCACTCGAATGGCTTCGTATCGGCTTACGCTCACGCGAGCGAATTGATGGTCAAGCGCGGCGATTCAATCAAACGTGGCCAAGTGATTGCGCACGCTGGCCAGACCGGCAACGTGACTTCACCGCAGTTGCATTTCGAGATCAGAAAAGGCTCGACACCCGTCGATCCGACCCAATATCTCGGCGGCGTCTAGTTTTTCAGCGCGACGCCGAGGCGCCCTGCAAGATCTTGCACGAACTGCCAGGCCACACGGCCAGATCGCGAGCCGCGCGTGGTGGACCACTCCAGCGCTTCGCGGTGCAAGGAGTCTCCGTGTGCAGGAATTTTGAAGTGTGCAACGTAGCCATCAACCATCGCCAGATATTCGTCCTGGCTGCATCGGTGAAAGCCAAGCCACAATCCGAACCGGTCGGATAGCGACACTCTCTCCTCGACTGTCTCACCCGGATTGATCGCCGTGGAGCGCTCGTTCTCCATCATATCGCGTGACATGAGATGGCGGCGGTTCGAGGTTGCGTAAAAGATCACGTTGTCCGGACGACCTTCAATGCCGCCTTCCAGCACCGCCTTGAGCGATTTGTAAGTGGTGTCTTCCGCATCGAACGATAGATCGTCGCAGAACAGGATAAAGCGGTGCGAAGAGCCGCGTGTGAGGGCCATCAATGCGGGCAGGCTGTCGATGTCTTCGCGATGAATTTCGATGAGTTTGAGGGGTCCACTTTTCGCGTTGCGGGCGAAAGCCGCATTCACCCCGGCATGCGCGGCCTTCACGAGAGAGGACTTACCCATGCCGCGCGCCCCCCACAAGAGCGCGTTATTTGCTGGCAAACCTTTGGCGAAACGCTCGGTATTTTCGACGAGAACATCGCGGACCCAGTCGATTCCCTTGAGCAGCGACATCTCGACGCGGTTGACACGCGGGACCGCTGCAAGGCGACCGTCCGGGTGCCACACGAACGCGTCTGCGGCGCTGAGATCGGGAAGCGCCTTGCGTTGCGGCGCCAAGCGCTCGAGGGCGCCGGCAATGCGCTCAAATACATCGGCCTGGCCCGAAGGACCGGCGGTGGCCTTGGGCTTGGGCGTAGAGCGCCGCGGCGATCTGGATTTCGATTTGGCCATTGGTACTCCCGGAAATCGCGCTGCTCTTAGCGGGCGAGCGTTGCCCCCGCAAGCGGCCTCAGTAAGAAAGGGCTGAAAACGGGAGGTTTTTGAGACTAGCCCGGCGTTGCAATTGGGCGCCCGACGGCTATAGTCCGCGCGAATTCAAGCGCCGCCCAGGCGCCATCCAAGGAACACGCCTAAATGTTTATAACGCCTGCGTTTGCGCAAGGGTCTTTGTTCGGCGGTGGTGCAGGCGGCGACGGCGGAATGCTGATGTCGTTGCTGCCCTTCGTGTTGATTTTCATCATCATGTATTTTCTGATTCTGCGACCGCAGCAGAAGCGCGTGAAACAGCACCAGGAAATGGTCAAGAACGTACGGCGGGGCGACACCGTCATCACAAATGGCGGCCTTGTCGGAAAGGTCACCAAGGTGATCGATGACGACCAAATCGAGATTGAGATTGCGGACGACGTGCGCATTCGCCAGATGCGGCAAATGGTTGCCGACGTCCGTGCCAAAGGCGAGCCTGTCAAAGAAGAGGCAGCAGCCGGCTAACGCCGACCGCCTTAGCCCTTAGCCGCAAGTCGGGAAGTCATGCTTTATTTCACGCGGTGGAAGGCGACAGCGATCATACTTACAGCGTTCGTTATCTGCCTGTTCGCCATTCCAAATTTCTTGCCTGAGAAGATGGTGCAAAGCTGGCCGAAATGGGCGCAGCGGCACGTCGTGTTGGGTCTCGACCTGCAGGGTGGCTCGCACATCCTGTTGGAAGTCGACACCAACGCTGTTCGCAAGGAAAAGCTGGAGGCGGTGCGCGACGATGTCCGTCGCGTGTTACGCGATGCCCGTGTCGGCTATACCGGCCTGGTCGTGCGAGGCAACAGCGTCGAAGTCCATATTCGCGAAGGCAGCAATTTCGATCAGGCGGTCGATAAGCTACGTGAGCTGTCCCAGCCGCTCGGTGGAATTCTTGGCAGCAGCACTGGTCAGCGGACCCTCGATGTGACGACGGAGGCGGGAAGTTTGGTGAGGCTGACTCTGACCGATCCAGCGATCCTTGAGCGGGTCCGCCAGTCGGTCGAACAGTCGATTCAGATTATTGAACGCCGTGTCAATGAACTCGGTACCGTTGAGCCGCTGATTCAGCGTCAGGGCGTTGATCGAATTCTTGTGCAGGTGCCGGGCCTGCAGGATCCGACGCGGCTGAAGGAATTGCTGGGCAAAACCGCCAAGCTCGATTTTCGTATGGTCGACGTTTCCATACCGGCCGAACAGGCTTTGCAGGGCCGCGTGCCGCCGGATTCCGAGATCCTTTACGGCACGACGACGCCAAGAACCCCTTATCTGGTCGAAAAGCGCATTCTCGTATCGGGGAGCGATCTCACCGATGCGCAGCCCGGCTTCGACCAGCGGACCAATGAGCCGATCGTTTCGTTTCGCTTCAATACATCTGGCGCGCGCAAATTTGCCCAGGTTACTCAGGAGAACGTCGGCAAGCCGTTTGCCATCATTCTCGACAATCAGGTGATCTCTGCGCCGGTCATTCGTGAACCCATTCTCGGCGGTTCGGGGCAGATTTCCGGAAGCTTTACGGTCGAAAGCGCCAACGATCTTGCGATCCTTCTGCGTGCCGGCGCTTTGCCCGCGCCGCTCACCATTATTGAAGAGCGTACAGTCGGACCGGGGCTGGGCCAGGACTCGATCGCCAAGGGTAAGCTATCGTCCTACGTCGGGGCGGCGATGGTTATCGCCTTTATGTTGGTGACTTACGGCCTGTTCGGGCTGTTCGCGAACATCGCCGTGGCGATCAACGTCGCGATGATTTTCGGTATATTGTCGCTCCTCAACGCGACACTCACGCTGCCTGGCATAGCCGGTATCGTGCTTACCGTCGGCATCGCCGTCGATTCCAACGTGCTGATCTACGAACGCATCCGTGAAGAAGTGCGTGGCGGCCGTACTCCGATCAACGCGATTGATGCGGGGTTCAGCCGTGCGCTTGCGACAATTCTGGATTCGAACATCACTACGTTCATCGCGGCAGCGGTATTGTTCTACATCGGCACCGGGCCGGTTCGTGGCTTTGCGGTTACGCTCGGTATCGGCATCATCACAA
>Ga0306921_10000304_pt1 | contig 40466 bp, 33 predicted proteins | sample sta12Cox44000080_FD_203760 | JGI IMG/M metagenome (GOLD analysis project Ga0306921, IMG submission 203760) | Lab enrichment of tropical soil microbial communities from Luquillo Experimental Forest, Puerto Rico - statoxic.12C.oxic.44.000.080 (v2)... | ecosystem: Environmental > Terrestrial >... | reverse complement strand
GGCTGCGGTGCTTCCCGGACTTGCCAACACACCTGTGCATCGCCTGGCCCAACTCACACCGACCGCCTGGTCCTCGCGCAACCTCTAATTTCTACCCGGAAATAGCCTGTGTTCCTCTGACGTTTACGGTCAAACCCTAAGTCTTGATGATTCAATTGCCCTTACAGTTCGTCAACCCCCAAAAACCACCCCCAAAACCGGGGGTTTTGGACGCTAGTTGGACGTCGAAAATTTCACCGTCAACCCAGAAGGATAGGCAAAAGCACACCCAGCGCGAGGGCGAAAAGCCAAAGTGCAGGAGCCGGAGTTCCCACGGGGCGCACCCTTCTGGCTTCACGGGCAGCGATGCGTGAGTCTAAGAGGAGCGCCCGCATGTAGCGACGCTCCATTAACAAGAAGACAAAGGCCGTCGTCGCGCCGTAAATCAGGTGACCCATTAGAGATGGAAGCAGCTCTGAGGCTGCGTCGGTGCTCCAGTCGCAAACACCAGTGAGCAGTAACGGAAGAATGGTCATGGGTCCGACAAACCACCAGATCAAACCAAAGAGCCATCCCCAAGCTATGCCGAGCCCCAGACTCGAAGCTTCATTGCGAAACAGAAGGCCATAAGTCATTCCGATTGCGGCGCTGACCAACAGATGAAGCAGCAACCCTCGGGATCCGGAAAGGCTTGTATCCAAACCGACGATTTTGGGTAATGGGTGAGTTGCGAGCAGAATGGGGCTCGCAAAGATCCCTCCCACGAGGCCGGCCGCATCCCCATCCCAGCGATTGCAAGACGTGAACCCCGACTCCACTGACCTCTCTGTTCAGCGGGTCTGACTGGATGAATAGCCGGACCCAAAAGCGGTCCAAAGTTGCGTAGGTGACCCCCAAAATCAATCCGTAGAGAATGTGGCCAACCAGTGAGCCAAACACGAAGCTGGCTTGGTCTGCCGACCAATCGATCGGCTTGTGTGCTGCGGTAGGGTAAACTGGCCAAGAAACCACCAGAACATCGCATACCCCAGCCCCCAACCCATGCAGGAACCGTACCCACGCACATCGCGCTGAAATAGCAGGCCAAATGTAATTCCAATCAGCAATGCGATGCCGAAATGCAGGAGAATGATGGTCCCACGCGAAAAGGTCAGCGTTCCGTATCCGGCAAGCCTAAAATTGTTCTAAGTTGGAGGCTTCTCGCTGTTCCACTCGATTCGGCAAGGTCTCCGGAATCGAGCCGTGCTCCATGCAGAGATGCCGGCCCGACAGCCGCAAATCATTGCGAATTCGAAGGGCATCCGGGTTCGACCCCACCGCCGTTACGATAAGACCCGTTGAATCGGAGTGCCCGAGCTGAGCCTGGTACGTCTATTTGAAAGCCGACTTGGGCCTTGACTTCACTGCGTTTCCCTTCCGAGAGAACCAAGAACGGCGTTGAGTAGTCGATTTGGCATATGCAGTCGACGCCGGAATTGTCAGCTCAATTTCGGTGCCAGAATCTGGCTTACTCCACACTTCCAGGTCACCACCCACAAGTCTGGCCCTTTCGTGCATGCCGCGTAGGCCCCAGTGACCGGGGCGGCCTTTGTCGGTCACAATCTGTGATTCGATGCCTTTCCCGTCATCGCGAATCCGCAACCGCAACTGGCGCTCGTCATAGTGAATCTCCACTTCGATCCGACTCGCCTGCGCGTGTATGAATGCGTTCCGCAGTGCCTCGCCAACAATCCGGAAGACATCGTCCCGCAAGATCGGGTGAAGCTCGCGCGGCGCGCCTTCCACCTCCACGTCAAAAGCGGGGGAATTCCGGTTGGTCTTATTCGACGCAAACTCTTCCCCGAGAGTACGTAGTGCCGCGGCGAGATCGTTGGTCTCTATCGTGGGCGAGCGCAACCCTTGCACGGCATCGCGGCCCTCGGTGATGGCTTGTTGAGCTTGATCGACAGCGCCTTCTAGTCTCTCTCTGGCTTCCTCCGGGCGATGGGGCAACAGGTTAATTGCTGCCTGAAAGCAGAGCAAAAGTCCCTGAAAACTCTGTAGCAGAGTGTCGTGCAATTCGCGGGCGATCCTTTCTCTCTCTTCAAAACGCCCTTCCAACCGCTGTCGGACTTGCGCGGTCACCTGCCGCAACCGCAGTTGATACACCGCCCAAAGCAATACAAGAAACGCGGCTGCACACGAGAGACGGAACCACCACGTTTGCCAAAGGGTCGGCTCCACTTCGAGCCCGACCGCAGCCTCGGAACCGCTCCAGATCCCGTCGCTGTTACTGGCAATGACGCGGAATCGGTATTTACCCGCTCCCAGGTTGCCGTAGGTGGCTTCCCGGCTCGTGACCGCGTCACTCCACCCACGATCAAAACCGTCCATCCGGTAGCGATACCGCACCCGCTCAGAATTGCTGAGGCTCAACCCCACGTAGCGAAACGTAGCCCTATGTTTGCCAGGCGGAACCCGGATGGGTGCTCCCAGATCGAACTCCCTGCCCTCCGACGCGACGCCCTCGATGTGCACCAGAGGGGGGGCGCGACGATAATCGGTGAGCAGCCGCACGCGCTCGGGATCCACGACCGACAGGCCGTGGTTCGTCGAAAACCAGATCTGCCAGCGGGAATCTGTCACAACCGATCTGAAACGTTTTACGCCCTCCGTACCCTGCAAGCCATCTTGGATACCGTACTCCCGAACGTCGGCCTCGTTCAGCACATCAGCCATCAAGCTGCCGCGCTTTACCTGAAGCACGTGGTCGGCAGTTGCTATCCAAAGCCATCCGTTTCCGTCTTCCGCGATGCCGAATATCGGTTCGTGCAGCCCGTCCGGCACACTTCGCGGCACTTGGATGTTGCCAGCACTGAGGAATGCCAACCCATTAGCAGTTCCGATCCACAGCACGCCCGTTGAATCTGGCAGCAGACAGTTCACATCCTGCGAGGACAACCCCTCGCGAGCCGCATATTTTCGCCAGCCGCTTTTCGACATCTCACTGAGGCCGTTCGGCGTGCCGAACCACATCGTTCCATCAGCGCCCTCGGCAATCGAGGACACGGTATTCGACGCCAAACCGTTCGCGGTTGTGTAGATGGTGAAATGCCCGTTTCGCAGTTCGCCAACCCCGCCACTCAGCGTTCCCGACCAGACCGTGCCGTCGCGACTCTGATAAACCGCATAGACGCTGTTTTGTGCCAAGCCATCGGCCTGCGTGTACGTATGGGCCGTGAACGCGTCGTCGCTGTAGCGCAGATGGGTCAACCCACCTCGCCGTCTCCCGACCCACAGCCCGTCCGTACTTCCCGCGATGGAATAGACTACATCTTGACTAAGCCCGTCGTTCGTCACTCTCCCCGTGTTTCCTCCTCTCAACCAGTACAACCCACCCTCAAAGGGGGCGAACCATGCTCGTTCTTGTTTGTCGATGTAAATCGCTCCACTGTTTCCGACCGGCTGGGGGAGTACCGAGTAGGTGTTGAATGCGCTGTCGCGCAGGCGCCCAAGGCCTCCCACCCCGCCAACCCAGAGGTTTCCTTCTCGATCCTCAAACAGCGCAGTCACCGGCTTGGAGCTCCCGCGAGCACCCCCAGCAAATGAGACTCCCTCTGCGTTGACCCGAACAAGCCCGCGAGTGGTCCCCAGCCAGATATTCGAATCGCGATCGCGGATCATCGTAAGGACCTTGATGTGACGGAGAGAAGGCGGAATGCCTCTTTGTGTGAATTTCGTGCCGTTCCAGTCGATGACACCTTCTTCAGTCCCGATCCACAACTCACCGTTCTCGAGCGCGAGCAAGCTCGTAATCTTGCTGCCGGGTTCTCCCTTTCCTGCGGCAAATACCCGGCCGTCGCTGATGTAGAAAAGACCCCTATCTCGTGTAGCGAGCCAAAGCTTACCGTCAGTGGTTTCCGCCATCGCAACGACTGCGGCGTTCGGTTCGGCAAAACGGTGAGCGGCCACCGTCGTCGACCAACTGAGGCGGCTCGATAGCTCGTCGTTAGTTCGCGCGGACGCGATCGCGCCCGAAAGCGGCTGTTTGCCGGTCGGGGATTGCAGAATCTCAAACTTTTGTCCGTTATATGTGAGAGTGCCATAGGCAAGCGAGGAAAGAAGAATTGTGCCGTTTCTTCGTCTGCCGATCGCGGTGATCCCAAATTCAGCCTGTTCGCGGCCCAGTTCAAATTTTCCATCCCGGAGCCGCAGAATCTGGGTACCCTGCATCAGGATCCACAGATTGCCTTCAGCGTCCGTTACCAGTGCCTGAATCGGACCGATTTGAAACGGCTCCGGAATCGCTTGTGTAAATACGCGAAAGCTCAGTCCGTCAAAACGAAGCAAGCCCTTCTCCGTACCGATCCAAAGGTAACCGTCATTCGTTTGAACGATGGCTGCCACGGAACCACCCGGGAACCCTCTCTCGTCTCCCCAACTGTCCCACGCATACTGCGAGATCATTCGGTGCGGATTGACCGCGTGCGCTGCAGTGGCAAGACACACGAGCACGAGTGCCGCACTTGTCCACCTAGAGAACCGATGCTTCTCAAAAGCCCGATCACGGGAAGTATTCGAATTTCTCAATGACAACCTCAGTGTCTTTCTGGAGCGGATACCTTTCACTGGCGACGATGTACAGCATGAACTCCAGCAGTTCCTGGCCGGGAGTGGGTACTCCGGAGTTGAAATAGTGCTCGTGGACCACGGGCCCCATCGCGCGTCCGGAAGAACCGCGAACAGTTTTGAAACTTGCCCGTCCAGCTTCCCAGAGCAGAGTATGCGTGAGCGTACCGGAAGGCTCGGTAAAGTTTTCTATGTTCCCAGGAACGTAAAAAGGTTGAATGCTGTACTGGGCATTGTTTTTAGCAGCTGCATCGCCCCAGCGACCGATTTCAATGTTCATTTCGCGGAAGTGCTGATCTCCGCCCCACCGATCGTAGGTATGTATACTCAGAATGGCAGCGGGTTCCAGATGAGAAGTGTCACGCACCACGAAGGTGTACGTTCCGTACCCTAGGCTGCGGGTTAGAATCATATGTGCGCACGTCCACTTTTCCGACTTCTTGGTTATCCGCAAGTGCAACGCTCCGCTTGCGTCGGTCCAGACGTTGTCAGCATCGTACGGATTGTTCAGCCCCCCTCTAGTCTGGGAACTCGTCTGAACTTTCCAGTCGTAGCCGCTGAAACGAAGTGGCTTGGTAGGAAGCGGAGGCAGGGATCCAACACCCTTGACAATCTTTACCAGTGTTACCAAACCACCTGAAGCAGGCGCGACATCCATGGTTGGCGGTGGACGATAACTCGGATCTACCAATAGCGCGGCATACTCATGCCCAAGATGAGTCTCGGTACTCCAGGTCGAGTCCGCTCGAATCGGGATAAACGGGCTATCAGGCCACGGCTGGACCCACCACGGCCCACTTCGTGCGTATATAACAATCCTCTGCCCGGGACGAGCGCCGCTGACGCGTCCTGCGATAGTGTCCACTCTTTCCCGGCCGCCCTGCGCCGCGGGCGGAATCTTGCTGAACTCGATCGAAGGACCGCTGTTGGCCTGACGCGACTGGCAACCGGTCAAACCAAGGCAAAGAACCAGCCACGCGGTTTGTTGCAACAGCGCATCTGCCGAACGATGGAGCGAACGAAATCTCCGCACTGTTTCCAATGCCGCTTGAACAGCTAAAGAAAGCGCGCGAAACGAGGGCAGTCTATATCTTCTATTCGAGTTTCTCAATGACAACCTCTCACTGTCAGCGCCGCAAGATGTCAGCCCGTTAAGGTGTGAACCGATACGGCATGACCGCAAACTCGGTCTCGCAGCAGTCTCACAGCCGCAAGGCCAATGCGAACTTGAAAGGCTACGCGTGTTTTCTCGGGTATCACGAGCACCGGAGCACAGCGCCTGACCAACTTGACGAAGCTTCGGAACAGTGCGATTCCTTGCGGACTCTTCCCAGCAGGGTGCCCGGGCAAGGTATAGCGAGCACAGAAATGGGATTGATTCCGGTTCGCAAAAGGTCTTTCGCATTTCGGGCACTTGCGAAGTGTTGTTCGACGCATTGTTAAGACTTTAATACCGCCGACACCTCGGCCCTCGGTGTCTCGGAATCGGGGACCGTTTCATCGCGAGCAATGGCCCTGCTTCCTCGAGAGCTGACTCTATCAGGTGTTTTTACTGATCCATTGGATGCCCTAATTCGGTCGTCGGGGACCGGCGTGGAACGCAGCATGAATGTCCCTCGAGAAAGCCAAGCTGTCTACTGGACCAAAGGTCGACATTCAACGACCGCGCTAGATCGTTTCGGTGGACACCTGCGCGCGAGCGTCACAATACTTCGGTCGAACACACGAAGATTGAAGGTGTATCATCGGTGACTGTAAGTTCATGTGGGGGTGTTGCGATCAAGGCGCCAGCGCCAGGAGATCCGGCCATAACGACCAAGCTGCCGGAAGGGGAATGCGAAGTCCTCTCAGACGACGGCAAGCTTATTGACTTGCATGTCAGGCATCATTCGGTGACAAATGCACCGTTCGTGCAACCCGTCTCCGCCGAGAGGACAGGGGCGAGCTGCAACGGATGGGGTTGTTCGGCTCGGTGGTCGAGTTCAATGAAGATCATGGGCGCAGGGTGGATTTTGCTGCTTTCCCTGGCTGTGGGTTGTGCGAGGAAATCTTCGCCTGAACCGCCCACGGTCACGTTTCTCGATATTGAGTACGACGCACCTGATCGTTTGCCTGGATTAGGTCAAGACCTCCAGGCCTTCACACGAGAAACGGGAATCCAGGTCAAGCGACTTCCTCGCCCGGATGGTTCTCTGAGGCAATTGGCCTTGTGGCGTGAGTTACTTCAGAAAGGCGGCGCTACGCCAGACGTGTACGGCATCGATGTCATTTGGTCCGGAATATTCAACCAGTATCTGATGGATCTAAAGCCGTACTTCGCCTCCGAACTTTCCTCACAATATCCAGTGGTGCTCGCGAGCTACACCGTGGGCGACAAAGTCGTGGCCATACCACGTCACGCCTACGTGGGTATCTTACTTTATCGGCCGGATCTTCTGCGAAAGTACGGGTATCCTGAGCCGCCGAAAACCTGGGATGAACTCGGAGCCATGGCTGCGCGGATTCAAGCGGGCGAGCGCGCCAAAGGTCGCAAAGGCTTTTGGGGTTACCTGTGGCAAGGGGGTATAAACGAGGACTTGACCTGCTCGGGTTTGGAATGGCAGGTAAGCGAAGGCGGCGGCCGCATCATCGAAGAAAGCGGGGCGGTCAGTGTGAACAACCCTATAGCAATCCGGACATGGCAACGCGCAGCGCGCTGGGTGGGTTCCATTTCACCACCTGGTGTGGTGGCCTACGAAAAGTGGGATGCGGAGAACTTGTGGAACTCAGGAAAGGCAGCTTTCGCTCGGGGTTGGGCGTCGGACTATAGCCTGATCAATTTTCACAACCTTCCAGAAAACGCCGCGCAATTTGGCATAACCAGCCTTCCGGCGGGCCGCGCCGGGAGTGCCAATGCGTTGGGTGGAAATGGTCTGGCGATTTCCAGAACAGCGGGCCATCCGCAGGAAGCACTCGAGCTGATCCGATTTCTTCTACGCCGCGACGCCCAACTCCTCCGTGCAACGGAGCATGAGGAGAACCCCAAAGAACGGGAGCTTTACGAATTGCCGGAAATCCTACAACCGTATCCCCAGCTTGCCAAATTGGGGGAACGGCGAGGCCGTGTGGTGGCGCGTCCATCGATCGTGGCCGGCGAGAGATACGAGGAAGTCTCGAGAGCGTATATCGCGGCGCTGCATTCGGTGCTGACCGGCGAAAAGAGTGCGCCAGTGGCAGCAGCAGAGTTAGAGAAAGCATTGGCTGAAATAACTGGCTTCAAGCCCGGACCACCCCCGAAGCAAGATTCACAGCTCGTTGATAAGGCTCTCTGAGCAGATGGATCGAAACCTGTTCCGCGGGTTTCGAGGGGCCATATATGTAGTTTGAAACAAGCGAACCAGAGTAACGGGTGACGGTCGTGAAACTTGCCGAATGGGCGAAAGAAGTGAGCGAGAGCAACTTTCACCTGGACCGTCTTAATATCGGTCCTCGCCTGACGCTTTGCTTTCTCTCCATCATATTGGCGCTTCTGCTCGGAAATGCGGTCCTACTTTGGCAATTCCACCAGGCGCGAGTCCAAGCTGAGCGTTTGAGGGGTGTGGACCAAGAGTTGATTGCCGTGCTGCAGACCCATATCAGTCTCATGTCGTTTTATGAGAGGCTGGACGCGCTCGCGCATTCCGAAAGCACGGGCGATCTGGTAAACGAGGCGCAAGCCATTCGTGACGCCCTGCTGGAGAACAGTCGGCGCACCAGAAATGCTCTCAGGCAATTGCCGCCAGAGGTCCGACCTGACCCGGCGCTGCTGCCGACCCTTTTGACGATTCAGGACACGCTACCGGCGGAGCTGGAAGGCATCATTGCCCTAGCCCGGTCGAGAGACTGGGAGGCTGTACGGTTGCGCTTACGCAATCAGGTGCGGCCGTTGGAATTCAGGAGTGAGCAGTTGGTCGACAACATTGACCGCCAGGTCGGCGAGGAGCGCGCGCAAGCCGTTTTGAACATAGCGCGGGTGCAAAGGAAGATTCTCCTCATTGTACCGATTACGGCCATGTTGACGCTTCTGTTCGCTTCTTTCCTGGGCTTGGCCGTCACGCGCAGCATAACTCAACCACTCCGGCGGTTGATGCAAGGCTCCAGGGCCTTGGCGAGAGGTGAGTTCGGCCACCGGGTCCCGGCTGGTGGAAATGACGAAATCGGGCGGCTCGGGAACGTCTTCAACGACATGATTGTAAGACTCCAAGAGGTCTACCGCGAGTTACAGAGAAAGGAGTCATACCTTGCCGAGGCTCAACTACTGAGCCATACCGGCAGCTTCGGCTGGGATGTTTCGAGCGGAAAGATTCACTGGTCGCTCGAGACCTTTCGGATATTTGAATACGCGCCCGGGAGCGAGCCCACGATCGAAGCGGTGATCGAGCGAATCCACCCGGAAGACAGGTCGAGTGTGCAGCAACTCGTGGAGCGCGTTTCCCGCGAGCGGGAAGAGTTCGATCTTGAACATAGGTTGCTCATGCCTGACGGGTCGGTTAAGTACTTGCACGTCGTAGGCCGTCCCTCAACCGACGTGTTGGATCGCTTCGAGCTTGTGGGCGCAGTCACAGACATCACTGAACGCAAGCGCGCGGAAGCGGCGCTGCGGCGAAGCGGCGAGGAGCTGGCTGCACAAAGGGCACAGCTCGATGAGCTTTTCGAACAAGCACCCGAAGGAATCGCTCTTCTCGACGTGGAAGACCGTGTGCTGCGGATTAACACTGAGTTCACCAGGATCTTCGGCTATACGCCCGAGGAGGCGATTGGACGGGGCATTAATGATCTCATCGCGCCCGAAGAACTCCGCCACGAAGCAGAGGAATACACGAACCGCATACTTCACGGAAAGGCGGTGAATGCCGAAACCATCCGCCGCCGAAAAGACGGCACTCGTGTCCACGTGTCACTGCTGGCCGTTCCCATCTCCGTGCCGGGCGGGCAGATCGCGGAATATGCCATCTATCGCGATATGACGGTGCATAAGATGGTTGAAGGCGAGCTGGCGAAACAAAGAGCTCACCTCGATGAACTCTTCGAGACGATACCGGAAGCGATTGCACTGGTGGATTTGAAGGACGTAATCGTTCGTGTGAATGCGGAATTCTCGAAAATTTTCGGCTATTCCCGCACCGAGTCCGTCGGACGTCCGCTCAACGAGTTGGTTGCCCCCGGGGAACTTCGCAAAGAAGCCGAAGAGTTCACGAAGTTGGTCACCGGACGTGGCCAGACCTTGAATGTTGAAACAATTCGTGGGCGGAAAGATGGCTCACGTTTTGCGGTCTCGATTCTCGGTGTACCTGTATCAATTGCCGGCAGCCAGGTCGCCGAATACACGATCTATCGCGACATTACCGAACGTAAGCGCGCAGAGGAGGAACTTCAGCAGCTCGTTGATTTCGTTCCGCAGGTGATTGTGGTGCTCGGACCCGACGGCAAATGGATTCATGCAAATCGAGTCGCGCGGGAATACACAGGCCTGACGATTGATGAGTTTCGATCGGTGGACGTGATCGGCAGAGTCATCCATCCCGACGATGCGGAGAGGGTGCGCGAGGTAAGGAAGCTGGCATTTTCCGGGAGCAGCCCGTTTGAACAAGAGGCCAGATTGCTCGGAAAGGATGGCGTCTACCGATGGTTCCTGTTTCGTTACAGTCCCTTGATAGAGGAAGGCCGCGTCAAAAGATGGTACGGTACCGCCACAGAAATTGAGTCGCGGAAAAAGCAGGAAGAGCGGGTCCGTCAGGAAAACGTGCTGCTCGAAGACCGCAACCGAATTGCCCAGGAACTCCACGACACCCTTCTCCAGAGCTTCTTGGGCGCCTCGATGCAGCTCGACGCGGCCATGAAGAACCTGCCGTCCGGTTCGCTGGTCAAGCCAAAGTTGGAGCAGGTTCTTGAGCTCATGGAGCAGGGGATAGAGGAGGGCCGGGCCACGATTCAGGGTTTGCGTTCGTCCGACTCCCGCGCCTGGGACCTGGTTCTGGCGCTGTCCGGGGTTCAGCAGGAACTAGGGCTGCCGTCCGATAATATCGACTTTCGCGTCAGCGTCGAAGGCCGCGAGCAACCACTGCGACCAGCCATCCGGCAGGAGATTTACCGCATTGGTAAAGAAGCGCTGGTCAATGCGTTTTGTCATTCCGGAGCTAAGCGGGTCGATTGCGAACTTGAATACACCGATAGTGACCTGCACATGCGGGTTCGCGACAACGGATGCGGAATCGATCCTCAAGTGCTAGACGCGGGGCGCGAGGGACACTGGGGGCTCTCAGGCATGCGCGAGCGAGCGAGGAGAATTGGCGCCGTACTCAAAATCTCGAGTAGCGCAGCTGCCGGGACGGAGGTCCAATTGTCTATCCCCAGCCGTGTTGCGTTCACGCTATCACCCAGCGATCAACCTCGTGAATGATTGACTTTGTTAGAGCGGCGTTCGGAGAACACCTCACTCGCGGGTGCAACGCGGCTCGATCGTTTGAAATTGCTGGAGTCGGATTTTGGCTGCTGGCTCGAGACGGTCTGCGACTACCTGTTCTACTTCTTCCTGTTGGTCGGAATGACCAATGGACAATTGAGGACCTCGGGATCGAAGGCTTACCTGTTGTGGGGAGCTCTTCTGCTCCTGGGTGCCTTGGCGAGCTTCCTCGCGCTTGGATGGCAGCGACAGCCTCGCCGCCGAACGTCCTGAGCAGCTTTTGGGCATCTGGCATAACCACCCCGAAGAGTCGGCCTTCCAATCCCCTCGTGTACGCGGCGCGACATATGGAGTTCATGGTGCGTCGCTGCTTTTTTCCTATGCCTTGCTCGCCTTTGCGCTCCTTAACATTAGTAATGTGGCCTTCGTGCTGAGCGTGATCGGGGCAAACCTGGTCTGGCCCGTCGCGCTTTACTCGTCCAACATTTTCGCCGGAGCCCGAAGGGCCGCGGTGATAACGCCAATGGCCTCCGAATAGAACGATTGCCAGAAGCGGGGACGGTCAGGGCGCGGAAAAATATGGCGGACTAGGCTCACACTTGGAGCACTCCAGTGGGGTCCGACACGTAGAGTATCGGGTGGTTTTTTTTGGTATGCTCTGGTACCGCGATCACCTCGATGTGCGCGGTCAGCCTTCTTGCGGAAGTCGGTGCCAGCCAGGAAGCCAGCTGGTTCCTCAGCGTTACGTCGGGAACGTTGTGCAGATCGACCTTGAGAACAAAAGACTCAACAGACCCGTCATGAGCCAGCCATGACGTTAGAGACTCGTTTATCGTCGAGCATCCGGACCACGCTTCTGCGCTACAGTCTTGCGGTTGTGTCCGTGGCAATCGCTCTCGGGATTAACCTCTTCCTGTTCAGCCGCAAGATCGAAGGCGTAGAATTCCCCATCTTTCTGATCGCTATCGCGCTGACGGTCTGGTATGCGGGAACAAAACCCGCCATTCTAGCGCTTATACTCTCGACCTTAGCCTTCGACTATTACTTCACCCAGCCGTATTACAGTTTTTACATCACATGGGCCGACGTTCCCTATTATGTGATGTTCATACTGTTTGCGTTACTGATCACCTGGTTCAGCGGAATCCGCCGCCGCGCTGAACGGGAACTCCTGCGGTCCCGCGACGAACTGCAAAAGGAAGTAGCCACGCGCACCCAGCAGGCGAGCCTGCTCGATCTCGCTCACGACCCCATCTTTGTTCGCGACATGCACGGTGTGATCACTTATTGGAACCGCGGCGCACAGGAGTTATACGGGTGGACAGCGGAGCAGGCAGTCGGGAAGCGCACGCAGGACCTGTTGCGGACGGTTTTTCCCAAACCGTTCGACGAGATTCAGAAGGACTTGCTTCAGACCGGCCGATGGGAAGGAACGCTCGAGAAGACAAAGGCCGATGGAAGAAGTGTCTCAGTGGCAAGCCGATGGTCGTTGCAACAAGACGAAAACAAGAAACCAATCGCAATCCTGGAAAGCGAAAACGACATCACCGAGCGCCAGCGGGCCGAGCAGAAATTCCGAGGCCTTCTCGAATCGGCTCCGGATGCCATGATCGTGATGGACCGGCGGGGCCAGATCGTACTGGTCAATGCCCAGGTGGAGAAGCTGTTTGGGTACCGGCGGGAGGAGCTCCTGGGCCAAGAGATTGAGATTCTGGTGCCGGAGCGGTTTCGTGCCCGGCACCCGGAGCACCGCACGGCGTTCTTCACCGAGCCTCGAGTGCGGCCGATGGGTGAGGGTTTGGAGTTGTATGGACGGCGACGAGACGGGACGGAGTTTCCGGTGGAGATCAGTCTCAGTCCGCTAGAGACGGAGGCGGGCACGCTGGTCTCCGGCGCTGTCCGTGACATTACCGATCGCAAGTACCGGGAGATGCATATTCAGGAACTCAACCAGGAGCTCACAAAGCGTTCCACGGACCTCCTAGCCATAAATAAGGAACTGGAAGCTTTTGCCTATTCCATATCTCATGATTTGCGTGCGCCGCTTCGCCACATGGTTGGCTTTACGGAGCTGCTGCAAAAAAATTCCTTGTCGCGTCTGGATGAAAAGGGTCGCCGGTATATGATGATGATCCTGGAATCGGCGAAACGCATGGGGGCCTTGATTGATGACCTGCTGGCCTTTTCCCGCATCGGGCGTGCGGAGACCCGTGAGACCATGGTGAGCCTGGATCAGTTGGTAAAAGAAGTTCAGAACGAAGTATCGAGCGAGACCGAAGGGCGCAACGTAACATGGAAGATCGGGCCGCTGCCCGATCTGTATGGAGACAGATCGATGCTTAAGCAGGTGCTCGTGAATTTGATTTCCAATGCCGTCAAATTCACGCGTACACGCCAACAGCCTGAGATTGAGATCGGATGCACCGAAAAACGAAAGGAAGGGGTGGTGGTGTTCATCCGGGACAATGGGGTCGGTTTTGATATGAAGTACGTCAATAAGCTATTCGGCGTATTCCAGCGTCTCCACCGAACTGATGAGTTTGAAGGGACAGGGATTGGACTGGCGACAGTGCAGCGTATTGTTCACCGCCACGGTGGTCAAGTTTGGGCCGAAGCACAGGTGGGTAGCGGTGCAACTTTTTATCTGTCATTACCACGGCATTAGGAGATTGAGACTATGGCGACTATAGGGCGTATTTTGCTGGTGGAGGACGATCCAAAAGACGTGGAACTCACCATGACGGCGCTCGAGGAATACAACCTTAGCAACGAGGTTGTGGTCACAAGCGACGGGGAGGAGGCGCTCGATTACCTCTATTACCGTGGAAAATTCCAGCGGCGTAGCGGCGAGAATCCTGCGGTTCTGTTGCTCGATCTGAAATTGCCGAAGGTTGATGGCCTGCAGGTGCTGGAAACGATTAAATCGGATGAGAAGTTGAAAATGATTCCGGTGGTCGTGCTCACGTCTTCGCGGGAGGAGCGGGACATGGTGGCAAGCTACAAACTCGGCGTGAACGCGTACGTGGTGAAGCCGGTCGATTTCCATGAATTTGTTAACGCCATCAAGGAACTCGGCGTCTTTTGGGCCATAATCAATGAACCGCCCCCTGGAAGCGTAAGAAAGAAATAGCGAATCACCTGGGATTTCAATTTGCGAATTCTCTACCTCGAAGACGACCCCAAAGACGCAGAGCTTGTTCAGGCAAGCCTGCAAGCCGAAGGCCTTGACTTCGAGCTGACGCGTGCGGACACGCAGCCCGGATTCCTGGCATTCCTTCGCCAGGGGGGATTTGACCTGATACTCGCGGACTACACTCTTCCCTTATTTGATGGCATTTCCGCATTGAGAATTGCACAGGAAACGTGCCCCGAGGTGCCATTCATCTTCGTGTCTGGGACCATGGGCGAAGAACTTGCGATTGAAGCACTCAAGCAGGGCGCCACGGATTACGTCTTCAAAACGCGTCTTTCGCGAATTGCGCCTTCAGTTCGTCGGGCATTGCGCGAAGCCAAGGAGCGAACCGAACGCAAGCAGGCCGAGGAGGCGCTGGAACGCAGCGAGGTCTATCTATCGGAGGCCCAGAGGTTAAGTCACACGGGAAGCTTTGGCTGGCGAGTTTCGAGTGAAGAGATTTATTGGTCCGAAGAAACCTATCGCATCTTTGGACTCGAGCTGACGATACGACCGACGTTGGATCTGGCACTCGAACGAATCCATCCAGAGGACAGGCAACTGGTCCAGGAAGTAATGCGGTCCGCTGCGCAAGGAGAACATGATTTCGATTTCGAACATCGTTTGCTGATGCCGGATGGTTCTGTGAAGTATGTTCGCGCCGTGGGCCACCGGACCATGAACACTGGATCAGATGATGTGGAATTCGTAGGCGCGGTAACGGACATCACCGAGCGCAAAAGAGCGGAGCAGAAATTCCGAGGGCTTCTCGAATCGGCTCCGGACGCCATGATCGTGATGAACCGGCAGGGCCAGATCCTGCTAGTCAATGCCCAGGTGGAGAAGCTTTTTGGATACCAGCGGGAGCAGCTCTTGGGTCAAAAGATTGAGATTCTGGTGCCGGAACGGTTTCGTGCCCGGCACCCGGAACACCGCAACGGATTCTTTACCCAGCCTCGGGTACGGCCGATGGGCGAGGGACTGGAGTTGTACGGACGGCGGAGAGACGGGACGGAGTTCCCGGTGGAGATCAGCCTCAGTCCGCTAGAGATGGAGGACGGCGTCGTCGTCTCCGCTGCCGTCCGAGACATCACCAGGCGGAAGCGGGCGGAAGAAGAACTTCAGCAACTTGTGGATTTCGTCCCCCAGATTGTAGTGGTGCTGTCACCCGAAGGCAGTGTCATTCATGCGAATCGTGTCGCCCGGGAATACGCCGGTCTGACGCTCGATGAGTATCGCTCGGTGGACGTGGTCGGCCGCGTCATTCATCCCGACGATGTGGAGAAGATGCGAGCTCTGCGTAAGCATGGACTTTCTCGGAATGACCCGTTTGAAGTCGAGGCCAGAACGCTCCGAAACGACGGCATCTACCGCTGGTTCCTGTATCGCTATAACCCCTTGGTGGAACAAGGCCGCGTCAGGAGATGGTACGCCACGGGAACAGAAATCGAGTCGCGGAAACAGGAAGAAGAACGGGTCCGAAAAGAGAATGTGCGCCTCGAGGAGCGCACGCGAATCGCCCAGGAACTCCACGACACACTGCTGCAGAGCTTCCTGGGCGCTTCGATGCGGCTCGGTGCAGCCATGGATTGCCTGCCGTCCGACTCGCCGGTCAAGCCCAAATTGGATCCCATTCTTCAGCTCATGGAGCAGGGAATAGAGGAGGGCCGGAACGCGATTCAGGGTCTCCGTTCGTCCGTCTCCGGCACGTTGGACCTGGTTCTGGCTTTGTCCGGGGTTCAACAGGAACTCGCGGTCGAGCCCGATGTGGACTTTCGCGTGAGTGTCGCCGGCCGGCAACAGCCGCTGCAGCCACCCGTAAAGCATGAGCTTTACCGAATTGGCCGAGAGGCCCTGGTCAACGCCTTTCGTCATTCCGGAGCCAAGCGCGTGGATTTCGAGCTCGAATATGCCGACAGAGACTTGCGCCTGCGGGTTCGCGACAACGGATGCGGAATCGACCCTCACGTGCTCGAGGCCGGGCGTGAAGGACATTGGGGCCTAGCCGGCATGCGGGAGCGGGCGACGAAGATCGGAGGGCTGCTCGAAATCTCGAGTAGTGCAACCGCTGGGACAGAGGTCCAACTGTCCATCCCGAGCGTTGTGGCGTTCCAACGCTCACCGACGGATCTATAAAATTCGTCGGCAAAAAGATCGTGAAATCGCGAGGGACGACGAGACTTGCTAGCAGCGCCCGGAACCTAACTTCCTACCAGGAGGCAGGGTTAACTCGTTCCCTGCTCTTATCGTGATCCCGCGATCCTTCCGGGACTAGCGTTTCGCGGGCGGACGCTTTGGGACTGCCGGGGTGCTCGTAGCGGTTGTCTTTAGTCCGGCTCTGACCAGGAATGAATTGCGTCCGGGGCGAGGATGACGGCTGGCCTGCATCCCACAACCTGAAACCTCCGAGAAATGCGTTGTGGTTGTCTCCGGCACGGCATTTCGGCGGCAGCAACTTCAGTCTCTTCACGGTGCCGCCTCCGAGCACGACTTCGTCGGGTTCGAGAGCGGCCGTGAACAGCGCGACCACGTCCGCGACATGGTGGCACCACGTCTTTGCCCCTCCCTGAACAACGCCTGGTTCCCCACATGGCTCTGTGCAATAAACATGCCACTCATAAATGCTTGAAAATGAGATTTGTCGCTCGAACGCCGGCTGACAAAGCCCTAGCACACGACAAAGGTTTGGCACCATCGCTCACACGGAAAAACCGCATCAGACGCTCACCACCGGACAAGGTGAATCGCGCACGAGCGAGTAGGTCAGATCATCGAGTCGCCCAGACACGCCGCGTGAGCTTCTTCCGATCACTAGAACATCGGCAGACGCCTCCCTGACATCGTTCAGCAGCGCATCCTTGACGGGGCCGGTGACTATGCACACGGCTGCGTCGGAACCTGTCTTGCCCTGAAGCTCAGCAATCCGCTGCCGCGCCATTTCCTCTTCGTCCAACATTGCCGTGCCAGACCGCCCGTGAACTGCGTGAATCACGGAAAGCTCGGCGCCGGCGGCCGACGAGACGCGCTTCGCATAATCGCGGACTCTTTCAGAATCCGGGCTCAACCCGAGGGCGCAGGCCCACCTTCGATGCTCGGTGGGCCGCGGCGGCGCCGTCTCCGCATGCTGCGTCGTCAACACTAGGCAGTCGGCCTCGTTGAGCACCCTCGCCGTTGTCGAACCGAGGAGCATCCGCCGAAAGCGTCCCGCATGCGTTGGCATCATGATGAGGTCGAATTTGACCTTCTTGGCACGAAGTGATTGCGCTCGCCGCATCACCCGTCAGCAGCAACCTCCGGCACGTAGCAGGCGCGAAGCTGGACTCTAGAAAGAGCGCGAGCCTGTTCTTCGCCAGATTCCAGTGGTCCTCGGCGATCTCATCGCTCCGCCGCGCATAGAGCTCAAACCCATTGTGACTTGCGAGATCACACACGTGGGCGATGGTCACATTTGCACCGAAAATCGCCGCCGCCCGCTCGACGTAGGCGGCCATCGCGATACACGAAGCCGAAAAATCAACCGGAAAAAGAATCTTCTGAACCATCTGTGATTGTCGTCAGCTAGACGAGACTTTCTGGCTTCTAAAGTTTCCTTTCGAGTGAATTAAGCTCCGTGCGGCAGGCAAGCGTGTCGAGATCCAGCTTGGTAGGTGTCATTGACATCACTTGGCCTGCTTTCCGAAGCGAACCGTTCGCCTTCCTGCGGCTCATCGCTACGGGAGCACGGTTTTACACTTCCAAATTGTCGCTACGCGGCTTCTCGTTTCTTTCGACTTCCTGCTTCTGTTTTCGAACTCCGGCGGTAAACGTTCGTGCGGCGCTTTTTGCTGCTGGCCGGCGAACCATCCTTTTGCCGCTCTGACCGTTCAAAAAATCGCCCCAGTTCGGCAGCCGCCTGGAGGCAACAGCCGAAGGTGCGACCCCCCGCGCCTCCGCACTCAACGTGCATCTCACTGGCAAACACTGGCATTTCCTTCTGAGGCCCCGGGGAACGTTTTCCTTGTCCCGATCTCGCAGGCTCTCGCCGCCGCGGAGCAGATGAGAAAGCCGCGTCGACTCGCCCTCGTATGACCGACGCCAGTTGATCCGTTATGGCGTGGTAACCGGCTTGGCCGGCCTGCCCCGCGGAAAGATCGTCCGTAGCGTGCCCCTGCTTGAGTTCGAATCCGATATGGTCGGAAGCAAGCCCTATCCGCACGATTGCCCCTCAACAGTCGTTCGACCGGTAGTGCAAGGCGCTTGCCAATCAGCCACAACCCTGCCCATGCCAAGTGGCTTACGGTAAACGCCAAGCGCGAGGAGGAGGAAGCCTGCTTCATTCCCAGGTCCCTCGCGCGTCAGGTGCTCGACTCTACTGTCAAACACTTGTCGTGAATCGCGGGACACGTGAGATTCTCGCGCTTCACTCGAAGCCAGTACGATTTTTCGATTGAAAACAGGGCGGTTGCCGATCCTCGGCCGGGCCCCATTCATTGGACCGAGAGATGCTCCATGAACAACGGTCTAAGCGGAGATTGTCTGTGAGCGACGTAACTAGGAATTGTGGCCCTTGCATCCGAGCATCTGCCGGCCGCTCGGGAAGGTTAAAAAGATCGAGCTAGAACGACCGCCTAACCGACCGTCCGGCTAGTACGGCGGTACCGCTTTCACCGGAAAGCCGGGAGTGGCAAGCGTTCGAGGAAATGTTTCTGGCCTCTCGAGCGAAATTTCTGGGACTGGCCTACGTGATCTTGCAAAACGAGGAAGACGCTGAAGACGCCATCCAGGATGCGCTCGTTTCGGCCTATGTTCATTTGCGCAGATTCGAAGGCCGGTCCGCGATCAAGACCTGGTTCACCCGCGTCGTCCTGAACTCGTCCTTGATGATCCGGCGAAAGCGCAAGCCTGCGCACGCCGGGTTTGCTCTGGAAACGACGGGCGCCGATGACCCCCTCGGGATAGACCAGATTCCAGCCTCGAACCCTGATCCGGAAATGTATTGTGCGGAGAATGAGACGCTTCATCTGGTCGATGTCCTGGTCGGCGAACTGAGTCCCGCACTTCGTCAGGCCTTTCGGATGACTTACTTCAAAGAAATCTCCGCCAAACAGGCTGGGGCTCTGTTGGGCGTTGCCAACGGAACCTTCAAATCACGCCTCTGTCGAGCCAAGAAACGCCTCAAGCAAATGGCCGAGCGCGCGCTCGTCGCTCCCATCCGCCGGGCGAGTTCTTTCCCGTTTTTCCATCGCCAAGCTGATTTCGAGGACCTTCGAGCAAAGACGGCTGAAGTGTGGTCCCGCGAAATGGCCTTCTGAGGACCACGACGGGCTCACTTAAAAGGAGCCGCCGGATTCTCGTTTCGAACGCCCTTTTCCATGGTTTGTCCCGCACGACGCGGCCGATTCCAGGCCATCCCGCCTCTACAGGGAATTTCTGCCTGTAACGAGTTCGTAGGTTCGGAGGCAACCACCTGGGCCAAAGACACTTGCTGCGCGACGCGAAGGCTAGGGACTTCCGTCAGACGACGCGACATGACGGGATTTTGACAGCATGGTCAAAACCTTGAGGTCCTTGACACGGGCCCCGGACCGCCTTGCCGGCCGGAAATCCGCCGAATCCCGTAAGTGCTTCTGGAGCAATTGAAAAGCGGCGCTTTGCGAATGAAGTCTCGAGCCAAATTTGGAGAGTTAAATGCAATCTCTCTCCGTAACGCTCCAGAGCCACCTTCCGACACTGGCGGGGGCAGGGCATCAACCGACTCTGCCTCCGCTGGCCCACCCTCCCAGGACGTAGCAGGGTCAGGCAAACGGAGCCCCGCAGAATTTCTGGTATGAAAGTGTCGCGAAAAACGCCTTCAGACAATAACAATATCGGATGGGGGCCGTTCTTTTGGAGCGAGAAGCGCTGATGAGATATTTCTTGGTGCAGTCCGATTCCGCTGTCGATTTCGACGTCGTTCTCCGCCGGATAGGGTCAGTCGAACAGCTCTTGCAGCCTGTCAAAATCCCTGCCGAGGAGCCATCGCTCCGCTGCTGCGGAGTTTTCGCCATTCTCGAGGACATCGAGGACCGCGCGATTCACGATGGCCAAATAGAGCTCGCTCGTGAGCAGAACACGAACAAAATACGACCGCAGGAGAAGGATAGGCACAAGTGCGCCATAAAACCCCACCGTGCCTTTGCCTTTGGAATCCTTGAGGTAGCCCACGCCCTAATTCCTTCGAATCCATTCTTCATGATCGTCACCTGTGGTCCTTGTATTTCTCATCGCACTCCGCGAGACGCCGGAGTATTGCATTCGTGCCGAAGCTCTCATCGAGCCGGAGAGCCAGGGTCGAGTGGTGTCGAGGGTGATTAAACAGAACGTAAGCGGGTTGATTGTGTTCCGGCGAGGGGACTAGCACACCGACAAAGTCTCCGCCGGCATGCTCTACAATAACGGCCAGGATCGTCTTAATCGCTTCGCTCGGGTTGTCCGGAGAGATTGAGGTAATCGTCGTTGCCATCGAAAGACCTACCTTTATCTAGAGAGTCGCCGTGCCGCAGGCGCTCCTACCTGTCCTTGAGGACTGGAAGGATCACGAGCTTCTCCTGTCGCTCCCGTTCCCGGGGTGCGCCCAATGGTCCGTTGGAGTTCGGCCCACGCCAGGAGATAGCCGAGATTGGCCTGTAGCAGGTCCGCCTTGGCCTTGTAGTTTGCGGCGGTGGCATGCCGCACATCGGAAATCAGGATGACTCCCTGCTGTTGCTGGTTGTTTGCCAGACGCTCGCTCTCTTCGCGGAGTTTGGCGGCCTGGGCGGCGACGTTGACCATGCTCCGAGTTCGCTCGAGCTTGTTATAGCTGCGTTCGACGGCCACGGCGACCTCCTCTTTGAGGTGCTCCAGATTCTGCTCGGCTTCTTCGAGCTGTGTTTGGCGTTCCCTGACGGTGGCTCGCCGTTTGCCGAAATCGAACACCGTATAGTCGAGGTTGATGCCGACGGTTCCGAAATTCCTCACCAAGAACGGGACACCGTCCTGATAACTGTGCCGTGCAAATGCCGTTACATCGGGAATGTAAGCCGTTTTCGCAGCAGCCACGCCGGCTCGCGCCTTCTCAATCGTCGCCTGGGCGGCACGGATCTCGGGGTTCTCGTCCCACGCCGCGTTTACATACTCGGCTTTACTCAAAACAGACAGATCTGATATTTCCTCAGGCACCAGTTCGAGTTGCGTATCGAGGGGAAGGCCGAGCAGGTCATTCAGTTCCGAGGTGTAGTCCTCGATCTGGAGCTCGGCGGTCAGGGCGGATTGCTGCGCCTGAAGGAGCTCCGCACGGCTCTGGATCACGGAAACCTCGAGCGCGCTTCCTCCGCTCACATCGTTTTCATGCTCCCGCAGAGTCTCCGAAGCGAAGGATGTCTCCTGCTCGGCGGCTTTTTTCTGCATCTGCGCGACGAGAATCCCGTAGTACAGCGTATGCGCCTCGAGGGCGACTTCATTCTCGCCCTTCTTGAGCTCGTCGCGGGAGGTCGCGATATCGGCGGCCGCTGCGCGATTTTCTTGGTGGACGCGCAAGAGTTGCGTCAACGGCTGGGCGATCATCGTACCGCTCGAATAGAGCGTCTGTTTGCCCTGTTGCAGGTTGGTATTCACCGCTGGAATAGGAACGCCGGAAACCGTGCCGAAAACACCAGGAGGCACGTTGAGGGCCTGAAGTTCGCTGATGTGCAGGGCGTTCGATTGGTTGGTGATCGTGGGGAAGTAATCGGAGCGGGCCGCTTCCTTCCTATACTCGTTTTCCTTGACTTTGAGACGGGCGATCTTAAGCGAGCGGTTCTGTTGCACGGCCAGTTGGACCGCTTCCTCGAGCGTCAGCCGGCGGGGTTCTCCGCCAAGCGTCGACGTGGTGGAAACAAGAAGCCCTACTGCGATGGCAAAAATCCGAAGTAACCTTACGGAAGTCATAACCCCCTCCTTGAAGCAATAGGCCCGGTCCTTGCGTTCACGCTTTTGCCTCCTGAGGTGCGAGCGGTTGCTGAGCAGCACTCAGGTCGCCGTAGCTCAGGGGGGACTTGCGCAGCAAGGCGATCAACAACAGAGCGACTACGCAGGACCAGGCAAGTAAATGGAATCCATCGATAAACGTCAGCGTGTAGGCCTCAAGCCTCAGCCGCCCGCTCATCACTCCGATCGCGCGGCCGGTTGCTGCGTCGAGTCCGTATGATTTCGCGAACAGGCCCGCTGTCAGGTGCCGAATGCTGCCGTCCGCGATCCAGTTCCCACGCTCCACGTGCAGACCAAGCAGGTTGGAGTGAAGTTTCTCTCGTTCTGCGATGAAGTGGCCCATGAAGACCGCTCCGATTTGTCCGCCAAACAAGCGAATGGTGTGGAAATACGCCGAGAAAGTCAGAATCCATTGCGGCTTCGATAGCCCTCCGGAAAAAATCCCTTGAAGGATAATGGCCGAGACCAGGCCGATAAAAGCGAACGACTGCCCGACGCCCAGAAGCAACTCCGTACGGTAGTAGTTTGAGGCGGACCACGCACTGGTGACTTCGGCATTCAAACAGGCCGCGAATGCCATGCACGCAAATCCAGCCCCGAGGAGCAGGCGACAATCGAGGTTCTCCCGTAGGAGGAGCCCGGTCGCAAATGCCAGAGGCAGCAGGGGTATGGCGCTCCAGATGATGGCTGGCCCGATTTGACTAGCTTCGAAACCGTGTATCCCGAGGGTTTGCGGGATAAGGATGATGGTCGAAAGCAGATTGAAGCGGAACACGATCAGACCAACGCCTAGGAGCAAGGTGTTCCATTGGCGAAGGTAAGGCAAGTCCACCAACGGGTTCGCGCTCGAGAAACGTCGCACCAGCGAGCACAACAGGAAGAACGACCCGCCCACGAACAGTGCGGTGAAGACTCCGGAGCGCCACCAATCAAGTCGTTCGCCTTGATCGATGGCCGCAAATAACATGGCAAGACCGGCGCCGGCATACAGAAAACCCTTAAAGCTCGGCGCCGGCGATGATCTTTTCGCCGCCGGATTTGCTGGTATGCCGAAATAAATGCACACCGCCATGAGTGGGGTGATGATCGCCGAGTTCCAGAACATCCATTCCCAGGAGAGATGCTCCCGGTACCAGCCGTAAAGCGACGGCGCGATATTCACGGCACCATCGACAAAGGTCGCGTACAGGGCAATCGTGAAGGGAAGGAATCGGAGAGGGATGTTGCGCAGCGCAAAGGTAAGCGTCAGTGGATAAAAAGTGCCGGAAGCGAGCCCGGCCAGTGCCAGCGCGACGATCAGCAGGCTGTAGCTGTGGATCAATGGCAGGAACGCACAGATGATGGAGAACGCTGTCGCAGCCAAAAGCAGAACCCGCCGTGGTCCCAGCAAGGCGCCAACATACACCGTGAAAGGGCCGATGAACATAAGCGCAACGTTATAGGCGCTCCCGATCCACGCGCCTTGATCGAACCCAATCCCGACGTGACCCTTGAGATCGGCGAGGCCGAGTGTCAGCATGCGTCCCGTCAGCGTGACGATCCCCGCCCCCATGACGACACCGAGGATGCCGAGCAGCGGGCTCTTCGACAATTCACCCGGTACTACGCGCGCAACGGCCTGCGCGAGTTGCGGCGCCGCCGGTAAGGCTACGATGGTCGTGGAAGCGGCCATGGGTCTCCCTCAGTGCTTGGTACGGACGGTGGCGATGACGGAGAGCCCCGGACGAAGTGCCGCCACGATGCTGGCATCGTCGAACGCGATTTTTACCGGGATTCTTTGCACCACTTTCGTGTAGTTGCCAGTGGCATTGTCGGGTGGGAGCAGCGCGAATTGGGATCCGCTGGCGGGCGCAATCTCGCTGACTTTGCCGTGGAAGACTTTGTCCGGGTACGTGTCGATGCGGATGTCGGCTGGATCGCCGACTTTCATATTCGTGAGCTGCGTCTCGCGATAGTTGGCCTGCACCCACTTGATGTTGCTGACGAACGCGATCACTTGCGTTCCCGGAGAAACGAGCTGCCCGGGGCGGACCTGTCTTTCGCCGACGCTTCCGTCGGCCGGTGCCTCGATCTTCGTGTAGCCGAGGTTGACCCGCGTCACGGTCAACGCCGCTTCTTTGGCGTGGAGATCCGCGATGAGCTGAAGCTCCTGCGATTCCAGCACGGCCTTGGACCGCCGCTCGGCTTCAACGGCCAATTCATTACTACGCAGGAGCGTTTTCGCCTGGTCGAGGTCGGCTTCGCGGCTCGCCAACTGCGCCGCAAACCGCTGCTCGTCGGCGACTACCTGCTCGACTTTCTGCGGTGTGCTTGAACTCGCGAGCAGCAGCGCCTCTTGTCGTTTGCGCTCCTTCTGTGTGCGGACCACATCGGCCCGCACCGCTTCTTCGCCGTCCTGTGCCGCGGCGATTTGGGCGTTTGCCTGGTCGACTCCGGCGAGTGCACGCGCGATGCGTGCGTCCTCGAGGTCCCGCTGACGGCGGTTGTTTTCGATCGCAGCCTTCGCCGCTTCGACGGCCGCCGACGCCTGCGCCACCTGGGCGGTGTAATCTTCATCCTGAAGCGCGACCAGAAGGTCGCCCTTGCGCACCTGCTGGAAATCGGAGACCTTCACATGCTGTACGATTCCGGCGACCTTGGTGCTGAGGGGCGTGAGATCGCCTCGCACAAAAGCGTCGTCGGTACGCTGCTCGATTCGGCCGCCCTCCCAGGCGTTCCAGTTCCGGGTAATCGTCGTTACCACTGCGGCCGCAACCAGCACCACCAACACCGGGGTGGCGTACTTCTGCCAGCCGGGCTTTCGAGGTGGCGCCGGAGCCTGCTCCGGGAGAGTTCGGCTTGCCGGAGCCGCCGTGGCGGGAGTTGGGGTCAAAGCTGTCTTTTCGATGACTGACATAGTGCCTCGCTTGGAATCCTGCGCATCCGTTCGAAATTGTGCTCAATCTGCTCCGCTGTTGTCCTCGTGGTTTCGTCGTGATCTCAGGCGCGCCGCAAAACCTGACCTCAATCCTGCGAATGGTCGGTAGGCGGCGTAATGCCGAGCCGCTTCATCTTGTAAAACAGTGTGGTGCGCTTCAACCCGAGTCTCGCGGCTGCTCCACGCGGCCCACCGAGCTTCCAGTTGGCGCGCTGACATTCGGCGAGAATCTCCTGGCGGATTTTGTCTTCAAGGGTCGGGTTTGCCGTCGAAGTCTCAACCGGCACTGGTTCCGATTCTTCAGGAGGTGCTGGCTCAAAGACGCCGTCATTCGAAAGGATCACGCCGCGCGCAACGTAGTTTTGCAGCTCACGAATATTCCCTGGCCACGAATGCCGAACAAGGGAGCGCATGGTATCCTCGGGAATGGTGTCGATAGTTTTGTCCATGGAGCTCGCGAAGTGTTCGACAAAGTACCTCACGAACTCCGGAATGTCCCTTTTTCTGTCGCGGAGCGGGGGCAGATAAATGGGGAACATATTCAGGCGATAGTACAAATCCTCGCGGAATTCACGGCTCAGCACCATTTGCCGAAGATCGCGATTGGTCGCGGCGACAGCACGAACATCGACCTTCGTCGTGCGCGTGCTGCCTACCGCCTCGAACTCGCGTTCCTGCAGCACGCGGAGCAGCTTCGGTTGGAGCTCCAGCGGCATGTCCCCAATTTCGTCGAGAAACAAAGTTCCACGGTCTGCGAGCGCGAAGCGCCCGACATGGGTCGTGACGGCACCGGTGAAAGCTCCCCGTTCGTGCCCGAAAAGCTCGCTTTCGAGAAGGCCGGCAGGCATCGCGGCGCAGTTGAGCTTGACCAGATTTCTGCCGCGGCGAGGACTCAGCTCGTGAATGGCACGTGCGATGACTTCCTTGCCCGTTCCCGTCTCTCCGGTAATCAGGACGGTGGCGTTGGTGTGTGCCACAGCCTCGACTTGAGCGAGGATTGAGCGCAGGCCGCCTGTACGACCAACAATCGTCTCGAGGAAAGTGGAGTTGGTCCGTTCCGTCTTGCGCACAAGAGGTTTTTCAGCGCCATAAAGGGCGGCGGCCCTCAAGGTATTCTCGCTGGCCTCCGAAGTGTATTCAGCAACTGCAATCATGTTTCCCCCCATTCGATCGGATCGAAGAACAAACAACCCCTTAAACCCCGTCCACAACAGCCAAAACTGCGTTAGGCTCCCAGTTGCGCAACCGCAAGGTCCGTCGGCATCGCCATGACGAAAGGTACGTGCTCACGGAAAGAGCGCTGATTCTTGTCTTTGTGGAAAGCCAAGCCTTGTTCACCTGGCTGCCGGTCGATAAGGAGCACATCTCCCGACTGCACTTGTGCCGTCCCCAACAGCCTCGCGAGCGGGGAGACCACATGGCGCTCGATCGCGCGCTTCAGGTGGCGCGCCCCATATCTCTGGTCCGTCCCTTCTTCGAGCAGGAACTGCCGTCCTTCGTTCGTTATTCCGAACGAGAAGGGGACCGCCGACGAATCGAGCACCCGTTTCTGTACCTGCGCGAGCTCGATCTCCAGCACATTGGCAAGTTGCTCTTGCTTCAAGGGGTGAAACACCAGGACGTTGTCCAGGCGATTCATAAACTCGGGTGAAAATTTCCTTCGCGCCGCTTCCACAGCCGTCCGCTGCACTTTTTCGTCTAGCCTGGCCGTGGGCCGGTCCTTCGGCTGAACGAAACCCATCCGGCCTTCCACAAATTCCTCGATCTCCGCTCCGCCCAAATTGGAGGTTAGGAAGATCATCGTCTGCGAAAAGTCGACTCTGCGGTTATCGCCCAAGGTGAGCGTCGCCTTGTCGAGTATCCCGAGGAGCAGCTGCCACAGGCCATCACTGGCCTTTTCGATCTCGTCGAACAGGAGAAACGACAGTTTCAGTTCATCTGTGTGCGAAGCCGCCAGTGCCTCCTGAGTGATCAGCGGGTGGGTCTCTTTGTGCCCCAAATATCCCGGCGGTGAGCCGATCAGTTTTGCGATCTCGTGCGAGTGTTGAAATTCCGCGCAGTCGACTTTGATCACTGCGCGGCTACTTCCGAACAGAATTTCCGCGGCAGCCTCGACAATGCGGGTCTTGCCGGAACCGGTTGGCCCAAGGAACAGCAGGTTTCCGACCGGACGTCCCGGAGAACGCAGCCCGGCACAAAACACCTGATAGAGTTCGATGAGTGCTTGCACGGCTTCGTCCTGCCCTACGATCTTTTCTCGCAGGGCCTCTTCAAATCGGCGGGAGGAGGAACTCCGTTTTTTCGTGTCCAACTCCTTCTCGTGAGCCCATTGCGTTGTTGTGGCCATGACATCCTCCCTAATCGTGCCCCGGAATTTCTCGGCACCACCTTGATACGCGTGGATTGTGAAACGAAGCCGCCCGGGCGCGCATCCCTAGGATGGAGTCGCGAGCAGACTTTATCGGAGCGCGCCGAATGGCTCTCTTTTGTTGCCACGACCTACTGCTTTAGGGGAGGAACAACCGACCGTTTTGGGGGTGGGAAACTAACCCTGGCGATCTCGGATATCGATGCGCTTCCATCCGAAAATGCGAGCGTCGATCGACCAAGCGCCGGGCCCGAGCGCGGCCAGGGCAGCACCGATACTGCCCAGGAGGATGTAAGTCCAGGGATCTCCGGGCTGCGAGAAAGCACTCCACAGCTCAACGCCCACCACGAGTGCCCCGGCGATAGGCGTCCATAAGCCTGCTAGCAAGAGAATTCCCGCGCTGGCTGCGAATACGGCCAGTGCCGCTGACTCGCTCAGGCCACCTCTCCTCAGCTCGTTAACCGCTTGATCCAGCAATGCTGTGGCGGCAATGATCCTAATAAACAGTAGGCCGCCACCGGGCCAGCCGCGGGCAAATGACGAGAAGAGTCGTCGCAGAAAGAGCTCCTCGAGCGCGATTTTTCGATACTACGCATAAATTAGAGAGGATGGGATTGCCCGCTGGGAACCCCTGATTGAGGGCATTCTGTCAACCCTTTAGAGTGATGAGAGTTCGATGATCCCGCGCTTCAGCCCGATCATAACGGCGTGGGTCCGGTCGTTGGCGCCCAGTTTGGAGAGGATTTGCTTAACTCGGCTTTTGACGGTTTCTTCGCTGATCGAAAGTTGATCGGCGATCTCTTTGTTGGCACTCCCGGCCGCAATCAGCCGCAGGACAGCGACTTCCGCGGGGGTCAGGGCATCGTCCGTGGCATGCTCGGCGATCTCGTAGGAGAGCTCCGGGGAAACGATCTTTTTCCCGGAATGAACGGCGCGAATGGTTTCGAGCAGTTCTTTGTGCAACAAATTCTTTAGCAGGTACGCTTGAGCTCCTGCTTTGAGAGCGCGCAAAACCTGTACATCACCGGCATAGGTTGTGAGTACGATGATTCGGGCGTGCGGAAACTCATTGCGAATAGCGATGGTTGCGTCGAGGCCATTCAGTTCCGGCATCTGGATGTCCATCAACGTTACGTCAGGGCGTTGCGTCCGGAACAGCTCAATGGCTTCTCGTCCGTTGGCAGCTTGGGCGACTAATTTCATGTCTGGCTGATCGACCAGTAGACCGGCGATACCCTCGCGAAACACGGGGTGATCATCGACGGCTAAAATGCGAATCGGGCTCGAACCGGCCATCATGATTTTATCGCCCTTTCTAGAAAGCCACGGACCCCGCCCGGTTCTCTGGCGAGGTGTAAGCGGTTGAAGCTGGGATGCCGGGACGAGCTTACTCCAGACCGCTAGTTTCGCGCCCACAAGTTTGGCCCTTTCGCGCAGGTCACGCAAGCCCGGTGTCCCTTGCGTCTCTTTTAGATTGTCCAGCAGAACGCGAAGCGCCTCGCCGAAGAATAATGATGCGCGACAAGCTTTGGAGCTCAGAGTTTCATCTCCTGCTGTCTACGCAAGATCGAACAACTCTCGATGATCCGGGAATCCCGCGGTTTGCAGTTTCGGAAAGAGATAGATGGATAACACGCGAGGGTGCGGAAACTTTGGTGGCGGGTAGCGCCATATTTGGCCGTGGTGTCCCCCGGGAAGGCGGAAGGAAACACCTGAGACTGGCTCTGGACTCTTGCCGTCAGAGGCAGAATTCAGTTCTACGCCGAGTGCTTAGCGCCGGTCCGATGGCGTTAGGAAGGAGCGCTCTCACGGAATCTCGATTATGCCGCGCTTCAAAGCGATGGTAACCGCGTGGGTGCGATCGTTCGTGCTGAGCTTTGAGAGAATACTTCTCATGTGGCCTTTGACGGTTTCCTCGGAAATGGCCAGGCGGTCGGCGACGATCTTATTGGAGCTGCCGGCGGCTACCAACCGCAAAACCTCGATTTCTCGTTCGGTCAATGCGTCATCCGCCTGGTGTTCTGCCATGTCAATGGCGATTTCGGCGGGAATTCTTTTTCGGCCGGCATGCACGCTTCGAATGGTCTCGACTAGTTCCTTTCTCACCATGCTCTTCAACAGATACCCGGACGCTCCGGCTTTGAACGCCCGGACGGCTTGCGCGCCACCGCTATAGGTGGTCAAAACAATGATTCGGGCGTTCGGAAATTCCTCGCGGATGGCGAGAATTGCTTCGATACCGTTCATCTCCGGCATCTGCAGGTCCATAAGAGTCACGTCCGGATGATAAGTTCGGAATTGCGCAATTGCCTCGGGACCGTTGCTGGCTTCTGCCACGAGGACCATGTCTGGCTCACCCCCAAGGATCGCAGCGATGCCTCGGCGCAGCACAGGATGGTCATCTACGGTCAGGATTCGAATGGGATTGTTGGCGTTCATAGTTCGCCAGGAGTCAACGCTCGAAGATCCAAGAAACCAAGAAAACTTCTCCTTTGGTGGCGCATCCCTTGCAGGTCCCCGTGACCGTCGCGACCATCCATCTCGTTTTCGGTACCCGTGCGCCAAAGCGTCCCGCGGGAGCGAAATGGGGAAAAAGGTTTTAGCCCGATATCAACCTTACCAAGTATGGATGAGGTGTCAATTGCAGGAAGAAAACGCGGCAGTGCCCGTGACCCGTCTTCGTCATTGCGAGATCTCACCGAGCGGCCAGCGGGTTTGCTCGGCGCGCCGGTGATTCCAGCTCGGGGGCGGTCCGTCGTCGAGATCAGTAAACCTGGCGTGAATCAACCGTTGAATGACGGCAAAGATCATCGCCGTCGAAACGCCGAACATAAGCACTCCGTTTGCCGCTTCCAAGGGCCCCAGCAATCTCCACGCTGACGTCATGACGACGTCTCCATAACCCAATGTCGTGAAGTTGACCGCTGAGTGATAAAACGCTGTTCCGAATGCAGGAAACTCTCCGCAGATCACGAACATGACCGCCCACAAGGCCATTTCAACAAGGTGGGCCAGAAGCGCGTACGAAACCACCAGGGCAACAATTCCGACATCGCTCCAAAAACCCTTGCCCGTTCGTCTGAGTGTTTTCTGGTGGCGAACAAAGTCAACCGTCGCACGTAAGGGCAGCGCGTGGATAAACATGGTGCCTACCGCGGCGACCGCGCCCACCGCCAGCGGCATCCAGATCCCGAGTGGCTGAATTTGGATCATCCTTATACCTCAAAGCGCAGTAGTTGACCGTGTTCCTGAGTTCTGGCCGCCAATTGTCCTGAGCTTGCGACTGCCGAAAAGTGCTCCACCAAAAGGCAAAACACAATCTCCGAACCGGATCCTCCGGAGAGCTCGAAATCAACGGTCCTGAAGCATTCGAACTGGGGTAGGGTGCTCGCACTGGTAGCAAAGCAGAACCATGCCTCCAACCTCGATCAGTATCAGAAATGCGACCGCCGCCAGCAGTGGCCATTTTGGTCGCGACGGCGAATCAGTCTTGCCTGCCTCCATTGGTGTTGTGACCCCATCGCGAATCATTGGTTGCGTGCTCATGGGCTGCCTCTAGTTCGAATGGAAGGGCAATTTCCTGGCCCTACCAAGTGCAGCGATCCCGAGAAGCAAGCGATTGAAGGCAGAGAAGATAACGTAGAGGCGGAGCCTGACCGACGATGGGGCAGGTCATCGCTTTGACGCTAGCGTGAAGCCTTTGGCGTTGGTTAGATCGCTCCGCTCTATGCCGCCATCTGTAACTGACCGCGTTCCCCTGGGGCATTGGCAGTAAAGAAAGAATGCACGTTGCGACTTTCGCTTTCATTTCTTTGGTACTTGGTTTGCATTGGCACGTGTCTGGTAACCGCTGAAGTTCGAGCGAGCTGGATCGGTAGGACGGCGGAAAAGCCAGAAATCTTTCACGTCTTCGCAGGTGATCGAAGTGACCGACGCGCAAAAGGTCGCTTTGGTAGGGGGCAAGGATGAAAATGCAACCAAGCACGAGCTACACAGTCCGGGGCCGCGGCTCAAATCGGCGCGCAGCCTCCGGTGGCGAACTCGCGTTTTCCGGCTCAGAGTTGCTTCTCTCCGTCGAAGTCTTCGTCACTCTTATCGGTCTATCGATTTGGGTCCTTGAGCATTGCTGTGTCTTTGCGAAGTGATATGAGCCGTCGGAATTCCCTTGCCTTTGAGCGAGTCGAGAGACCGTTTCGCCACTCGGCAGACGCTACTGGCTCTGCTGGCCTCGCCCCGGTTGCGCTGGTGCCGCCCATTGGCGCAGCCAGACCGGCCATTGCGGGAGCAGTGCTCGTACCAGGAGCGATTTTTCTTGACTACGGCGCGCGCATTGCCTTTAGCAGGTCGAATTTGACAGCGCGTGGGCTGCTTGCCGCCTCCATCGCTTATTTCCTGCGGTTTTTTTGCTTTGCTCGTGATGGCCAAGAAGTGAGCCAGACTTAACACCGGCTCTCAGCTCGTGTTGCGGCCGGAAACGCGGTCCAGAGCGCAGCCACCCATTTAGGCAGGCTTCTAACTCAAGGACTTCACGTCGGTTGATTTCATTAAGCATTTCGTGTCGTCCACCGAGGTAGAAATCATGTCCTGCCATCGCTGTTCAAACAAGACCCTCGCTACTTCTACAAGGGGAGCGATACGACGCGTTCACGCTTGCTCTAAGCCCTCTCCCGCGTCGTCATTTGTAAGGGCGACAATCAGAAACGGCGGCCGAACTATTCCAGTATTCTCGGTGACCTCGCCGCTGGAGGCATCTCGAACAGCGCCGATGTGGCACGAAGCCGGAACTTGAGGTTCCAGGACCTGTCGCATTCCTCCCGCGCTTAAGCGACGGGAATTGCACCGTCGTGGTTGCTACTTAGTCTCCAGCGGAGAATTCTGAGCCTCCTGCCAAACGAAGAAGGCTGGGAACGGCTTGCGATCGGCTGCAAGCAATCCCCACCTTTCCTCGATCGCCATCTTTGACTCCTCGGCCTTCCAGTGAAGATCGAAAGCCTCGAAAGCAGCTGCGTAAGAAATCCAAACACGATATGAATCTTGACTGCGCGCAAGTCTCCCGGCGGTTACGTAGGAGGCCCAAAAGGCTCGCTGCGCTGCAGGAGAGAAATTGTCATCTCCGCCGTGCGGCATACCAGTTTCCTTCACGAGGACTGCCTTGTGTGCACTCCCGGCCAGTGACATCGCTAATCCACGGACCCAGTGGGCGCCCTCAGCCGGGCTCTTTTCGCGATGCTCAAAAATGAAGTGTATATTGGGGCACAGGAAGTCGCCGGCGCCTCTCAAATCAGCGTCTACATATTGGGCGATCGGCTCACTCGTACACAGCGGCACCAAAGTGCCTGGCAAAAGCGCCCGCAACGAGTTAATCCCCTCCCGTACATCGGCGAGGGTATAGCGGTCGAAGGCAATTCCTTCGTTTCCTACGCACACAGCAAGGGCAAGATGAGGGTGATGCTGACGGACGAGTTGAGCCGTGCCAGTTATTTCATCACTCGATTTGGGGTCCCAAATACCCAGCAGCACGGCGCGGTACCCCAAGCGCTCAGCTTCTTCGAGAATCACCGGTGTGTCCTCGTTGCTGTAGCCATACAGAATTAACCCGTCAAACCCGGGCCGGAGGGCCTGCAAGTCATCCGCTAGGGACTGTCGCGAGGGGACCCTGTGATCCTTACCGGGGCGCGGATCACCGTTGGTTGGGCTGAAGGCGACAAGGGAATGTCGAGCCGAAGGATCGGCCAAGTACGAGAAGAAACGGGATTCAGCTGGTTGGCGTGAACAACCAAGAAGAGCCAGGCATAAAAGCTCGCACACGCCTGCCTGTACTCGTTTCATCTGGGTTTCTCGATCGTGGAACAGGCGCAGTGACTCTGTGAGAAGCCGTTCCACATCGGAAACTATAGCCTAAGTGTCCCGCAAACGTCAGGGCTTTACCGAATACGCGTCGTGGGCGAAGAGTGAACGGAGCGCGGACCTCCGACCGTCTGGTAAAGCTGTTTGGAGGTGGCCGCGCGTGGGTGCGGCAGATGCCGACCATGGAAATTCAATTGTTGGGAGAGATAAGATTGAGGCGTGGCGATGCTGGGGAGCAGGCAGTTGCAGGGGCGGCTGGAGGCTGGTTAGAGCGAAGAGGTATCGCTAAGACCGTGATTGACGAAGCAGGTGGAAGGGATTTGCGCCGTGGCAAGTACAGAGGTGCGGCCGCCTAACTCATCACGCATCTCACTCCGAGTAGGCATGAAGGTGCAAGGGACTCTGATTGGTGTAGGCTGTCTCACTGCTCCAGCGGCTTCGAAGTCCGTCGGAATTTCGCGGCCGTTTCGCAGGTTGCGTGGGGGACCTGCATGAAAGTCCGCTCCATCGTCGGCGTTTTGCTGAAGGGAATGCTGTTCCTGGGGTTCTCCCTTGCCCTGAACGGTTGCCATACACGTCAGAGCGACACGCGGCCCTCAATCGAGTTCACCAAAATTCCCCCCGCCGCTCAGGGAGGCCGGGAGAGAGTCGATACTATCTCAGGGCGCGTTATTGGTGCTCGTCGGGGGCTGCAAATAGTTGTGTATGCGCGTAGCGGGCCCTGGTGGGTCCAGCCCTGGCCTGACCGACCCTTCATTCCAATTCAGGCCGATTCAACATGGAGCTCAGAGACTCACCTCGGATTCGAGTACGCCGCGCTATTAGTAGATCCGGACTATCAGCCACCCCCCACAATGGATGTTGCACCCACGGAAGGCGGTCGCGTGGTGCTGGTAAAGATCGTCAAAGGTGTTGGTGAGCCTCAGTTCGCACCCACCAAGCCGCTTCATTTCACCGGATACGATTGGAAGGTTCGCACCATTGCGAGCGATCGCGGAGGAATGAACAATTTATACGATGCTGACAACGCCTGGACGGATGTGAGTGGAGCTCTGCATCTTCGCATCAAGAAAAAAGAGGACCGGTGGTCCTGTGCAGAAGTCTTCCTTACGCGAAGCCTCGGGTATGGAACCTACATCCTGGTGGTGCGCGACACTTCTCGTCTGGAGCCTGCAGCAGTTCTGACTATGAATACGTCCGACGACTGGGCGGGAGAGCAGCATTTCCGCGAGTTGGATCTTGCGATCGGCCGATGGGGCGACGGCACCAGTAAGAAAAATGCGCAGTACGGAGTTCAGCCTTTTTACGTCCCTGGCAATCTGGTTGAGTTTACCGAGCCTCCGGGTATTATGACTCATTCGTTGCATTGGGAGTCCGGACGCGCTTCCTTCAAGACCGTCCGAGGGCCTTCCCCGTCTGGAGCGACCGTGGTCTCCGAACACGTGTTCATGTCAGGAGTACCTTCACCGGGACAGGAGGTGATCTACCTCGCGTTCTTCGTAGTTGCAAGCAAGGAGAATCCCCTGCAAAACGAGAATGAGGTTGTTATTGAGAAATTCGAATACCGCCCGTAAGGGAGGTTTCGGAAGGCGGTGGCTGGTCCATCGGTTTCTGATTGGAGTTGCGCTCGTGTGTTCAGCTGCGCCAGCCAATGCCATTGATCCTGACCGCGCGATCTCCCAGTACATTCGAGACCGGTGGGAGAGCGACAAAGGGTTTCCCGGGGCATCGGTTTCGGCGATAGCACAATCCGCCGACGGGTACCTGTGGATCGGTACCGACAAGGGCCTGATTCGCTTCGATGGACTGAACTTCCAGCTTTTCGGGCTTGCGGTCCCGAGTTCCCTCCCCATTGGTCCGATTCAGGGATTGATGGCGGACGCGGAAGGGAATTTGTGGATCGTGTTACAGAGCACCCAAATTCTGCGCTACCACGACGGAAAATTTGACCTCGGGCGCGGGGAGGCAGAGTTCGGAATCACTTCCGTCAGTCGGCGCGGAGACGGTACCGTCCTGCTCTCCTCTCTTGCCCTTGGCACTCTTGCATTCCGTGCCGGAAAATACGAAATTCTCATGTCTCCATCTGAACTATCGCCTCCGGAAGCGCCCGCAACAACGGAAGCGGACACTCGCAATACCCGCCTCAGCTGGGCCATAGGTTTCCGGCCTCAACGACTTGCCCCGCCCAACTCCGCCGTCACCGCGATGGCGGAAACCGCCGATGGCAGGGTGTGGCTTGGCACGCGGGACAAAGGGCTCTTCTACATGAGCCAGGGACGCGTGTTTGCGGTCGGCGACGGGCTGCCAAACAGCCAGATCAACTGCTTACTCGCCTTTGAAAACCGAGAGCTGTGGATCGGGACAGACCGTGGGATGGTGCGGTGGAACGGCACTGGAGTGACCTCCTCGGGAGTTCCAGACGCGCTCCGTCATATCCGGGTCTTCTCAATGATTCGCGACCGTAACTCGAACATTTGGGTGGGCACGGCCGGTGGACTCATTCGGGTCAATCCCCAGGGAGTTTCCGCGGACCGAGCTGGCCCTAAATCTAGTCACGCGGTAACTGCACTTTTCGAAGACCGTGAAGGAAATCTGTGGACGGGAGGTCTTTCGGGAATTCAGCGCTTGCGTGACAGCGCATTTGTCACCTACTCAGTAGCGGATGGTTTGCCGTCGGAAAGAAATGGACCGGTTTACGTCGACCAGCAAGGGCGCATCTGGTTTGCTCCCATGGAGGGGGGACTGCTATGGATGAAGGGAAGGCAGCAAGGAAGCGCGACGGAAGCCGGCTTGGCCGGGGACGTGGTTTATTCTATTTCAGGAAGTGAAAACGAACTGTGGGTTGGCAGACAACGCGGTGGACTTACGCTTCTTCGTACTAGCGGTGGCTCGTTTACCGCCGAGACCTATACACAGGCAGACGGACTCGCCCAAAACAGCGTTTATGCCGTGCACCAAAGTCGTGATGGAACCGTGTGGGCCGGAACCCTGGGTAGCGGAGTCAGCGCATTCAGGAACGGACACTTCTCCACTTACACGACCGCCAATGGCATGTCATCCAATACGGCTACTTCGATCACGGAGAGCCCCGACGGCACGGTATGGGTTGCGACACCGAATGGCCTGAGCGCTTTCTCGAACGGCCGATGGCGTGTTTTCACTGCTAAAGACGGTTTGCCTTCACCCGACTTGAACTGCGTGCTTGCGGATTCCATGGGAGTACTCTGGATCGGCAGTACTGCAGGGATCGCCTTTCTTATTTCAGATCATGTTCAGGTCCCGCTCGACGTGCCGGAACCGCTGCGCGAGCAGGTATTCGGAATCGCGGAAGGCAGAAATGGATGGCTCTGGATCGCGACTTCGAATCATGTCCTCCGCGCGAGACGGAACGGGCTGCTGAGCAATGGATCGAGTGACGCCGATGTGCGCGAGTATGGGCTCACCGATGGACTGCTTGGGAGCGAAGGAGTAAAGCGGCATCGGTCCGTATTTGCGGACCCCACGGGGAAAATTTGGTTCTCCATGAATCGTGGTCTTTCCGTTGTGGACCCGAATCAGGCAACTGGCAACTCTGTGCCTGCGCTGGTTCACATAGAGACAGTCACCGTAGATGGCAATACGGTCGATCGTCAAATTCCAATTCGCTTTTCGTCTGCTAATCAGAGGATCATGTTCAGCTACACGGGGTTGAGTCTTGCCAGCTCCGAGCGTGTTCGGTACCGATATCGGCTGGACGGATTTGATCATGATTGGAGCGAGCCGACGACGACACGAACCGCCATATACACGAATCTTAGCCCGCGCTCCTACCGGTTTCGCGTCATCGCTTCGAACAGTGACGGGTTGTGGAACGGCGCTGAAGCTGCCGTGGGGCTTCGAGTAACCCCAACTCTTTGGCAGACGTGGTGGTTTCGGTTGGGGCTCGTGCTTTGCGTCGGACTCGCCACCCTAGCGGTCTACCGCCTGCGCGTGCATGAGGTGACGCGGCTCCTAAACGCTCGGTTTGAAGAGCGGCTCTCGGAACGGACACGCATCGCGCGGGAATTGCATGATACCCTGCTGCAAAGTTTTCAAGGACTGTTGCTACGCTTTCAAGCGGCTTCAAATGTGCTTCCGACACATCCCGAACAGGCCAAACAAAGACTTGATAGCGCAATCGATCAGGCGGCTCAAGCGATTGCCGAGGGCCGCGATGCCCTGCAGGGATTGCGCTCCTCCACAGTTACGACCGACGATCTAGCCACGGCCCTTAGCACACTTGGGAAAGAGCTTGCGGCTGGTAAAACCAGCCAGAACCTTCCGGTCTTCGATGTGGAGGTAGAGGGCTCCCCACGGGAGCTTCAACCAATACCGCGAGACGAAGTCTACCGGATTGCAGGGGAGGCGCTGCGCAACGCATTCAGCCACGCGCAGGCGAGTCGGATCGAATTGGAAATCCGCTACGCCGAAAGCGAGTTGCGGTTGCGAATTCGCGACGATGGGAAAGGCATGGACTCACGTGTTCTCGATGGCGAAGGCAAGGCGGGACACTGGGGCTTGCGGGGTATACGGGAAAGGGCCAAACTTGTGGGCGGTAACCTAGAGGTTTGGAGTAAACCCGATTCTGGGACCGAAATTGACCTGAGTATCCCCGCCTCTACTGCCTACGCGGGATGTACTTCTCAACGACGCTCCTGGTTCTTTAGAAAACGTACGGGGGTGCCGTCATGACTGCAAATACTGCTCCGATTTGAATTCTAGCTGTCGACGACCATCCCGTGCTTGGAGAAGGTATCGCGAGTCTCACTGCGGGCCTGATTCCGTAGAACCGGTACTCGGCTGCGTTGCTAAATCGAGAGGTTCTCGTTTGACGGCGTGATCCGCAGATCAAGTCGCCCCAGTATCGTTTCCCAACAAGAATTCCGAGTTGTAAGCCGCCAGACAGGCATGACGAGAATCGAAGATCCGGTTGGCACCAATCAAGTCAATCAAACCCATGCGTTCGAGATCCGCCCGATGTTTCACGGGAACCACCACGAGAGCAAGAACGACGCCGGCTTTGGCGAGGTCCTGCTGTAGTCCTGCCACCGCTCGGCTGGCGGAAAAATCCAATCCTGTAATCGCAGTGGCGTCAATGACCAGCCAACGAACGGGCGAGGGTGAATCACGGACAAGTCTGCGCGCCTGCTCGACGAAAAAAGCGACGTTGGCGAAAAAGAGATCTGAACCGAACCAAAACATCACCAAGCCAGGTTCTGCCATTTTGCCGGGCACCGGATCCTCAAAACTTCGATTGCCGGCAGCATCACGCACGATCACTGCCATATGGGGGCGATAGCTGCGGCGGACGTGTTGCAGCAGGGACAGAACCACGGCCAGGATGATACCCGGCCCTACACCGAATACAACAACGGTGAGAGCTGTGACGAGCGCAAGAGCGAATTCCTGCGACTGGGAACGACGAATTTCGGCGAGGCCACGAAAGTCGACCAGTTTGACACCGATTCGAAAGACGATGGCGGCGAGGACGGCGTTCGGGAGGAAGCTCAACGGCCTAGTGAAAAACAGGAGTACCATTAGGACCACTGTGGCCGTCGTCAGATGGGACCACTGACTGCGGCCACCTGCGGTGTCCACCATGGCGGTCTTGGTCGGGCTGCCGTTCACAACGAAGGTGCCGCTAAAACCGGCGGCAGCATTGGCCAGCGAGAGACCCACCAAATCGACATTCTGGCTGAAGTGGTCACGATAGCGGAGAGCGTAGGCGCGAGAGGTGGCGGCGCTCTGAGCGAGGATGACGATGAAACGGGAAAATGCAACGGGAAGAACCAGAGTAACATCGTTCCAAGTCACATCGGGCAAGCCGAAGCTGGGGAGGCCGCTAGGAACGGCGCCGACAACGCGGATGCCTTGATCGCCCCAATGGAAATAAGCGCTGGCCACGGTCATTCCTATCACCGCGAGCAACGCACCGGGGAAGCGGGGGGCCAAAACTTCGAAGGCGATGATAATCGCCAAGACCGACAACACGATGAGCAAGTTCGGCAGACGCGCTTCCGATAGATGCCGAAAAGTGAACAGGAGTTGACGGAGGAATCCCTGGCCGCCCTTTTCTATGCCGAGCATCTCGTGAAGCTCGCCGAAAGCAACCTGAATACCGACACCCGACAAAAAGCCCACCAGAACGGTACGAGACAGGAAATCGGCGAGAAAACCCAAGCGCAGGATTCTGGCCAGGAAAAGTATGCCGGCAGCCACGAGTCCAATCAGACTCGTGAGTGCGACATACTTCGGCGTGTTAGCGGTGAATGACAGGGAAGTCAAGCCCGCCGCGACCATGGCTGCGGTTGCGGAGTCAGCACTGACGACGAGGTGCCGCGAGGAGCCGAAGAGGGCGAATATCAGAACTGGTAAGAAGAGGGTGTAAAGCCCCGTGACCACCGGCGTGCCGATGATCTTGGTGTAGCCCATAACTTCGGGTATGCCGAGGGCTGCAAGAGTGATTCCTGCCATGATGTCCGGCCCGATGCGAAACTTTTCAAAAGGCAACAGGCCCTGGAGCAGTGGGAGCGACAATCGCGGGTTGCTGTTCGAGTTTTGGTTGGCGGTCATCGTGACGGTTGAGATGGGCACCGATCTCCACTTTTGGTGATTTTTATCGACTGCAATAAGCGTTCAGCGGTGCATGGAGGCACGGTTGCCATTGTGAGCGCCTGGACTCTAGAGCGTCGGGAATCGAGGGCATTCCATCGGCCATATTGGCTTCGTGTTGTTTCATTTTCTGTGCCGGGTAGCGGAGCGAATGCTTATTTCGACTCCAGCAGGGCCCGTTTTGCGCTGGCGATTTCCTCGAGCCTGGCCTTGTCAACCTGGGGATAGGCGAGATCGAGGGATGCCAAGGTATCCACGACTGCCGCTGCAACCACCAATCGGGTGAACCACTTGTTGTCAGCCGGCACCACATACCACGGGCTGTGCTTGGTGGCAGTGCTCCGGATCATGTCCTCGTAGGCGTCCAGGTATTCATCCCAATGGTCGCGTTCTGCCATGTCCGAGCCAGAGAACTTCCAGTTTTTTTCGGGTTCTCGCGCTCTTTCCAAAAAGCGTCGCTTCTGTTCCTTCTTCGAAACATGCAGGAAAAACTTAACCACGGCGATGCCATTGCGCGCGAGATATCGTTCAAAAGAGCAGATGTCCTGGAAGCGTTCCCTCC
>Ga0306921_10000297_pt1 | contig 41195 bp, 35 predicted proteins | sample sta12Cox44000080_FD_203760 | JGI IMG/M metagenome (GOLD analysis project Ga0306921, IMG submission 203760) | Lab enrichment of tropical soil microbial communities from Luquillo Experimental Forest, Puerto Rico - statoxic.12C.oxic.44.000.080 (v2)... | ecosystem: Environmental > Terrestrial >... | reverse complement strand
TTAAAGCGGTACGTGAGCTGGGTTTAGAACGTCGTGAGACAGTTCGGTCCCTATCTGCCGTGGGTGTTCGAGACTTGCGAGGCGCTCTCCCTAGTACGAGAGGACCGGGAGGGACGCACCTCTGGTGGACCGGTTGTGGCGCCAGCCGCACCGCCGGGTAGCTAAGTGCGGACGGGATAACCGCTGAACGCATCTAAGCGGGAAACCCTCCTCAAAACCAGGTCTCGCCGAGAGCCGTGGAAGACCACCACGTCGATAGGCCGGAGGTGGAAGCGGAGCAATCCGCGCAGCTGACCGGTACTAATCGCTCGATTGGCGCTTGAAACCCGGCGCTTCTTCAAGAAGCGCCGGACACCGCCGCGCATAGCGGCAAGACCCCCTGCTCATGCCAGGGGCAAGCCGGGGCGGCCTCAACCGACACTTCTTCGTCACATGACAAAACCGTTGCCGGCCTGGTGGCCATAGCGAGGGGCCAAACACCCGATCCCAGCCCGAACTCGGCCGTGAAAACCCTCCGCGCCAATGGTACTGCACCTCAAGGTGCGGAAGAGTCGGTCGCCGCCAGGCCCGCATCCCCTACTCTCTCCCTACCTCATCCTCTGTCGAGTTAGGACGGCGATGCGGCCGGTAGAGCGGCTCCCGCATATTGCGAGCAATCAAACTGTCGAGCGCTTTGTCGCCGAAAAGCGCGCACTGCCCTTCCACGCGACCTGACGGGCGATTTTGCGAAGCCGCCGCAGAGGTTGTCGCTAAGGTCGTTCGAACTGTCGCCGGTGACGCCCAGATGCGCTGCACTGCTGCATTTGCTATGGCGGCAACGACCAGATCAGCAATCGTCAGGTTCACCATGCTAATTGCGCCCGGGTCCAGCTGGCACGCTTAGTCGAGCGTAATCTGTACCCCGGTTGCGCCATTCAGCAGACGCTTCAAATGAAAGCTCACGAGCTGATCGTCACTGCGCAAACCGAGCAGAGCCGCGAACCCCGACATCGCGGTCGGGTCGCCCGCCTCGAGCTTGCGAAACGAGCTGAGATAAGCCTGGGTTGCCGCACCCTCATAATCCTCTCGGGAGAGCGGTTCGAACGCGCGCAGAGATTCGCTGCGTCCGCGCAACAGCAGGTCGCCGACCGGCCTGCCCGTAAAATCGGGAACGCGAACTGCAACGCTTTCGCCCACGCAGATGCGGGTACCGAGTTGCTTGTTCGCCGCTTCGAGGCGGGCGGCGATGTTCACGGTGTCACCATAGGCGGTATAGTCGAAATAACGTCCGCCGCCGAAGTTCCCGACAATCGCCGGACCGGCATTGAGACCAAGACGAGTCTCGCCGAGCACAATTCCCTTCTTCTTCCAACGCTCACAGAACAACTGAGAGCTCGTGTCGAGATCGATGGCGCAAGCGATGGCGCGGGACGCATGGTTCTGCTGTTCGGCGGGCGCCCCAAACAGGACGTGCATGGCGTCGCCGATAATCTTCACGACAGTGCCGCCATGGCGAAAGACGATTTCGGTCATGTCGCCCAGATAATCGTTGAGCAGCGGCGCGATGATTTCCGGTTCGAGCGTTTCTACGAGCGAGGTGAACCCGGCCAAATCGGTGAACAGCGACGTGATCTCGCGCCGCTGTCCGCCGAGATCGACGGCCTGCGGGTCGGTTGCCAAGCGCTCCGCCAGGTTCGGGGAAAAGTAACGCGACAGCAACGCGTGCGCTCTCTCCGCGGCGATCTGCCGGCGCCGCGCCTCGCGCAACCTCTCAATGTGACGCAGTGTCTTGTTGATTGTGGTTTCGAGGTCGGCGAAATCGATAGGTTTAGTTAAGAAATCGAATGCACCGCGGTTCATTGCGGTGCGTATGTTGACCATGTCACCGTAGGCGGAGACGATTACGGTCGACAGCGGGTCGTCGCCCTGTTGAATTTTTTCAAGGAGCGTCAGACCATCCATTCGCGGCATATTGATATCGCTCACCACCATGTCGATCGTGCCGCGATCGCCCAACATGTCGAGTGCCTCGGCGCCGTCGCGAGCGAACACAAACTTGATCTCGCCATCTCTGATCTGGCGGCGGAATTTCTGCTGGACGAGCGTCTCGATGTCCGGCTCGTCGTCGACGACGAGGATCGTGGCGGTCACACCCGCCTTCCTGTGCGAGGACGCTTGATGCTAACCAACGAGGGTACGAACAAGACCATGACGACGAACGACCTTACGACCGCTACCGGGTTTGACCAAGCGGCATCGCGCGATTAAGCGGCGGAACGGGACTCTACGACCGCGCGATTGCTCGACTCCCGATACGAGGAGGCAGCAAGGATGACAGACAAAGGTATTTTCAGCCTGAGCCGAATACAGGATCAAGCGAGGCAGGTCAGCTTCGCGCCGCGTGTATCGACCCGGCGTACTCCAAGCAGGCGATGCGGAGGGCCGCCGAGCGCGTGCTGCTTCCCTTCCGTGTGATGACCCATGAACTCATCTGCTCACGTTCTGGCGATCGATCAAGGGACGACGAGTACGCGGGCGATCCTGTTCGACGCAGCCGGGCGAGCACGGAATACGGCGCAGGTCGAGCTCACGCAACACTATCCGCGACCCGGCTGGGTCGAGCACGACCCGGAGGAGATCTGGCAAAGCGTCGTTTCGACTTGCCGCAAAGCCTTATCGGCTGCCGAGGGCCCGGTTGCGGCGATCGGGCTCGCAAACCAGCGCGAGACAACGGTTCTGTGGGAGCGCGCGACCGGCCAACCAGTTCATAACGCGATCGTTTGGCAAGATGGGCGAACCGCCGAACTATGCGCGCGGTGGAGCGCGGACGGTCTCGGAGAAACCGTCGCACAGCGTACTGGGCTCGTGATCGATCCCTATTTCTCCGCCTCCAAGATCCGCTGGTTGCTCGACACGGTGCCCGGATTGCGCGAGCGCGCCCGGGCTGGCGAGATCGCCTTTGGGACGATCGACAGCTTTGTGTTGTGGCGACTTTGTGGGGGCCAACGACACGCCACAGACGTCACGAACGCCTCTCGTACAATGCTGTTTGACATCCGGCGTCTGCGCTGGGACGGGGAGCTTCTCGACGCTCTGGGGATCCCAAGCTCCTTGCTGCCGGAGGTTCTGGACACCGGTGCGAATTACGGCAGCACCACAAAAGAAGTGTTTGGCGCCGAGATCCCTGTCGCCGCGATGGTTGGTGACCAGCAGGCGGCGATGATCGGCCAAGCCTGCTTTCGCCCGGGCATGATCAAATCCACTTACGGTACCGGGGCTTTCGCGCTCCTCAATATCGGCCGTGAACCGGTCGCCTCACGCCAGCAATTGCTAACGACCATCGCGTATCGCTTCGGTGGTGAGACTGTCTACGCGCTCGAAGGCAGCATCTTTGTTGCAGGGGCGACGGTTCAATGGCTGCGCGACCAGCTCGGCGCAATCGGGGCGGCTGCTGAGGCCGACAGCCTTGCTGAGCAGGCCGACTCGCAGCAGCGGCTCTACTTGGTCCCGGGTTTCGCTGGGCTCGGCGCCCCTTACTGGGCCCCGCACGCAAGAGGGGCCTTGATCGGACTAACCTCGGCTTGCGGCCTCGCCGAGATCGCCCGCGCGGCCTTGGAGGCGGTCGGCTACCAGACCCGTGATCTCATCGAGGCGATGGCTGTCGATGTCGGGACCGGGATCTCGGTCTTGCGGGTCGATGGAGGAATGTCAGCGAGCGATTGGACGATGCAATTCATCGCCGATATTTTACCGGCCACCGTCGAACGGCCGGTCTCCACCGAAACCACGGCATGGGGTGCCGCTTATGTCGCAGGCCTCCTCCGGGGTGTCTATCCTGATCCTGAGACGATGCTCGCGCGATGGCGGCCGGAGAAGCGCTTTGCGCCGGAAATGCCTCCAGACGAGCGCGAGGAGCGCTATGGCGGCTGGCGGCGTGCGGTAGCGGGCGTGCTGGCAGCCGCACCGTGAACCTGTTCGGCTCTCTGCCTGATGCCAGCGCGGCGGAACGCGTCGACGCTCTATTGACTCGACCGGGCCTTCGCATCGAGCGGATCGTCTCCTACGGACACGCGAGCCCACCGGACTTCTGGTATGATCAGGCGGAAGGTGAATGGGTGCTATTGCTTGCCGGGGCCGCGCGATTGCGCTTTGCCGACGAGAGCGCGGCTCGACCTCTCGGCCCTGCGATTGGCTCGACATCGCCCCGCATCGCCGTCATCGGGTCGACTGGACCGATCCGATGATTCCGACCGTGTGGTTGGCGATCTTTTACAGATGAAGCAGTTCGGGCTAACCCTCACCCTCCGATCATGGCGCGAACGAACGAGCCACCCTGTTCGATTGCTCGCAATCCGGCTTTGAGCTCGGGGTGAAAGAGGTGCCAGACATGGATCATCTCTGGCCAGATCTGCAAGTCCACTCGCACATCGACAGCGCCGGCGATCTTGGCCAGACGGATGGCGTCATCGAGAAGTGTCTCCGCGGCTCCCACTTGAATGAGCAACGGCGCAAGACCGGCTAGATCCGCATAGATCGGCGCCGCGAGCGGCGAGCGCGGATCAGCACCGTTCAAATAGAGCCGAGCCATGTCCAAGATCCCCGCCTTTTGCACGGTCGGGTCGGCGGCGGCCTTTGACGACATCGTCTCGCCGAGCGCCTCCAGATCTACCCAAGGCGAAATGCACCAGCCGCAGGCTGGTTGCGGTAGCCCGGCATCGCGGACCGCGATCATCGCCGATACGACGAGCCCACCGCCGGCACTGTCGCCCGCAATCGCAATGCGCCCGGGCGTATAGCCTCTCGCCAACAGAAAGCGATATCCCGCGACGGCGTCCTCGACTGCTGTGGGAAAGGGGTGCTCGGGTGCCAGTCGATAATCAAGTGCGAGTGTAAAGGCTCTTGCCGCCCGTCCCGCTTCGCAGACCAGATGGCGGTGGCTGTGGAGCGAACCGATGACAAAGCCGCCGCCGTGCAGATAAAGCAGCACGGCATCGCGCTCGGCCTGCGGCGTCGATGTCCATTCGGCGGGAACCCCGTTTGCGCTCGTGACTTCGACGGATACGTCAGATGCCAAGCCATATTGGAGCCCGCGCGCGTCGATGTCCCTCCTCCGCTGTCTGTAGTCATCCGAACGTGGCCGGCTCATCAGCTTGGCGCGCAATGCGCCGATCTCGGTATCGCTCATTTTAGTGTCCCATCAAGCCTTTGAGGCACGGATACTCAGACCACTGGGTCACGGTCCGAAGGGACGATCCGGAGGTTCGTTCTACTTCGGCGGTAGGGCGAGGAATTTGTGCACGATCAGACCGACGCTGGCGCATCTGCTTGTGCGGAAAGCCGCGTCAAAGATCCGAAGGCGGTGAGCGCGAGTAGACCGGCAAAAGCAATGACGATCGCGAGCATCCGCGGATTCCCGCTGCTACCCAGCGAAAGCGCGGCGGTCGCGGCCGCAGCACCCGTCATCTGGATGAAGCTTACCAGCCCCGAAGCAGTGCCGACGATCTCTCTATTGACGCCAAGGCTGCCGGCGACAGCATTGGGTGTGATCAGACCGCTGGCGCAACAGATCACGATCATTGGCCCGACGATTGCGTAAGGGCTCATAACGTGCAGCAATGCCAGAATGAGCATGACTAACCCAGCTGGGACCAATACCGCGCTGCCGAGCGCGATCAGGGCATCGATGCCGAGCCGTCGCGTCATTCGGTTCGAGAGAAAGCTCCCGACCAGAAAGCCAATCGGCGGCAAGGAGGCGTAATAACCGTAATCTTCGGGGGCGACACCGAAGCCGATGATCAAAACCGCCGGCGCACCGGCGGCAAAGATGTGAAAGCCCGCGTGAGCGCCAGTGGCCGTAAACGCATATGCCAGAAAGCGCCGGGTTCCGATCAGGGTGCGGTAGCTGGCCAGCATCATTCTGGCGAGCATCCTAGCAGTTTCCGACGGCGGTTGGGGCGCAGAGGCCGTGTCGGGCACATTGCAGATCACTAGCGCCAGAGCCACAAAGGCGAATGCGGTGACGGCCGCGAAATTCGCTCTCCAGCCAACCCATGCCTGCAAATAGCCACCGGGGATCGGCGCGAAAGCTTGAACCAACGTCATCGCGATGGCGATTCCGGCTATGATTTGAGCAGCGCCGTCGCGGCCATAGATATCCCGAATAGTGGCGCGTCCTACGACCAGCCCGGCGGAGAGGCCAATTCCTTGGATGATCCGAGAAGCTATAAGAAAGCCGATGGTCGGGCTGACAACACAGCTGGCACTACCCAAAGCGCCGAGTGCGACACCGCAGATCATCGTTCGCTTTCGCCCGTATCGATCAGACAAAGGCCCAAGCGCCAGCATACTTCCCGCAAAGGCCAATAGATATCCGACGAAGGTCAATTGTACGCGGGCAACCGACGTCTCGAGCGCGCTTGCGATGGCTGGTATCGACGGAACGTAGATAGTCGAAGACAGCATTCCAAGCGAGCAGGTAATGATCAGCGTCAGCAGGAAAAAGCGTCCGGGGACCACTGTGAACCCCTCGACCGCCGCTTGATCGGCGTGAACGATCTTAAGCATAATTGCTCCCGCTTACACGGGAGCGTTTACTAAGGATGGCAATGATACGGAAAGAGCCGCGGAAACTTGTGGCAAATCGTTTCCAACTTGATGGCCCAAATATTCGGAGCATACGTGATTTGGAAGCAAATATCGCAAGAGGGCGAGGCCCTTGAAGGAAGTTGCCGCGAGGCGCGAGCTTGGAAAGCGCAATCGATTGCATCAGGGTCGCCAGCATTATAGATAACGTCGATGAGGACGGGCGCGAGCATAGCTCCACCCGGATGTTGCGTCCTAATGGTTTGCTGCAGGGACCCTTGCGGACGATCTTGCTGACGATTTTTTGACGGGTCGCAATTCAACATGCTGTGGGCTGAGGCAGTTGTCACGGTAGTAGGCCGGGTGACCTGTTGCGCCAGCCCGAGCCAATCGCGGCGGGGACGGGAACTCGATGCTCATTCGGGATTTTGCCCTAAGGGTCACCGGCGATGCTAGAATCATGTCAGCTACGGTGGCCTGGGAAGATCGGGATTTCCCGGATCAGGTTCTCTTTTTCGAAATCCGGGATACCGAAGGCGACGCTCCGTACGGAGCTGATGAGCCGTCTGCCGATGCCTTCCTAGCCGGGTGCTTTCCTTTCGCTGCGTTACACGGAGAGGCAAGGGTACGAATTGAGGGCCAGCCCTGCCCGATGCTGATCGACGGCCTCTATACCGCCCACGCGTGGTGGACGAGTTGGGGCGGGATGCCCTCGCCGATGCCGTTGATTGAGACCCCCGACCGGCGATCCCTCAGGATCCCGACCGGTGCACGGCGAGGCGTCGCATTCCTGTCGGGAGGTGTCGACTGCCTTCACATGCTGATGCATAATCGCCGTCTTTATCGGCAAACCGATCCCGCATATATCCGCGATGCTGTGTTCATCCACGGTTTTGATATTGGAAAACGTGCTCGGGATCCCGAGAACGAACGCTTTCGGACAGCACTGCGAAACCTCGAGCCGGTAGCTGCGGAGCTCGGCCTTCGACTGATCCGTTGTAGGACCAATCTCCGCCATCTTCCATCAAAGCCGGAGTTCTGGGAACACCGCCATGTCGGAGCAGCCCTGGCGGCTGTTGGTCATGCAGCCACAGTTGGGCCGGCTTTCCTGTTCATCGGTGGAACCTTTCCGGTGGCCAATCAGGTCCCGGCAGGATCACATGCTGCGGTCGACGGCCTATTCTCCAGCCAGCGAGTTACCGTAGTTCACGACGGCTCGCGTTTTACGCGACTCGACAAGGTGCGCGACCTTGCGAGCTGGCAGACGGCACTGGGCGTCTTGCGTGTTTGCCCCGCCAGTCTCGGCGACCGGGCCAATTGCGGACGTTGCGAGAAATGTCTGCGCACCCGCCTCGAGCTGCTGGCGGCTGGCATAGAGGAAACAGCGGCCCTCGGCCCAAGCCTGACCCCAGTCGAACTTTGGGAGGAGGCTGTTCCGGTGCCAATAGGCGATCGCGCTCTCAGGTACGGAGAGTTGTTACCGCCCTTGCGGGCACTCGGCCTCGTAGAGCTATGTCGAGTACTCGAGGGGAAGATAGCGATGTACCTGAAGCAGGTTCAGGAGAGGCGTGATGATGCCACAGCGGTCGATGCGATGACGAGGTTGCCGGCCGTTCAAACCGGTTCACTTTAGTTAATTTTGATAAATTTGGTGCAATGATCTGTGTTCGATCGTCATGATCGGCCGCGGCGCGGGTAGCGGTACCTTGGGACGGTGGCGATGACCTTGTCAATCAGCATTCTCGGACCCTTGGTGATCGAGAGCGACGACTGGCGACTGGGGAAAGTTCCTAAGAAGGCCCGCGCCCTGCTCGCCTATCTCGCGGCCCAGGGCGGCCAGGCAGTCAGCCGCGAGCGTCTTGCTGACCTGCTGTGGCCTTACCAGGGTTCAGAACAGGCCCGTCACAGCCTTCGCAACTGCCTGTTGGAACTGCGCAAGGCCCTCGGACGCAGCGCGGCCGTTCACCTGGTGGCCGACTTTGCCAATTGCCGGCTTCAAGACGTCGTATCTGACCTCGATAATTTCGAGCGGCTATCGCGGTCTCAACAGCGGTCGGACCTGCGAGCCGCGGCCGACTTGTACCGTAGCGAATTCCTCGCCGATTTCGACATCGACTCCGAACCGTTCCAGGAATGGCTGGCGGCGGAGCGAGATCGCACGCTAGCAGTGGTCTGCGATGTCTTGCATCGACTGACTGCGGTTGAGGATGCTCCCGGGGAGCATGAGGTCGCAATCCAGTTCGGGCGACGACTGGTGGCGCTTGATTCGCTCTCCGAGTTCGGACAGCGTGCACTGATGCGCGCCTATGCACGCGCCGGCCGCCGCGGAGAAGCCCTCAGACAGTACAAGAGCTGCGCCGACACCTTGAAACGAGAACTTGGGGTGGCACCTGATCTCGAGACCCAGGCTTTGGCGAATGACATTGCGCGCTCCGGGGGGCCGAGGGAGCTCAACCCGCCCAGCCTCACGCCGGTCGACCGGGATTTTGCCGATTTCCGCGCCATGCCGGATCAGCTGCACGGGAGTCGAACCTTGCGGCAATCCGAGGAATCGAGTGAGGAGGCGCGAAAGCAGTGGTGGCCTTGCTTGCTGCCGAGCATCTCGGTCGCGGTGGCGCCACTGCGTAATTTGACCGGCGATCCTGATCAGCAAAATCTGGTGGAGGCCTTCACCGACGATCTTATCACCGATCTCCTTCGGCACGGGCGCGGGCTTTCGCTCAAACCGTTGCAAGACGAGCGTGGTGCCTTGAACAACGCCAACCGAACACCCGAACGCGGTTTCGATTACGTGGTCACCGGCAGTACCCAGATTAGCGCTCCCGGGTTGCTGCGGGTCAATATGCGCATCACTGACGCGGCCACCTCCGAGTACGTCTGGGCCGGTCGGCACGAATTTAAGCGGGAAGACCTCGCTCCGATTCAGATCAGGATCACCCGCCGGATTTCCCGAGAGCTTCACCTACTGTTGCTGCAGGCGGCAAGCCGCCGCGCGGTCGTCGACGCGGGTATCGAGCTCGGGGTAACTGAGTGTCTCTCCCGGGCATCGGACGCCCTCGCGGGTAGGACCGTCCCGGAGCTCTCGGCTGAGGCGCAGCGGTGGTACCTCGCTGCGCTCGCCCGTGACCCGCGAAGTGTCGAGGCGTTGGTCGGACTTGCCTATACCTGCCAGCATCTTGTCGGCAACCCATGGTGGGGCGATTCCCGCACGGTCGCCCTGGCGCTTGACCTCGGGCGCGAAGCGGTCGCAATCGCGTTAGAGATGGCGCCGGGGCATGCGCTGGCCAAATGCACCCAAGGGATGCTGTCGTCGGCTGCGGGACAGCTGGAGGCGGCGGCGCGCGCGTTCGAGCATGCCCTCGCGATGGACCAGGCACTAGGCATTGCCCACGGGTTTGCCGGATACAATGCGGCTCTTCTCGGTCGCGCATACGAGACTATGCCGGCAATCGAGCGGGCCATGAGTGTCGATCAGACCGATCGGCGGCACAGCATCTGGTTTTTCTTTGGCGGGTTCGCCGAATTACTGCTTGGCCGTACCGAGCAAGCGATTTCGTTGCTCAAGAAATCCTTGGAACGGAACCCCAGCTACGGAAGCGCGCAGCTCTTTCTGATGGCGGCCTTGTCGCTCGTCGGACGCCGAAGTGAGGCGTCCGACACCGCAGCATCCTTCCGCGCCCAGTACCCAGATTACCGAACAAATACGTTTGAGCAGCTCTGGCTATCGCGTTCGGCTTGCGCCACTTACCGCGCTCAGATTCAGCCGCTGTTCGAGACGATCTGTAGTCTTGGCGTAGCAAACTGACAGCCGGATCGTGAGCTTTCGATCATCCCAATCTCGCAACAATCCTCGATCCCGTCGTTGCGAGACTGCCGCGGTTCGGAAGATGACACTAGGGATACCGACCCATCAGGACGCCGAGATGCGCATGCACGCGGCCGTGAGCGGCGAGAAACAGCGATGGCCGTGCCTGTCATCGAGTATCGCGGTGACAGTCTCACCCCTTCGCAATTTGACCGGAGACGCCAGCCAGCAAGCTCTGGTCGAAGCCTTTACCGAAGAGCTGGTCTCAAACCTTCGTCGGCACGGCCGAGGGTTCTTGCTGCAGCAGATAACGAACGAGCCGAGGGAAAGGCTCGAGCCTATTGGCGAGGTCGAGCAAGGTAGCGGGTATTTGGTTACCGGAAGCACCCAACGCGGCAGCCCGGGCATGCTACGGGTCAATGTGCGGATTACCGATGCCGCGACGTCCGAATACCTCTGGGCACGGCGCTACGAATTCAAGGGCGAAGAGACCGAGCTGGTCCAAGCGAGGATCATTCGACGGATTTCTCGAGAGTTGCATGTGCTGCTTCTGCTGGACGAAATCCGCCAGGCGGCTCTTACCTTCACTGCGGAGCCCGATCCGCAGAAATGTCTTGCAAGTGCGGCTATAGCGCTTGAGGGAGAGCTGCGACCGGAGCTAACAGCCGAAGCGCAGCAGTGGTTTCTTGCAGCACTTGTGGGTGACCCTCGCAATGTGGAGGCTCTTGTTGGCCTCGCCCGAACCTGTCAGGAGTTGGTCAGCAATCCATGGTGGAGCGATCCCGTTACCGCTGCCATCGCATCGGACCTCGGACGGGAGATGATAGCGATAGCGCTGGACCTCGCGCCGGGCCATGCCTACGCTCATTGTGTCCAAGGGATGCTGTACTCGGCGGCCGGAGAATTGAACGAGGCGGCACGCGCGTTCGAACGAGCGCTGGCGATGGATCAGGGGCAGGCGATCGCGCAGGGTTTTGCCGGCTACAATGCCGGCTTTCTCGGCGACGCCAGCCAGACGCTGCCGGCGATGGAAAGGGCCATGCGTCTCGATCGTACCGACCGGCGCCACAGCATCTGGTTCTTCTTTGGCGGCTTTTCCGAACTGCTGCAAGGTCGGGCCGAAGCGTCGATTGCCTTATTGCGGAAGTCTCTAGAGCGCAACCCCAGCTATGGCAGCGCGCGACTGTTCTTGATGGCCGCGCTGTCCTTAAGTGGGCGGCACAACGAAGCCGCGAAGGATGCGGCGTCATTCCGGCAGCAATATCCGGACTGCCCGGCCAGCGCCTTCGAGCAACTCTGGATTAATCGCTCGGAGTCGACAACCTATCGCGCGCAGATCCTTCCGCTGTTCGAGAGAATCCGCGAGCTTGGCGTGGCAACCTGAGCGCCATCCTGCGAACCGGCCTCCAGGCGCCCGTCTTAAACTCACTTTTGCAATGGCCAGATTGCGAATCCGGGACGGACTAGATCTGTAGCCCAGCGCATGGCCTCACACCAGTGACGTGATACGGGAACAGAAGTAGCATACAGATCGGTCCTGTTATCGTCCAATCAGCACGCGAGCTTAATGCAAGGCAACTGTTGCGTAATCGAATAAAAATTTCTGAAAAGGCGATTTTCTGACGCTAGCTTGTACGCAGTGTTGACTGCGATACGGTTAATCTGGCTACTGGCTGAGTGGCGATGGTGATCGCCTCTGGCGCACACTGGCAATAGGGCCAGGACCTCACTGGTAGAAGGAATCTCCAATGTTTGGTTTGATCAGAGCCTTTCGCCGTGACGAGCGTGGTGCGAGTGCTGTCGAATATGCCATGCTTGTCGTCTTTATCGCCCTCGCTCTCGCCGCCGGCGCCCAGACGTTTGGCAATGACCTCTCCGGCTGGTTTTCAACCACCGGTGCCAGTATCAGCGGCCTCAATACCAATATCCCGGCACCCAAGTAGGCGCCGCGGACCGTGGTGGGTCGGCGACCGGTAACCCGTCTCCGACCCGCCACCTCTGTGTAACCCAGGGTAGGGGTCGGGCGGTGCAGACGGCAGTCCTGATTGTTGGAATTGGTCTCCTCGCCGTGATCGCCTATGGCGACGTGCGTACGCGGCGTATTCCTAACGAACTCTCTGTTGCAATCGGCATTCTTGGTCTGATTCGCATCATACTGCTAAACGACGCTGTCACTGCCGGTCACTCCCTTCTAGCGGGAGCCGTGATCTTCGGTACAGCATTTTTCTTTTTTTGGCGCGGTGCTATCGGCGGTGGTGACGTCAAGTTAGTAACGGCCACAGCATTGCTCATCAGCTACCTCAATATGTTCAGTTTTCTTTTTCTCATGAGTCTTTGCGGCGGCATGCTCGCACTCACCATGCTGGCGCAAGACAAACTCCGCCCGAGACTGCGGCGCCTCTTACAACAGGCGAGGATTCCGACAGAGACGGAAACCGTTGAATGCATCGCACCGCGCGTACGGTCGACCGTTCCCTACGGAGCTGCGATCGCCGCCGCCGGCATAATCACGCTCGTACTTGAAACCTCTTTTGCGAGGTGAGCGACTGTGCACGCGAAGACCATTCTTACCCTGCTCTTCGTGATCTCGCTGTGCGTTGTCGCGATTCTCGGCGTTCGCGCATTGCCGCAACGCGTCAATGACGGCCCGCCGGTGGCCAAGGACGAGACACTCGTCGCCACGATGGCGTTGTCGCCCGGTACCTTGCTTCGCGCCAAGGATGTCGTTTGGCAGCAGATCGCCGGCGCTGCCGGGCCAGGATCCATTTTTCGCCCCGCCAACGCTATGGGCCGCCCCAATCTCGAGCTCGATCAGCAACTGCGCACCGAAGTATATGGCGCGGCATTGCGCGTTAGTATCAAGGCCGGTGAGCCAATCAGCCGTGACGCCATTGCCAAGCCGGGCGATCGCGACTTTCTCCAGATCGTGCTCTCTCCCGGTGCGCGAGCGATTGCGATCCCGGTCGCAACGGGCGGGGCCAGCACCGGCATTTTGTATCCCGGCGACCCACGCCGACGTCATCCTGACACAGACGTTTAAAAATGACCCACCGCTGACGCGCCGCTCGGTCGGCGAGACTGTAGTTGAGAACCTGCGTGTGCTGGCAATCGATGCACCCGACTCGAAACCCACCGCACCCGGCAATGGTTTCGGCCGAACTGTAACATTGGAAGTGACGCCGGAACAGGCTGAACGAATCAACGTCGCCGCCGAACTGGGCAAGCTGTCGCTGACCTTGCGGAGCGTCACTGCAACCGACGCGGTCGCTGGGACCGCGCCGCCCGGACTGACGACAGCAAGGGTCATCAGACCGGTTTGGGCTGGCGACGTTTCGCCAGCCCTTGGCGCTGCCACGCCCCCGGACAAGGTGATCACCGCCGAGCCACCGCCCGTAGAAGTGATTCATGGAACGAAGGCAGTTGCGGTGAAGCCCCAGTGACGGTTTGCGCCTGGCACCGGCTGAGTTGGATCACCACCCGAAGCGCTGGGCGATGAATGCCGTTCAACTGCTGAAGAGCCCCCTGCAGACCCCGGCGCCGATCGAGAAGACGGCGAAGCCGCTCCCGGGGCGAGTTCGGTTGATGGCGTTTGTTTTGGACGGGCAGAGCGAAGCCGCGCTCAACACTTGTATATCAAACCTGTCGGTTTCCAGTGTCACGATCAGGCGCGGTGGGATCGACAAAGCTATCAAATACCTTGGTGTCGAACGGTCACCTGAAACCGTTATCGTCGACATTAGCGGCTCGGAAATGCCGGCCTCGCAGGTACACCAGCTTGCCGAGCTCTGCGAGCCCGGCGTCACAGTGGTCGCGATTGGCGACCGGAACGATATCGGGCTGTATCGCGACCTGAAACAGGCAGGGGTAAGCGAATACATCGTCAAACCAGTGACCGCTCTACTCCTGGCGAAGGCGCTGTCTTCGACATACAACACAGCCGAGGGAAGCCCGATTAGCCGGAAGCTCGGAAAACTGGTCGCCGCAGTCGGTGCACGAGGGGGCGTTGGCACGACAACACTGGCGATCAACTTGGCGTGGTATCTTGCCAATCGACAGAACCGCCGGGTCTTGCTCCTCGACCTCGACCTGCAGACCGGCGACTGCGCCCTAGCGCTCAACCTCAAGCCGACACCCGGGTTGCGTGAGGCTCTCACCAACCCGGTGCGCATTGATAACGTGTTTCTTGAGCGGACCGTCGCCATTCACGGCGAGCGTCTCTTCGTATTGAGCGCCGAGGAGCCATTGCACGCCGACGCCGAATTCACGGCCGAAGCCGTTGAGACCCTGGTCGGTGTCCTGCGCACTCAGTTCCACTATGTCATCGCCGATGTGCCGCGGATTCCTGGGGCAGCCTTTCGGCGAGTGCTCGATATTGCAGATAACCGGGTGATTGTCGCCGATCAGACGCTGCGCTCAGTCCGCGATACCGTGCGGCTGCGTGACGCGTTTGGCGAAAGCGGCGAGGCGCGGCGCCACCTTCTCGTCGTCAACCGTAGTGGGGAAGGCGGCCGCCTGGCTATGACGTTGGACGAGATGGCCAAAGTCCAACTACGCCCGGAGTTTGTAATTCCGTTTCAGCCGAAGCGATTCACCACACCGGGTTTGGCGCACAACACCGCATTTACTGAGGCAGTTGCAGCTCTCGCGGCAGAGATCTCGGGGCGAATGCTCCAAAAAAATCGCTGGTGGAGGTTCGGCAAATGATGACGACCGGCTTTGGACGCCGTATTAGCGAACCGCGGCAGCCCAGTCTCGTTCTCGTCGGCAGTACGTCGGCAGAAACTGCCGACTCTCTTGCCGATCTTGCCCCTCTCAACGAGCTGAAGGAGCGAATTCGCACCGTTCTATTGACCAGGATCGATCCGACCGTGGCAGGCAGTATTCCGCGCGCTACGTTAAGGGTCGAGATCGCCAAGTTGGTGAGCGAGATCGCCACCGAAGAACGAGTCCAGCTCAACAAGCTGGAGGAAATGGCGCTCGCGGCCGACCTCAGCGACGATATGGTCGGGCTCGGGCCGCTCGAGCCGTTTCTCGAGGACGACGAAATTACCGATATCCTGGCGAATGGCCCATTAGACATCTACGTCGAGCGCGGCGGAAAGTTGGAAAGGACTGGCGCGCGGTTTCGCGATGCCCAACATCTCGTGAACATCGCCCAGCGCATTGCGACCGGCATCGGTCGGCGCATCGACGAGGCGAGCCCTATGGTCGACGCACGACTCGCCGACGGCAGCCGCGTCAATATCGTATTGCCACCGCTCGTGCTCAACGGCGGCACCATCTCGATCCGCAAATTTCCGAAGCACAACTTGACACTCGACACGATGGTACGTCAGCAAAACTTGTCTCCCGATCTTTCGCGCGTGCTGCAGGTAGCCGCCCATTCGCGGATCAACATCCTGATCTCCGGCGGTACCGGCTCGGGGAAAACGACATTGTTGAATGCTATTTCTCAATACATCGACGGTGACGAACGCGTAATCACCGTCGAAGACGCGGTCGAGCTGCGTCTGCAGCAGCCCCATGTCGTGCAAATGGAAACGCGCCCGCCCAATATCGAAGGCGTCGGCCATGTCGCGTTGCGCGAGCTCGTGCGCAATGCTCTCCGCATGCGGCCGGACCGCATTATTGTCGGCGAGGTGCGCGGCCCCGAGGCCTTCGACATGCTGCAGGCGATGAACACCGGGCATGATGGCTCGATGTCGACAGTCCACGCCAACTCGCCACGCGACGCGCTCTATCGCGTAGAAAACATGGTGATGATGGCAAATCTCAACCTGCCGCTCAAGGCAATCCGTATGCACATCGCGAGTGCGGTCAACCTCATCGTGCATGTCGAACGCATGCGGGATGGAATTCGCCGGGTGCTCAGCGTGATGGAGATCGTGGGTCTGGAAGGCGACATCATCACTACTCGGGAACTTTTCGCGTTCCAGTACCGTGGGCAGCGACACGACGGGTATATCGAAGGCACATTTGAGTCGACCCGGATGCGCCCCGATTTCATTTCCCGCGCCGCGCGCTTCGGCCTCGATAAAGAACTCCTCGACGCTTTGGGCATCGGCGGGCCGTAAATTGTTCGAGGAAGTCTTCCTCACGGCCGTTACCTCGGCGGCTCTCTTCGGGGGGGCGCTGTTATGGGTGTCGTACGCAGAACGCCGTAGAGCGAGCCTCAAGGCACGGCTCACCGCCATCGTCACGGGGTCATCACGCACCGATCCGCCGGTTGTGTCTTTGCGCAAACCGCCGCCGCAACGCAAGGCGCTGCCGGCCACGATTGCTGCGCGGCTCGACGTTGCCCTTGCGTCGACCGGCAATCGGATCGGAGCACTGCACCTTTTCGTCGCCGGAATTGTCGCCGCCGCAACGATCGGATCGGTGGCCCTGGTAGGAAAGTTCCCCCCAGCGTTCGTGATCGGTTTCTGCGCCACCGCCGCGATCGGTGCTCCCGCTTTGCTACTCCAGATCGCGCAAAGTCGGTATCAGCGGCGATTTCTCGACGTTTTCCCGGATGCTCTCGATCTGATCGTTCGCGCCGTCCGGGCCGGACTCCCAGCATCCGAGGCGATAGAGGTGGTGACGCGTGAGGCCCGGCCTCCTGTCGGCGCCGAGTTCCAACGGATGCTCGACGAAATGCGTGTAGGCAAGGAAATGGAAGAGGCGCTGCAGCACGCCGCCGACCGCATCCGCGTCCCGGATTTTCAATTTTTCGTGGTCAGCCTGTTACTGCAACGGCAAACGGGCGGCGGCATAGCCGAAACCCTCACCAACCTGAGCACCATTATCCGCCAGCGCAGGGCTCTGCGTCGGAAAGCCCGCGCACTGACTGCCGAAGCGCAAGCATCGGCTGCGGTCGTCGCAACCGCACCCTTCATCGCTGGCGGGGGTCTCTTTCTGATCGATCGAAATCTAATGTCGGTGCTATTTGTCGACCCTCGCGGACGTTTCATGCTGGGGCTCGCCGTTGTTTGCTTGCTGTTTGGGGTTGCCACAATGAAGGCTCTGATCAGCAAAAATCTGCGCTAGTGAGGTTGCCGTTCGATCGAGGTGCTGCTCCAAGTCAGCGGATCTTATTTCGCCATTCGTATCGGCGAGATGTATTTCGGCCCTGTCGCTGCAAGCATTCTGATCTCGGCGCTAGCGCTGACCATACTGTCGGCGCGCGGGCTCTGGCGGATTGGGCAATCCGAAGACCGTCAGAAGCGCCTTCTCGATGCCTTGGGCAGAGCGGCGCGTCATGTTTCGGAGCCATCGCGAGCGCCGCGGCTAACCTGGTACCAACGGTTGGGAACACTCGTAGCCGCAACCCGGATCATTGGCATGGACGAGCAGAAGAAACTACTGGCCGCTCTTATCGCGGCCGGGATCAAGGGACATGGCCATCTCGCCGCCCTCGTTGCGGCCAAGGTCTGCAGCGCAGTAGCGTTCGTCCCGCTTTGTTGGTTATTGTTCGAGTGGCGGCAATTCTTCGCCGGCGCGACGATCGTCCGGTTATTCGTTTTTGCCGGCGCTTTCATGATGGGATGGCGATTCCCAGACGTGATCCTTTCTCGCCTAACCACAAGGCGCCGCGCACGTCTTGAGATCGGCATGCCTGACGCGCTCGACCTTCTGGTTATCTGCGCCGAGGCGGGGCTGAGCCTTGATCATGCGATCGAACAGGTCGGCCGCGTGCTACTGTCTTCGAACCGTGAAGTGGCCGAAGAGTTCGCCGCTACTGCGGCGGAGATGCGGGTCTCATCCGCGCGTGGCCAAGCACTCGAAAACCTGGCGCAGCGAGCGGGTCTTGCGAGCTTGCGCGGCATTGTCGCTGCGCTCAATCAGTCGATCAAATTCGGTACGCCGTTGGCAGCGTCGTTGCGCGTACTCGCTGCGGAGATGCGCGCTGAGCGTCTGGCTCGCTTCGAAGAGCGCGCGGCGCGTCTGCCGGTCCTTTTGTCGTTGCCCCTGATGGGGTTCATCCTACCGGCGTTGATGATCGTGATCGGCACACCCTTGGCGCTGCGGATCATCGACATGTTGGGAAAGGGCCTTTAGTGGAGTACTTAGCGGCTCCAACTCGGGATGATGCAGCAGCGCGCGCCCAGATGGTCGGCAGCGCATTTTACCGCGTGCGCAGATACGAGCGCGGTCGGAGCCGATTATCGGCCGGCGGTTTTGATTAAACCGTCACGGCGAGGGAAGGTTATACCAAGCGCTCGAGACCCGAGGCAACGGGCTCGTCAATTTCGCAAATTCGTCGCTAACGTTTCATGGATATCCAAACGCTACCGGCCCGAAATGCCTGGTGCTCGTGGTCAACTGGCTGAACGTCGATGCAAACTCGAGCATGGACACGGAGGGATGCGCCAATGCCGGTCTCGTCGAACTTCCGATGGTTGGCACCGTCGCTCTTGCTGAGTGATTCGTCATGAGGTTTAAGCACCGTCGGCAATACAATCGGTCACGCACGCCCCAGTGGATTGATCGCAGGGGCAGCATCGCTGCCGAGTTCGCTCTCGCGACGCCCGTGGTCATCTTGATCGCAGCGGGAATAACTGATTTCGGTATCTGGCGACAAAGTCGGCCGGGTTGACGGCAGCGACTCGCATCGACGCAGAATATGCAAGGCTATATCTGCTTGACACTAGCGGAATTCAGAATTCGATAGAGCGTGCAATAACCTATTCGCCAGCCCTCACTGACAGAGGTGTTTCCCCGGTACGCCGCGTACCGGGGTGAAAACTGCGCGGATCATCCGGGGAATTTATTGAGTGTCGGCTTTGAAATTACCCCCTTGTAGCCAGGGTCGGAAAAGCCGCGGGGCGCGAGCGCCTGACTTTACTCCGGGATGGCGAGGAGCCGCGAATCGGACTTTTGCGCGCCGACGGCATAGGACGGGCCGACGAGAACATCTGTAATTCGTCGGCGCAACTTGCTGACCTTAAACGGTTTTACCAGCAATGGGATGCCCGCAGCGCCGCCGTTATGAAGGATATCGGCGTGTCCTGACATCAACATCACCCGCAGTCCTGGCTGGTAGGCTCGGGCTCGATGGATGACGGCGACTCCATTCATTTCCGGCATGGCGTAGTCGACGAGCAGGAGGTCTATAGGGCGCTCTCTTTCCAGTATTTTGAGCGCGAGGCGAGGATCGACGGCTTCCCAAACTGCGAAGCCGCTGTCGCGTAGCGTCAACCCTACAAAGGCCAGCACGTCAGCATCATCATCACATATCAAGATCCGCGCGTCGCCGGGCTCTGTAACAAATGGCTCCGGTTTCACGTCAAAAAACCTGGCTACGTCCCCTTTTGCGCGCGGCAGCCACAGATCGACTTTAGTCCCCTTGCCAAGCGAACTGGCGATCTGAACCGATCCCCCCGACTGTGCCGCAAACCCGTGGACGATCGATAATCCCAAGCCAGAGCCGCGACCGGCTTCCTTGGTGGTGAAGAAGGGCTCGAAGGCACGCGCCAGAGTTTCCGGGTTCATTCCCGTACCGGTATCGGACACCGACACGACCACGTAGTCACCCGGTGGGAGATCCGATGGCAGATTTCCGATATCAGCTCGCCGGTTCACCGCGTCAATCCGCAGCGTGCCGCCAGCGCGCATAGCGTCACGCGCATTCAGGGCAAGGTTCAGGATGGCGAGTTCCAGTTGGTTGGGGTCCACCCACGCCGCGTGTAGGTTAGCCTCCGAGCATATAACCAGCCGGATTTCCGGACCAATCGTTTGATTCAGGATCTTCTCGGCGCCACCGATCACAGCGGGGACGTCGACCGGCCTGGGCTCCAAGTGTTGTCGACGCGCAAAAGCAAGCAAATGCCGAGTGAGCGTGGCACCGCGTTCTGCCGCGCGCAGAGCTGCCTGGAGCAGCGCGGCAGCTCGAGAATCGTTGGTAACGCGGGTTTCCGCCATCTCGAGGTGCCCGACAATTGCGGTCAGCAGGTTGTTAAAATCATGGGCGATACCGCCGGTCAATTGACCAATCGCCTCCATCTTTTGTGCTTGGCGCAATTGTTCTTCGGCGACTCTGCGTTGCGAAATTTCCGTCTCGAGTTGGCGGTTTGCGGCAGTGAGTTGCTCGGCTTTCTCGATCAACTCGAAATTCAGGCGCAAACCATTAGCGAACGCACGGGTCGAGTTGTACGCAGCGAGCGTTATGGCCACGGCGAACACTACCACCATATCGCCATGAACTGCCCAGCCATCCCAAAAGAAACGGCCGGCCAACGGCAGCGAAGCAGGGAAGACATACGCTACGAAGGCGGGCAGGTAATAGGAAAACGAGACGAGCGAGGCAGCACACATACCCCCGATCACGAATGCAACAAAGGTCTGCTCGACGAGGTTGTCAGGAAGCAAAAATGCACTGCCTGCACCCCAAAGCAGTCCTGATAGTCCCGATCCCAATGTCGCGCACATCGCCCATTTGGTTGTGGACTCTTCGGCTTCCCTGCGTTTCCGATAGCGCGTCCACCCGACTGCGCGAGCCGCGGTCAAGGCGACAGTCAATGCCAGAAAAACTAGTGGTCAAATTCAAACAGATGGTACCCATCGGAACTGAGAGTTTCCGCGGGATTTCTAATCTGGTAGAAGGGCACCAAATGTTAGATCCGTACCACTAGCCAGCAGATTTGCCTCTTATAAGACGTCAACATGATTGCAACCAAGGCCGAATTGACCATGTTTACAATTAAAACCGTCGGCGTATACTGATAAAGGGCCCGTATCTGCGCAGCGTAGATCCCATTTCTGGTGATAATTCGCTTCACATCGCCCCTCTTTGCCTCTGCGTAGAAGCTCAAATCACGCTCCGACTTCAAGAAAAAAGGGCCTGGATCGCGTGATTTCACTTTGAATCATCTTGCTCCCCAGTGATCAGCGTGCTACACCCCAATACATATTAACGTTCTTGTGTCAGCGTGTCGTCAATTCGACGTCTTACAGATGTCAAAAAAGCCCTTGTTATTTTAATGACTTTTGGACGTTGTGACGGCCGCCTAAGTTCACTCAGAGCCTTGGACGGCCGCGAAAGAGGCGAAATTCCGGCTCGATTTTAGGCAGTTTGCAACAATCAGTCGCAGGCGACGTATTTTTGCCACAATTTATGGTTTATTTCCTGAGATATCGCAAATCATCCCCCTGTTTTTGCGAAATGTCGAGGGCTCATAATCGTGCAGGTGGCGCGTCCGCAAAAAGGAAAATCGTCATTGCGCAAGCCGTGGTGATTTTACGGGATAATCACTCATTAGTCAGGTTTGCCGCCATCATCCGTTGCACTTACGGCCTTTGCCATTCTAGGTTCTCCATTGAGCATCAGCAATCACCCGATCAGACAAACCAGAGGGGTATTCGAGATGGACTAGTTGTAAGCCAACCTCACATGGTTCGGCGTTCGCGCATCGGACGGAAACGCCGATTTTTAAACCTCAGGTAACTGAGATGCTGCGAGTTACGACTGGTTTTATTTCGGGAACTCGGCGATGACCTTTTTTACCGCCCTTCTTGGACCTTTAATGATTGTAAGCGACGACTGTCGTGTTGGAAAACTCCCGAAAAAGGCACGCGCCCTTCTTGCCTACCTTGCCGCCCAAAGTGGCCAAGCCGTCAGCCGCGAGCGGCTGGCCGACCTGCTGTGGCCCTATCAGGGCTCCGAACAAGCCCGGCACAGCCTTCGCAATTGCATCTTAGAATTGCGCAGGGCGCTTGGGTCTGCCGCGGACCGCCATCTAGTCGCCGGGTTTACCCATTGCCAGCTGAGAGATGTGGAGGTCGACCTCGACGACTTCGAGCGACTATCACGGTCCCAGCAGCGGTTCGACTTGCAAGCGGCAGCCGATTTGTATCGAAACGAATTTCTCGCCGATTTCCACATTGCTTCCGAACCGTTTCAGGAGTGGCTTGCAGCGGAGCGCGACCGAACGCTCGCGGCCGTCTGCGACGTCCTGCGTCGGCTGGTCGCCTTGCAAGATGCAGCCGGCGAGCCCGATGCCGCCATTCGAGCCGGACGCCGGCTCGTGACGCTCGATCCGCTGTCAGAGATTGGACAGCGCGCACTCATCCGCGCCTATGCGCGCGCTGGACGGCGAGCAGAGGCTCTCAGACAATACAAGAGCTGCGCCGAAACATTGCAACGCGAGCTTGGGGTGACGCCAGACGTTGAGACGCAGAAGCTCGCCAACGAGATCGCGCGACGAGGCGCCGCCGGGGAGCCAGATGTGGCAGCTATTGCGGCCAATAGCCAAAGCAGCTCAGCCGGTCGCGCGACGCCTTGTCAGTCGCCCGAGACCCGTCACGTTCAGCGACCCGGGGCGCCTGATGCCGGAACCGAAAAGCCGCGGTGGCCTTGCTTGTTGCCGCGAATCGCTGTAGCCGTGGCGCCGATACGCAATCTGACCGGAGATGTCGACCGACAATTCTTGGTAGAAGCGTTTACCGATGACCTGGTCACCGACCTATTACGGCACGGCCGCGGTCTTTCACTCAAGCCGCTGTCAAGCGAGCGCGTCGCGCCGGGCAAACTTCCCCAAGCCCCGGAGGCAGGAAGACAATATGCTTATCTCGTCACCGGTAGTGCTCAGCGTAGCGATCCAGGTAAATTACGGGTCAACATGCGGATCAGCGACGCGGCGAGCCGTGAGTATCTGTGGGCAGGTCGGCACGAGTTCCAGCCAGAAGACCTGGCGCGGATCCAAACCAAAATCACCCGGCGGATTTCCCGTGAGCTGCACGTTTTGCTTCTGCAAGCGGCGAGCCGTCGTGCGGTTGCCGACTCTGGCACGGGAGTGGGCGTCACGGAATATCTGTCACGGGCGACGAACGCGCTCGCCAAAGGAATGCGCGCCGAGTTGTCGGCCGAGGCGCAGCGCTGCTACCTCACTGCGCTCGCAAGCGACCCGCGCAATGTCGAGGCACTGACGGGTTTGGCGCTCACCTGTCAGCACCTGGTCAGTAATCCTTGGTGGGGTGACCCCCCCCGCTGCGGCGGCCGCATCCGATCTCGGCCGGGAGGCGGTGGCGATCGCGTTATCGATTGCCCCGGGGCATGCCGACGCACATTGCGTGCAGGGCATGTTGTACTCCGCGGCAGGACAGTTGCAAGAGGCCGAGAGCGCCTTCAAACAAGCCTTGGCGATGGATCAGGCGCTGAGCATCGCGCACGGCTTTGCGGGGTACAATGCGGCCTTTCTCGGCCGCGCCGATGAAACCCGGCCGGCGATCGAACGCGCGATGCGTCTCGATCCCGCGGACCGGCGGCACAGCATCTGGTTCTTTTTCGGCGGATTTGCCGAGCTGCTGCTCGGCCGTACCGAAATGTCGATCGGGTTGCTCCACAAGTCCCTTGAGCGCAATCCCAGCTATGGAAGCGCGCAACTCTTCCTGATCGCCGCACTGTCTTTGATCGGGCGCCGCAGCGATGCGGAGCGGACGGCCGCAACATTCCGGGCACAGTATCCCGACTATCGAACCAACGTCTTCGAGCAACTGTGGTTGTCACGCTCGGGCTCCGCCACGTATCGTGCCCAAATCCACCCGCTGTTCGAGCAAATTCGCGCCCTTGGCGTGGCCCATTGACCAGCTAGTAGACAGCGTCGACTCCTGCGGCATCGCAGCGCTTGGCACCCCAACGTTACCGCCGCAAACCCTACGACGTGCTGGTCACGAACGGTCGCGTCATCGACGGCACCGGGGCGGCCGCGCGGCACGCCGAAGTCGCTGGTAGCGGGGGCAAGATCAATCGGTCTGGTGATCGGAGGCAAGCGACACGCGTTTCACGCACTTGAACCGTCGCGAATGACCCATTGCGGGCCTGGCGGAGGCACCTACGCGGCGTTGCCTGCCTCTCCCTTCGTGCGGGCGTAGCTCTCAAACATCTCCGCCGTGCCAAAAGTCGCTACGGCTCTTACCGGGGGGACTTTCGACAAGAGCGCGACGGGCCCCTCCGCCATTGTCGAGTGCGCGATAATCGCGTCGCGCAAGCGCACTGCCAACTGCCCAGACCTCAGACGGTCTCGAGCCGGTCGTTGACCGCGAGATATCCGCGGACGCCGAGCGAAACACCGGCCGGTCGAGCCCAATCCCGGCGGTATTGGGGATGTGTCCGGCCGCCACCAGCATGTCGCTCCTTCGATGGTCTGATCGCCCGAGAACGTGTGCATCTTGAGGCTAACGATTTCTCCGGACCGGCCCGGCCCTGCACACCGTGAACCGAAGGCATCGTCGTGTACCTCGGCGTCATGGTCTGCGGCGGGTACCAACCTCGAGGTGCAGATCGCGAACCTAGTGCCGTCCTCGGCTTGGCGGTACAACACCTCCGCCATCGAGTTCACTCCGGGTAGACCGCTCGGTAGGCACGAGCGCGAATTAGTGAACCGATATCGTCCGGCCGTGGCACCCGAGCGAGCCCCTTATCGAAAATATATGCCGCGACCCGCTCCGCCACGTGCAGCGATGCATCCAAAATCCGGCTCTGCGGCGGATAGATCAGCCCTATCGAGAGGTTTTCCTCCGTGACCTGCTCCGCGACGGCTTTCGCAGCGACGATGAACATTTCCTCTGTGACGCGAGTTGCTTCGGTGGCAAACACCGCCATGCCCATGGCCGGGAAGATGTAGACATTGTTTCCTTGGCCCGGCACGAACTTCCGGCCGGCGATCTCGACCGGCGGAAACGGGCTGCCACTGGCAAAAACGGCCCTGCCTCCCGACCAGCGATACGCCTCTTCCGCCGTGCATTCGGAGCGGGAGGTTGGGTTCGAATATGGGAAGATGATCGGGCGCTCGTTGATCTCGGACATTGCCTCGATCACCTCGCGGTTGAACAGTTTCGGCACGGTGCTGACGCCGATGATGCCGGTGGGCCTGACCGCCTTCACTGCGTCGACAAAGGTGGATACCGGCGCTCGGTCCTGCGCGAACGGTTTCTGGAAATCCGCAAGATCGGTGCGCGAACTGACCAGGAGGCCATTGATGTCGAAGAGCGCGTTGCGACCTCTCGCCTCGCGTATATCCATGCCCTCCAGCGCCATAGCCTGGCTGATCAGCTCCGCGATACCCGTCCCGGCGGAACCACCCCCCAGAAACAGCAAACGCTGGTCCGTGATCTTCTGCCCAGTGATACGCAAAGCGGCAAAGATACCAGCCAGCGCAATACCGGCCGTGCCTTGGATGTCATCGTTATAGGTGCAGATCTTGTCGCGATAGCGCGCGAGGATTGGCACGGCATTGATGTTGGCGAAATCCTCCCATTGGATGCAACATTTTGGGTAGAGCGCCTGTACCGCCGTCACGAACTCCTCGACGAAGGCAGTATATTCTTCACCGCGGACGCGGTTCTGGCGCAGGCCGAGATAGAGCGGGTCATCGAGGAGCTGCTGATTATTCGTGCCGACGTCGAGAACCACCGGCAGGCAGTATTGCGGCGGCACGCCGGCGCAGGCCGTATAGAGTGCCAACTTGCCGAGCGGTATCCCCATTCCTCCGGCGCCGAGGTCGCCAAGGCCGAGGATGCGCTCACCGTCGGTCACGACGATGAAGCGCACGTCCTTTTCCGGCCAGTTGCTGAGGATCTCGCGCACTCGGCCGCGAGCGCTGATCGGCAGATACATGCCGCGTGCCTCACGGAAGATATGGGCGAATTTCTGGCAGGCTTCACCAACGGTGGGCGTATAGACCAACGGCATGTAGGTGGCCGGGTCCGACATCAGAACCGAATAGAACAACGTCTCGTTGCGGGCCTGCAGATCTGACAGCACGAGATATTTCTGCAAATCGTCATCGAGATTGGCGATTTCGGCGTGCCGGCGGGCCACCTGCAGCTCGGTGTTGGTGATCGCAGGCGGCAGCAAGCCTTCGAGACCGTATGCGCGACGCTCGGCCTCGGTGAATGCCGTCCCCTTGTTCAAACGCGGGTTATGAAGAAGCGCATAGCCAGTGGGGTGTTCCGTGGTCGCACTGGTCATCATCAATCTCCAATGGGTGCAGGGTTCGCTACAGCAGGGACCTCACCCGCGCTCGGCCATCATTCGCTTGGTGTTGGAAATCGCGCGCGCCGGGTTGAGCCCTTTTGGGCATGTCTTGGTGCAGTTCATGATGGTGTGGCAGCGATAGAGCCGGAACGGGTCCTCGAGCCGGTCGAGGCGCTCGCCAGTGCGCTGATCGCGGCTGTCGGCAAGCCAGCGATATGATTGCAATAAGATCGATGGGCCGAGATAGCGGTCCTGGTTCCACCAGTAGCTCGGGCATGAGGTCGAGCAGCAGAAGCAGAGGATGCACTCCCACAACCCGTCGAGCTGGGCGCGCTCCTCTGGCGACTGACGGCGCTCGCGATCGGGCGGCGGCTGGTCGGTTTGCAGCCAGGGCTCGATCAACTCGTACTGCGCATACAAACCGCTGAGATCGGGGACGAGATCCTTCAGCACCTGCATGTGCGGCAGCGGCGTGATCCGGCTCGTCCCCCTTTTGAGGCTGTCCATTGCGGTCAGGCAGGCCAAGGTGTTGACGCCGTCGATATTCATCGCGCAGGAGCCGCACACGCCTTCGCGGCAGGACCGCCGGAACGACAGGGTCGGGTCGATCTGGTCGTTGATCTTGACCAAGGCATCGAGGACCATCGGCCCGCAGTGATCGCGATCGATGTCGAACGTGTCCATCGTCGGATTGGCGTTCTTCGCCACGTCCCAGCGATAGATCCGGAAGCTCTTGACATGCGCGGCCGGTTCCGGGAGCGCCCAGTGCTTGCCGTCGCCGACCTTCGAATTTGCTGGGAGAGAAAATTCGGACATAGGGGCGGCCTCGCTCTGCTTAATGGGTGCGCTCGGCGGGTGGGAAACTCTGCACCTCGTTGGAGAGCGCGTTGAGATGCACCGGGCGGTAGGCGAAGGTGACTTTCCAGTCTTCGTCCTTCCACGCGCAGGTATGCTTCAACCAATTCACGTCGTCACGTTTCGGAAAATCCTCGCGCGCCTGCGCCCCGCGCGATTCGGTACGCGCAGCGGCGGAGTGCGCAATCACCACCGCCTGGTCCGCGAGATTGGCAAGCTCCAGGGCCGAGACCAGTGCCACATTCCACTGTAGCGAGTCGTCGTCGACGGTAACGCGCTCGAGCGGATCGCGCAGGGCCGCCAGCTTATCCAGCCCCTCCTTCAAGATGTCGCCGCGGCGGAACACGCCGAAGCTCGACTGCATCGCCTCCTGCATCTGCGGGCGGATCTCGCCGGCCTTATTGCCGCCCTTGCTGTGGCGGATCCGATCGAAGCGCTGCATTGCGCGCTCTTCCGACTGGCCGTTCGCCTCGCGCACGTGTGATCCCGGCTTGACGATCTCGGCCGCGCGCAGTGCCGCGGCGCGCCCGAAGACGATCAGGTCGAGCAGGCTGTTGGTGCCGAGTCGGTTCGCGCCATGAACCGAGACGCACGCTGCCTCGCCGATCGCCATCAGGCCCGGCACCACTGCATCGGGGTCGTCCTTGGTCGGACGGACGACCTCCGCCCCGATCGTGGTCGGGATGCCTCCCATCACGTAATGAACGGTCGGGATAACCGGTATCGGCTCCTTGTGCGCGTCGACGCCGGCGAAGATGCGCGCGGTCTCGACGATGCCCGGCAGGCGCGCGCTGAGGACATCCGCCGGCAATTGCTCGAGATGCAGGTAGATGTGGTCCTTCTTCTCGCCGACCCCGCGGCCCTCGCGGATCTCGATCGCCTCGGCTCGGCTGACCACGTCGCGGGAGGAGAGGTACTTCTCGCGGGGCGCATATTTGGGCATGAAGCGCTCGCCCTCGCTGTTGGTGAGATAGCCGCCCTCGCCGCGCGCGCCCTCCGTAATCAAAACGCCCGCGCCATAGACCCCGGTCGGGTGAAACTGGATGAACTCCATGTCCTGCAACGGGAGACCGGCGCGCAATACCATGGCGTTGCCGTCACCGGTGCAGGTATGCGCCGAGGTGCAGGATTGGTAGACCCGGCCGCAGCCTCCGGTCGCGATGACCGTCATATTGGCGCGGAACCGGTGGATCGACCCGTCCTCGAGACACCAGGCGAGCAGGCCGCGGCACGCGCTATCCTCGTCCATCAACAGGTCGATCGCGAAATACTCGACAAAGAAACGCGCCTGGTGCTTGAGGCACTGCTGGTAGAGCGTGTGCAGGATCGCGTGGCCGGTGCGGTCCGCGGCGGCGCAGGCACGATAGGCCATATCGCCCTTGGCATATTCGGTCGTGTGCCCGCCAAAGCGCCGCTGATAGATCGTCCCGGCCTCGGTACGGCTGAACGGCACGCCGAAATGCTCGAGCTCGATGACCGCGGGGACAGCCTCGCGGCACAGGTATTCGATCGCGTCCTGGTCGCCGAGCCAATCGGAGCCCCGGACGGTGTCGTACATGTGCCAGCGCCAATCGTCCTTTTCCATGTTGCCGAGTGCGGCGCTGATACCGCCCTGCGCGGCAACTGTGTGGCTGCGCGTCGGGAAGACCTTGGTGACGCAGGCTGTGTTGAGCCCGGCCGCGACCATGCCCAATGTCGCGCGCAATCCAGCGCCGCCGGCGCCGAGGACGACAACGTCGAACGAGTGGTCGATGATGTCGTAGCTGTCGGGCATTGTTTGCCTCGCTATCGGCCGAGGAAGAGCTTGAACACGGCGAGGACGCCTGCCCCTCCGAGCACCACGGCGGTGGCGCGCACCAGCAGCTCGGCGGCAACCAGGCGGGCGCGCGTGTGCACGTAATCGACCAGGACCGAGCGCAAGCCGACGACTGCATGCGCCAGCAATGCCAGCACGAAGAGGATCGTCAAGAGCGCCGGCACCGGCGAGGCGAGCCAGGCGGCTGCGGTCAATTGGTCCGACGTGGCGAGCCGCAGCATCGACGCGACGAAATAGAGCCCCAACGGAATGAGGCCGAGCGCCGTCCTGCGCTGCACCCGCCATTCCGCCAAGCCGTCGCGGGCGCTGCCGAGATGGCGGACGCGCCGAAGCACGTTTTCATCGCGCAACGCGGTTGCATTCGACAAGGAGCGCGTGTTTGCCATCGCCACCTCCCTAGGCCAGCAATACGTAGAGCCAGGCGAGCACAGTCAGCACTAGCGTCGCGGCGAGCACGGCGTAGCCGCTGAGATAAGCGTCACGGATCTCGAAGCCGTAACCGGCATCCCAAGCCAGGTGCCGGATGCCGCTGCACAGGTGGTAGAAGAACGCGACCGACCAGCCGAACAACAGCAGCACCCCAATCGGCGAGGCGATAAACGCGTGCGTCGCAGCAAACAGCTCGCCGCCGGCAGCCACGGCGATCAGCCACCAGGCCAGCAGGATCGAGCCGACGGCCAGCGCGATACCGGTCAATCGGTGCAGGATCGACAGGACCGACGTGATCTGAAAGCGGTACCACGCGGGGAACATGAACGGCGACAGTGGGCGCTCCATGGCGATGCTTCCTGCTTTGTTCTAATAATGGCCGGCCGTTGGCCGGACCTTGCCCCGGAAGACGGTGTAGCTGATGACGGTGTAGAGCAGCATCAGCGGGAAGACGAAGAGACCCTCGCCCCAAAACATGAAGGCGAGGCTGGAATGCGGTGCCGCAGCTTCCGCGATCGTGATGGAGAACGGGATCATGTAGGGCCAGAACGAGATCGCCAGAGTGCCAAATGCGGCGGCGAAAATCAGCGCGGCCATGTAGAATGGCGGCCCGTCCCGACGGGAACGAACGCTCGCCGCGAGCACGACCGCTGCTAATGCAGCGATTGCCGGGAAGATGAACAAATATGGCCGCTCGAGCCATCTGTGCACGACCCGAAGGTCTTCGGCCAAAGCATAGACGAAGACAATGACCAGAAATGCAAGCAGTCCAACCGACAGATAGTGGATCAGGCTATAGGCTGCGTCCCGGACTTCGGCTTCACATTTCCTGACGAGCCAGCAAGCACCGAGCAGCGAGTAACCTAGACACAGTCCGATGCCGCACAGAACCGCAAAGGGACTGAACCAGCCGAATTCGCCGCCGGTATAATCGCCGTTGGAGATTGGCAGCCCCTTCACGAGGGCGCCTACGGTCAAGCCTTGCATGAAGGCAGCGACGACGGAGCCTCCGGCAAAGCCGGCGTCCCAGATCCACCGCATCCGCTCTGTCTTGTAACGATATTCGAATGCCACGCCGCGCAGGATCAGGCCTGCCAGCATCAGCAGCAGCGGCAGATAAAACGCAGAAAAGAGTGTCGCATAGACGACCGGAAAAGCCCCCCAGAGGATCACGCCGGCGACGACGAGCCAGGTTTCGTTGCCGTCCCAGATCGGGGCAACCGCGCTCAACATCGCATGCCGTCTCGTCTCGTCGCGCGTCAGGCCGAAGAGAATACCGACGCCGAGATCAAACCCGTCGAGCAGCACGTAGAGGAGTATACTGACAGCCAGTATCGCCACCCAGAACATGACCACGGCTATTCTCCTGCGGCGACGTGACGACCAGCCGGCGTGAGGTGATGCTCGTCGACGACCGACATCGGGCGATTGGGAATTGCGGCGGCGGGGGGCAGTACCAGGCGCCCCTCCGGTCCCGCGCGCAGCAGCCGGTAGATGTAGTAGGTTCCGAAGGCGAAAATGAAGCTATAGACTACGCAAAAGACGACAAGAGAGATCGTCGCCGCACGGGCTGTCAGGAACGGTGTCATCGCGTCTGCGGTCCTCAAAACGCCATAGACTGTCCAGGGCTGGCGGCCGACCTCGGCCGTGTACCAGCCGGTCAATATCGCGATGAACGGCAGCGGGAAGCTGAGGAAAATCGCCCAGAGCAGCAGCCGGCTCTGCTCGATGCGCTCCTTGTGGATCAAATAGGACCCGACCCAGGCGACCAATAGCATGACCAGCCAGCAGCCGACCATGGCTCTGAATGTAAAAAAAGGAATGATCACCGGAGGCCGGTCTTGCGGCGGGAAGTCGGTCAACCCGACCTCTTTGGATGTGAAGCTCATGCTCCCGATCAGACTGCCGAGCACCGGGATCGCGATCTGATAGTGGTTGATCTCCGCCTCGGGATCAGGGATTGCGATCAGGACCTCGCTTGCCGGTTGCTGACTATGCCAACGGCCTTCGATGGCGGCGAATTTAATCGGCTGATAGTTGTGGACATAATCGCCGTTGAGGTGTCCGAAGAAGCCTTGGACCAACAGCAGCACGGCAGCGAGATACAACCCCATGCGCAGCATGATGCGCGCCTCGGTGGCAAATTCCCGACGCAGCACGTACCATGCCCCGGTTGCGGCGACGCAGAACGCGCCGGTGAGGTACGAAGCAAGCAGCATATGAGGGAATCGCACCCAGAGCACTGGGCTGAAGAGGATCTTGAACCAGTCGTCCGGAACAAAGGCGCCGTTCTCCATCACATAACCGAGCGGCACCTGCATCCAGCTGTTGTTGGCCATGATCCAATAGGCCGAGAGCGTAGTGCCCAGCGCCACCATTGCCGTCGAAAACAAATAGAACCACGGCGGCACACGAGAGCGGCCAAACAGCAGGATTCCGAAAAAGCTCGCTTCGAGGAAAAAGGCGGTGAAGGTCTCGTAGGAGAGAAGCGGGCCCTGGATGGGGCCGGACATCCGGGCGAGCTCGCTCCAGTTCGTGCCGAACTGGAATGCCATCACAATCCCGGAGACGACGCCGAGCCCGAACGCCACACCGAAGATCTTGAGCCAGAACTCGAACACCAGTCGATAGGCCGGACGCCCGGTCCACAGATGCAGCGCCTCGAGCACGGTGAGCCAAGCCGCCAGCCCGATGGTAAAAGATGGGAATATGATGTGGAACGAGACGGTAAATCCGAATTGCAGCCGTGATAGCAGAAGCGCCGTGAGGTCCATCGGCATTTCCTCACCAGTATCGTGTGATCCGCTCGGGATGGGTGAAAACCTCGAACCCGTCGTCGCGTGCGATTCCCACAAGAGTGAGGCCGGCCATCTCTGCGGTGCGGGCGGCCAAAGCTGTCGGCGCCGACACCCCCACGATGATAGCTGCCCCCATCATGCCGGCTTTTTGCACAAGCTCGATGGAGATCCGGCTCGACAGGACAATGACGCCTTCAGCAGCCGACCAGCCTCGGCGCAGCAGTGCGCCCGACAATTTGTCGAGCGCATTGTGCCGACCCACGTCTTCGCGGAGCACCAGGCTGTGATCCGGCCGCCAGAACGCCGCGGCGTGAACCGCGCGCGTCTGCATGTTCAACTGCTGTCTCGCCGGCAGCGCCGCCACTGCCTCTGCGATGTCCCGCCGGCTCACCTGCAAGTCACGCCTTGCCATCGGTATTGCGCGATTGGCTTCGGCCAAGCTCTCCAACCCGCACATGCCACAGCCGGCCGGTCCAACAAAGCGCCGGCGCCTCGCCGCGAACGCATCGGATCGGTCGCCCCTCAGCCACATTCGCAGCACGATCCCGTCAGCAACACTGACGACGGCCAGTTCCGCTATTTCGGCCGCTGCGGTTATAATTCCTTCAGTGTAACTGAAACCGAGAGCAAAATCCTCGAGATTGTCGGGTGTCGCCATCAACACCGCATGCGTCGCACCGTCATAGCTGAAGGCGACTGGGACCTCCTCGGCCAAGGTGCGTTCACCCAATATAGTAGAGCCGTTACGCCATGCTTGGCGTGGGACGCGCTGCACCGCCGGCGGCACCACACCGGCGGCCTCCAACGCAAACATCGTCAATCTCCCGGACCGAGCTGCGGCGTCTGAAGGCGAACCAGGACCGGGATCGACTTTGCCGCAGGTGTGCCGCTCTTCACGTCATGATAGGCGAGAGGGAGCAGCGGATTTGTTTCCGGGTAATAGGCGCCGATCGAGCCTACCGGGATACTGTGGGGTTTTACCCAGAAGCCGCTCACGACTCGCCGTTTTCCGTCCTCGGCCAGCGATTCGATCTCGACCTCGTCGCCCTCCGCGATACCCCGCGCCTGCATGTCGGCTTCATTCATGAACACCACCATGCGGCCCCCGAACACGCCGCGATAACGGTCGTTAAGACTGTAGATCGTCGTATTGTACTGATCGTGGCTTCGGAGCGTCGCAAGCCGAAGCATTGCCGGGTCGGAGACCGGAGGATCTTCGTCGACCCCGGGGAACACCAGAAAATTAGCGCGGCCCGTGGCGGTGTTCCAGACCCGCTGGCGCGGCGGAGTGGTGAGGTGAAAGCCGCCCGGCTGGCGGACCCGCTTGTTGAAATCGGCAAACAGGTCCGGGAAGACCTCTTCGATCTTGTCGCGGATCCGGTTGTAGTCTGCGGCAAAGGAGTCCCAATCGATGCCGCAGTCGGGCAAGGTGGCTTTCGCCATGCCGCAGACAATAGCGACTTCCGACTTCAGATGCTCGCTCGGCGGTTCGACGAGACCGGATGATGCATGCACCATCGACATGCTGTCTTCGACGGTAATCGATTGCCGACCGCTGGCCTGCATGTCGATATCACTGCGCGCCAGAGCGGGAAGGATCAGCGCCTGTTCGCCGTGAACCAGATGGCCGCGGTTGAGCTTGGTGCTGACCGCGACGGTCAGCCGCAAGCGGCGCATCGCCGCCTCGGCCACGGTCCAGTCTGGCACGGCTCTGACGAAATTGCCGCCGTGCCCGATAAATATCTTGGCACGCCCATCCACCATCGCCTGAACGGCGTTTACAACATTGTGCCCGTGAGCCCGCGGCGGGTCGAAGCCGAACACTTTCTTGATCTGGTCCAGCAATTCTGGCTTGGGTTTTTCGTCGATGCCCATGGTGCGGTCGCCTTGCACGTTCGAGTGGCCGCGCACCGGGCAGATCCCTGCTCCGGGCTTACCAAAATTGCCGCGCAGCAGCAACAAATTCACCATCTGGTGCACGTTTGCAGTGCCGAGTCGATGTTGGGTGATCCCCATGCCGTAGACGAGGATAACGGTGCCTGCCCGAATATAGACGGCTGCCGTGCGCTCCAGCTGGTCGCGCGGCAAGCCGCAGACGCGCAATATGTCTTCCCAGCTTGTCTGGCGGAGATCGTCGGCGAACGCCTCGAAGCCGTGCGTATGTTGCGCGATAAAATCGAGATCGAGGACTGGTTCCGCGCCGTTGCGAAGCGCTTCGGCATGTGCTTCCAGCACCAGTTTCATGACACCCTTGAGGGCCGCGACATCGCCGCCGATGCGGACCTGGCAATATTCGCTGGCGATCCTTGTCTTGCCCAACGTCGCCATCTCGATCGGATCCTGGGGTGCCGCAAACCGCTCGAGAGCGCGCTCGCGCAATGGGTTGAACACGATGATCGGCACATTGCGGCGCGACGCGTTGTGCAACTCAGTCAGCATCCGCGGGCTATTGGTGCCCGGGTTCTGACCGAGGATAAAGATCGCCTCGGCTTGTGCGAAGTCCTCGAGCAGCACGGTCCCCTTGCCGATACCGATGCTTTCGGGCAGGCCGACGCTGGTCGGCTCGTGGCACATGTTCGAACAATCGGGAAAATTGTTTGTACCAAAGCGTCGCGCAAACAGCTGGTACATGAACGCTGCCTCGTTCGAAGTGCGGCCCGAGGTGTAGAATTCGGCCTCGTTCGGATCATTCAGAGCATTGAGCTCGCGGCCGACCAGTGCGAACGCCTCCTTCCAATCGACCGGCACATAATGGTCGGTCGCGGGATCGTAGCGCATCGGTTCGGTCAGACGGCCCTGCTCCTCCAGCCAATAGTCACTTTCCTGTTCCAGCTGACGCACAGTGTGGGCCGCGAAGAACTCGCGGGTCACGCGACGCTTGGTCAGCTCCCAGCTGACGGCCTTGGCGCCATTCTCGCAGAACTCGAAGGAACTGGTATGCCGCGGATCGGGCCATGCGCAACCGGGACAGTCAAAGCCATCCGGCTGGTTCATCGACAGCAGTGCCCTGGAGCCTTTGAGCTCGACGCTCTGCTCACGAAGCGCTCTTGCCGTGGCGCGTAAGGCACCCCACCCGCCGGCGGGAGGGTTGTAGGGTGCGAACACGGGTGGGGCGGCCGGCTCATTGGCAGGGACATCGGCCGGTGAGGAAGGGACAGGACGCTCGTCGCTCATGATCGTGCACCTTTCAGTGGGTCATCATCGTTCGCTAACGCCACAGATTTGTTCGCGCCAGATCGATCAGCTCGTCGCCGCGCCCGCTCATCACCGCCTTCACCATGTAAAGGGTGAAGCCCTTCGCCATTTCCAGCGTGACCGCGGGAGGCATGGCGAGCTCGGTCCGGTTCACGACGGCGTCAATCAAAACCGGCCCGTTGTGGTTCAGTGCCGCGGCAATGCCGGCCTCGACCTCGCCCGGGTCCTCGATCCTGATTCCGCGGACCCCGACGGCTTCGGCCATCGCTGCGAAATTCGGGTTCTTGAACTCGGTGCCAAATGGGAGAAAACCGGTGGATTTCTGCTCGAGCTCGATGAAGCCGAGCGCGCCGTTGTTGAACACAACCACCTTCACCGGCAAGCCGAGTTGCACGAGGCTGAGAAAGTCCCCCATCAGCATCGTGAAACCGCCATCGCCCGACAGCGAGATCACCTGGCGGTTGGGGAAGGCCGCCTGCGCGCCGATCGCCTGGGCCATCGCATTGGCCATGGAGCCATGCCAAAACGACCCGACGAGCCGCCGCTTGCCGTTCATCGCCAGATAGCGCGCGGCCCAAACCGTCGGCAGGCCAACGTCGCAGGTAAAGATGGCGTCCGCTGTGGCCCGGTCACTGATCGCCTTCGCGATCTGCTGCGGGTGGATCAGCTTCCGGCCGGGCGTGCCGACGGCCAGATCGTCGAGCGCCTTGCGCGCTTTGGCATAATGCGCGCGCGCCCGCGTGAGATGCGTGCTGTCAGCTTTCTGCTGCAGCAGAGGCAGCAGCCCCGTGAGTGTCTCTTTTACGTCGCCGACGATGCCAAGATCGACCGCCGAGCGGCGTCCTATGTTCTCTGCCCTGATATCGACTTGGGCGATGCGGACGCCGGCTCCCTGAGGATAGAACTGCCGATAGGGAAAATCGGTCCCGAGCATCAGCAGGACATCGCAGTCGAGCATCGCGTAGTAGCCCGACGAAAAGCCGATCAGGCCGGTCATGCCGACATCGTAAGGATTGTCCCACTCGACATGTTCCTTGCCGCGGAGCGCGTGCACCATCGGCGCTTTGAGGCGCTCGCCAAGCGCGAGAAGCTCATTGTGTGCACCGGCACAGCCCGAGCCGCACAGGATCGTGACTTGCCCCTCGCCGTTCAGCAGCGCCGCGAGCCGGTCGAGATCGGTCTTCTCGGGCATCACGACCGGCCTCGTCGGCAAGAGGCCCGCGGCCCTTGGTGGCGGCGCGTCGATTGCGGTCTGCAGCGCGACGTCACCGGGAATCACCACCACCGAGACGCCGCGCCGGCCGACCGCCTCGCGGATCGCCATTTCGAGCACACGCGGCATCTGATTTGCGCCGGAGATCAGCTCGCAGTAATGGCTGCACTCGCGTAATAAGTCCTGTGGATGGGTTTCCTGAAAGTAGCCGCCGCCGATTTCGGCCGACGGGATTTGCGCGGCAATGCCGAGCACCGGCACGCGCGATCTGTGACAATCGAACAGGCCATTGATCAGGTGCAGATTGCCCGGTCCGCAGCTCCCGGCGCAGACAGCGAGTTCGCCCATCAGATGCGCCTCGGCGCAAGCCGCAAAACCGGCAACCTCCTCGTGCCGGAGATGCACCCACTCGATCTTGCCCTGGCGCCGGATCGAGTCGGTCAGCCCGTTCAGGCTATCGCCGACAATGCCGAAAATTCGCTTGACACCCGCTGCCGCGAGGGTTTCCGCGAACTGATCAGCGACGGTTTTTGCCATGGATACCCCCTAGATTGGTGAAGCTTAGAACTGATCACCAACCGAACCAGTTAACTCCTGTAAATTCCGGTAAAGTGTGGGTGAGGAGCTCGAAATCAGACGGCAGGTTTGCCCTCGTCAACTGCGGTAGGCACCCAACCGGAATGGTCTCTAGAAGGACCTTGCCGTTGTCGCGGTGAGGATATCGGCCTTGCGGTTGAGGGCCGCGATCAGCCCGTCGATGCCCTCCTGCTTCAGGATGGCGGAGAACTCCGAGCGACGGGTCGCCACCTCGCTGATCGCGCCGTCGAGATAGATGTCGGAGATCAGCCAGCCCTCGCCATTGCGGCGCATCATGTAATCGACCTTCACCGGCTCACCACTGGCTTTGATGATCTGGCTCTTCACCATTATCCCGGACGGGGCGGGTTGCTCGCCAGTCACCTCGAGCCTTTGTCCAGCGTAGTTGTCGAAGCGATCGGCATAGATCGCCGAGAGGTAGCGCCCAAAGCTGTCGGTCACCTGCTGGCGCTGCACGTCGCTTAGCCCAGCCCAAGAGGGGCCGACCGACAACCGCGCCATCGAGGCGATGTCGAAGCTGCGGCGAATAACCGGCTCCAGTTGCGTGAACCGACCGCTCTGGCCCAGCGTCCGGCCGTTCTTCATCGTGCTGAGCAGCGTGTCGTAGAGCCCCCGCACAATATCGCCGCCGCTCGCCAGCGCGGCATGGACCGGATAGGAAAGCGCGCTGAGGCCGAGTCCAGCGACAAAAGCTGCAGCTTTCCACAATGGTATTTTTGGTGCGCGCAGTTGATAAATGGCGTGATTAGGCATCATTGAGATAGAGCGTATCATCACGTTTCCTTCCCTTTCCCATGGCTGAGCTACTCCAGTCCCACCAGGACGCAGGGCGCTCGGCGTGAACAGGATCAAAGCGGCGGCCGGAGCGATCTCGGGACACACCAACCGTGTGGTGGTCGTCGAGAAATCCGTTGGGAAACCAACCTTTGACGTGATCGGTGCCCTCGTCGCGTCGTGTGCGGACAAGGGCTCGAGGCGATGGTCGAGCGAACTGCTACAGTGAACCGGTAGCCGCGGCCGAACTCAGTGCGGATAAAGTCGCGGTCGTCGCCAAGAGCCCTGCGCAACGCAAAGATCTGAACCTTCAGGTTCTCCTCCGCGACAACGATGCCGGGCCACACACGACGCATCAGCTGGTCTTTGGTGACGAGCGATCCGTCGGCCTCCAGCAACGCCAGGAGGAGATCGAGGGCGCGCGTCCCCAGTTCGACGGGCACGCCGTCGGCAATCAATCGCCGCTGGCGCAGCAGCATTCGGAAACGGCCAAATTCGAGCGTCGCGTCAGCAGCGGCCCGAGCCGGCCGGTCTGCGCCATGCGGCGATAGGTTTTCGCGGTAGAGGACGGGCTCGGCGTACGCACTCGTCGTCATCGTGGGCCCTCCGTATGGTTTATGGCCTTAATCTGGCGCAGCCCCATCCGCTGGTCGCGTTAATGATTGTGAAATTGTGCAAGAACCGCCTTTGCAGCGATTTGCGGCACCGGGATCGCGGGCCGAACGCCTGAGCCAGCGTGCCGTCGCGTTGCGAAGATTTTCCGCGGTCTGTATGAATCGGAAGCTCGTTAAGGACGATTTCCCGGTGGATGAAGAGGCCTTCGCCTTCGGATCGTTCCGCCTGATCCCTGCTCAGCGCGTGCTGCTCGAGGATGGGAAACCGCTGCGTCTCGGCAGCCGGGCTTTGGACATACTCGTCACGCTTATCGAAAGCGCCGGCGAGACGATCCACAAAGACGAACTCATCTCGCGCACGTGGCCCGATACCGTGGTCGACGAGGGTGCGCTCCGGGTTCATGTCGCCGCACTCCGCAAGGCGCTCGGCGACGGGCGCGCGGGCAAGCGCTATATCGCCAACATCCCCGGCCGAGGCTACGGCTTCATTGCGCCTGTGATGCGTGAGCGCAGGCAGCCGGTGATCTCTCCGCCGGACGGAGCCGCGGCCGACGGCAAACTGCCAGCGCCGCTCATGCGCATCATCGGCCGAGACGACGTCATCGCGGCATTGACGATGCAGCTGGCCCAGCGCCGTTTTCTGACCATCGTCGGTCCGGGGGGGATCGGCAAAACGACGGTCGCGATCGCAGTCGCCGAGGCGGCTCTCGCGTCCCATAGGGATGGCGTCTGGTTCGTCGGCCTCGCCTCACTGGCCGATCCCGGCCTGTGGCCAAGCGCCGTTAGCGCCGTTCTGGGGATCACTTTGCCGGACGCTAATCCCGTATCTGGGCTGACCGCATGGTTCCGGGATAAGCACGCCTTGATCGTGCTCGATAGCTGTGAGCACGTTATCGACGTCGCGGCATCGATCGCTGAAGCGGTGCTGAAGGCAGCACCGCATGTCCGCGTTCTCGCCACCAGCCGCGAACCGCTGCGGGCGGAAGGCGAATGGCTACACCGCCTGGCCTCGCTGGAACTCCCGCCACAAGCTGCCTCTTCCACCGCCGACGAAGCGATGCGGTATTCGGCAGTCGAACTGTTCAACGAACGCGCTGTCGCGACGATGGACGGGTTTGTCCTCGAGGATGCCGATGTTCCGGCGGCGCTAGAGATTTGTCGCAGGCTCGATGGAGTGCCGCTGGCGCTGGAACTGGCGGCAGCCCGCGTCGATGCATTTGGCGTCAAGGGCCTCGCCGCGCGGCTCGATGATCGCTTCGCCGTGCTGACGAAAGGTCGCCGCACTGCGCTGCCAAGGCACCAAACCCTGCGCGCAGCGATGGATTGGAGTTACGAGCTTCTACCCGAAATCGAGCAGGTGGTATTTCGGCGCCTTGCCGTCTTTCGCGGCAGCTTTACGCTGGAGGACGCCTCCGCCATTGCAGTAGACGAGCGGATCAATGCCGCCGAAGTGATCGAAGGTGTCGCAAATCTGGCTGGGAAGTCGCTCGTTACGACGGATATCAGCGGCGACATCACCTATCACCGACTCCTCGACACGACCCGATTTTACGCCCTGGAGAAATTGACTGAGGGCGGCGAGCTTGCTGCGGCTGCCCGCCGCCATGCCGAGCACCACCGCGATCTGTTCAGCCAAGCACGGCGCCAATGGGAAAGCCAGACGACGGTCGCATGGCTCGCAGAGTACGGTCACCGCCTCGACGATCTACGTACGGCGCTCGACTGGGCGTTTTCGCCGAGCGGCGACGCGGAACTCGGGGTAGCGCTAACGGTCGACGCCGTGCCGCTATGGCTGCAGTTCTCGCTGATGAATGAGTGCCGCCGGCGTGTTGCGCTGGCGCTGGCTCGTACCGGGGCCGAGACCGACCAGAACGCACGAATTCGCATGCGACTCTCAACCGCTCTCAGTTTGTCCCGGATGTATTCACGGGATCCACTCACCGAGGTTCATAAGGCCTGGTCGACGACCCTGACACTGGCCGAACGGGTCGGCGATACCGATTATCAGTTACGCGCTATCTGGGGGTTGTTCGCAGAGAGCATCAATAGCGGCGCCTTCCGGGTCGCACTGGATCTCGGCAAGCGGTTCCGCGATCTGGCGACGGACGTGACCGATCGGCTAATCGGCGAGCGTCTCATTGGGACGGCACTGCATTTCCTCGGCGATCAGAATACGGCACGCCGGCACATCGAGCATATGCTCGCGGGTTATACGGCACCGGCCAACAGCGCGCACATCATACGCTTTCAGAACGACCAGACCGTCGCCGCGCGCCGGGTGCTCGCCCCGATCTTGTGGCTGCAAGGGTTTCCGGATCAGGCCATGCGCCTCGTTGAGGAGGCGATCGCCGACGCGGTAGCGGTAGACCACGCGCTGACCTTGTGCAACTTGCTCGCGCAATCGGCTTGCCCGCTCGCCTTGTTGACAAACGACCTCGGCGCTGCCGAGCGTTTCACATGGATGCTGAACGAATATGCAATCCAGCATTCGCTCGACGTCTGGCACGCCTATGGCCGCTGCTTCGAGGGCATTCTGCTGATACGGCGAGGCGACTTCGAGCACGGCCTCGCACGTTTGCGGAGCGG
>Ga0306921_10000296_pt1 | contig 41253 bp, 37 predicted proteins | sample sta12Cox44000080_FD_203760 | JGI IMG/M metagenome (GOLD analysis project Ga0306921, IMG submission 203760) | Lab enrichment of tropical soil microbial communities from Luquillo Experimental Forest, Puerto Rico - statoxic.12C.oxic.44.000.080 (v2)... | ecosystem: Environmental > Terrestrial >... | reverse complement strand
TGGAGCAGGCCAACGGCGTGCCTGCGACGCAGGCCGAGCCGACGCAGCTCTCGTTGCCGTTGCAGACGTTGCCGTCGTCGCAGACCATCGGCGTGCCCGCCACGCAGGCGTTGTTCACGCAGGTCTCCACGCCGTTGCAGGCCTGGCCGTCGGAGCACTGCGCGTCGCTGCCGCAGGCGAAGCCGCGGCACGCGCCCGAGCGGCACACGTCGTACGGAGTGGCGGCGTTGCCGTCGTTGCAGGCGGTCTCGTCAGGGAGCGGAGCGCTGCCGGCGCGGCACTGATGGCTCACGCAGCTCTGCGGGCCCGCGCAGACGTCGGCCGGTGCGGGGCAGTCCGCGTCCGCGTTGCACTGCGCCGGCGTGCCGGCGCAGCTGCCGTTCGACTGGCACACGTCGTTGAAGGTCATGGCGTTGCCGTCGTTGCAGGTCGTGCCGACCAGCGGCGTGGGATCGAACTTGCAGCCCGTCGCGGTGCAGCTGTCGGCGGTGCAGGGGTTGCCGTCGTCGCAGCCCGACACCGCGCACTGCGGCTCGGCCGCGACCACCAGCTCGTTCGAGAACGCGGACTCCGTCCCGCTCGCATCGTAGGACTTGAGCGAGACGTAGACGTCGGACAGCGCCTCGAGGCCGGTGAGCGCGTAGTGGCTGTTCCCGCTCGCGTCGGCGGGCGGCACGGCGTTGATGTCGTCGCGCCAGTCGCCGTAGGCCTGCGAGCTCGAGGCGATGTAGACGTGGAAGCCGACCACGCGCACGTCGTTGGGATCGCGGAACGCGAGATCGACGCTGCGGAGCTGCGCGCGCGAGACCGCGGGGAGCAGCACGAGAACGAGCACGAGAGCGAGCTTCTTCATCGCCGACACCGATCGGCGTCGGGGCGGACGAGCGCGTGACACCCCCCACGCGCTTCGCGTGATCGCCGCCACGCCGCGGCGTGCGGCGTGTGCCGGCGATCACCGCGGCTGGGGCGTCGGGGCTAGCGCGGGTCGACTTCGTCGAGCTCGCGCGTGAGCTCGCGCTCGACCTCGGGTGGAATGGGCGCGCTGGCCGCGGGCGGCTGCAGCGCGCGCCGGATCACCAGCGCGAGCACCCCTGCGCCGGCGACGAGCGCCGCGATCGGGAGCAGCCAGCCCGTGCGCTCGCGCGGCACGCCGACGACGCGGTCGCCGAAGCGCGTCTCGATCCGCGCGCGCACCGACTCGGGCGACTCGCCGGCACCGAGCGCCTTGCGGATCTCCTCGCGCACCACCGCGGCGTCGGGGCTGCCGCAGTCGGCCAGCGTGCGGCCGGGACAGAACGGACTCATCAGGTCGCGCGCCAGCTCGTTCGCTTCCCGCGCGCGCTCCACGTCGGGGTCCTGCCGCGGCGCGCACGCGGACAGCGCGAGCAGCGCGCAGAGCGCGAAGACGGTGGATCGCGGCGAGCGCATCGCCGCGGAGGATAGCCTAGCGGCGCTCCAGCGGCGCCGGCTCGCCCCCGTCGGACAGCACCACCTCGACGTGGAACACGCCGGTGTAGTCGTCGAAGGGGACCGCCACGCCGCGCGCCCCGCGCACGCGCAGCTCGGCCTTCGGCGTCATCACCACGGTGGGCAAGGCGATCTCCACCACGCCCATGGTCGCGAGCGCGGTCTTCACGTTGCCCGCGAGCATGTTGGTGATCTCGCCGACCGCGTCGCGGATCTCGTCCTCGGAAGTGATCTCCTCCACGTCGACGCCCACCAGCCGCGCAGTGAAGTCGGTGGCCTGGGAGCGCGTCACGTGGATCGAGACGTAGCCCGCGAGCTCGCCCGCCATGCCGATGAAGCCGGTGACCTCGCTCGACTGGAACGGCTGCGGGTCTTCGAAGGCGTTCTGCGCCGTGAGCTCGGTGCCCAACATGGTCGAGAAGACGCTGTTGGTGGCGTTGCGGATGATCTCGGCCAGCTTGCGCGGGTCCATCGAGAACTCTTCTCGTCTCGCGGCGCACGGGACTGGAGGCGCACGTCAAGCGCGTGCGAGCGGCGGCCGAAGAAGAGTCGCGAATGGCACGCGTGCTGGTGGTCGACGACTCGGCGACGATGCGCAAGATCATCATCAAAGGCCTGCGCGAAGCGGGCTTTGCGGAGCTCGACTTCTGCGAGGCCGTCGACGGCGCGAGCGCGCTCGAAGTGCTGCGCAAGGACGAGTTCGACCTGGTCCTCTCCGACATCAACATGCCGGGAATGGACGGGCTCGCCCTGGTGCGCTGCATCCGCGACGAGGCCCTGGGCGGCGCCGAGCTCCCGATCGTGATGATCACGACCGAAGGCGGGCTCGAGCGCGTGCAGCAGGCGCTGGCCGCGGGCGCGAACGACTACCTGCGCAAGCCGTTCACCGCAGAGCAGCTGCAGAAGAAGATCACCCCCTTCGTGCGCTGAGCGCCCCGCACGGGCGCACGGGCGTTTGGTACCTTTGGCGCGAGGAGGTTCCCGTGGCCGCAGATCCGCGCGCTCCCCTGAATCCCCAGGTGAAGGTCCTGTTCGAGATGATGGCGGCCGGCCGCCCCACCCGCGTGCTGGAGCCCAAGCCTCTGCGCGAAGGCCTGGGGGCGCTGTTGCCGCTGTTGAACGCCGGTGCCCCGGCCGTGGCCGCGGAGCGCACGCTGCAGATTCCCGGGCCGGGCGGCGAGATCCGCGCCCGGGCCTTCTATCCCGGCGACCCCAAGCGCGGCCCCTATCCAGTGATCGTCTACTTCCACGGCGGCGGCTACGTGGCGATGAGCCCCGAGACCCACGAGAAGCTGACGAAACAGCTCTGTGTCGGGGTGGGCGCGCTGGCGGTGTCGATCGACTACCGGCTCGCGCCGGAGCACCGCTACCCGGCGCCGCTCGACGACTGCCTGGCGGCCTGGCGCTGGGTGCGCGCGCACGCCAGCGAGCTGGGCGGCGACGCCTCGCGCATCCTCGCCGGCGGTGACTCGGCGGGGGGCAACGCCACCGCGGCGCTGGCGCTGCGGCTGATCGCGGCTGGAGAGCCGCTCCCCGGCGCCCTGCTCCTGCTCTGCCCGTGGCTCGACATGGCGCTCGACACCGAGTCGATGCGGGTCTTCGGTCCCGATGACGGCGTGCTCGACACCGAGATCATGACCTTCTTCCGCGACTGCTACGTGGTGCCCGCGAACTGGCCCGACCCGTTCGCCAGCCCGCTGCGCGGAGACGTGCGCCGCTTCCCGCCGACGCTGGTGGTGGCGGGCGCAATCGATCCGCTGCGCGACGACGCGCTGCAGTTCGCCAAGAAGCTCGAGACCGCGGGGCGCGAGGTGGTGCTCTCGAGCTACGCGGGCATGCCGCACGACTTCATGCTCTTCCCCGGCATCGACGACGGCGAGCGCGCGGTGCAGGAGATCGTGCGCTTCGCGAAGGCGAAGCTCGGCTAGGAGCGCGCATGCCCGATCGCCCCTGGATCTTCCGCACCTACTCCGGTCACTCGACCGCGCGCGCGTCGAACGCGCTCTACCGCAGCAACCTCGCCAAGGGCCAGACCGGGCTCTCGATCGCGTTCGACCTGCCCACCCAGACCGGCTACGACCCGGACCACCCCCTGGCCGCCGGCGAGGTCGGCAAGGTGGGAGTGCCGGTGGCCTCGATCGAGGACATGGACGCGCTGCTGGCGGAGATCCCACTCGAGCGCATGAACACCTCGATGACGATCAATGCCACCGCGGCGTGGCTGCTCGCATTGTACGTCGCCGTCGCCGAGCGGCGCAGCGTGGCGCGCGCCGCGCTCTCGGGCACGACGCAGAACGACATCGTGAAGGAGTACCTCTCGCGCGGCACCTACATCTTCCCGCCGCGCCCCTCGCTCGACCTCACCCGCCAGGTGATCGAGTGGACCGTCACCCAGGTGCCGAAGTGGAACCCGATCAACGTCTGCAGCTACCACCTGCAGGAGGTCGGAGCGACGCCGGTGCAGGAGGTCGCGTTCACGCTCGCGAACGCCATGGCGGTGCTCGACGCGGTGCGGGTGCCGCGGGAGGAGCTCGGCGCGGTGTTCGGCCGCATCTCGTTCTTCTGCAACGCCGGCATCCGCTTCGTGGAGGAGATCTGCAAGCTGCGCGCGTTCACGCGCATGTGGGACCGGATCGGCCTCGAGCGCTACGGCGTCGCCGACCCCGACCTGCGCCGCTTCCGCTACGGCGTGCAAGTGAACTCGCTGGGCCTCACCGAGGCCCAGCCCGAGAACAACGTGCCGCGGATCGCGCTGGAGGCGCTCGGGGTGACACTGTCGCGCGACGCGCGCTGCCGCGCGCTGCAGCTGCCCGCGTGGAACGAGGCGCTGGGGCTCCCGAGGCCGTGGGACCAGCAGTGGTCGTTGCGCATCCAGCAGATCCTGGCCTATGAGACCGACATCCTCGACTACCCGGACATCTTCGCGGGCTCGCACGTGATCGAGCAGAAGACCGCGGAGATCGAGAGCGCCGCCTGGGCCGAGATCCGCCGGGTCGAGGAGCAGGGCGGCGCGATCGCGGCGGTCGAGTCCGGCTACATGAAGCAGAAGCTGGTCGAGTCGAACGCGCGGCGCGTCGCCGAGATCGAGTCCGGCCAGCGCACCGTGGTCGGCGTGAACCGCTACACCGAGAGCGAGCCGTCGCCGCTGTTGCAGGGCGCGGCGTCGATCCTGTCCGTCGACGACCGGGTCGGCCGTGAAGAGATCGAGCGGCTGCGCGCGCACCGCGCCCGGCGCAGCGCGGGCGAGGTCGAGGCCGCGCTGCGGGGCCTGCGCGAGGCGCTCGCCTCGGGCGTGAACCTGATGGAGGCGTCGGTGCGCTGCGCCCACGCGGGCGTCACCACCGGTGAATGGTCGGACGCGCTGCGCGCGGTGTTCGGCGAGTACCGCGCTCCGACCGGCGTCGATGCGGCCGCGGTGCCGCGCGCCGACGCCGCGCGCCTGGCGGCGATCCGCGCGCGGGTGGACGAGGTCTCGGCGCGGCTGGGCCGCCGGCTCAAGCTGCTGGTCGGCAAGCCCGGGCTCGACGGCCACTCGAGCGGCGCCGAGCAGATCGCGATCTTCGCGCGCGACGCAGGGCTCGAGGTGGTCTACGAGGGCATCCGCGTCACCACCGACGAGATCGTGAACGCGGCGCTGCAAGAGGGCGTGCACCTGATCGGGCTCTCGATCCTGTCCGGCTCGCACCTCGCGCTCGCGCCCGAGATCGCGCGGCGCGCGCGCGTGCCGGTGGTGGTGGGCGGGATCATCCCGGAAGAGGACGCCGAGAAGCTGCGCGCCGAGGGCATCGCCGCGGTCTACACGCCGCGCGACTACGACGTGCTGCGCGTGCTGGCGGAGATCGTCGAGCTCGCCGCAGCGGCGCATGGCGCGGACTGAGGCCGGCGAGACGGACGTCGAGTCACTCTCCCGCGAGGTGCTCGCGGGTGACCCGACCGCGATCTCGGCTGCACTCGCGCTGGTCGAGGATACCCGGCCCGATACGCTCGAGCCGCAGCGGCGGCTGCTCGCCCGGCTCGAGAGCGCGACGCCGCGCGAGCGCGCGGTGGTCGGCCTCACCGGCCCGCCCGGGGTGGGAAAGTCGACGCTCGCCGGCAGGCTGATCCCGCACTGGCTCGCCGCCGGGGCCTCGGTCGGCATGGTGGCGGTCGACCCGAGCAGCCGCCGTTCCGGCGGAGCGCTGCTGGGCGACCGGGCGCGGCTGCGCTTCCGCCCCGAGGAGCGCGTGTTCGTGCGCTCGATGGCCGCGCGCGACCAGCTCGGCGGGCTCGCGCCGGCGACGCGGGCGTCGGTCGCGGTGCTGCGGGCGGCCTGCGACTGGGTGCTGGTGGAGACGGTCGGCGTGGGCCAGAGCGAGGTCGACGTGGAGACCGTGGCCGAGACGGTGGTACTGGTGCTGCAGCCGGGCTCGGGCGACACGCTGCAGTTCATGAAGGCGGGGATCCTCGAGATCCCCGACCTGATCGCGATCGCCAAGTGGGACCTCGGCGCGCTGGCCGAGCGCACCCGCGCCGACCTCGACGGCTGGCTCGCGCTCGCGCAGCTCGCGCCCGGCGCATGGCGCCCGCCGGTGATCGGAGTGAGCGGGGAGACCGGACTCGGCGTGGAGGCTCTCGCGAAGGCGATCGACGGCCACCGCGCGCACCTCGCCGGCGGCGAGCTCGAGCTCCGGCGCGCACGCGCGCGCAGCGCCTGGGCGCTCGAGCTGTTCACACGCCGCTACGGAACCCAGGGCCTGGAGCAGGTGGGGGGACGGGCCGAGGCCGAGCGCCTGATCACGGGCAGCCCGGGCACGGCGCTCGACGCCTTCAGCGCTCTCGCTCTCGCCACGCGACCAGGACGTCGCGGGTAGCGCGGTCGAGCGCGAGCGACTCGAGCACGGCGTCGTAGCTAGTGAGCGCGGCGAGAGTCACTCCGGCTTCGGCGAAGCGCGCGACCACCTTGGGGAAGCCGTAGCTGTAGATCGCCTGCACGCCGATCACCTTGCCCCCCTCCTCGTTCACCGCCGCGACGGCCGCGAGCGAGCTGCCGCCGAACGACACCGCGTCCTCGAGCACCACCACCCGCTCGCCCGCGAGCGCGCGGCCCTCGACGCGCTTGCCCTTGCCGTGCTCCTTGGCGCTGCCGCGCACGTAGACCATCGGCAGACCGAGCCGCTCCGCGACCCAGGCCGCGTGCGGGATCCCGGCGGTCGCGGTCCCCGCGATCACCTCGGCGTCGGGAAAGGCGCGGCGGATCGACTCCGCCAGCCCGTCCGCGATCCGCTTGCGCGCCTCGGGGTGCGAGATCACCACCCGGTTGTCGCAGTAGATCGGCGCGCGCTCGCCGGAGGCCCAGGTGAACCAGCGCTCGGGGTCGGTGCGGACCTCGACCGCGCCGATGGCGACCAGGAGCTTCGCGCACTCGTCCGGCGTCATCGCTCGCGCCCGATCCACTGCGGCTCGGCGACGCCGGCGCGCCGGTTCTCCACACGCGCCATCACGAACAACAGGTCGGAGAGCCGGTTCAGGTAGCGGATCAAGAGCCCCTCGATCTCCTCGCACTCGGCCAGCGCGATCACCGAGCGCTCGGCGCGCCGGCACACCGTGCGCGCGAGGTGCAAGAGCGCCGCGGCGCGCGATCCGCCGGGCAGGATGAAGTTGCGCAGCGGCTCGAGCTCGCCCTCGAGCGCGTCGATCCAGCCCTCGAGCTCGGCCACGTCGGCATCCCCGACCCTCGCGCCGGCCTTGGGCCGGGGGGGCCCCGCCTTCGCGCGCGGCGCTCCGGGCGTGGCGAGCTCGCCGCCCAGGTCGAAGAGCGACGACTGGATGGTCTCGAGCTTCGCGCGCAGGTCGCCGTGCGCGAGCTCCGCCCGGGCGACGCCGACCACGGAGTTGAGCTCGTCGACCTCGCCGTAGGCCGAGACGCGGGGCGCGCTCTTGCGCACGCGCTCCCCGCCGAAGAGCGACGTCTCGCCGGTGTCGCCCCCGCGCGTGTAGATCTTCATCGCCGTCGAGTATAACTGGGCTCTCGCGGAGGTGAGAGTGGCGGTCACGGTGCGCAGGGACGACGGCGGAGTGTCGCTCGCCAACGAGCGCGTGCGCGTGCGCGTCGAGCTCGCGCCGCTGCGCATCTCGCTGTTCGACGCCGCCGGCGAGGTGGGCTTCGCGGGCGCGAGGGTGGGCGCGTGCGTGGACGCGCGTCCCGCGCCCGACGTCGAGCTCGGCGGCACCCGCGTGGTCGCGAGCCTGGTGCGCGACCTCGCGTTCGACGACGAGGCCGACACCCCGCTCGGGCGCGCGGTGCGCGTGCGCGCGCGCGTGGCGCTCGCGGAGGGTCTCGAGCTCGGAGTCTCGCTGGAGCTCGGCAGTGACTGGCCCGGCATCGCGCTCGGGGTCGAGCTCGGCAACACCGGGCGCGGCACACGCGAGATCGCCGCGCTCGAGCCGCTCGTGTGGCGCTCGGACGGGAGCGCGCGGCTGGCCGTGCCCGGCGATCCGCGCGCGCTGCGCTTCCTCGCGCTCGGCCACCAGTCGTGGTCGCCCGCGCGCTGGCTGCGCCTGGGCGAGCGGCCGTCCTCGCCGCGCGGCAAGACGCTGCGGCGCTGCTACGCGAGCCCGTACGCGCCGCGCCCGCGCCGCGGCCGCTTCGTCTCCGAGTCGGCGACGGCGCTCGGCGAGCCTTCGCGCGCGGGCCTCTCGATCGGCTTTCTCAGCCACTCGCGCTGGCTCGGCTGGGTCGAGCTCGCGCACGGCGACGGGCGGGTCCACGAGCTCGCCGCGCGCTGTGCGATCGACGGCGCGCCGCTCGCGCCGGGAGCGGCGATCGCCGCGGAGCGGCTCTGGCTCGGCATCGCGGCACCGCTGGAAGAGGCGCTCGGCCAGTGGGCCGAGCGCGCGGGCCGCGAAATGGCTGCGCCGGTGCCGGCGCGCCCGCTCTCCGGCTGGTGCTCCTGGTACCGCTTCGGCACGCGCGTGCGCGCCGACGACGTGCGCCGCAATCTGCGCGCGCTGCGCGCGCTCGGAACGCCGCTCGACGTGGTGCAGATCGATGACGGCTTCCAGGCCGCGAACGGCGACTGGCTCGCGCCGGCCGAGGGCTTCCCCGAGGGGCTCGCCCCGCTCGCGCGAGAGATCCGCGCCGAGGGCCTGCGCGCCGGCCTGTGGCTGGCGCCGTTCCTGGTCTCGCCGCGCTCGCGGCTGGCGCGCGAGCAGCCCGGCTGGCTGCTGCGCGGACGCGACGGTCGGCCGCTCACGGCGCTGTGGAACCCCGCCTGGCCGGGCGCCCGCATGCACGCGCTCGATGCGACACATCCCGGTGTCGAGTCGTGGCTCGAGTCGCTCGGACGCGAGGTCCGGGCGCTCGGCTTCGACTACCTGAAGCTCGACTTCCTGTTCGCGGGAGCGCTGGCCGGAGCGCGGCACGATCCGGCCCTGGGCGCCGTCCCGGCGTACCGGCGCGGCGTGGCCGCGCTGCGGCGCGGGGCGGGCCCGGGCGTGTTCCTGCTCGGCTGCGGCGCGCCGCTGGGCGCCTCGATCGGCCTGTTCGAGGCGATGCGGATCGGCGCCGACGTGGCCGCGCGCTGGTCGAACTCCGCGTTCGACGCGCTGGTGGGCGTGGAGGCGGGCGCGGCCGCCCGCAACGCGCTCTCGAACGTGTTCGCGCGCGCGCCGCTGCACCAGCGGCTGTGGCTCAACGATCCGGACTGCGCGCTGCTGCGTCCGAACGCGCCCGCCGCCTCGGGCGAGCCGATGTCGGGCTCGAAGCTCTCCCGGGCGGAAGCGCAGACGCTGCTCGCTGCGATCGCGCTGTCGGGCGGGGGGACGGTCGTCTCCGACGAGCTCGCCGAGCTGACACCGGACGGTGTCGGGTGGCTGCGGCGGCTGCTGCCGGCGCTCGAGCGCACGCCCGAGACCGGCCCGGCGCGCGGCCCGGTGCCCGAGTCGCTGTGCACGCGCTTCGACGACGGCAGCGCGCTGTGGCTGCGCGCGAACCTGGGCGACGCGCCGGAGCCGGTCGAGCTCGACGCGCGCGCGCTCGGCTTCGCCGGCGCCGTGCGAGTGTGGGACGTGCTCGGCGCGCGCGAGCTCACCGCGCCCGGCGGGCGAGTGGAGCTCGGGATGCTCGGCGCACACGCGGCCCGGCTGCTGCGGCTGGTGCCCGACGAAGGCCGCGCGCGGATGCTGGGCTCGAGCCTCCACGTCTCCGCCGGCGCGCTCGAGACGGAGTCGGTCGCGCTCGAGTCGGCCGGGGTCGCGCGCGTGCGCCTGCGGCTACCCGGGACCCGCGCCGGCGAGATCGCCCTGGCGCTGTCCGGCGAGCCCCGGCTCGCGCGCGCGCAGGTCGCCTTCGACGACGCGCTCGAGCTGCGCCTGCGCTTGGGGGTTGTGGAGCGGCCCGAGATTTCCGATTGATCCCTCCGTGAGCGAGCTGGTCGAGAAGGCTCCGGTGTCGGGGAGCTGCGCGCGCTGCGGCTGTCCGTTCGGTTACGCCGCTGCGCGCGTCGGCGAGGAGTGGTTTTGCTGCGGGCCCTGCGCAGGCTCGGACCGCTGTCACTGCTCCTGCAAACCGGAGTACAGCGCCGAGGTCGCCGGCGACGTCTACGTCCCGACCCGGCGCATGTTCGCGGCCCGCCACCCCGACGAGCTGCGCAAGAAGGACGAGAGCTTCGACCGCGACCGCGCCTTCCCGTTCTCGGACAAGCCGCGCGGTCAGTAAATTCCGCCCGACGGTTCGGGTAGACTCGGGCTCCACTTCGCACAGGAAGGGAGCGCGATGAGCGGTCGGCTGGCAGGCAAGGTCGCGGTGATCACGGGCGGAGCGAGCGGGATGGGCCGCGCCACGGCGCTGCGCTTCCTCGCCGAGGGAGCGAGCGTGGTCGTCGCCGACCTCAACGACGCGAACGGCAAAGAGTTCGTCGAGGCTGCGTCGGCGCAGGGCTACGCGGCGCGCGTGCGTTTCGCGCGCACCGACGTCGCCGAAGAGGCCGACGTCGCGCACATGGTCGACGTCGCCGTCTCCGACTTCGGCCGGCTCGACATCGTGTTCAACAACGCGGGCCTCGGCGGCGCGTTCGGCCCGCTCACCGAGCTCGAGGTCGAGGACTGGGACTTCACCTTCGCGGTGCTGGTGCGCGGCGTGTTCCTGGGCATCAAGCACGGCGCACGCGCGATGAAGAAGCAGGGACAGGGCGGCTCGATCATCAACACCGCCTCGGTCGCGGGCCTCTCGGGCGGCGCGGGCCCGCTGTGCTACTCCGCCTGCAAGGCCGCCGTCGTGAACTTGACCCAGGCCGCCGCCGTCGAGCTCGCCCCGGACCGGATCCGCGTGAACGCGATCTGTCCGGGCGGGATCGTCACGCCGCTGGTGCACCGCGGCAATCCGGACGCGGTGCGAGAGCGGCTCGCGAAGCTGCAGCCGTGGCCCGAGGCGGGCGAAGGCGAGCACATCGCCGGCGCCGCCCTCTTCCTCGCGAGTGACGACGCCCGCTTCGTCTCGGGGGAGCCGCTGGTCGTCGACGGCGCTCTCACCGCCGCCGGTCCCAACCTGATCGCGCGACTGCGCGAAGGCCCCGAAGGCAATGCCTCGCCCTTCGCGACGCTGCGCGGTGTCGACACCGGCACGACCGGCCGACCGCCGGTGATTCGCCCCAGCGCGAAATCGAGCTAGCGCGCGAATCATTTGACAAGGCCGGAGCCCTTGGGTCGAATAGCGCCGGCTCGAGGTCGAGCAACAGGAGCGCGCGCGTGTCGCTTTTCACTCTCGATGGGTTTCTGTTCCTGCTGCGCTGGGTGCACTTCATGGCCGGAATCACCTGGATCGGCATGCTGTACTACCTGAACTTCGCGCAGACGCCGTTCCTCGCGACCGAGCTCGGGGGCACGGCGCGCAGCCCGATGGTGCGCGGCCTCGTTCCCACCGTGCTGTGGTGGTTCCGCTGGGGGGCGATGTTCACGTTCCTCACCGGCTGGACGATCGTGATCACGAAGATGGCGGTCGGGGGCTCCTCGTCCGCCTACTACGCCACGATCCTGACCGGCGGCTTCCTCGGCAGCTTCATGTGGTTCAACGTGTGGTTCGTGATCATGCCGCGGCAGTACGTGATCATGGCGAACGCGGAAGGCGTGGCCGCGGGGAAGCCCGCGGATCCGAATGCCGCCGCGGTTGCGCCCGTCGCCGGCCGCGCGTCGCGCACGAACACGCTGTTCTCGATCCCAATGCTGTTCTTCATGGGAGCCGCGAGTCACTTGCCCCAGCTCTCGACCCGCACGGAGCCGATGGTGATTCCGTACCTCATCGTCGTGTTGATCGTCGCCGCGGTCTTCGAGGCGAACATCTTCACGGGCACCGTGCCGAAGCCGCTCTCGACCGTGTCGGGCACGATCCACTCGGGGCTCGGGCTGACGCTGGTGCTGTTCCTGATCGCGTCCGGGATGCTCTAGGGCGACCTCGGGAGCGAGCCGAGGTAGGCCGCGAGCGCGTCGACCTGGGACGCGAGGAACGGCTGCGCCGGCATGAGGTGCGTGTCGCGCTTGGGGGTGTAGCCGGGCGGATACTCCGCGCGCAGCACGCGCGCGCGCACGAGCTCGGGCGGACTGCCGGCGATCGCGGGCCCGACGGTGCCATCCTTGGTCGGATCCGGGTTGTGGCACACCACGCAGTTCGCCGCGAACGCGCGGCGGCCGGCCTCGACCGGATCGCCGCCACCGGGCTTGCACCCCGAGAGCCCGAGAGCGACGGCCAGAGACACGACGACGGCGATTCGCACGGGCGGCGAGCGTAGCGTATCCTGCGCAGCCCATGAACGAGCTCGAAGAGGGAACCCGCGCGCAGCTCGATTTCGGCAAGCTGCGCAAAGTCGCAGCCACCGAGCAGGAGGTGTTGCCGGTGGTGCTGCAGGACGCCGACAGCGGCGACGTGCTGTTCGTCGGCTACGCGAACCGGCTCGCGCTGGCCGAGACGCTGCGGCTGCGCCAAGCGGTGCTGTGGTCCACCTCGCGCAACGAGCTCTGGCACAAGGGCGCGACCTCGGGCGACTGGCTGGACCTGGTCGAGGTGCGCGTGAACTGCGAGCAGAACTCGCTCTTGTACCGGGTGCGGCCGCGCGCGGGCGTGTGCCACACCAAGGACGCGGGCGGGAACACGCGGCACGGCTGCTACTACCGCGAGCTGGTCGACCCCGAGACGCTCTCGCGCCCGCGCTGAGTCACTCCGCGAGCCAGCGGATCAGCGAGCGCCGCAGCGCGCGCGGCGAGACGATCGCCTCGAGCGAGCCGACCTCGAGCGCGCGCTCGACGGAGTGGATGGCGTCGAACTCCGACGCGATCTCGGCCTGCTTCTGGAGCATGACCTCGGACAGGATCTCTTCCAGGCGTGCGCGCCGGGCCACGCGCACCGCAGGGCTCTGCGCGGATTCGACCGCCGCGCGCGCCGCCACCACGCGCGGGTCGCCCTGCGCGCGCTTGCGCACGTCGCGCGCGAACACCACCGCTGCCGCCGCGGGGCCGCCGATCACCGAGGCGTAGCTGCCCTCCAGCGACACCGCCTTCATCGACTCGTTGAGCTCGCGCGAGAACACCACGTACGCACCGCCGTGGTAGCGCGTGACCACGCTGAACACGATCTTGCCCGCGAAGCGCACGATCGCGCGCGCGATCTCGGCGCCGTACTCGAGCACGCCGCGGCGCATCGACTCGGGCGAGCCGTCGAAGCCGGACAGGTTCGCGAGGATCACCACCGGGCGGTTGCCGCTCGCCGCGTTCAGCGCGCGCGCGACCTTCTTGGACGACTGCGGGAACAGGGTCGCGGCCGTCCACGCGTCCGGACCGTCGTTGGGCACATAGCCGACGCGCGCGATCTGGCGGCTCTCGATCCCCACCAGCCGCACCGGCCAGCCGCCGAGGTGGGCGTCCCAGACGATCGCGGTCTCGCCGCCGGCCCAGTCGCGCCAGCGCTCCAGCCAGCCGGAGTCCTCGTCCACCACCGCGCGCAGGAGCGGGCGCATCGCGAACGGCCGCTTGCGGCCCGGGTTCCCCTCGGCGGAGAACACCTCACCGATGGTCTGGAAGCCCTCCTCGCCTTCGTAGACGGAGAGCGAGATGTCGCGGTCCTCGGGATCGCCGCTCTCGAGCCGGCGCGGGGCCCGCTCGCCCGGCGCGACGTAGCTGTAGGAATAGTGCTCGAGCAGGATCGCATAGGCGTCGCCGAGGTCGCGCGCCTGGTGCTGCGCCTCGCCGTTCGGGCCCATGATCCGCTCGTAGCCGCCGATGCCGATCTCGTCCTCGGCCGCGACGCCGCCCGAGAACTCCAACGCCGCGCGGCCGGTCAGCACCATCGCCGAGTTCTGCAGCATGATCAGCACGCCGCGCGAGCGCAGCTCCATCGCCGCGAGCGCGTCGAAGTAGCTCTGCGCGCCGACGTTGATGCCCGACAGGATCAGGTTCACCTCGCCTCCCGCGTCGGTGAAGGTCACCAGCCGGCGCACCACGCGAGCCGTGGCATCGAGGTTCTCGGTGCCGCTGTCCATGGCGATGCGCGCGCCCGCGGACACGGCGATCCACTCGACCGGAATGCGCTCGCGCTCCGCCAGGTCCAGCGCGGCGACGAGCCGGTCGCACTCGGGCGCGGCGAGCGCGCCCATGTCGCGCGTGGGATCGCCGAGCACGAGCACGCGCCGCACGCCCTCGGGGTGTTTGCGGGTCGGCGTCGAGATCAGCCCGAACACGATGCCGGCGCGGTTCTGTCCCGGCTCGCGCGTCACCGGCTCGGCGCGCCCGCCGACGAGGTCGTACTCGACGAAGCTCCCGCGCCCCGTCGGCGCGCCGACTGCGGCGGGCCCGCGCTCCGGCGGCGAGGTGAACAGGCGCACGATCTCGTAGGGATAGGTGAGCCCGCGCGCGCGCGCCGAGGCGACGCGCTGCGAGTACGGCGTTGCCGGATCGAGCGGCCGGTCGTGCGGCACGCGCAAGCTCCACTCGATGCGGCTCCCGGTGGGGTTGCCCGCGAGCAGCTCGATCTTGCGCGGCGCGTCGACCGCGTCGCGCTCGAAGCTGGCAAGGCGGACGATGACCTTCTCCAGCCCCAGGTGCCCCGTCTCGGGCGCGAGCCGGCGGAGTGCTTCGGTGAGCAGCTGGTTGGTCAACAGGATCGGTGGCCGGACGAACAGGTACAGCCGGTTCCACTGCAGCCGGTGCTCCGGATCGCGCTGCGCCTGCGCCCGACGCATCGCCTCGATCGCCTCGTGGAAGCGCTCCTCGAACAGCGCCAGGTCGGGCGCATGCGGCACGCCCTGGCCGACGTCGCCGACCTCGGCGAAGCCGATGATGCGCTCGTCGCGGTTGTCGTCGCGTGAGACGCCGTAGAAGGCGTGGATGCCGTCGAAGCCCGCCAGGTCGAGCGGCTCGAGCTCGAACTTGTCGAGCCGCCACAGCTCCAGCTGGCGCGCAGTCTCGACCGGGAGGCGCACCTGGCTCGCGATCCGCTCCAGCGCGGCGCGGTCAGGGGGCTCCACCAGAGTGTGTCGCAGCTCCCAGCTCGGACCGGGGACCGTCTCCGCTTCGGCGCGGCGCGGCCGGTCGAAGAGCAGGAAGCGCGCCTGCGCCGCGAGGTCCGCCACGCTGGCCGGGACCGTCCCGCGCAGCAGCGAGAGCGCGTCCAGCGCGACGGCGAGCTCGGGCCGGCGCGCGAAGGTCTCGCCCCGCTCGCCGAGCCCGATCAACAGGTGCAGCAGCGCCACGATTACGCGCGTGCGCCGCGACATGGTGGTGCGCGTCGCGTACAGCCGCAGCACCGCCCGCTCCAGCGTGTCGGAGTGGGCAAGCGAGCGGATGTTGTAGTGCGCGAGCGCTCGGCTCACCAGCGCCAGGAAGGCGGGATCGATCCCCGCGCCCTCGACGCCGATGCGGCGCAGGTACATCGCCATGCGCGCATCGTTCGACGGCCCGAGCTCGTCCTCCTCGAGCCGCGTCGGCGCACGCGAGAACAGCGTCTCGATGTCGGCGTAGATCTCGACGGCGCTGGCCAGCTGCGCGAGATCCGCGCGCAGTGCGTCGGAGATCTTCGCGACCGGCGCCTCGAGGATCGAGACCAGCAGGTCGGCGCGCTCGGCGTTCGCGTCGTAGCCCATCAGCGTGCGCCGCGTCTCGGTGCGCAGTGCGTTCACCGCGGCCGCGCGCACCGAGGCCGGCTCCGTGCTGGCGCGCTCGAAGTCGGCGAGGCCCTCCTCGCGGAAGATGTCGAGCGGATCGCTCTCGAGCGGCAGCTCGACCGCGCCGCCGCGCCCGGCCGCGAGCGCGCGCCCGGCCTCGGGCTCGATCACCAGGATCACGTCGCCCGCGGAGACGCGCTCGCCCGGCCGCACCAGCACCTCGCGCACCACGCCGGCGACCGGTGCGTAGAACGCGGTCTCGGTCTTCATCGCCTCGAACAGGCCGAGCCGCGCGCCGACCTCGACGCGCTGGCCCGGCTTCACCGCCACGTCGATCAGCAGCGCCGGCGAGGGCGCGCGCACCTTGCCGCCCAGATCGCAGAGCACGCGGTGCAGCCGCCCCTCGAGCTCGACCTGCAGCTCGACGCCTGAGTCCGACACCAGCACCTGGAAGCGGCGTTCGCCGATCACCAGCAGGCCCGAGTACGGGCCCTGCTCGAACAGCGCGACCGGCACCACGCGGTCCCCCAGGTGCACGCGGTAGCTCCAGCCGCCCACCGCGAACAACTGCACGCGGTAGGGCACGCCGCCGTAGACCAGGTCGAGCTCGGCGCCGTCCGACGGCGGAATCTCGCGCGGCCGTCCGCGTGCCGTGGCGTTGAAGAAGTGGGTGCGGACCTTGGCCCGCTCGGCCTGGTAGGTCTGGATCGCCGCCACGATCAGCGCCTCGACGGCGGGCTCGGGCGCGGCCGCGAGGTCGCTCTGGTCGAGCCAGGTGGTGGTGATCCCGCCCGCGCGGAAATCGGCGTGCTCGAGCACGTCGAGCAGGAAGCCCTTGTTGGTCATGCCGCCGAGCACCACCACGCGCGCGTCGGACACGGCGCGCATCAGCCGGGCACGCGCCTCCTCGCGGGTGGATCCGCGCGCGAGGATCTTGGCGATCATCGAGTCGAACTCGGACGGAATCGTCCCGCCCGACGCGATCCCCGCGTCGACGCGCACGCCCGGCCCCGCGGGCAGGTCGAGCAGCGCGATCTGGCCGGGGCTCGGCGCGAACGCATTCGCGGGGTCCTCGGCGCAGAGCCGCACCTCGATCGCGCAGCCGCGCTCCTCGGGCGCCTCGGCGGGCAGCCGCTCGCCGCGCGCGATGCGGATCTGCGCCTTCACCAGGTCGAAGTCGGTGAGCAGCTCCGTGATCCCGTGCTCCACCTGCAGGCGCGGGTTCACCTCGAGGAAGTAGAAGCGCTCCGCCGGGTCGTTCGCGACCACCAGGTACTCGCAGGTGGCGACGCCGACGTACTTCGCCTCGCGCAGGAGCCGGATCGACGCCTCGCGGATGCGCCGCACCAGCGCGTCGGACAGGCCCGGCGGCGGCGCCTCCTCGACCACCTTCTGGTGCTTGCGCTGCACCGAGCAGTCGCGCAGGCCGAGCGCCAACACCGTTCCGTGTCGGTCCGCGGCCATCTGCACCTCGACGTGGCGGGCGCCGAAGACCGCGGCCTCGGCGAACAGCGTGCCGTCGCCGAAGGCGTTGGCGGCTTCCGTCGTGGCGCTGTCGAACGCTGCGCGCAGCTCGCCGGGCTCGCGCACCAGCCGGATGCCGCGCCCTCCCCCGCCCGCGGTCGCCTTCAGCATCAGCGGGAAGCCGATGCGCGCGGCGACCCGCTCCACCTCGTCGCGCCCGATCGGCCCGCCGCTCCACGGGCTCACCGGCACCAGCGCGGCTTCGGCCAACAGCTTGGAGGCGATCTTGTCGCCGAGCCTGCGCATCGTCTCCGCGCTCGGTCCGAGGAAGACGATCTCGCTCGCCTCGAGCTTCTCGACGAAGCTCGGATCCTCGGCGAGAAACCCCCAGCCGGGCCAGACGGCGTCGACCCGCATCGCGCGCAGTGCGGCGAGCACGCGGTCCTGATCGAGGTAGGCGGGGCGGAGCGCGCCGTTCCCCGACGGACGGAGCGCCGGTCCGAGCGAGAGCGACTCGTCGGCCTCGCGCACGAACGGCGCCGTGGCGTCGGGCTCGGTGTAGAGGGCGATTCCGACCAGGTCGGAGCCCTCCTCGCCGCGCAGCTCGCGCAGCGCCCGGAGCGCACGCGACGCGGCCTCGCCGCGGTTCAGGATGGCGATCCGCTGGATGGCGCTAGCCAACGCCCCTGCCCATGCCAGCGATGGTAGCAGAGCGCCGGATCAGGCCTTCGCGGGAAGCGCGCCCGGAAACACCTTTGCGAACGAGAGGAAGCAGAGGAAGAACAGCCCCACGAAGCCCGCGGCGATGCCGAGCTCGAGCGCGCCGAACGGCGTGATCGCGGCGCCGGCCAGCACCGCCTTCGGCGGAACCAGCGACGGCGTGACCAGGATGTAGCGCTCGAGGTAGAAGCCGACGACGGAGCCGAACGCGATCGGCCCGAGGATCGCGGGCGTCTTCTTCGGCACCTGACCGAGCAGCACCCAGAACGGCAGCACCCAGATCAGCATCCAGGCGGAGAGCGTCACGTGCACGTACGGCTCAGCCGCACGCGTCCACCAGCCGGTGAAGTACCAGGTGTCCTGGATGAAGTTGCTGCCGAGGCGATTCACGATGAAGCCCGTCTCGTCGGGGACGTTCGCGTACCAGATCACGAAGTACTGCGACCAGAACAGGTACATCCAGAAGATCGAGAAGGCGAAGATCATCTTGCCCATGTCGTGCATGCGGCTGGGCGTGATCTCGCCCTGGAGCTCGCTCGAGTTCCGCATCACCAGGCAGATCAGCGCGGTCATCGACACCGCGGAGAGGAAGCCGCCCCAGCCGTAGAAGGCGGGGAACATCGTGCTCACCCACTCGGGTGCGAGCGACATGATCAGGTCGATCGCGATCAGCGAGTAGCAGAGCGCGTACGACAGCACGAGCACCGCGGCGAGCTTGCGCAGGCGCCGCGTCGCGAGGTCGCGCTCGCGCGCCTCGCCGCGCCAGCCGGCGGTCCAGCGCTGCACCAGCGTCCCGCGCAGTCCGGTCGCGCTCTCGCGCGCGCGCCCCAGCATCGGCCGCACCGACAGGTACAGGTAGAACAGCGAGATGAAGGTGATCCAGCCCAGCCCGATGGCATCGCGGATCGCCGCGAACGACGGCACGAACCAGAACTCCTTGCCGGGAACCGGCCGGTCCACCCACGCGTACAGCTGGTGGCGGCCCGCGAGAATGACCAGGTAGAGCAGCGTCGAGACCGGCACGTAGGCGCCCATCGAGTCGACCACGCGGTGGATCGGTCCCTGCCAGCGCGCGTTGGTGAGCCGCATCGCCGACGACAGCACCAGGGCGCCGTTGGAGAGCACAGCCCAGAGCAGCCAGTTGTGCAGGAAGACGCGCCACGCGCGCCTGGAGACTTCGGGATCCGAGCTCGACACGCCCGTGATCAGGGTGATCACACCGATGGCGACGAGCGCACCGAAGATCGCTGCGGGTCCCGCAGGGAGCGATCTCGGCGTCGCGGCGTCGGAGCTCGTGGTCGCGATGCCCTGGTGAGCTGCTTCCGTCACGATACGCCTTTGAACAACGTTCTGATGTAGTTGATGATGTGCCAGCGGTCTTCGGGCGAGATCTGCGGGTAGGCCGGCATCAGCGGCTTTCCGTAGCGGATCTTGGTGTAGAGCATCCCGTCGGTGTAGCTCGGGGTCGCGGAGAGCGGGAACGGCGGCGCCCCGGCGGCGCCGAGCTTCTGAGTGACCGGGTGATCGGGCGTCGGCGCGGCCAGGCCGTCCTCGCCGTGACACACCGCGCAGTAGGTCTCGAACTCGTGCTTGCCGCGCGCGACCGATTCGGGCGACGACGGGATCGGATTCTGGATCAGGCGCGCCTCGGGCGCGTACATCGGCGTCGCGAACATCGGGTTGTCGGAGAGGATCCGCTCCGGCATGCCGCCCGCGGGGATCGTGCCCTCGGGCGGGTCGAACGGCGGCTTCGCGTAGGTCTGCACCGCCGGCCCGTTCTTCATCTGATCGAACCAGTGGCGGTCCACCTGCTCCCAGCAGCCAGTGCCGGCGACCAGCGCGACCAGCGCCGCCTGTGCGATCGCCTTACCCTTCGACAACGCGGACCTCGGTCGAGCCGGCGCGCTTCAGCAGGTCTTCGGCGCGCGGGATCTGGTCGGGCTGGCACGAGACCAGGCAGCCGAACGAGTCGCCTGAGAAGCCCGGCTGGTAGGCCTCGTGTCCTTTGCGCGTCAGGAACATGCCGAAGAACAACAGCCCCAGGACGGTGAGCAGACCGCCGAGCAGGATGTTCAGCTCGAAGCCGATGATGGTGTAGGGGGTGATCGAGGCGAACGGCTTGCCGCCGATCACCAGCGGCCAGTCGTACGCGCACCAGATCTGCATGAAGTAGGCGAACGTGACTCCCGTGAGACAGCCGATCAGCGTGAGCAGGCGGATGATCGACGGCCCCCGGTCGAGCGCCTCCTCGATCGCGTGGCTCGGGACGGGCGAGTAGATCTCGAGCTCGCGGAAGCCCGCGCCCTTCAGGTCCTTGATCGCCGTCACCATGTCGTCGGGCGACTTCATCACGCCGAGCACGGTCGCCATCAGTGGTGACCTCCGCCGTGCGCGTGCGCCCGGTCCTCGTACCAGAGCTCCTTCACCTCCTGGATCGCGATCACCGGCGCGAGCCGCAGGAAGGTGGTGAACAGGGTCAGGAAGAGCCCGAAGCTCGCGACCAGGATGGTGAGCTCGGTGACGCTGGGCACGTAGTAGCCCCACGCCGCCGGATCGTACTCGTGCGAGAGCCCCGTCATGATGATGACGTAGCGCTCGAACCACATGCCGATGTTGATCAGGATCGAAGTGCACCACATCCAGGTGGGGTTGGTGCGGCACCACTTGATCCACAGCGGCAGCGGCGAGATGACGTTGCAGCTGATCATGATCCAGGTCGAAGTCCAGTGGTAGCCGAAGCCGCGCCACCAGAAGCTCATCTGCTCGTATGGATTCGCGGAGTACCAGGCCATGAAGTACTCCATTCCGTAGGAGTACCCGACGATCGACGACGTGAGCAGGATCAGCTTGCCCATGTTGTCGAAGTGCTCCTTGCGCAGGTAGCCCTCGAGGTGGAAGGCCTTGCGCACGGGAACGATCACGGTGATGACCATGCCCATTCCCGAGAAGATGGCGCCCGCGACGAAGTACGGGGCGAAGATCGTGGTGTGCCAGCCGGGCACCATCGACGTGGCGAAGTCCCAGGACACCACGCTGTGCACCGACAGCACCAGCGGCGTCGACAGCCCGGACAGGTGCAGCACCGTGCGCCCCCAGTGGCGCCACTGCTCCGACGAGCCGCGCCAGCCCAGGCAGAGCGCGCGGTACAGGTAGCGGCGCCAGTCGCGCACGCGGTCGCGCGCCGCGGCCAGGTCGGGGATCAGCCCGACGTAGAAGAACATGATCGACACGAGCATGTACGTGTTGATCGCGAACAGGTCCCAGACCAGCGGCGACTTGAAGTTCGGCCACACCCCGCGCTGGTTCGGGTACGGAACCATGAAATAGAACTTGTAGACGCGGCCGATGTGGATCAGCGGGAACATCGCCGCGATCACCACCGCGAACACGGTCATCGCCTCGGCACCGCGGTTCACGGCGTTGCGCCACTTGGCGCGGAACAGGAACAGGATCGCCGAGATCAGCGTGCCGGCGTGCGCGATGCCGACCCAGAACACGAAGGTGGTGATGTACACGCCCCACATCACCGGGTGGGTGAGTCCGGTGACTCCCAGCCCCCAGTAGGTCTGGTACAGGAAAGCGACCAGGCCGACGCCAACCAGCGTCGCGAAGAACAGCACCATCAGCACGTAGATCGGAGTGGGCGGCTCCAGGACGCGCAGGATGTCGTCGTTGATCTGATCGGGGGTGGTGGGAATCGGCTCGGTGATCGCAGCCATCGCTCTACACCTCTTCCGCGCGCCGCACGTTCATCAGGTAGGAGGTCGCGGGCCGCGTGTAGAGGTGCTCGAGCACGCGGTAGGCCCGCCGGTCGACGCGGAGCTTGGTGACCACGGCGTCCTTCTCGCGCAGGTTCCCGAACGCGATGGCGTTCGACGGGCAGACCTGCTGGCAGGCGGTCACGATCTCGCCGTCGCGGATGGTGCGGTTCTCCTTGCGCGCCACGTCGCGCGCGCCGTTGATGCGCTGCACGCAGTAGGTGCACTTCTCCATCACGCCCTTGGCGCGCACCATCACGTCGGGGTTGAGCGCCCAGTTCTCCGGCTCGGGCACGTACCAGTCGTACGACCAGTGGTTGAAGCGGCGCGCCTTGTACGGACAGTTGTTGGAGCAGAACCGCGTGCCGATGCAGCGGTTCTCGACCATCACGTTCAGGCCTTCCTTGCTGTGGTACGTGGCCAGGGCCGGGCAGACCGACTCGCAGGGCGCCGCGCCGCAGTGCATGCAGGCCAGCGGCGTGTGGCGCACGTCGACCTCGCGCTCGTCTGCGTTCTCGACGTAGCGCTCGATGCGCAGCCAGTGCATCTCGCGGCCGATGCGGATGTTCTCGGGCCCGACCACCGGCACGTTGTTCTCGGTGATGCAGGCGGCCATGCAGGCGTTGCAGCCGGTGCAGGCGTCCTGGTCGATCGACATGCCCCAGCGGTACGGGCTGTCGGGGTGCGCATCCGCGGCGGGGTCGTACTGCTTGGTGAGCAGGTGCTCGGCGTTGCCCTGGACCGGCAGAGCGGAGATGCGCTTCTTCGGCTCCTCGCTCCCCTCTTCTTCCGCGCCGGAGCCGCCCGGCAAGACCGGTCCCGCCTTCTCGAGCTCCTCGACGGTCATCGCGGCGCCGAAGTTGCGGCCTTCCTGGTCGAAGGTGAGCTGCGTGCGGATGATCGGCGCGCGGCCCTTGGTGTTGCTGATCGAGGCGTGGGTGGAGAGCCAGGCAAGCGCGCCGCTCTGCGGGTCGAGCTTGCCGGGGATCAGCGTGAAGGCGTTCACCCCGACCACCAGGCGGCGCCAGTAGGAGTGGGGCTCCTGCGGTGCGTTCGGGTCGTTCGGCAGACCGCCGCGGCCCACCTGGATCGCGACCACTCCCGGCCGGACGGCGGCGTGGGGATAGGCGGGAAGCGTGACCTTGCCCGCGTCGGTGGAGACGGTCACGACGTCGCCGAGCTCGATGTCGAGCACGGTCGCCGTCTCGGGATGGAGCTCGGCGTAGCTCTGCCACATGCCCTTGGTCACCGGGTCGGGGACCTCGTGCAGGGCGTTCACGCGCGACAGCCGGCCGTCGTAGAGATGGTGTGACGGGTAGACGACCAGCACCGGATCGGCGGCGTTCCCCGCGAGCGTGGGGACCTCGAAGTCGAGCGCGCCGGCGCCGCTCGCGAGCGATGCGCCGCTCGCGGGAAGCTCCTTCCACTCGCCGCCGCGCGCCAGCGCCGCGTCGAAGCTCGCGCGGCCGCCCCAGGCCGCGACGAGCAGGTCGCGGAAGCTGCCGGCGGGGACGTTCGCGCCGAGCGCGCGCGCGGCGTCGAGCAGCACGTCGGCGGTCGCGCGCGTGTCGAACAGCGGGCGCACCGTCGGCTGCTGGAGCGTCTTGGTCCCCTTCACCGGCTCCGCGTCGCCCCAGGACTCGAACGCGGTGTGGTCGGGCAGGATCAGGTCGGCCAGCTGCGCCGTCTCGTCGGGCGCCGAGGCGAAGCTCACCGTGAACACGTTGCCCGAGCGCAGCGCGTCGGCGAGCCCGACCTGCGGCGCGCTGTAGGCGGGATTCGCGCCGTGCACCATCAGCAGGCCGACCTCGCCGCCCCGCATCTTGCCCGCCAGCTCGGACAGCTCCTGGAAGCGCCCGAGCTTGCCCAGGGTGTGGTCGGCGCCGAAGACGACGGTCTTGCCCAGCGCGCCCGAGACGACGTTCAGGATCTGCACCGCGGCGGCGAAGCGCGCGGCGTTGGTGCCCTGCAGCTCGACGCCGGGCGGCAGCGCCAGCGGCGCCGACGCCTTCGCGATCCGGTCGGCGACGCCTTCGAGTGTCGGAGCCAGGATGCCGGTCTTCTCCGCGACCGACTTCGCCGAGTACTTCGCCAGCAGCCCGCGCAGCGCCTCGGGCGCACCGCCCCTTCTCTGGGCGACCTCGCTCGCGAGCGCGATTGCGACCAGCGCCTCGCTGCCGGGGTTCGGCGCCAGCCACTGGTCGCAGTTCGCCGCCGACAGTCCCAGCCGCGGTCCGACGAAGACCGCGAAACCCTTGCCCTCGCGGCGCGAGTCGGCGAGGCCGATCTGGTTCGCCAGCGGCGAGAGCCAGGTCTCGATGAAGTCGGTGCCGAAGGCGACCAGCACGTCGGCCGCGCCGATGCGGAACTGCGGCACCGCCTCGCTGCCGAAGACCAGCTGGTTGCCGCTGCGCAGCGACTCGTACGCGTACGGCTCGAAGCGGAGCCGGTGCGGCGCGCCGATCGCCGGCAGCACCTGGTCGAGCAGCGCGTCGAGCGTCCCGCTCTCGCGTCCGCCGAGGAACACCGCCTTGCCCGCGCTCTTCTTCAGCGCATCGACGAAGAGGCCCTGAGCTTCGTCCCAGGAGATCTTGACCAGCGACTTCGCGCCGCTGGCGTCGGTGGCGCTCTTCATCGGCCCGGCGAAGCGCGCGCTGTCGTAGGTGCGCATGTGGCCGAACTCGCCGCGCACGCACAGCCGGCCCTTGGAGATCGGGTGCTCGGGGTTCCCGTCGATCTTGATCGGGCGGCCTTCGCGGGTCTTCACCCGGATGCCGCACCCATCCGGACACTCGCGGCACATCGAGTTGTAGTAAGTCGCGATGCCGGGAGTCACTTCCTCCGGCTGGTGCACGTAGGGGAAGATGTTGTGCACCGGCTCCTTGCACGCGACGGCAGCCGCGCCGGCGGTGAGCCCCGCGATCTTCAGGAAGTCTCGGCGGTCGATCTCCGGCATCTCGTCTCGAGTCCCTGCGCTAGTAGTGACAGGCGACGCAGTCGTCGGTCGCGCCGCGCGAGAGGTGACACTCCATGCACCAGCCCATCTCGAGCTTCGCCGTCGGCAGGAAGAAGCTGCGCTTGGTGTAGCGGGTCTGCGAAGCCAGGTAGACGCGCTTCTCGTCCTGGATCGGACCGTGGCACTCCTGGCACTGCACGCCCGCCTGGATGTGGCGCATGTGCTTGAACTGCACGTAGTCGGGCAGGTGGTGGATGCGCACCCACGGGATCGACTCGTTCTTGTCGTAGTACTCGTGGATCTTCGCGATCTCCTGCTCCGAGCCCGGAGTGCGCCCCTGCTTGATGTACTGGTGGCAGCCCATGCAGACCGAGACCGCCGGCACCGTCGCGTTCCAGCCGCGCTCGGCGGGGCCGTGGCAGTAGAGGCACGGGATGCCGAGGTTCCCGTCCTTCGTCGCGCCCGCGTGGATCTGGTGGTTGAACTGGATCGGCTGCTCGGGGCCGGTCAGCTCGTCGGGCGTGTACTGGTACAGGTTGCCGGCACCGGCTGTGAAGACCACCGCGCACACGATGGCCACACTGATCCCGACGGCGGTCCGCTTCCCCGGTCCCATGCGACGGGCGGATGGTTACCTGCGCCACGGAGGCGGGTCAAGCCGACGCAACCGAAAAGCGCGCGGTGCAGCAAATCGCTGCGGCGCTCAGAGCGGCGGCGCGGCGAAATGGAGCATCGCGAACGGTCCCCACGACGGCTCCTCGCGATAGGCGACGACGCGCGCGAACGCACAGGGATCGAAGCCGAACGTCGCCTCGTCGCGGGGTTCGTGCCCCACCAACAGCGCCACGAGGAAGGCGAGCAGTCCGCCGTGCGAAACCACCAGTGCGCGCGCGCCCGGATCGAAGAGCGGGCCTTGCAACAGCTCGCACGCCTGCGTCGCCCGCGCAATCAGCTCGGCCCGCGTCTCGCCGCCGGGGGCGGTGCGTCCCGTCGCGGCGAGCCGCGCGAGCACGGTCCTTCCCCGGCGGTAGAACTCCGGGTGGCGCCGTCGCGCCTCCTCGGGCTCGAGCCCGTCGAGCGCGCCGTACGACCCTTCCGCGAGGCACGCGTGCGTCTCGAGCGTGAGCGCGCGGCCCGCGCACAGCACGCGCGCGGTCTCCTGTGCGCGCGCGAGCGGCGACACGAAGCAGCGAACGAAGTCGACGCCGGCGAGCCGCGCGGCGAGCGCTTCCGCCTGCGCCCGACCCTGCGCGGAGAGCGGCGGATCGGCGCGCCGCTCCGCCTGCGCCGGGTCGACCGCGCCGTGGCGGACCAGGTAGAGCTCCACCGCGGCGTGTCAGCGCGCGCGGCGGCGGCGCGGCAGCGTCGGACTCACGCCCTCGTGGTCGAGCGCGTAGGTCATCAGGTTCTTCACGTCGTAGCAGATCTGGCGGATGTCGTAGCCCATCGTGAGGTCGAGGTGACTGTTCCCGCGCACCGGCCTCCACAGGAGATATTCGCTCGACGCCGAGCGGTACACGCTGCGCGTGGTGCGCACCGACGCCAGCGGATCCTCGTCGCCGAAGAAGATCGCGAGCGGAATGCGGATGCGCGGAAACGCCGCCGCGATGTCGTGGCGCAGCGCCGGACTGGTGAGCTCGCCGCGCCGCGCCCAGCGCGCCAGCTGCTCCAGCGTGGCGCGCGGCTCGTCGTTGGCGCCCTCGCGCAGCAGCGGCCGCAGCGCGCCCAACGCGACGTTGCGCGGCTGGTACAACAGCGGCCGGCTGAACGGCATGCGCCCGGTGAGCGGCGCGTGCATCGCGCCGCGCAGGTTGGACTCGAGCCAGCGGAACGCCGCGCGGAACGGCAGCCGGCGGAAGCGCCAGGGACGGAACGCGTGCACCGGCGGACGCATCCCCGGCAGACGCCGCAGCGCGCGGCCCGCGAGCCGGCCGGCGTTGGCCGCGGCGAGCAGGAGGTCGAGCGCGGGGAACGCGAGCGGCGGCCCGAACGAGAGCGCGCGCAGCCACAGCGGCAGCCGGGCGAAGTCCGAGGGCGAGCCGATCGTGATCAGCCCCGAGAGGTCGTCGAACAGCGTGGCGTAGGCGTAGCCGAGGATCCCGCCGAGGCTGTGGCCGCAGTAGAAGATCTTCTCCCGCCCCGACGCCTGCTTCACCGCCGCGACCGCGGCCGGCAGATCGAACAACAGGTGCGAGTCGAGGTTCCAGCCGTAGTCCAGGTCGCGCGGCGGCTCGGCGCCGCGCGCGCGCGCGCGCCGGCGGGTGAGCTCCGGCGTGCTCTTGCCGTGGCCGCGCAGCTCGAGCAGGAACAGGTCGGCGCCGAAGAACAGCATGTTCTTCACGAACTCGCCGGAGCTCCAGGCGCGCCGGTTCTGCGTGTAGCCGTGCACGAGCAAGAGCGGCACGCCGCGCAGCGGCTGGGGGAAGGGCTGCGCGCGCGGCCGGTAGCGCGTGACCACCAGCGTCCAGCCGTCGTCGCTGGTGACTTCGATCTCCTCGGCGTCGTGGAGCTCGGCCAGCTCCATCTCGTCGACACTGCGCGGTGTCGAGCGCTCACTCTGGAACACGACGGCGGTCTCGGTCACGCGCCTCCTCCCCCCAGCTGCTTCGCGAAGAAGTCGAACTCCCGGCGCCAGCCGTCGTCGGCCGCGGCCGGCCGGTACGCCTCGGGCCGCGACTCGTTCGCGAACGCGTGCCCTGCGCCCGGATAGACCACGACCTCGATCGGCAGCCGGCGCTCGGAGGCGCGCCGGCGCAGCTCCGCGACGTCGCTCTGGGGGATGAGCGCGTCTTCGGCGCCGAACAGCGCGAGCACGGGACAGCGCACGGAGAGGAGCGCGTCCAGCGCGTGCTCGGGATTCTTATCGTCGATGGACGGGGCGCGCAGCATGCCGTACCACGGCACCGCAGCGGAGAGATCGCGGCAGTGACAGGCCGACAGGAAGGCGTACTTCCCGCCCATGCAGAAGCCGGTGAGGCCGATCCTGCGGCCGGCGAGCTCGGGCCGCGCGCGCAGGAAGTCGATCGCCGCCTGCACGTCCAGAACGACGCGCCGGTCGGGCAGCGCGTTCATGAAGCGCATCACCGCGGGCATGTCGGCCGGCGAGCCCGGCCGCTCGCCGCGCGCGTACAGGTCGAGCGCGAGCGCGGCGTAGCCGGCGTCCGCGAGTCGCTGCGCCACGCCGCGGTAGACGTCGGACAGGCCCCAGACGTCGTGCAGCACCACCACGCCGGCCGCGGGTGGTCGGGTCGGAAGGCAGAGCTCGCCGGCGATCGCGTCGCGACCGCTCGGGAACTCGACCTTCATGCGGGTGTCCCGGCCTGCCTCCACACGTAGATCTTCATTGGAGGAACGTTCCAGAAGCCGCTGTGCGTCTCGGCGCGCGTGCCGAACACCGGCTCGCCGAAGTCGCGCACCTTGCTGCGGAACTGGTAGGCGACGAAACGCCCGCCCGGGGCGAGCACCCGTTTCGCCGCGCGCAGGGTGGCGAGGCCCACGCCGCGCTCGAGCGTCGAGAAGGGGATTCCCGACATGACCAGGTCCGCCTGGCGCGCGCCCACCTTGGCGAGCGCTGCCTCGATCTCGGTGGCGCTGCCGTGGTGCACGTACAGCCGCGGATCGGGGAACTCACTCTGCAGCAGCCCGACGAAGTCGCGGCTGATCTCGATCGCCACGAGCTTCGCGTCGGAGCGCATGTGCTCGAGGGCGTGGCGCGTCAGCACGCCGGTGCCGGGCCCGAGCTCCACGATCACGCGCGCGTCGCGCACCTCGCCGCACTCCAGCGTGCGGCGAGTCAGGAAGCGCGAGCTCGGGATCACCGACCCGACTTCGCGCGGGTTCTTGAGGAAGCCCTTGAAGAACTCGAGCGAGGTCTTCGCGGCAACGGCGCGGCGGTGGCTGCGGTCCTTCATCGGTCGCTTCGCTCCTCGCATGGCGTCCCCGGGCCGCTCGGTTTTATCGCGCGTGCGGCGCAGGGTCAACTGTGGGGACGCGGGGTTGGCGTCCCCTCTGCCGCCACGAGCACGAGCGCGGTCACGCGCCGGAGGATGTCCCGGCCGCTGCGTGTGGCGCTCTCGGCGTCGCGCGCGGCGACCGCGAAGGCGAAGCGCTGCAGGAGCGGGATGATCTGGCGCCGGTCGGCCACCAGCTCGACGATCGCCTGCACCAGCGGACGCTGCGCCAGGAAGCGCATCATCGAGTTCGCGAGCATGATCATCACGCGGTTGTGGGTCAGCTTCGCGATCGCGCCCTGCAGCTCGCGCAGGCCGTCCACGAAGCCCTCGGTCCCCAGCTCGGGATCGGCCACGCGGCGGATCTCGGCGACCGCGACCTCGATCTCCTCGTCGCTCGCGCGTTCCAGGCCGATCCGCAGCACGCCGGGAAGCAGCACCTCGCGCAGCTCGAGCAGCTCGCGGATCCAGGTCACGTTCTGCGGACCCGCGGGGAAGGTCATCGCGAACAAGAGCTCGAAGCTCGCGTGCTCGGTGTCGCACACGCGCGTGCCCGAGCCCTGCTGGATCTCGACCAGGCGCAGCTCCTCGAGCTTCTTCAGCGCCTCGCGGACCGAGCTGCGGTTCACGTGCAGCTGCGAGGCGAGCTCGCGCTCGGGCGGCAGCCGGTCTCCCGGCGCGAACGATCCATCCAGGATCTTGGCCTGTATCTGCGCGGCCACCTCGCTCGGGAGAAGCCGACGGAGCCTGATCTCGTCGCGCACGGCGGGCATCATACCCTGGCGAGGTCGCGCTTGAACCCGGCCCATGCGCCGTTCATCATGCGCCGCATGGTTCGGGCCTACTCGATCAGCGCCGCCGACGTGGTCGCGGAGAAGGAGCGCAGCGGCGGCGATCCCCACAAGGTCGACTTTTCCAAGGTGATCAAGCTCGACGGGCTCGAGCTGCGCGCGATGGGCCCGCGGGACGTGCACCTGCGCATCCTGGCCGCCTCGGGCGAGCACAACGTCGACCACGCCGTCATCGCGGACACCGGCGGCGCCAGCATCGCGGCGCAGCGCGGGGGAAAGATCTTCCCGGGGAATTCCGCGGTCGGCGAGGTGCTCGCGGTGGGCGCGGAGGTGACTCGCTTCAAGCCCGGCGACGTCGCGCTCACCCACTGCAACGGTGACCCCGACGCCTACGGCTACCCGCTGCGCATCTGGGCGTACGACCAGCCCGACTCGGTCGGCTGGTACGCGGAGGAGGCGGTCGTCGGCGAGTGGCAGCTGGTTCCCGCGCCGCTCGACTGCGGGCTCTCGCTGTGGGAGATGACCGCGCTGCCGCTGCGCGCGCCGACCGCCTACCACCTGTGGCGGCGGGGGCTGGGCATCTTCCGGCTCAAGGTCTCGGACGAGAAGCTGCGCCGGCTGAACGTGCTCTCCTTCGGCGGCGGCGTGGGCGAGCTGTTCCTGATGCTCGCGAAGTCCGAGGGACACCACGCCTTCTTCTGCTCCGGCTCGCCCGAGCGGCGCGCGGCGCTCGAGCGGATGGGCATCCAGGGCATCGACCAGCAGGCGTTCCACCGCTTCGCCTCGCGCGACGACGTGCGCGCGTTCCAGGCCGAATCGCGCAAGCTCACCGGCGGCGTGAACATGCACATCGTGTGCGACATGATGCGCGGCCCGGTGTTCGAAGCCGGTCTCTCGGTCGCGGCCCGCTGCGGCGTGAACGTGTCTGCGGGGTGGCAGCTCTCGCAGCAGGTCACCTACAACTCGACGCTGCAGTCGGTGAAGCAGGTGACGATCGACCACACCCACTACGAGACGGTCTCCGGCTGTGCGGCCGCGACCGAGCTCTACGGCGTCGTGTTCAAGCCGACCGTACACAAGGAAGTGTACTCGTTCGAGGACCTGCCGCGCGCGATGCACGAGATGTACCTCGGCACGCAGACGGGGATCCCGATCGTCCGCGTCGCGAAGGACATGCCGGAGAGCGTGCGGAAGCTCGTCTAGTGGCCGCCGGCCGCTGGCTGCTGAAGTCCGAGCCCGAGGTCTACCCGTTCGCGCAGCTGGTCGCGGACCGCCACACGGTCTGGGACGGCGTGCGCAACCACCAGGCCCGCAACAACCTCGCGGCGATGGCGGTCGGCGACCCGGTGCTGTTCTACCACTCGCACGACGCCGAGGTCGTGGGCGTGGCGCGCGTGCGGCGCGCCGCCTTCCCCGATCCCACCGCCGACGACCCGCGCTGGCTCGCCGTCGAGCTCGAGCCGGTGGCGGCGCTCGAGGCGCCGGTGACGCTCGAGACGATCAAGGCCGACCGCAAGCTCGCGACGATGAAGCTCGTCACCCAGTCGCGGCTCTCGGTGATGCCGGTCGAGCCCGCGCAGTACGAGCGCATCCTCGCGCTGGCGAAGGGCGCTAGATCGGCGACGCCCCGGACGGGGGCGGGCTCGCCTCGAAGCCGGGGCGGTGGACCACGCTCTGGTCGCCCAGCTGCTCGGCGGTGAAGTAGGTCTCCACGCTGCGCAGCGACTGGTCGAGCGGGAAGCGCAGCTTCGCCCACGCGCCGGGCGTCTCGTTCAGGGCGCTCTCGCGGATCTTCGCGACCGTCTGATCGGTCTGGCCCAGCACGTCTCCGAGCGCCCGCAGGTGGCCCTCGCTCTGGTTCTTGTCCGCGGCCACCGACGCGCGGAGCTCACCCATCAGGTCCTCGATCTTGCGCGAGTCCGCACCGAGCTGCGCGCAGTCCTCGTGCGTGACGTCCTCGAGCTCCTTGGTCATGAGCACGTGCATCGCGTCGCGCTGCGCGAGGATGTCGGCCCAGACCGTGGTGGTCGGACGCGGCGTCCGCGCGTCCGTCTCCTGCGCCTTGTGGCAGGCCACGCCGCTGGCGACCAGCGCTGCGAGCGAGAGCGAGAGTGCGAGGCGGCGCGCCATCGGACCTCCTGGGAGGGCAGCAGCGTACCCTAGACCAGCGTCGGGTACGAGAGCCGTCCGCCGACGACGCGGGCCGCTGGATGGAGCGCGTGGAGCTCCCGCTCGCCCGGCCGCACCAGGTGCAGCACGCGATGGCCGCGCGCGAGCAACGCGTCCGCGATGATCTGCCGGTGGCAGCTGCGCCAATCGCGCTCGGCGCAGAGGAACGCGGTGGGCTGCGCCGCGCCGAGCGCCTCGAGCTCGGCCAGGCCCCCGGCCGTCTCGGGCGAGTCGAGCGTGTCGGCGAACGCGCGCAGGCCGGGATCGCGCCAGGCACCGTTCGTCGCGGGGTCGCTCGCGGCCGAGGGCTCGCGCCGGCCACCAAGCGCGTCGCCCAGGAACACGTAGGCGATGCCAGCGGCGCGCAGCGCCGACTCGAGCCGCGCGCGGGAGTGCTGCGGATGGCGGCGCGACACCGGGAAGCGGCGAACGTCGGCTACGCAGCGGATGCCGGCCTCCTGGAGCAGCGCCAGCAGCTCGCCGGCCGGGCGATTCGAGTGGCCGACGCTCGCCAGCTCCACGTCAGCCGAAGCGGTCGGGTGAGAACGGCCCGAGCGGCAGGCCGGGCGCCTCGCCGCGGCAGATCTCGGCGACCAGCTGCGCGGTCATCGGCGCCTGCGAGATCCCGCTCATGCCGTGCCCGGTGGCGACCACGAGGTTCTCGAACGCGCGCGGGCGGCCGATGATGGGCCGGTCGTCGGGCGTGAGCGGGCGCAGCCCGCGCCAGGTCTCGATGCGCGGGCCCGCGGCGAGGCCGGGCAGGAAGCGCTCGACCGCGCGCAGGATCGCGGCGACGCGCCGCGCGTTGACGCGCAGGTCGAGCCCGGCGAGCTCGAGCGTTCCCGCGAAGCGCAGGGCGTCACCGAGTGGTGTCAGCGCGACCTTGGCTTCGGAGAGCAGCACCGGGTGCTCGCCGAAGTCCGCGGGACGACGCACCGTGACGCTGTAGCCCTTCGCCGCCTGCACCGGCAGGCGCAGCCCCAGCTGCGCCCCGAGCTGGGGAGACCACGCGCCGGCGGCGAGCACCACCTCGGCGGCGCGCAGCTCGCCGCGCGTGGCGACGATGCGCTCGATCCGCCGGCCGCGCAGCTCGAGCTCGAGCACCTCCTGCCGCGTCCACAGCGCGGCGCCGTTCGCCGCGGCGCGCCGGGCCAGCGCCTGCACCAGCCGCTCGGGATCGAGGTGCGCGTCGGCCGGGAAGTAGATCCCCCCGCGCAGCTCGGGCGAGAGCTGCGGCACGAGCGCGCGCAGCTCCGCGTTTCCCAGCTCGCGCCCGCCGCCGCCGAGCTCCGCGAGAGCGTCGAGCTCCGCGCGCGCGTGCTCCATCCCGTCGGGCGACTCGCAGGCGACCACCAGCCCGCGCCGCGCGAAGCCGAAGTCCGACCCGGGCTCCGCTGCGAGCTTCTCGTACAGCGCGAGGCTCGCCAGGATCAGCTCGCGGTTCGCGCGCAGCGTCGATCGCGCGCGCGCGGCGCTCGACGCGCGCAGGAACTCCAGCAGCCACAGCGCGAGCTCGAGGTCGAAGCGCGGCTTCACGTAGAACGGGCTGTCGGCGTCGAGCAGCCAGCGCAGTGCCTGGCGCACCACGCCGGGCGACGGCAGCGGCGTGCCGTGGCTGGGCGAGATCCAGCCGGCGTTGCCGTAGGAAGCGCCGGAGCAGATCTCGCCGCGCTCCAGCAGCACCACGCGCGCGCCGCGCTCGGCCAGGAACGCGGCCGAGGCGACGCCGACGACGCCGCCGCCGATCACCGCAACGTCGACCGAGTCGCTCACGGCGACACTCTAGGGTGTCGGCAGCCCCAGCGCCGCGGCGATGGCGTGGAACACGAAGTTCTGCTCCTGCACGCCGTGGAAGAGCACCGCGCCGGGCCCGCCGGCGTAGATCGGCACGTCCTCGCCGCCGTGCGTTTCGGCGCCGAGCGGCACCACCGACTCCTGCAGGGTGTTCGGGTCCTGCGCGCGCGCCGGGGTCAGCGCGGGCCGTCCCTGGGTGACCGGCTCGAACTTCGTCGGCCGGTGCGGGTAGGTCTTGGAGCCTTCCGGCTCGGCGTCGGACTTGCCCGCATAGCCCGGGCCGTTCGCGTAGTTCAGCGTGGTGTAGGGGCGGCCGGTGAGGTCCTTCACGGGCTCGTTCGACGGCGCGCCCTCGCCGATCGAGCCGACGACCAGCCCCAGGATCGGATTGCCGCGCTTGGCGTAGCCGGAGATGCTGAGCGTGTGGCTGTGGTCCGCCGTGACCACGATCAGCGTCTCGGCCGGGTCGGTCTTCGCCAGCGCGAGCTGGATCGCGTTCGCGAACTCGACCGTCTCGGTGAGCGCGCGGTAGGCGTTGCCCGCGTGGTGGCCGTGGTCGATGCGCCCGCCCTCCACCATCAGGAAGAAGCCCTTGGGGCTGCGCGACAGCACCTCGATCGCCTTCGCCGTCATCTCGGAGAGCGAGGGCTGATCGGCGGCCGCGGTCGGGCGCTCGGACTCGTAGCTCATGTGCTCGGGCGAGAAGAGCCCGAGCAGCCTGTGCACCTTCCCGCCGTCGATCGCGAGCAGCGCGTCGCGGCTCGACACGTAGGTCCCGTCGGAGTGGCGCTTCTGCCACTCCGCGACCAGGTCGCGTCCGTCGCTGCGCGTGCCCGCGGGCACGGGCAGGAAGTTGTTGCGGCCGCCGCCCATCGCCACCTGGATGCCGTCGCCGTGCGCGAACTCCACCAGCTGGCGCGCGATGTCGGGGAAGCCTGCCGCCTTCGCGCCGGCTGAGAGCTGCGTGTCGTTCTCCCAGTTCCGCTCCGGCGTGTGCGCGTAGCAGCCGCCGGGCGTCGCGTGAGTGATCGTGGTCGTCGTGACGACGCCGGTCCAGAGACCGCGGTCGGCGGCGCGCTCGAGCAGCGTCGGCACCGACGCCGCCGGGGCCGTCGCGAAGTCGCCACGCGGCGCGCTCTCGTCGATGCCGAGCACGCCCGAGCGCGTCTTGATGCCGGTCATCATCGCCGTCATCGTGCCCGCCGACTCGCCGACCTGGAAGTCGACGGTGTAGGTCTTCGACAGCGCGGTGTAGGGCAGCGTCTCGAACGAGAGCAGGTTCTCCTCGCCGCTCGCCCCGCGCTGCTGGCCCTCGTAGATGCGCGAGGCGGTCACGGTCGCGATGCCCATGCCGTCGCCGATGAACAGGATCGCGTTCTTCGCGTGCGGGATCGGCGCGCCGCCCGCGGCCTTCTCCGCCGCCTGGTGGCCCGCGACGAACCAGGGGTTCTTGCCCGGCTCGGCGCCGCGCGCGCCCGGCGACGCGAGGGCGAGCGAGAGAGTGAGCAGCGCGGCAACACGACACGGTGTCAGTCTCAACTGGACTCCTTCTCCGCCAGCACCGCGGCGAACAGCTCGCGGTCGACGTTCCCGCCCGTCAGCAGCACGCCGACGCTGCGCCCCGCCACCTCGGCGGGCTCCTTCAGGCAGGCGGCGAGCGCGGCGGCGCCCGCCCCTTCGGCCGCGTTGTGCGTGTCGCTGAACAGCGCGCGCATCGCGGCGCGGAGCTCGGCCTCGGAGACGCGCACGATGCGCTCGACGCCGGCGAGGATCGCGGCGAGCGCGTCCTCGTTCGGCACGCGCACCGCGAGGCCGTCGGCGAGCGTGTCGGCGGAATCGGTCGGCACCGCGCGCCCGGCCGCGAACGACAGCGCGTAGGTCGGCGCCCGATCCGCGACCACACCGACGAGGCGCGTGGAGAGACCGAGCGCGTCGCGCGCGCGCAGCGCGGCGCAGATGCCCGAGCCGAGCCCGATCGGCACGTAGACGAGCTCGAGCTCGGGCCGCGCGCGGAACAGCTCGAAGGCGCAGGTCGAGACCCCGCGCACCAGCCACGGGTGCATCGAGGGCACGAAGTGCAGGTCGGCGGACTTCGCCAGCGCCTGCGCGTGCAGGAACGCGTCCTGGAAGTCGCGCCCGTGCTCGACCAGGCGCGCGCCGTGGGCGCGCATCGCGGCGTTCTTCTCCACGCTGTTCCCGTGGGGCACCACGATCGTCGCGGGGATGCCGAAGCTGCGCGCCGCGTAGGCGACGCTCTGGCCGTGGTTGCCGCGCGTCGCGGCGATCACGCCCGCGACCGCGGGCGTACGCGCGCGGAGCTCGCGCAGGTAGGTGAGCCCGCCGCGCAGCTTGAAGGCGCCGACTGGCGAGTGGTTCTCGTGCTTCACCACCACGTCGGCGCCGCAGCGCGCGGACAACAGCGGCCAGGCGATCTGCGGCGTGGGCAGGAGCGTCTGGTGCACGAAGGCCGTGTCGGCCTCGAGCTCGGCGAGCTCCGCGCCGCGACTCACTTGTGCTCCAGCGCCCCGAGCTTTCCGATCCGCCGCGCGTGCCGTCCGCCCTCGAACGGCGCGTCGAGCCAGATGCGCACCCACTCGAGCAGCGCGTCCGCGGGGAACTCGCCCGCGCCCAGACACAGCACGTTGGAGTCGTGGTGCGCGCGCGTCATCGCGGCGGTGCGCGCGCTGTACACCAGCGCCCCGCGCACGCCCGCGATGCGGTTGGCGGTCATGCACATGCCGATGCCGTTGGTGCAGACGAGGATCGCTCGCCCGGCCTTGCCGTCGGCGACGCTCTGACACGCGGGGATCGCGAAGTCCGGATAGTCGACCGACTCGAGGCCGTGCGTGCCGAAATCGACCGGCTCGTGGCCGAGCCGGCGCAGCTCCGCGGCGAGCTTCTCCTTGAAGGCGAACCCGGCGTGGTCGGCGGCGAGGGCGATCTTCATCGCCCTCGGATGATTGCACGCTCGCTAGATCACCGGCCAGTGCGGGTGCCAGGGGCGCTCGCGCTCGAACGCCTGCGCCGCCTGCAACACCAAATCGTCACGATGCCGCTCTGCGACGATCTGCATGCCGATCGGCAGCCCCGCGCGCGACAGCCCCACGCGCAGCGACGCCGCGGGATGCAGCGAGAGGTTGAACGGGATGGTGAACGACGCCACGCCCCAGGCCAGCTGCCGCCGGCCCTCGGTCTCGCTCGGGAACGGCCCCTTCGCCGGCGGCGGGTCGTAGGGCACCGTGGGAGTCAGCAAGAGATCGAACTTCTCGAACACCGACGCCGTCCAGGCCGAGAGCTCGTAGCGCCCCTGCGCGCTGCGGCTGAACCACTCGGGGGTCATGTCCGCGGCGCCCTTGATCGACGCCAGCACGCCGCGCGAGAACTCCTCGGCGTGCTCGGGCACCAGGTGCTGGTGCGCCGCCGCCATCTCGTACGAGCCGAACACGCCCCACGCCTCGCCGAGCTTGGGCGGCCCGCCCTCGATCTGCACCACCTCGTGGCCGAGCTTCTCGAACACGCGCACCGCGTCGTACACCGCCTGCGCGACATCGGTCTGCACCACCGCGTAGCCGAGATCGGGCGAGTAGGCGATGCGCAGCTTGCGCGGCACCCCCTCGGCGAGCTTCGCGCGGTACGAGAAGCCGGGGTGCGGCAGCGACTTCGGGTCGCGCCGGTCGTAGCCGCAGCAGAGGTCGAGATACAGCGCGTTGTCGGCGACGGTCTTGGTGAGCGGCCCGTGCACCGCCGTGTCGCCGAAGTACCAGAGCCGCGTCGGCTCGTGCGGGATGCGCCCGTAGCTCGGCTTCAGCCCGAACGCTCCCACGAAGCTCGCCGGGATCCGCGTCGAGCCGCCGCCGTCGCTCGCGGTCACGAGCGGAACGATGCAGCCCGACAGCACCGCCGCCGATCCGCCGCTCGAGCCGCCCGGCGTGCGCTCCAGGTTCCACGGACTGCGCGTCACGCCGTAGACCAGGTTCTTGGTGATCGCGGTGACGCCGAACTCGGGCGCGTTGGTCTTGCCGATCGGGATCGCGCCCGCCGCGCGCAGCCGCTCGACCTGCACCGAATCGCGCTGCACCAGGTTGCTCTTGTAGGGCAGCGAGCCGTGCGAGGTGATCAGCCCCGCCGTGTCCTCCAGGTCCTTCACGCCCAGCGGCACGCCCTCGAGCGGGCGGCCGTCGCCGCGCAGGATGCGCAGCTCGGCCGCGCGCGCGTCGGCCAGCAGCTTCTCGCGCGGGTGCATCGCCACCACGGCGTTCAGCCGCTCGTTCGTGGCGTCGATGCGCGCGAACACCGCGTTCATCAGCTCGACCGGCGAGAGCTTCTTCGCAGCGAGCGCCGCGGTCAGGTCGACCAGAGACAGGGCGACAGGGTTGGACACGCCGTGGACCTCCGACAGAGACCCATTCTACTCTGCCCCGCCTCCGCAAGGCTGCTTGCGCTCACGCGCGACACGGACGGAGCACCTCGTGTCACCCTAACTTCAAGGAGTCTCCCAGGGGAGTCGGTGGTGCGCTTTCGAACTCTTGCCGCTTCAGTCTTGCTGCTCGCTTCACCTCTGCCGGCCTCGGCTGCCCCGGTGACGGTGAACGGTCTGCCGGGCGTCGCCGGGGCGCCGGGCACCGATGGCATCTCCGGCGACCCCAACAACCCGGGACAGCCCGGCCCATACGTGGCCCCGACGGATGGAGGAGCCGGTGAAGCGGGCGGAGTCGCTACGGCGCCCGCCACCGCGCCAGACACCAGCAACTCGGGGACTGCGGTCGGCGGCAACGGCGGGAACGGGGGTAAAGGAGGCGGCGGGATCTCCTACTACCAGAGCCTGCTGTTCCCCGGGCGCGGTGGGAACGGTGGCGCCGGCGGCGACGCCAACGCCTCGGCCGCGAGCTCGGCGTCGACGCAAGCGACCTCGACGGGTGGAATGGGCGGGGCCGGCGGCATCGGGGCACAGACCTTCTATCAGCAGCCGGGCGACCTCTTGTACTCGAGCGCAAGCGGCGCGGGCGGCAGCGGCGGCGGTGCGAGCGCGGACTCGACCGCGAGCGGCTCGGGCGCGACGACGAGCCAGTCGACCGCGACCGGAGGCACGGGAGGCTCGGGCGCCGATGCAGTCGATCTCAATTTCTACACCGTCTCGCACCTCGCCGGCCTCGGGGGAAACGGGGGAAACGCAAACGCGCACGCCGCCGCGACCTCGCAGACGGGGCCGGCGAGCGCAACAGCTTCGGCCACCGGCGGCACCGGCGGCGGCGGCGGCACGAACGCGCCGTTCAACCAGGTCTCGTTCGGAAGCAGCGCTTTTGGGGGCCAGGGCGGTGCCGCGACCGCGCAGGCCGAAGCCATGTCGACCAGCGGCGACGCGGACGCGCACGCGAGCTCGTTCGGCGGCCACACCTTCGGAGCGCCCGGGCCCGGGGTGAACGCCAGCTCGTCCTCAAACGCGCGGAGCGACTCCGGGACCGCCACTGCGATCGCGGAAGCGACGGGGGGCAACACGGGGGATGAGACCTCCACGGGCGGCCTCGGGAGCGCGACTGCGACGGCCGTCTCGACTCTCGGCGACGCCAACGCCACCGCTCGCGTGAAGACCGGCGCCGCGGTCCCCGCGCATGCCACCGGATCGCTCGTGAGCAGCGACATCGTCAGCGGCGGACCAGGCGCCGATGCCAGCATCACCGACGCCGCATCTGGTTCCGCGGGCGGGACACTCACTCTGACTCAGCAGGCGATCGCAAGTGACACGGGGCTCCTGGCGGGTGGAGGGGGCAGCGCGCATAGCCAGCTCCATGCCACGAACCCGGGCGGCGGGGCGCTTTTCGCTTCGACGATCTCGAGCGGCGGCCTGGGCGGCGGCAGCGCCGATGCGCTGGCAAACGCGACGGTTTCGAACTCGTCCCGCGTCGAGGCGGACGCGACGGCGACCGCGGGCAACGTCGCGCTGCCGTACTACTACCTGGGGATGGAGTACGGCGTGTACTACGGGCTCGGGGGGCAGGCGAGCGCAGACGCCGCGGCGCAGGGCCTCGGCGAGGTCGTCGCCCGAAGCGCAGCGTCGGGGCAGAATCTTCCGTCGCTGCACGCAGGGAGCACCTCACAGTCGGCCGGACCGATCGCGGGCGTGCACACGGCGCTCGACGCGACGGCAGACGCCATGGCAGCGCTCGACTACGGGTTCGGGTTCCCACCCGGGTACGCCGCACAGCTCGCAGGCTCGGTCGCGACCACCGCGGCGCTGCGCTCCGCGGCGCCGCTCGCGAGCGCTCCTGCGCTGCATACCGGTGAAGCGCACGTCTTCGGCGCGCCCAGCGCCGCCGACGTCGCGGCCTGGACGGCGGGCAATCCGAACTCGAGCGCTGCGATCGCCAAGGGCAGCCCGCTCGGCCTCGGCTCCGTGGTTGGCGGCGGAAACACGCTCAACGTCATCCAGTACAGCGGCGCACTCGAGGTGGATCTTACCAGCTCGGCGATCGACCCCACGGCACACGTCGCGCTCGCATTCCTCGATCCGACGGTCGGCGGGTCGGGCTTCGACGCGCTCCACCTGACGCTGAGCCGAGCGGGCGAGGTGCTGTTCGACCGCTCGTACACGTCTCCCGCGAGCGCGCTGGCGGAACTCGACGATCACGTGTTCTACCTGGGCCTGGAGACCACGCCCGGCGCGGCGGCGACGACCCCGCTCGTGCTGTCGTTCAGCTTCGAGCTCCCGTCGGGCTCCGACGCGACCGCGTTCGGATTTGACGTCGCGATGCTGACCGCGCCCGAGCCCGCGCCCGCCCTGCTCGCGCTCGCCGCGTTCGTGCTCTTCGGCGTCAGCCGGCGGCGAGCGACGTTCCGGCCAACGTAATCCGGTGCATCAGCCGCCGCTCGCCGTGGTAGTCGTTCACCGCGAAGTGCCAGCTGCAGCGGTTGTCCCAGAACGCGACCGAGCCGGGCGACCAGCGGAAGCGGCAGGTGAACTCGGGCTTCGTCGCGTGCGCGTAGAGGTAAGCGAGCAGTGACTGGCTCTCGCTCGCGCTCCACCCCTCGAAGTGGAGCGTGTGGCCGGGGTTCACATACAGCGCGCGCCGGCCGCTGTCGGGATGGCGGATCACGACCGGGTGCACGGCGTCGCCGACGTCCTCCTCGCCCTTGAGCTGGTCCGCGAGATCGCTCTTGCGATAGAGGCCCTGCGGGCCGTAGAGGTGGCGGTTGGTGTGCTTCGCGCGCAGGCCGCCGAGCGTGCGCTTCAGTCCGTCCGAGAGCGCGTCGTACGCGGCGTACATGTTGGCGAACATCGTGTCGCCGCCCGCGGCGGGGAGCTCGCGCGCGACGAGGATCGAACCGAGGGCCGGCGCATCGTCATAGCTGTGGTCGGCGTGCCAGCCGCCGCCGATGTTGGTGCGCTGCTCCTTCTCCTTGCGCACCTCGGCGATCTCGGGGTGCTGCGCGTTCTCCTGGAAGAACTTGTTGATCACGATCTCGCCGAAGCGGCGGGCGAAGGCGATGTGACCTTCCGGTGTGAGTCGCTGGTCGACGAAGAACAGCACGCCGTGCTCGAGGAAGGCGTTCCAGATGTCCTTCTGCTCGGCTTCGGAGAAGCGTTCGAGATCGATGCCCGAGACCAGCGCCCCGCAGCCCGCAGCGTACCTCTGAATGTGCATTGTCGAGACTCTACGTGATCGGCCGGCTCTTTCGCCTCGTGATAAGAATGGTTCACTTCTCTAACAACTGGGAGCACACTCACTCCGTGAAGCGGATGCTTCTCGCCGCGACTCTCTGGATTGCGCTCCCAGCGACGGTCCACGCGACGGCGGTCTCAGTCTCTGGCGCGGACGGAGCCACCGGCCCGGCCGGGCTCGCTAGCCCGCCAGCTTCGGCGCCGACGGCAGGCGGCGACGGGCAGACCGGCGCCCCCGCGACGGCCGTTGCAGACGACTCCGGCAGCTTGAACACGGCGACTGCGACGGGCGGCAATGGTGGAGCCGGCGGCGTGGGTGGCGCGAGTCAACCCGGTGCCGCGGGCGGCGCCGGGGGCGCAGGCGGTGAAGCGAGCGCGACAGTGGTCGGGAATGCATTCGACGC
>Ga0306921_10000293_pt1 | contig 41783 bp, 38 predicted proteins | sample sta12Cox44000080_FD_203760 | JGI IMG/M metagenome (GOLD analysis project Ga0306921, IMG submission 203760) | Lab enrichment of tropical soil microbial communities from Luquillo Experimental Forest, Puerto Rico - statoxic.12C.oxic.44.000.080 (v2)... | ecosystem: Environmental > Terrestrial >... | reverse complement strand
GGTCATCGGCGAACTACAAGTGAATGGAGACGAGATGACTGGCCCAGGCAAAACGTGGTTTGGCTCGGGACCGATGACCGTTCGTCGGCAGCCGTAGGCCCATTGATGACCAGACGCCCGGTTCTCCGGTTTGCTCTCCGGTTTCGGGGTGCAAAGCCCTGCAACGGGCTCCAGGGCGTCCGAGCGGGAATCGAGGTTCTCCGAGCACTTGCGCGATGGCCTGCAATGCCTGACAATGCCGTCCTTGCACTACGAACCCAACGTTCGACGCGCTCGAGGGACGTCTAGGGCGCCCGGCCGAGGGGAGGGAATCGAACCTCCCTCAGAATTCAAATCCCCTGATGCACGTAGTTGAGTCAACATCCCCGAAGTTCGCGATTTAGACCAACTAGCGCGTGGCGGACTGTAAACACGGGTTCGAATCCCATCCATGGCTCGCTTTGGCCTGGGGAAGGCAAGCTCTCTTCATCGGACGTTGACGGCGAGAATAGGGCTGGCGGTAGGCCGCGATTCCCAAGGGGATGCGCTTCAGGTGAGCGGGCCGGTTGCTACCATTTTGCTACCGTACGACGCCGAAAGATGCCGAAAGGCCCTTGAGAATCGACGAACATCCGACAGTCTGCAAATTGTCGAGACTTCTAGCATTCCTCAAGAAATCAGAGGGTTCTCAACACAGCCGCTGACGACCTCATAACCCAAAAGGTCGTCGGTTCAAATCCGACCCCCGCAACCAGCGCAAGGCCCCGGGACGAAAGAGGTTCCGGGGCCTTCGTGCTTTTGCTGGCCGCTTCGCCATAGTGCACCCATAGTGCAAAATGGCCGGGCACGGCGTCTAGTCCTCCTGTGTCTGTGTGATCACTCGTCGTCGGGATCGTCGTCTCCGAAGCGCGGCGAAGAGGGCACTGAAGCCGGGTGGAGGCTTCCACTCGGCGCTGGTGTTATCGTCGACGAACATATAGCTCGGGTCGATCGTCCAGCCCTTCGCCTTGGCGTAGGCCGTCGCGCTGTCAATCTGCTGCTCGTGGAGCGCGCCACTGCGTTGCGGTCGGAGTCGTCGGTGGACTTTCTCGCATAGAGGGCGGCGATCATGGCTCGTCCTTTCGTTGTCGGCGTGGTGGAAGGAAGCAGCACCGCCCCAGGAGCGAGCCCCTAGGAGCCAATGCCACAGCTGCTCAGGTTCGATCCTCGCGTGCGGCGGTCCCGATCTATCGAGACCACGCCTCGGTGAAGACGCGGAGCACGGAAGCGGCCGGGGTCGACTTGCATGCCGCTCTGGCGCGCTCGATTCGCTCGCCCGTGAGGCGCTCGTCCCACGTTGTCGCCCCCTGCTTGCCGTCGAGATAGCCCGTGAGATAGATCAGGAACCGATACCGCTGCTCCCCGGACAGCGCCTGCAGTTCCCAGCACGTGATGGCATCGAGCTGGAGAATCGGAGGGATACTTGAGCCGCACTGACGCGCGAAGATACCGTGCAATGCCCACCGCACCCGCCGAAGTCCCTGCCCTCATTGTGGGTGGCTGGTATCGGGACGATAGAGACGCTGGGAACTATGGCGTGCGGCTGGCGCTCAGACTGGATACAGAAGAGGAGTCACAGCGATGATCGCCGCCATCCAACGTGGCGTCCTTGGATGATCACCTTGACGGCCCGATCGTCGTGCGCGTTGTCGTCTTCTCGCACCAGACGGGCGGTGGCCGTGAGGTTCGCGCTTTCCGTGTCCCGGCCGCGGCAGATTTCCTCGAGGGCATCCTGTCGGTACGATTCACCGACGATCTTTACGGAGTAGTCTGCGGCTTCACCCTCGCCCTCTTCATCATCGTCGATCCCCCACCAAATCTTCCAAATGTCGTAGCCGCAAGCGCTACAGTTCCCTGGCTTTTTGCCGATCGCCCCGCCGCATCTGGGGCAGATACGCCGGACGATAGGGAACCCATCATCGCCTATCGTGACGGTCGGTTGGCGCGACGACGGGAACAGGGCATAGGACGAGCCCTTCTTCTTTCGCTCCAATCTCCCGAGCGCGGCCATCCAGTAACAGCGCTCTCCTACTGCTGCGGGCTCCACGCCAAGCAGCTCATCAAGGTCCTTTTGGACGACGCCGGGTCCCGTCTTCAGGAGACTATGCGATGAAACGCGTGCTCGCCGTGCTCGCTCTCGCGTCTGCCCTCCGGGCCAACGCACTCGACGCTCACGCCAAGCCGATCACCTTCTCTTTTACCGCCGTCACTGCGTCGGCTGAACCGACGTTCCCGACTGTCTATCCCAGTGATCTGGTCATCGGCCACTACACCTTCGAGTCAACGACTCCCGACTCTGACTCCAACCCAGCGCGGGGAATCTACTTTTCAGCGTGACGTTCGACGTGAGGATTGGGACAGTGAGTTTCAACTGTCCGCTTTCCTTCATCGAGGCACTGAACGATTTCGGAGGCGGCCAAGATCGCTACGCGGTGGCAGCACAGAGCGGCAACACGCTACTCGAATTGACCCTCCTCGATGCCGCGAATCAAAACCCATTTAGCAACGACAGCCTCCCTCTGGTGCCACCGCCTCTCAGCAAGTTTGACGACAGCAAACAGTGTCAGGTCCTCCTGCGAAGCCCTCCAGACCCGGACTTCATCTACCAGATCGCGGCGAACGTGACGACGCTTGTTCCCGAACCGAGTACGCTCTTCCTGGTTGCGTCCGGTTTCGCGGAAGTGATCGCAGCAGCGTGGGCGAAGCGGCGGCGCGGTGCCACCCATCTGACTTGCCCCTTTGAGAGAGGGGAAAGGGCGGATACATTACTGGACGGGCCACCCGTGAGGTCGAGCTGAACGGGGCACGCTCGAGGGGATCGCACGCAGTCTCGAACTCCAGCTCGGTCCCCGACGCAGAGCGTGAGCTCTTGAGCTCACCGACCGGCAGAGAATCAGCTTGACACGCCGGTTGTCCAAGCTGTAGTTGGGGGGCGAATCCGAGATTGGCGAGGCTCGGCGCGAAGCGCGGGGTGCTGAGAATGCGTGTTCCGTCAACCAGGCCCTTTATCCCGTTTACGCACCGGTGACAACTGGCACGGCCTTCCGGCGGGACGCTTCGAGTGTCATGTTCTATGGCCGAGATGCTGCTGGCCTGGGACAGCTCAAGCGCACACTTACGCTGAGCCGGTATTTCAGAACTCGCTGGCCGGCCATGAGGCAGCTCATCGTCACCGGATGTCCGGTTCCCCAACAGCTTCCACGACTCGACGGGGTCGACTACCTCAAGCTGCCTTCCCTCCAGCGCGTCGGTCCGGACGAACTGGCGCCGCGGGTGCTGCCGATCTCTGCCGACGCCGCGCGCGAGATGTATCGCGACCTGCTGCTCAGCGTGGCCCACCACTTCGAACCAGACGCGCTCCTGGTCGATAGCGCCGAGGGCGAGGTGGTGCCGATGTTGCGATACCTGAAGGAGACCGCGCGCCATACGTGCCTGATCCTCGGGCTGCGCGACGTCGTGGCCGAAGCGCCGCTCGTTCGGGCGATGTGGGAACGGGAAGGTCTCTACGATCTCCTGGACAATATCTTCGATCGGATTCTGGTTTATGGCGAGCGCGACATCTATGACGTCGTAGGCGAGTACGGACTGTCGGCTCGCGCGGCCGACAAGACACGCTTCGTGGGTTATCTGCGCCGTGATGTCGAGTCCCAGGCCGTACGGCAGGTCCGTGCCGAGCTCAAGCTCGGAGCGGACGGGCTCGTTCTGGTCACGGCCGGCGGCGGCCAGGATGGCCGGCATCTCTTCGAGGTGATGCTCGAGGTCTTGCGTCGTCCGGGCCGTGCCACTCGATTCGAAAGCCTGCTCGTCGGCGGACCGCTCATGCCCCTGCGCCACCAGCAGACGCTAAGGAGCCTAACGTCGACGGTGCCGGGCGCACGCTTCGTCGACTCGGTCGATGACCTGACAGCCTACGTTGCCGCGGCTGACGTGGTGGTCTCGATGGGAGGCCATAGCACGATCTGCGAGATCCTGTCCTTCGAGCGCCCCGCAGTCATCGTGCCCCGCGCCGCGCCGCGCCGCGAGCAGCTCATTAGGGCCGAAGCCTTGAGTAACCGGGGACTCGTGCGCATGATCCACCCCGACGAGCTGACCCCGGCCCGCCTGTCGCAGGAGCTGGAGAGGTTGCTGGAACGCCGAGTCGCTGCCGCTGCTCCGGTGAGGCTCGATGGTGCGGCCGCCACCGCGGCGGAATTGGACTCGCTCCTCGCACAGCTACCGGGCTGATGGCAGGCAGCGCGGCGAGCCGGAGCCTGCTCGACCGGCGTTTGTCGTTCGAGGAGATCGCGCGCGGGGTGCGCTTTCTCTGGGGGCTGGGCGCGTGCCTACGCCCACCGCTGACCGCAGAGATCGCGCGGACGATCCTGTCGGCGCGCCTCGCGCGGCGTGAGGCCGACTTTCTGGCTCTGGCGCGCGCTGCTGTCTACGACAATCCACGCAGCCCGTACCGACAACTGCTCGAGCTCGCCGGCTGTCAGTACGGCGACCTCGAGGGACTCGTTGGCCGAGAAGGGCTGGAAGGGGCGCTCGTTCATCTCTACCGCCAAGGCGTCTACCTCACGATCGACGAGCTGAAGGGTCGCCGCCCGACCGTCCGGGGTAGCGTGACTCTCTCGATCCAGCCAGCGCAGGTTCGCAATCCGTTGGTCGGCTTTCATGTGCCGACTCAGACTGGCGGGAGTCGAGGTGCGCGAATGGTCGTCCCGGTCGACCTGTCCTCGGTCCGGGATCGCGCCGTGAATCAATGCCTAGTGCTCGAGGCCCGCGGCGGCGGGCACTGGCTCAAGGCCACCTGGGCCGTTCCGGGACGGATCGTATCCGGCGTTGTGCGCTCCAGCAGCTTCGGCGCCCCGATGGCCCGTTACTTCTCACTGGTGGACCCGGCTGACGCAGAGCTGGACCCACGCTTTCGCTGGGAGGTCCGCGCCCTGCGCCTCGGCAGCCTGCTGACCGGAGTGCCACTGCCTCGTCCCGAGTACGTTTCGATTGCGGACCCGCTACCGATCGCCCGCTGGCTGGCCAGCGTCTTGGTGAGCGGAAGGACTCCGCATCTTTTCACGTTCGTCAGTCCGGCCCTGCGCCTGTGTCAGGCCGCGACACAAGCGGGGATCGACCTGCGCGGCGCGATGGCGACGATAACGGGCGAGCCGGTGACCGCGGTTCGCCTCGGGTTGCTCGAGCGCGCCGGCCTTCGCGCCGTCGCCGAGTACGGCAGTGCGGAGTGCGGCGGCTCCATCAGCTACGGCTGCCTAGCCCCGGAGGCTCCCGATGAGGTGCATCTCTTTGATGATCTGCATGCGCTGATCCCTGCCGCGACGCCTGATGACAGAGGCGAGCTACCAGGGAGCGCAATCCTCGTCACGTCACTTCGTCCGACCGCGCCGCTGATCCTGCTCAACGTGTCAATGGGCGATCGGGCGGTTCTCACACGACGGCGCTGCGGCTGTCCGCTAGAGGAGTTCGGCTGGAGAACCCATCTGCATACCATCCGCAGTTTCGAGAAGCTCACCGCTGGTGGCATGACTTTTTTCGACACCGACGTGATACGGGTGCTCGAGGAGGTATTGCCGGCGCGCTTCGGGGGCGGGCCGACAGACTATCAGTTGGCGGAGGAAGATGGGGCCGACGGCCAGCCTCGCTTGGGGTTGGTGGTGCATCCTGCTGTCGGCCCGCTCGACGCCGACGCCCTGATCGAGGCGTTCCTGGCGGAAATCGGCACGGGGGCCGGGGCCGAGCGAGTCATGGCCATCCAGTGGCGGATGGCCCGCTTGCTGCGGGTCGAGCGCAGGCCTCCGCGCGCGACCGCCTCGGGGAAGATTCTGCATCTCCACCGTGAATACCAACCGATGCCTCGGCCGGACACTATCGCGGGGAGCCTCGGCACTGTGTAGTGAGCGGGAACCGATTCCCGAGTCGGCGTGCGACCTCGAGAGCTGGGCTCACCGTGGTTCCGCCGAATGGAACCCGCGCCAGGAGAACAGCTCCCATGACCGAGTCGCGCGACCGTCTCATCCCAACGTCCGGCCGACGTGATCGGCAATGCGCATGGCGTTGGCCATCATCGTGAAGCTGTGACTGTTCGACGGGAGCACGGTGAAGTTCGCCGCGTCGGCGACATAGACACCGTGCGTCCTCGACAAGAGTCCATCGCGATCGGTCTGGTAGGGCCCAACGGGCGTTGTCGTCATCGGGAGAGCGCCAGCGTAGCGGCAGCTATTGCCGGGGGTGAGGCGCCGGCAAAGTCCGAGCGCACCGAGATAGCCGAGCTCCCGAAAGAGCCCGAGCACGCGCGACTCCAGCGGGCTCGCTGGCTTGCTCGTGTATCGGAGCTCTAGCCGATCGTCTGGCAGTAGTCGGACGTGGTTCGTGAGGGTGGGCGCGTCGGGATAGGAGAGCTGGACGAGGAGGAGGGCCGGCGTGAGGTACTTGGCCGCGGCGATATTGCCCCGGGCCGAGAAGGGGAAATCGAACAGGTAATCGGAGCAGAGGGTGCCGACGCTGGCGTACACCGCCATGTGCGTCAGCCCCGGGCCGTGCTCGCCCGCATAGACGGCCCTGAGCATGGCGGCCGAGTAGACCGACCGGTCGAGCGCACCGCCGATGCCCCAGGGGTCGACCAGGGGGATGGACGAGCGGTTGGAGTCGAGCAGAGGGAGCCTCGTGACATGGTCGTCGTTGGACCGGAGGACGATCTTCGCGGTGTTGAGCGCACCCGCGGCCAGGATCAGGCGGCGGCAGTGAAAGGTGCGGCGCTCGCCGGTTGCGCAGCTTCGCGCCAGCACACTGATCCCCGCGCTGGACTCGGTATAGCGCTCCACCAGCACGCCGCGCTCGTAGAGGATCTCGCCGCGTCGCACCAGCTCGTCCAGCGTGTAGGTCGGCGTGTACACGGCCGGGTCGTTCGGCCGAAAGCATTCGAGGGTGTCGTAACGATAGGCGCGACGCCCGTCGTGGTCGCGGGTGAGCACCGCCAGGCGAGGGAGGCCGATGTAGAGCCCCCGTCGATTCAGGCTCTTGCGGCGTTGGGTGTAGCGCCGAAGAACGGCGCGGCCGCTGGCGCCCAGCGCCACGGGCGGCAGGAGCCCCCGCGCCGACCCGAAGAATCGCGAGAGATCGTCGTCGGCGCCGCTAATGCCGACCTTGGCAGTAATGGCGTCGTAATAGGGCTCGAGATCAAGCACGCTGATCGGGTATCCGGCCAGGTCGTCAGCCGTGAAGCGATAGAGCCCCGCCCCCCACGCATTGGCCATGCCGCCAGCCGCGAAGCTCATCAACGCGTCGAAGTTCTGCGCGACCACGGGACTCAGCTCGGCCGCGCCCCGCGTGACGAAGCGCATCCGGGGTCCCTTCAACCTCGGGCCCAAGGAGGCGTGGAATACATTGTGGAGGCTCTCGAAGCCCGGGCCGATCAACTCCGCGAAGAGGTCTGGGCCCCCGGCGGAGCTGGTCTTGCGCAACTCGTAGAAGTTCCCGTCGAGCGCGCTCTCTTGCGCCCGATAGCCCACGTCGAGGACAAGGGGCCCTCGGCCGCGGAGCTGGTACGCTGCGAAGGTGCCGGATGGTCCAGCCCCAACGATGATGATCTCAGCGGATGTCATGCACGCGCATCAGCCAGCGGCCTTTGCCGAGCTTGTAGAGCGAGCGAAGCAGATGCAGGCCGAGGATCAGCCAACCCGCCGGCCGCCGGCACCGTTCGTTGACGAATCGCTCGAAGTTGTCCGGCCGCACCTCGGCGAGGTAGCAGAGCACCTGAAAGCGCTGGGTCAGGGCGTTACGTCGACGACTCCGCCGCAACGCCAGCTCGAGGGCTTCGAGGTCGGCGCCGCGCTCGATGAGTCGATCGAGATTGACGCGGGGCCAATCGGCCAGCGGCGGAGCTTCGAGCGCGCTCGCATACTGTCGCTGCACTTCCTCAGGGGCGTCATGCCCGAACAGCGCCCGGTGGATGTGATTCGCTTCCACCCGCAGTCGGTCCGCCTGGGACCGTGGCTGAGGCTGCTCGCTCCGGGCTCTCGAAAGATCGGGTTCCCGCGCTCGCGTCAAGGACTCTCGCCGGTTGGAGGAGGCTCCGCCGACTGAGAGTCGGTCACGTCGTGGCGGCTGGTCGGAGCGATACCGACTCTCACGGGTCCTCCTATCACTTCCCCGAATACTTCTGAAGCCACCCATTCGTCAAGGACCTTCCGAGATGCGGCATCTTCGCGATGGTCGTAGCGATCGCGGCAGGGTCCGTAAAGGGTGTGTCCGGAGCGCCCAGAGAAGCGAGAGATCTCAAAAAGTTGCCGAACAGCGCTGAAACTTGGTACAAGCTCGGTGTTGCCGTAGGCCAGCAGCATCGTCGTTCAGATGCCATTGGCGCATACCGGGCGGCGATTCGGCTCAACAGGGATGACGCTGATGGTGACACTTGGTATGACGCGATCCTCGGGGCCGCGCGCGGCACGGTCCGTCTTCAAGATGGCGCGCTTGCTGGCGTTCTTGGTTCCCGTATCGATCCAATCCAGCTACCTGTTCCGCCAGGCCGACGGTTGGCTATTCGAGAATTTCTCACTGTTCTCGGCGATTTCGAAGCCGACGAGAGATACGAGGTACTCGACCTACGGGTTAAGACAGGGGGACGGGACCGAGCTTCGTCTCGACGAGTCCGCCTACTGGGCCCCGAGAGATACGAGGTACTCGATCTACGGGGTGAGACAGAAGGACGGGACCGAGCTTCGTCTCGACGAGTCCGCCTACTGGGCCCCACTCGACCTCATCCGGATTCGCGCGGCGCTCGCGCTGGTCGCTCGAGCGTCGAAGGACGACGAGGCGCGGCTCCTCGGGGCTCTGATGGAGCGCTACCGAGTAAACGCCGAGCGAGGACGGCATAGGGGCCCTCCCTTAGAATCGATTCGCATCTACCGCGTCACCTACGACTGGACGGCCGGGGTCGACCACCCGACGAGCAAGCGCACGCTCCTCATGGAAAGATGAGCTTCTCGCGACTTGCGGCCGATCTGCTCAAACGGAACACGACGGCGTCTCCTCTCGATGTGGGCGTCATGCGCTGTTGGGTGTTCGGTTTGCTCTTCGTCCACTACGTGCATCACGACTTCGCCGCGTTCGCGCGCCTCCCGACCGTCTTGTGGCGTCCGCCCTTTTGGCTCCGCTCCCTCTCCATGGAATTCTTTGAGCCCTCGAGGGTCGAGGCGCTGCACGTAGCGTGGCTCGTCCTCCTGGCGTTCGCCTGTATCGGTTTGTTGGTGAAAATCAGCAGCTTGGGCGCCCTCCTGGTCGGAGTCATCCTCCTCTGGTTCGAGAACACCGTCGCTTACGCCAATGCGAAGGACGTCCTGATCATTTGGGCGATGTACGCGCTCGCCGTCCTGAGCACACCTGACCAGTTTTCCGCCGACCGCCTGTTGTTCAGGCGTCGGTTCGAGGACGCTTCGCGCGGTGCCACGCTCGACAAGGGTGAATTCTTCGCCACCTATTTCGTCCGCGCCATGTTGGCTCTGATGTTCTGCTCCGCTGCGATGTCGAAGCTCAGAGCGAGCGGGATCCACTGGGGAACGAACGGCACCCTCGCCAACCTATTTGCGGCGAAAGCGCTCACGGGGGATCGAAGCCCCAGAGTCCCCGGGTTGGCAGAGGCTTTCGCTCGACATCCGATGTGGTGCGACGTGTTGGCGCGCGGGATTCTTCTCCTCGAGCTGTCTGCCCCGCTCGTCCTCGTCTCGGAATGGGCGCGAAGGCTCGTCGCTCCCTCACTGTTCGTGATGCTCGCGTCGTTCTGGTTGGTGCTGGGTATCTCTTTCCCGATGACTTTGGTGTGTTTCGTTTTCTTCCTGCGATTCAGCGATGAGATGGAGTTGCCGGCGAGCGACCGGACTGGCTTTACTGGCCCGCCTCGCGTCGTGTTCGACGGCGGAAGTCGGTGGTGCCACGCCTGCGTACGATGCTTCGAGCCTAAAGCCGCCTCGAAGTCGCTCGAATTTATCCCCGCCGACGATGCACGCGCCGACGCACTCCTGCGGGATGCACACGTCTCGTGGAGCCGAGGATGCAAGTGGCTGTTACTGAATGGAGACACTGTCTACCGTGGCTCGGCAGCGTTCATCGAGATGCTGGCCATCATGGGGGGTGGTTGGCGTCTGGGTTGCCTGCTCTACTTGATTCCGCGGTTCCTGAGGGATCCCCTGCGGTTCCGACGGGGAGCCTGAATGGGCATTGTTCGACGAGCAACTGCCCGCGCTGGCCAAGACTGCGACCGTGCGGGCACCGTTTGGCCGCCGTCCTCAGCGGCATTGCAAACCCGGCAGCTTGTACTCAGGGCTGGGCGACACGGAACAGGTCAGAGCTTCGTTCATGCGGTGTATCGCGATCGCGCCCGATGACCTTGGCCGGCCGCGTCACATGCACGCTGGCTCAACTGGTTAGAGATGAATACTGACGCGTGGGGGCCCCGCCTGAACGAAAAGAGCCACCTCGTTCTCGGCGGCTGCGGTGCGCCTGAGTTGACGGAGATCTACGGCACCCCTCTCCACGTCGTCGACACCTCGAGATTGCGCGACAGCTATCGGAGATTTCTCGCCGCCTTTCGGGCGCATTGTCCCCGCGTCGAGCTCTTCTGCTCCTATAAGACCAATTGCATTCCGGGCGTGCTCAAGTTGCTGCATGAGGCCGGATGCGGCGCGGAGGTCGTCTCTCCGTACGAGTTATGGTTGGCCGTGAAATTGGGAGTGCCACCCTCGTCGATCATCTACAATGGCCCGAACAAGTCAATAGAAAGTCTGCGCGAAGCCGTTGCGCTAAACGTCGGACTCATCAACGTCGATTCCAAGGCCGAGATTGATCGCTTGATCGAGGCCTCCGCGGGAGCGCCGCAGCCCGTAAAGGTAGGCCTTCGAATCTGTCCCGGAAGCGGCTCGACGTCTCAGTTCGGGTTTGAGCCGCACGCCGACACTGTCGTGAAGATGATACGGACACTCGAAGACACGGGACGGGTCCGAGTCTGCGCCCTCCATGCTCATATCGGCTCGGGTATCAAGAGCCTGAGGAGTTACCGCGACAGCGTCGAAAGCCTTTGCCTGATGGCGCGGGAGATCAAGCGCCGGTTGAATCGAGAGATTGAAATTTTCGATCTGGGCGGGGGCTTCGGTGTCCCGACGGTCAAGATCTTGACGGTTCGCGAAGTGGCGCTCTATAAACTCTTCAATATTCCGCCACGCCAGCCGAGGTCTGCTGACTGCCCGTCGCCGGAAACCTTCGGCAAAGTCCTCTCCGACGCACTGCACCAGGGTTGCACGGCCCACGGCCTGAAGGAACCGGCGCTCCGCATCGAGCCGGGACGCGCGTTGACCAGCAGCGCCCAGACGCTCTTGGTGCGCGTGCGCGAGCTCAAAAGAAGACGTTCCGGTAAGACCTTCGCCATGACCGACGGGGGCATGCAAAACATCGCCTTCCCCCTGTCTTACGAGTACCACGAGTGCCTCCTCGCCAGCGGAGCGGAAGGCCGGCCCCGGCGCCGTTATTTCGTCACCGGGCCCCTCTGCTCCATCGAGGACATTCTCTACCGAAACTGGAAACTACCGGAATTGAAGGAGGGAGACATCCTGGCGATCATGGACGCGGGGGCCTATTTCACCTCCTTTGCCAACAACTTCTCCTTCCCCAGGCCGGCGGTCGTCGCGGTCTCGAATGGAACGCATACGGTTCTGCGGCGAAGGGAAACCTTTAATCATATGTCGGCTGTGGACGAATTCTGATTCCGACATCGCGCGAGTGGGACGACCTCGGGAAGGAATGGCGGGAGGGGCACTCGCAGGGGCTGTGGCGCGCCTGCAGCGACGCTCTCCACGCCGTCTTATTTGCCCGGTGGCTGCCGGCGCAGCCGGCCAAGCGGTTGCTCAAGAGTGACCTGTTCGACGAGGCCTTCGGCCAGGGGCTCTACGGGCTCCTCGCCCCGCGCGCGAGCGAGGTCGTCGGAATCGACCTGTCAATGACGACCACGACGGCAGCTAGAGACCGCTATCCTAACCTGCACGCCGTCGCGGCCGACGTGCGCAGCCTGCCGTTTGCGGACAGCACCTTCGACGTGGTCGTGTCCAACTCGACGCTGGATCACTTTCCCACGCGCGACGATGTCCTGGCGGGTCTGCGAGAGCTCACACGGATCCTCGGGCGGCGGGGGGAGTTGCTGCTGACGCTCGACAATCCGGCGAACCCCATCGTGGCCGTACGCAATCTGACTCCGTACTTTTGGCGGCGGGTCCGCATTGTCCCGTATCCCGTCGGGATGACGCTCGGGCGCAGGGGCTTGGACCGGGCCTTACAGCAGTTGGGCTTCGATGTCGTTGATGAGGCCGCCTTCATGCATTGCCCTCGAGTTCTCGCCGTCGCCATGGCCGGATTCCTGCAAAGGCATGCCGGCCCGCGGAGTCAAAAGAGATTCATGGCCGCTTTGGGCGCCTTCGAGCGCATGGCGAAGTGGCCGACAAGATATGTAACCGGCTACTATGTCGCGGTAAAAGCGATCAAGCGGTGAGCCTGGGGCGGACGGACTACGCAAAGGCGTCGTCGCGCCTCCACCCGAACCCGGCGGGCACCAGCCTCAGCTCGAAGGCCGTCGCCATAGTCCGCACATAGGACTCCTACCCCGCGACGACGCGGGCCGATGGGCCATATACGTCGCAGACCTGCTCGGCAAGACACCGATGGATGTCCCACGTGATCTTGACGCGAGCTCGTCCGAGAAGCTCGAGCGACCCGAGGAGATACGGAGTAGGATAGTGTGGTCGCCACGCGATTTCATCGGGAGGCTCGCCATGCCAAAGACCGAGTTCAAGCAGTCGCTGCTCGTCACGCACTACGAGGACACGAAGTTTGAGGCGATGGAGGCGAACAATGGCGCGCCACGGCCGCAGTTCGTCTACCGACGGCTCGGTGTCGAGGAAGCCACCGGAGGCGTGTACGACGCGCACGTGATCAGAGGCGTGCCAGGCTCGAAGCCGCCCATCGCCGAGCACAAGCACACCGAGCTCGACTTCCTCTTCGTCTATGTCCTCAAGGGCTGGATGAGCTTTCACTACCACGGCCACGGCGAGCACCGGCTAAAGGCAGGCGACTGCCACATCATTCCTCCCGGGCTGTCGCACACGGTGACCGGCTGGTCGGAGGACGTCGAGCTCCTCGAGATCACCTCGCCCGGCCACTACAAGACGATCAACACGGTGAACGGCGTGGCCGTTGCTTCCAAGCCTGCCTGAGCTGATCGGTTCCCCGGTTGTTTCTGGGTAGCGTCATCAGTTACCTCGCCGGCGAGAACCGATCCCGCACACTTCCGGCCTCCACCCTTGGCGCCGCAGAGGGGTATATCCGGGTAGGGGATAGGGGAGGGGATAGCCCGACCATATACCCCTATAGGTCTTCAAATACCCCTAGACCCCCTGGAGATCCCCACGCTCGCCACTCGCGAAGACGCGCAAGGGATGGCAACCAGCGAAGCCGACCTTTGGGTTATGAGGCTAGTACTGGCCGCCACGTCGCCCAACGATCCCAATGGTAACGGCCACTTGAGCATCCGGGGGGAGGCCAGTTCACGGCCAAAATCCAACATTCGTCGGATGAGCTCGCGGCCTGGACACATTCGAACTTCCCGAATCTGCCCCGAAGCGCTGGATGCGCCGATTCCGACCGCTGGTCACGGATCCCGTATGGGGCTAGAAGCGCTCTGCCCGCGAACCGAACCCCGCGATCGGGAAAAACACAGAAGATGAGTGATTCTTCGGACGCGGAGGTCATCGGCCGATCGCTGTCCGAGCCCGAGACGTTCGGGCTGATCTACGACCGCCACGCCGCCACCCTGCTGCGCTTCCTGGGGCGCCGGGCAGGCGCGAAGATCGCGGAAGGGCTGGTGGGCGAGCTGTTCCGAATCGCGTTCGAACGACGAAAGGCGTTCGACCCCTCGCGCGAGACCGCTCTTCCGTGGCTCTATGGGATCGGCTCGCGTCTTTTGTTGAAGCACCGCCGCAGCGAGGCCCGAAGGCTACGCGCCAGCGCGCGGCTGGCGGCAGACAGCCAGCCGACAGATCGGCGCATGGGGGCCGCGGCGCTCGACGCGCGCGTGTCGATCTCACGCGTCGCCGATGCGATCGACTCGCTCCCTGACGAGGAGCGCGAGCCGCTCCTGCTCTTCGCGTGGGAAGAGCTCTCGTACCAACACATGGCCGAGGCGCTCGAGCTGCCGATCGGCACCGTGCGCTCTCGGCTCAATCGCGCGCGCGCACACCTGCGCGAACTGCTCGAGCCTAGCGGGAAAAAGAGGATGAAGCCCCGATGAACCCGATCGACCTTACGAAGGCGCTTCGGCGAGATGCCGCGTTCGACCCGGCAGCGCTGGAGCGAGGAAAGGCGGCACTCATGACCATGATCCAGCAGGAGGTTCAGCCCATGCGACGACCGACGATCGTTCCGCGACTTCCATACGAGAATGTCGGCGCCGCGCTCTCGTTCCTCGAGCGCGCGTTCGGGTTCCGGGAGGTTCCCACCGCACGGGGCGTGCGCGCGGACGGCGCGATCGACTACACGATGGTCGAGTTCGGCGGCGGCATGGTCGGGCTCGGCGCGCAGGGCGCCCATGGCGCGTTCAGCCCGAAGACGGTCGGCACCACGACGCAGTACATCACCGTGGACGTCGATGACATCGACACGCACCACGAACGCGCGGTCGCCTCGGGTGCCGAGATCGTCAGCCGTTTGCACGATCACTTGCGCGAGTACCGCGTCTACGAGGCGCTCGACCTCGAAGGCCACCGCTGGCGTTTCCTCCAGTGGTTCCGATGAACCATCACGCGCGCGCGGAGGGACTTGCATGCAAGCGACACAGGGCATCGTCGTGCCGGCGGGTGGGGGAACTGGCCTTGCAGAGGACCCAGGCAAGTTGGGGCACGGTCCTGGAATGTTCGTCGACCCAGCGTGGGGCGGAAAGGGTGTCGGGAGCGCACTTGTTGAGGCGGTAGCTGCGTGGGCGTGCGGACGGTGCCAGCCACTGACCTTTACCTCTGGGTCACGGCCACCAACAGCCCCGCACTGGCCCTGTACGAGAAGTGCGCGCTATGGCTTTCGGCCGCCTTCGTCCCAGAGCACGTACGCGGCGGCAGACGACCAAATCAACAGCAACACCGAGCTCCAGAAGCTCAACGCATGCTGGGAAAAGCCGAAATAATAGAGACTGATTCCCGCGACCAAATAAACGGCTCCGACCGGCACCGTGGCTGCGCCCAGCCACTTCGGAAATGCACGGCTTGTGAGAATCGCCGCGCTACACAGCAGCAGCGCGATGCCCAAGTTGAATACGAACAGCGCGCTCAAGCCCTGCTCGATATGCCGCACCGCCTGAGCCAAAGTCATCGCAGCAACCTTTCCTTCCGGCGGCGCGTTCACCCAATTCTCCGCGACGTAGCGAATCGCGACGCTGTCGACCGCATGATTGGCGGCGAGGGTCGCGACGCCAACGGTGGCGGTGACCATGCCGAGCAGCGCGAACACGGAGCTGGAAGTTTCTTCCAGATGCCGCAACAAAATGATCAAGCTGCAGATGATGAACAAAAAGCCGACAAATTGCCCGAGGTGTGCCGCTTTCCAGTTCGGATTGGCCGCGTATTGCGGCAAGACGGTTTGCAAGTCGGCGGGATCGGTGCCGCCGTGAAACCGACTCGCGACAACAGTAACGACGACGCCGACCACGGCGAGGATTGCTCCGGCGCGCAGCGCGTTGCGCGCCGTTCGATTACTCTGTGCTCGCATGACTCGGCTCCCTTTGTTTTCGGCAGTATAGCGAGCAGCGATTTGGAGCGCAGCAAGTCGGATACGCCGGCAAGTGGTATGCGCTTAGATCAAATCGATCGTGAATCTGAGCATCTTTGAGATCGGTGATTGCAGGCCCCGCAACCACTGGAAACCCCCGAGATCATTTACGTCTCGGGGGTTTGGTGTGTCTGGAGAAGTGTGGTGTAGTGGGTTACCTCTTGGGGAACGGCGTGATCCTCGGGCATCTACGATCGGATCGGGATTACCTCGGCACCAGCAGGCGGCCGCGGAGTCGAGGGAGCAGTTTCAGTACACGCGCGTTCCGAACGGCCTCGACGAGGCACGACGGTACATCGAGACGGCGCTCATCGAGCAGGAGAGCGGGCGCAGGAGATCGTAGGCGACATAAGAGCCGTTCTCAGCCACGGCCGATGTTCATTTCGACGTCGGCAGATTCACGAGCGCCCCGCTGTTCCCGAGCTGGTACTGGGGGAGCTGGCCGTTCCACTTCTGGAGATATTGCTGCTGGATCAGCACGGGCGAGAGGGACTGGGCCACGCGCGCGTTGTACTCCGCCTCCGCCGCCCCCCGGATCCGAAGGGCCTGGGCCTGCCCTTCCGCGTTCGCCTTCTCCGCTTCACCCTTGCCGCGCTCTCGGGCGACCATGGAGGCCGCGTCCTGCTGGGCCTGCTCGACCTCGTACTTCTTCTGCTGGGCGAGCTGCTGGGCGATCTGCTTGCGCTCCACCGCCTTCTCGAAATCCGGATCGAATCGGATGTCCTTGATAGAGACCTCGCGCACGATGATGCCGTACTTCGACAACCAGCGCGTGATTCCGTCCTGCACGTTGGACTTGATCTTCGCCCGCTGCTGGAGAATGTCGTTGGCGGGATGGACGGCGGTGGTCGCTTTGAGGACCTCGGAGGCGGCGGGGCTGATGATCCCCGTCTCGTAGCCCATGCCGATGGTGCGGTAGATCTCGGGCGCCTGCGCGGGATCGATGGAGTAGTTGATCGCCATCACGGTGTGCACAGCCTGGATGTCGATGCTCACCGCGTCGTACTTGCTCTCGTGCTTGACGATCTGCGTCGACATCTGCTGCACGTCCTTCCACGGCATCACGATGTGGAGCCCCTCGTATAGCGGGGTGGGCTCCACCTTGCCGAAGGCGCGAACGACGCCCACGTGGCCCGCGTCGATGGACACGAAGGTCCAGAAGGCCAGCACCACGAAGCAGATCACGGGCACTGCATACTGGAGCACGCGAGCCCCGACGGCCACGAGCTTTCGTTCTTGCGGATGCGCGATGGACACCGCGAGCTTCGCCAGCTGCTGCCCGGCCACCACGCCGGCCGCCGCGAGCACTACGAGCACGATGAGCTTGCTCATAGAGGCCTCCTCGTCAGTGATAGAACCTTGCCGCGACGTACTCTTTCCCACAGCTCGACTCCCGCCAACCCGCTCTCCAGCAAGTATGCGCCCCTCCAGCAGCTCTTCACGGACCTGAACAACAATACGGTCGCCAACTACAACTGGATCACCCCGAACCAATTCAACGACATGCACACGGCGTTGACGGGTGGCTACAAGGGCCTGACGGGCGACGCCGCGGCCATCAGGCAAGGGGACGATTTCCTGGCCCAGATCGTGCCCATCATCATGGCCTCCCAGGCCTACCAGGACGATGGCGCCATCTTCCTCTGGTGGGACGAGAGCGAGGGCACCAATCGCGATGACTTCAGCCACACCTTGCCCTTCTTCGTGATCTCGCCCCTGGCCAAGGGTGACGCCTTCAGCGACAGCATCAACTACACGCACTCCTCGACGCTGCGCACCCTGCAAGAGATCTTCGGAGTCGGGCCCTTTCTTGGAGACGCCGCCGCGGCCAGCGACCTGTCCGACCTGTTCCAGCCCGGCGTGATTCCGAGCGGAGTGCCGGCGCCCTCTTCGTTGAGCCTCCTCGGCCTCGGCCTCGGTTTGCTCTCCTGGGCCCGGCGCAGCCGCTCCTGAGCGCGACACTGAGTCTTCACGATCTTTCTCCGCCATCTCTTGTAGACTGTCGCCTCTCCTCGAAACCGAGACAGGGGGGCGAATGGGCACGAGCGAACGGGCGTGGGCATCGATCGGTGATCGCGGCGCTCTGAACACGGAGCTGTCCGCCTCGCTCTCCGAAGTGTGGCTCGACCGCGATCTCAGCTGGCTCGATTTCAACGATCGCGTGCTCGCCGAGGCTCTCGACAAGCGGACCCCACTCCTGGAGAGGGTCAAGTTCCTCGCCATCTTCACCTCGAACCTCGACGAGTTTTTCATGAAGCGCGTCGCTGTTCTTCGCGAGGAGCGGACGACCGCAGGACGCGAGCGGCTCCAGCAAGTCCGGGACCGGCTCTGCCCGCAGCTTCTCCGCCAGGCCGCATGCTACCAAGAAGAGCTCATCCCCTCCTTGGCCACCCACGGCATCGTCCTGCGATCATGGGAGGAGCTGACGGGAGGCCAGCAGGAGGAGGCCCGCCGTTATTTCGATGTGAACGTCTCCCCCGCCCTCACGCCTCTCGTCATCGATCCAGACCATCCCTTTCCGTTTCTCGCGAACCTTTCCACGTCCCTCATCTTCCGAATCGGCGCTCCCGGCCACACCGAGCTCGTGTATGGCCGTGTCAAGGTGCCGGGCGATCTCCCGCAATGGGTCGCGCTGACCGCCGATACGCCTCCCGGGCAACAGCTCTTCGTCCAGCTTCGCGACGTCATTCGGGCGAATCTCGACCAGCTCTACCACGGTATGCGCATCACGGCGACCACGGTGGTTCGGCTGACCCGCGACGCGGAGGTCGATGTCGAGGACGGCCCCGGCCTGGGCCTCCGGCAGCAGGTCGAGGAACACGTGCGGCAGCGGCGATACGAGCCGGTAGTGCGCCTCGAGTTCGGACCAGGGGCTGATCCGGCGATCGAGGAAATGTTGCGCGGGCGCTTCGCCCTGTCACCGACCGACATCTATGAGATGCCCGGGGAAGTCGACTACACCACGCTCTTTCAAATCGGTGGCTTGGCTATTCCCGAGCTCCGCGACCCGGCCTGGGTCCCTCTTCCCCATCCGGCTCTTCCGAGCGAGCACACGGGAGTCTTCACGGCCATCCAGGCAGGCGACATCCTCCTCCACCATCCCTACGACAGCTTCAGCAGCACCATCGAGCGTTTCATCAGCACGGCCGCCATCGACCCGCAGACGGTGGCCATCAAGATGACGGCCTATCGAATCGGCGACGACACGCCCTTCGTCCGCTCTCTCATCCGAGCCGCCGAGCACGGCAAACAGGTCGCCTGCGTCATGGAGATCCAGGCTCGCTTCGACGAAGAGCGCAACCTGCACTGGGCGGCGGAGCTCGAACGGGTAGGAGCCCACGTCACCTACGGCATCACCGGACTCAAGACCCACGCCAAGACCGCCATGGTAGTGCGCAAGGAGGCGGGCGGCCTGCGCTGCTATGTGCACCTCGGCACGGGCAACTACAACGTGAAGACCGCCCACCTCTACGCCGACGTGGGACTGCTCACCTGCCATCCGCAGATTGCGCACGACGTCGTCGATCTTTTCCACTATCTGACCGGACACGCGGACGCGCCCCGGAGCTCCACCCTTCTCGTGGCGCCCACGACCCTGCGGAAGGGCCTGCTCGACCTCATTCAGCGCGAAGTCGAGCATCAGAAGGCGGGCCGCCCTGCCCGCATCGTGGGCAAGATGAACCAGCTCGAGGATCCAGACATCATCGAGGCCCTGGTTGAGGCCTCCGGGGCCGGGGTGCCCATCGATCTCATCGTGCGCGGCCTCTGCTGTCTTCGCCCCGGCGTTCCCGGCCGGACGGAGAGGATCCGCATCCGGTCGATCGTTGGCCGATTCCTCGAGCACTCGCGGATCTTTCACTTCGCCAATGGCCGCGACGCTCCCGTGGACGGAGAGTTCTTCATCGGATCGGCCGACTGGATGTTCCGCAACCTCTCCCGGCGCATCGAGGTGGTCGTACCCGTGCTCGCGGAGAGCGCACGGAAACAGCTGTGGGAGGTCCTGGACATCTGCCTGCGCGATCGGCGGCAGGCTTGGGTGATGGGAAGCGACGGGACGTATTCCCAGCTGCAACCCGACGGAGAGATCGAGGGCCCGGAAGGACGCGGCACCCACGAGACGCTGATGGAGATCACGCGCCGGCGCTCGGGCGCCCATCAGCCCTGACCGCCAGGACTCGGTCGCGACGTAGGGACGGAGAGCCCCTCGAGTCAACCGAGAGTGAGACGCTCCCCTATCCGATCGACACCTCGCGCAGCGGGGTGACCCTGCTCACTGCATAGACCTGAACTGGGCGAGATCGCCCCCGCAGCGCGTGGGGGCCGAGATCCTCGAACGCCCAGTCGTCCGGGATCGGCAGCCGGTGCCAGGCATCGTCGGAAATCACCAGGCGCTGGTCGAGCTCTCGCGCCAGGTGCTCGAGGCGCGACGTCGTATTCATCGCGTCACCGTGAAATACGATGTCACGCTTCCGCCCGCCGACCTCGCCCACCACCACCGGTCCAAAATGGAGCGCCCCTCGCACGTGGGGCGCCTCCCCGAACTCACGCAGGAAATCGGGCGCCGCCGCCTCGAGAGCCGCCTCTCCGATCCTGGGCCGCACCTAGGCCGGATATACGAACTTACTGGTCCGCGATCGCAGGACATGCACGGGGTCGCCCGGCAATACTCGGACGCCTTGAACCGCGAGATCACCTACTTGGACATCCCCCACGAGGATTGGGAACGGGAGCTAAGGAAGGCTGGGTTGCCGGAGCACGTGAATCGGCATCTAGTAACGATGGCCGAGTTGCACCGCGCAGGTCGGTACGACCGGCTGTCGGATGGCGTGGAGCGGGTGACCGGCCGGCCGGCGATGAGCGTCCGGGACTTTGTGATACTCCACGCGGATGAGTTCGGCGGTCGTCGATCCTAGGGCTGGGAGCTGCTTGCTGGCCCGTTTGTTGCCCGCACATAATCCTCACTCTTCAAGTGGTGACCGCGACGACCTGCGGTGCTAGCAGGGTGGGAACGATCATCGTTGGAACGATCATCCCTGCGAAGGGCCCTAATACGGAGCATCAGCCGGCTTATCGCCCTTCGGCCAGTCTCGAGACTTTGCGGCAAAGTCCGGACGGGGCTGCCGCGTGAAGTATGCCGCCACATCGATCGCATCGCTGTTGCTCAACGTGTTCTCTTGACCCTGGGGCATGTTCGTCTTCACGAAACCCGCCGCGTTGCCCAGCCGAGCCATGCCGGCCCCGATGTTGAATGATCGCGGGCCCCAAAGTGCCGGAAAGAGATACTCACCGTTCGGTCCCTCACGCCCTTGGCCATCGACGCCGTGACACACCGCGCACTTTGTGGCGAAGACTGGCCCGAACCCGGCCGCGGGAACTCGGTGGGCTAGACATCTGGGAAAGCTTACATGCCCTCGCGGTCCACTGGAATGCCGCGGATTCAGCAGGGCTATTGGGAGCTGGGGCGAGGCGGGCCTTCACCGCGCAGGCCCCACAGCACAAGCAAGCAACTAGCAAACATGGCAACGTTGAGGGCGCGGAGGCCGACGAGCAAGGTTAGCTCCTGGTCGGGCGTGCCCTGGTGGCTGCCTGCGGCAAGCGGCATGGTCGTGGCACCCGCCCCCCAGACCGCGGCTGCCAATGTGACCGCCCAGTTGAGGTAGGTGTCCACCAGGGCCAGCCAGTAGGCGCCCCGCAGGAGCAGGGCGCTCAGACGAAGGTGCGGCCAGACCAGGCCCAGCACGACGAGAAACGTCCCGTTCATCACGCCTTGCAGGTGACTGGCAAGGCCCATGCGGGGGAGGGGAAGGGACCGCACGAGCCGGCCGGCGACGAGCCCCAGGAGGAACAGGACGATTCCGTGGCGCAGCAGCCTGCGGCTGAGACGTTCGGACAACGGAACCTCACTCGCCGAGGAGGTTTCCCCGGGGCTGGGGCTCGTGACACCGATCAAGCACTGCTCCTTTCGAAACGGGCGCACCGCAGGCCGGGCAGGCGGCAGGGCCCGCAACCGTCGATTGTACCCCTAACCACCCCAGCGTCCGGGGAGGCGCGCCCCTGCGGATTCGTTTTGTTGTTACACGAACTCCATTCACTGAAAAACTCCGAACGCTCCCGGCTGTCACTGAAACCTCACCGGAATTGTCACCGAGTGGAGCGGCGCGTGCATCGCTCCAACCTCGAGGCGTTAGGCTAGGTGTCGACGGGTGCGCCGCGGGACATCTCAGAACACTGCCCCAGTCGCTCCAGTGAGTCGGCACTTGAACCTCGATGTCCATCGCGGCTTTTCCAGATCACTCCAGCATCTTGAAGAAAATCGCAGCCAGAAAACCGAAGAGCGTCGACACTCCGGTGATGGCACCGCCCTTGTGATAGGCCTCGGGCAGCATCGTCTCCGCGATCATCGTGAGCATCGCGCCGGTGGCCACACCCCCCATTAGCGCGAAGCGTGTCATTGACAATTCCGTGAGGAAGATTGCGCAGAAATGGGCGCCCACTCCCGTGAAGAGCATGAGGCCGACCCCCATCGCGACAATGCGCGTCGATGAATAGGCCTGCTGTCCCCAGGGCCTCAGGGAAGTTCGACAGGAACAGAACCGCGAGCAGCGACAGGCTGAGCTCAGCCTGCAAAACGCGCGAGCCGATGGTCAGCGACTCCGGGATGCTGTGGCATTGGCTCCGGGCGCGGCCGGCGTCCGAGTCTGGCAGATTACGTCACGGGGTGCGAGGCCAGGGACCGGCGACCCCGCCGAATGGCGTTGATGTCGGCTATCCTCTTTTCGACCAGGGCACCTTCCAAGCGCTTATGTTCGATCGGGTGATTCCACTTGCCGACGGACGTAGGGTCGACGAGCAAGTGGCCCGTGGAGAAGCAAGAGGCCGGCTTGTGCTGGAGCAAGACGGAGGTGGAGACTTCATCGACCAGAAGCTCACCTCCTTGTCTTGGAGCCCGATCGTCGTCGGGCCGATCATCGCGCTGATGCTCCTTCTGTGTCCCGCTCCAGTCTTCGGCCAGTTGTTGCGCGAACCGCAGACCCCGTATCACTTTCTTCGATATGACGACGTCCCGAGCGATCAGCAGAGCCCCGTGTGGCAACAGGATTTCTGGGCACCGATCAAATTCATTCCCCTGAGGATTCTACCCGGCAGCTACATCAACTTCGGCGGCGAGTTGCGGGAGCGCGTGGAGCACTTCACCAATCCGTTCTTCGGTCTCACGCCACAAGGCAGCACGACCTATGACCTGCATCGCCTACTGCTGAACGCCGACCTGCATATCGGCGACAGCTTCCGGACCTTCGTACAATTTGGCAATTGGCTGTCCACCTCGTCCAGCACGTCGCCGCCGACCGATGTCGACCACTTCGACTTGATGCAGGGCTTCGCGGACTTGAAGGCGCCGATCGGTCAGAATGCAAGCGTGACCATCAGAGGTGGCCGGCAAGAGATGCTGTTCGGATCGGGCCGCTTGGTTGACGTGCGTGAAGGCCCGAACGTCCGCTTGAGCTTCGACGGTGGGCGCGTCTTCTATGAATCGCCCACCCTCCGGGTCGATGCCTTCGGCGCGAATCCGGTCGTCGTCGAGCGCGGCGTTTTCGATGACCGCAGCGACGCGCAGCAACCCTTTCCCGGGCAAGTCTTCTGGGGCGTGTACGCCGTTATGCCGGTCAGCGCTGTCCCCGGACTCCATGTCGATGTCTACTATCTCGACCTCATTCGTCAGAATGCGCCGTTCAACTCCGGTGTCGCTGACGAGACGCGCCAGACCATCGGTACGCGTGTGTGGGGTCGAGCGGCGGCCTGGGACTACGATGCCGAAGCCATATTCCAATTTGGAAGCTTTGGAACGGGTGATATCCGTGCCTGGTCGGTGGCTTCCAACACCGGCTATACCCTCGCGGGCCTCTGGGGCCAGCCACGCCTAGGGTTGCAAGCCGACGTCGCAAGCGGTGGCGGTCTAGGCGCGACACTCAAGACTTTCTATCCTCTCTTCCCTAAATTCGCCTGGTTCACGGAGGCCTCGATCAATGCGCCCATGAACTTTATTGACGCCTTCCCCTCGGTGACCGTTCAGCCGTGGCGGAATTTTGCCGTTAGGGTTGGTATCGACGTGCTCTGGCGCTACAGCGTCCAGGACGCTTTCTATCAGCCGCCCGGATTTCCCCTCGTACCTGGCTCTGCGAACACGAAGCGTTTTCTCGGCGCAGAGTCTGTCCTCCAGTTCGAATGGCAGGCGACTCCACATGTCTCCGTCAACGCCGCCTACGTCCACTTTCTAGCGGAGGGATTTCTCAAAGCGGCCGGCGCCAAGGACATCGACTTCGTGGGCTTCTGGACTTCGTACAAATTCTGAGGATCCGGGAGTCCCCCATCAACCGGGCGTAGACCCGGCTGTGACATCGGCTCCTGGGGAGTCCTGGAGAGGCGGTGTCTGAGAATGGCAGGTTATGTCGGGGGGGACGGGATCCACGACGGGGCCGACCGCACCGCCGGAGGATGCTAATGTTGGCTATCCTCGCTCAGCAAACAAATGCAGATCCACACACCCGAGAGGTGCAGTCATGCCACAGCAGCCAGCCCTAACCGCCCCTGAGCAGATCTTGAGCGACGCCTGGGACGAGCATCTGCGCACGGAATTCTCGGCGCACAGCGCGGATGAAGCCATCGCCACCATGGCAGCGAATCCGCTCATCAACCAGGTGCCAGTGATGATCGGCGGCAATGGCAAGGAAGAGGTGTACGCATTTTACGCCAAGTATTTCTTGTCCCAGATTCCCCCGGACATGGAGATGACCCCGGTGTCGCGGACTATCGGCCAGGGGAGGCTCGTGTACGAGATCGTCATTCGGTTCACCCACACTATTCCAATGGATTGGATGCTGCCGGGTATCCCGCCCACCGGTAAGCGGGTCGAGGTAGCGCTGGTGGTGGTCGTGCAGTTTGATGGCGACAAGTTGGCGCACGAGCACCTGTATTGGGACCAAGCATCGGTGCTGATGCAGCTTGGGCTGCTGCCGGGAGGAGGCTTGCCGGTGGTAGGGGCTGAAGGCGCGCGATCGGTCCTTGATCGGAGCATACCCCTCAACGGGCTACTTCGCCGCGTCCACCCGCTGGGCAGTGCCGTTTCGTAGGGACGGATCTCGAGCGCCGACACCTCCGAGCTGACGGTCAAGTCCCTGGGCTTGGGTGAGCCAGAATTGCATTCCCATGCTTCGGAACATCTCGATCGTGCGCATCCTCACCCCTGGAAGCACACACACGACCGGCACGGTCAGCGTCGGCCGCAGGCGGCGGAGCCGTTCTAGAGAGCGATTGCCGCCTGAGTAGCCCGCCCATGGACCCGGCGCAGGTCCTCCGGTCACGACGCCGAGGGAAACCATGCAGTTTCAAATAGGATCTTGATGAGCATTCTGTGCCGATCCAGCGGTGACTAAGAAGGACCTGGGCCTTTGGCCTTACGGCGAGCGCGGCGGCCCGCATCCGCGTGGAGGGCGACGAGATCGAACGCGCCGAACTCCGGACCATGGCGGGCGAGATCGAGCTCGATTCCTCGCTGGCGAAGGGAGCGCGCGTCGAAGTCAAGGGCTACAGTGGTGCCGTCCGGCTGCGCCTGCCCGAGAGCACCTCCGCCCGCTTCGACGTCCAGAGCTTCAGCGGAAGCATCGACTCCGAGTTCGCCTCCACGCTGATCGACGCTGGGAGCGGAGCCGGCTCCTGGTATCACGGCCCGGGGCAGCGCCGCTCGTTCGTGGTCGGCGACGGGGATGCGCGGGTCACGATCGAGAGCTTCAGCGGCGGTGTCCACATCGAGAAGGGTAGAAGCAGGGCGGGAGGGGCGAAGCGGATCGGCGCGCCCGCGGTGGCGCCCCCGGAAAGGGCCTCGGCCTCGCCGATCAGCAATCACCACCGCGATCACACCCGAGGCGCCGGCGTGCTCGGCGAGGAAGTAGGCGGAGTAGGGTGCGAAGAGCGAGCAGACGAAGAGCACCTGGGTGCCGCGAACGGCGCGGTTGATCGCGGCGGCGGTCCATCTCGCCGGAGAGCCGGGTCGACCTCTACGCATCATGGGATCAGCTCTCCTTCGTGCTCAACGCCGTGATGTTCCTCTTCGTCGGGCTGGAGGTGCCGCATCGGCTGCAGGCGGCGGTCGAGACCGCGCCGGGGATCCTGGGGAGCGCGCTCGGGATCAGCGCGGCGGTGATCGCTGCCCGCTTCGTCTGGATCTTCCCCGGTGCCTATCTACCCCTCTGGCTCTTGCCGCGGCTGCGGCGCTTCGAGGGCGGGTATCCCGACCCCCGCGCCGTTCTGCTCGGAGCCTGGTGCGGCGTGCGCGGGGCGGTATCGCTGGCGGCCGCGCTATCCATACCCCTCGCGCTGCGCGACGGCACCGCTTTCCCCGGACGCGCCGAGATCGTCACCTGCACGCTGGTCGTCATCCTGGTGACGCTGATCGGGCAGGGGCTGACGCTGCTCCCGCTCGTGCGCCGCCTCGGCCTCTCCGACGCCGACCCGACCGACGTCGAAGTGCTGAGCGCGCGCGAGGCGATGCTCAACGCCGGCATCGCGCGGCTCGACGCGTTCTGCTCGGAGGAGAGCTGCCCGATCTCGGTCTATCGCCTGCGCGAGGCGATGGCGGATCAGCTCGCCTCGCTGAAGACCGACGACGCGGTGGTGCGGTCCGAGGCCTTGCGCCGTCTCGACGTGGCGAGAGAGGTGCGTCGCGCCGTCTACCAGGCGAAGACCGGCGCGCTCCTGTCGCTGCGCGACCGCGGCGGGTTGAACGACCGGGCCCACCAGGAGCTTCAGCTCGACCTCGACCGCGAGAACGCGGACGTCCGGACGGGGTGATCCACCCCGAGCGAGGGCACTTGGCCCTGCTGCCATCATCGCAGCCGGCAGCGCGCCGCGTCCTCCTCGACGTCGAACGCACGCTGCGCGGACGGCCACCCATCCGGCCGATCGTGTGTGCGCAGGCGGTGTGCTGCGAGGAGGCAGCGCTGGTACGCCTCGATCTGTGCGTGGTCAGCGACGATCTCGCGCTCGATCGTATCGCGCGTCGAAGTCGGGGCAGCGAGCGCGAGCGGACCGAGCAGCAGGAGCGCTGCGCCGCCCACGGCCCTCACCTCACTGGGGCGCGGGTGGCGTCACTGGCTGGACCTGGCGAGGTGCTCGTCTCCAGCACGGTGAAGGATCTGGTCGCCGGCTCAGGGCTGAGATTCCGCAAACGCGGTGTGCATGAGCTGAAAGGCATCCCGGGCGCTTGGCAACTCTATTCCGTCGAATCCACGTAGTGTGTTCGTGAGTGCGTTCGATCTCTGCTAGTTGACCGGTGACACGAACTTCATGACTCCGGTCACCGACACGGCGAGGTGCGATGTCGATCCGCGGCTGGCGAAACAGTCCTCGCCTCGCCAGATCGCCGGGCGGTCCCAGCGCCCTGACCGTGATCGCCTTGGCAGATTTCACTTGTCTGCCCAACGACCCGATCACCTGCGGGCGGGGCGTCAGTGAGCTACGACCCTGGGAAACTCAACATTCGCCGCCGTCGGATGCAGCGACTGGTGGTATGTCACAGTAACTCGTCGGCGATCGTCCGCTTCATCAAGAAGTTCGACGGCACGGCCGCTGGATCGAGGGCCTTGTGGGCGACCTCGACCCCGGCCACCGGGAGTCCCGTAGGGTCCAACAGGCCCAACTGCACCAGGACCGACGCCTGGTCCCAGTAAATCTGCTCGCTCTTGATCTTGCCCCCATCGAAGGAGATGATCACCACCACCGCCACCTCCAGGCGTCGCCCGGTCGGCGGCACCCCGGGCAACAGCCACTCCATCGGGATGGAATGCGTGCAGCGGTAGACGAACTCATCCACGATGCGGTCCTGGCCGACCGTCCGGGAGATGGGCACGATCTCGAGATCGGGCGGCTGGCCGGGAATGAAGTACCGACGGTAATAATTCTCCAACTGACGCCGGCCGACTCCGCCGGTCAAGACCGCCACATGGTTGACGTACGGGTTGGCGACCATCGTCTCGCAGGAGGCGTGCGCGTCCCTGTCCTGCAATTCGGCCTTCAGGTGCCCCTCCCACAGCGCGACCATCGACCGCTGTTCGGCTGTCAGCTTTTCCGAGTCGAGGCTAAACATGGGGCCGGTCTCCTTTCGGGTCCGTTCCGGCGCGCTGGAGCCCTATTGACAAGAGTCGCGATGGGCCGCCGAACGCCGCCGTGAGCAGCCGCGAGCGAACGCGTGCGAGCCTGCGGTCTGCTTCGGCCGCGAAGTTAGACGGGTGTCATTGCGTATTACTTCGCGAAACTACGAACAGCCATCACCTTTGTGTTTCAGCCGCGCGCCGGTCGAGGAGGCCGGGTTTCGGAGGTTCAGAGGGGTCGCTCTCCTGAAAAGGCCGCGGGGACGCGGCGACCACCAGCAACGGGCAGCGTCGAATGGTGGGCAGACGCCCCAGAGGCCACGAGTCTTAAACTTAGCCTCCGCTGGCCTTTGTCGCGATGAGCCCGGCCAAGCGCTGGGAGATGATCTGGCCCGCCTCGGCGACCAACTCATAAACGATTTGACCGGCCGGCTTGACCTCGTGGATCAAGCCAACGCTTTGACCCGCTAACAGATCCATCGAATCGATATTGCCTGTGGCCTCAGAATTCGGTGGGAATCCCATGAAGCGTAGCACCGGCATGGGCTGGCCTCCGATGACGGTTCGGCCGACCACCGGCTCGTCCGAGCGGGATTCTTGCCCACGCTCCTCTTGGCCGAGCCATTGCCGCACGAATGCCGTCCGCAGGGTTCTGTGCGGCGCATTCGGCCAGCCGTAACCGAAGAGGATAGTCCGAACGGCGTCCCCCTCGCCCGCCTCCAGCACCATCTGCCTGTAGTGCGGGTGAGCCCGCGATTCGGAGCTGGCCAGAAACCGCGTGCCCAGCACGGCGGCCTGCGCGCCAAGTGCCAGAACGGCGACCACACCTCGGCCGTCCGCGATGCCGCCCGCTGCAGCGATCGGCCGCGGGGCGACGGCATCCACGATCCGCGGAACCAAGGCTAACGTCGAGACCTCTCCGGCCACATGGCCACCTGCCTCGACTCCCTGTGCGATGACGACGTCCACGCTGGCCGCCGTCGCTCGTTGTGCCTCCGGTACAGACCCGACTTGATGAAAGACCTTCACCCCGGCGGCGTGGGCAGGCTCTACGTACGGCGTCGGATCACCCGAGAACAGCGAGAGGACGGGGACGCGCTCCTCCAAACACACGGCCACGTGGTCCTCGGCCGGGAAGTGCAGGAGCAAATTCACACCGAACGGCTTGCCAGTCAGCGCCCGAACCTGATGGATTTGCTCGCGGAGAAGCGGCGGCGCGCAGAATTGTGCTTGCAGGATACCGAGGCCACCGGCGTTGCTCACCGCGGCGACCATCTCCGGGCCAGTCAAATCAGGCCCCATCGGCGCGGCGACGATGGGATATTCGATCCCCAGCATGTGGCAGAGCGCGGTTTTCATCGTCGTATCCGCCGATTTCGTGGGGATGAGGTCGATGGTGGCGGAAGTCGTGCTCATCGTTTCACATCGTGGGCGCTGCGCTGCGGGGCAGGGAAGTTCGTGTCGAACTGCTTGCTGATCGCTATCACCTTCTCGCCGGTGAAGCCGTCGCCGGTGGCGAGATCGGCGATCGCTTTGAAGTAGTGGTCCTGTCCACCCGGCAGGCTCCAGTCGAGCATGCGCGCCGTCGTGTCGCCGACGTTCCTGAAACGGTGCACAACGTTGTGCGGGATGAACACGATGGTACCGGCACCGGCCGTCGTGGTCTGGCCATCGACGGTCAGCTCATAGGTTCCTTCGAGGATGAAGAATATTTCTTCCTGGTCGAAATGGACGTGGTCGGGCGGGCCTTCGCCGGGCTTGTGCCATGCCATGAGAACCGAGATGGCGCCACCGGTGGCCCCGGTCGTGAGGAGTACGTTCATATCGAGGCCGAAGGGCTTAATCCGCAGCGCCTGTTCAGGCCTGATGATAGAGGCTTGCAGTGGTGACGGTTTTGCGTCCATGTTGTCTCCGAAGTTGAGTCAGTGAATGAGCGTCCCTCATTGAGACGACCTGTTCCCTCATTGAGACGACCTGCTGGGGGACGCCGCTATCGGCGGATTCCGAGCCCGACTGACGCCGCGCGCTAGGCCGCCCCGATTTTGCTCCGCGTATCCCGCCATCATGAGCTTCTTCTCCGCCTTCTGACGCTCGCCAGCTGCCTCCCGATTCCGCGCACGTATATGCGTGCCTAGATATGCACGGGCATGCATGTCTCGACACGAAAAAGACAAAACGCCGAATCGGTCGACGTGGGGAATCAAGGTCGCGTTCCAATCCCCATCTAGGGATCCCGAGCCGAGACGGCCGCTGCGTCGTGGGTTCGGACGCATCTGGCTGGAGCCAGCGCAGCAGCTCGCCATTCCGCTCGAAAGTCATCCCGTCGAGGTACCTGGGGACCGTGGCCTCAGTAGCGAAGGGTCCAAGGCAGCCGACTATCTCGTGTTGGAATATTTCGAGGGCCCACAATTGCTTGGACTCGATATCGCGTCGGATCTCTCGCTCAACAGGTGCCATGGCTCCTCCCCCAAGAATCATCGACAGGCAGCGAGTAGTCTGCCGTATCGACTGTTGCCGCGATATCGGAACGTACGTGTCTCGGGCGTTATGAACGGTCAGACGGGTGCGGCCACCGTAGCCAAAGCGGGAAGTAAGGGCTCCTTCGATTGGCTCATGGCGCCGGCGCGGTGAGAAGCGATTGCGCTTCCGCGCTCTCGGGAAGTTCCAGGGTCGGCGAAAAGCCGTCTAGCGCGGATGCGAGCATGGCATGGGCGTCGGCGGGTCGGTCCGTTGAGTAATAGAGCCTTGCCAGCGAGAGCGCCGCTCGCAGCTCGAACGTCCGCGTCTGTTGATGCTGGGCGATCTTCACCGCACGCGTGAACGCCGCTTCCGCCATCTCAACATCGGTTGGTTCGCGCCGAAGCAGAAGCTCGCCACGCACTCGCTGGACCTCGGCATCGAACCACCGCTGGCCTGTAACTGCGTTTTCCTCAAGTTGCGCATCTAGAGTCGCAAGCCCTTCCTCGAGATGACCCGCTTCGGCCTCTGCCTCGGCGAGTACAGCGCTGACTAACGGTTCATACAGGTGAAATTTCAACCCACGAATCATAGCCTTGCCTTCACGCATACGGGCTTCTCCGTCCCGATTGCCGGCTCGCCAGCGGCTCCAGCCGACGAAGAATTCGCCGAACGCCAGAAAGCGTGGCAGTCCGTGCTTGCGACCTAGTTCGAGGATAGCTTCGGCATGCGGCTCCGCTTGGTCAGGATTGCGGCGGATAGCCTCCAAAAGACACAAGTAATAATGCGCGACGGCGATGGTCGGTATGTGTCCGCTTTGCACGGCGAGGCTGAGCGCCCTTTCGACAGAATGGGTCGCTAGACCGACGTCGCCAAGAGGCCACAACGTCAGAGCGTAGTTGCTTTTGATGACCACGCCGGGATCATAGCTGAAGCGGGACATGCGATTGCTTTCCCGCGCGCCATCGTAGACCGCCACAGCTCGTTCAAAGTGTATTCGGGAGTCTACGTAGTTGCCTTCAAACCAACGAGTGGAGGCAACGAGCCGGTATGCAAAACCGGACTCCGGTGAGTCGGGCCAGCGCGTGGCATCGCCGAGAAAAGTTTCAGCCACCTCGCGCATGAGCGTGAGGTCAGCGCGCACGTATGCGACGCCCCACACGCCATAGTAGGCTGACGCTCTTTCGGTGAGGTCTTCGACCTCGGTCGCAAGCTCGCGGGCACGTGTAAACGAGGCGGCAGTGTCCGTCGCTGTCTGTCCTCGGGCATGAAGCAGTGCGTTTCCGTGCATGGTCTGTAGCTGCAGCCGCAACAACCGCTGCGCTGGGTTATCAGAGCACCTCTCAGCTAGAACAATAGCCTTCTCGAGATGCGCGCTCGCCTCATCGTAGGCGCAGCTCGCTATCGCTCGCTCGCCGGCTTTCGTCCACCATTCAATCGCCGCATCCGTCAAGCCTGCTTCGGAATAGTGATGCGCAAGGATCTCTGGCTGGGAGTCTCTTATGAGAAGAAACTTCTCGTTCAACGCCTTTGCGATTCGGGCATGAAGTTCGCGCCGCGGCTCGCGCAACAACGTTCCATAGGCCGCGTCCCGCACGAGGGCATGCTTGAATAGATACGTCGCATGTGGCGGCGCGCCCTGCCGGAACAGCAAACCAGCACGAATGAGACGATCAAGTGACGAAATCACGTCCGCTTCGCTTTTACCCACCACCGAAGCCAAGACAGCATGTGTAAAGTCCCGACCGATCGCCGCGGCAATCTGCGCCACCTCTTTGGCCAGTCCAAGTCGGTCGAGGCGCGCCATCAGCGAGGCGTGTAAGCTCGCGGGGACGGCCAGGGGTGGGGAGGGCACCGCCGCAACAGTGGACCTGCAGGCAGCCTCGCTCTCCGCCTCCAATACAGCCTTCGTCATCTCCTCCACAAAAAGCGGAATGCCATCCGTGCGCTCGCGGATGTCCTGCTTGATGCTTGCTAACAGGAGCCGGTCACCGACGACGCAGTCGATCATGGCACCCACTTCGCGTGGGGTCAGACGATTGATTGTCATTGCTGTCACGTGGGGCTGCCCGATCCACGGCGGCTCGAATTCCGGGCGGAACGTCACGATGAGGAGCACCGGAAGGGTAACGATCCGGTTCACGACCCGGCCGAGCACCTCCAGACTCGTGGGGTCGGTCCAATGCGCGTCCTCGAAGATCATCAGAACGGGACTTTGACGTGCGAGTGCCTCAAGTTGCGACATGAGGGCGTCCAGAGTTCTCTCTCTGCGTTGTTGCGGTGTCAGGTCGAGCGTAGGATGACGTCCATCGTTCGGGATCGACAGCACCTCGGCAATGAGTGCGGCGTCATCAAGCGAGGTTGAGGTTTGCGCGAGCACAGCATCGAGCTTGTTGAGCTTCGCGTGCTGCGTATCGTCACGCGCCAGTGCTGCGGCACGTTCCATCTGGCTGAGAATGGGATAGAGTGCGCTATCGGTGTGTTGCGGCGAGCAGAAATAGCGTAAGCGAGTATGCCAGTCCGTGGCGAGACGCTCCAGAAGCGCGACCGTGAGACGCGATTTGCCGATTCCCGATTCGCCAGAGAGCAACACTACCTGGCCTTCGCCCGTCCTTGCTCTGACCCAGCGCCGCAGCAGCAGGTCGAATTCTTCCTCCCGCCCGACCAGCGGGGTCAGGCCGGTCGCATGCAACGCCTCGAAGCGGCTTTCGATGGAACTCGCACGCAGCGCCGTCCAGGTCCGCACCACCCCAGTGATGCCTTTGAGCTCCTTGGCCCCGAGGTCCTGCAGTTCGAAGAGACTGCCGAGAAGCCTTCGGGTGCCCTCGGCGATGACGACCGTATTCGGCGCGGCGATGCCCTGCAGGCGGGCCGCAAGATTCGGAGTCTCCCCGACGATGCCACGCTCCTGAGCTTCGCCCGAGCCGATCAAGTCACCGACTACAACGAGCCCCGTCGCGATTCCGACCCGTACTTGCAAGGGCATACCGGCCGCCGTCGTGAGCTTCGGTACTGCCTCGACGAGGACGAGACCGGCGCGAACGGCTCGCTCGGCGTCATGCTCGGGCGCATGAGGATAGCCGAAATAGATGAGCACCCCGTCGCCCATGTACTTGGCCACGAAGCCGTCGAACCGAGCAACCGTCTCCGCAACAGATGTGTGATAGGTGCCGATCACTGAACGCAGATCCTCAGGATCGAGCCTATTTGATAGCGCCGTCGAGTCGACTAAGTCACAGAACATAACCGTAAGCTGACGGCGCTCAGCCTCCGAAGGTGTGTGGTCCTCTCGATCCGGCTTTTCGGTGGCGCGTGATGCCTCGGCGTGCGCCACCAGAGTCTCGCCGCGTAGGTTAGCGATGGCATCAAGTAGTATGCGGCGATGCCCGACCCCGATGACGCCCAATTCCTTGAGGTCGTCGGTGGTCAATTTCAGCAGGACCGATTCATTGATCTCATGCTCTCGGAACGCTTGGTCATAGCGTTCCAAGCGGAGACGGCGGAGCCACGCCGTGATGTCCATATGACCCCCGCGTTATGTTTGCGACGCCCGCGTTGAGCCCGCTTGTTTCACTAGGTCTCCTAGCAGGAACGCCACGTCCTAGAGTTGATGGAGCGGCTCATCCCGAAACTCATGACTCCGTTGGTTACCGTCATCGGTCTCATCCGCGTGCTCTTGGAGCCGAGCAACCGGGCAAGGAGATCGCTGCGTGCGGCCCCGCCCCTGAATCGCCGGATTCGGGTTGCCGCGCTGAAGGATCGTCCACTTCATATCGTTCATCGGACCGGTCAGCAGCTTCGTCGTATACGCGTGAACCGGCTGGTCCGCCCAAGGTCCCGTCAAGCCGAGCTGGCCCCAGGTGGTGATCGCGGCCGGCGCGCCGCGCCGCCGGCTGGATGAGTAAATGGCATCGAGCTGCTTGAGGGTGATTTGCCGCAGCGGATTGGCCGCATGGACGAAAGCGCCCATCGTAAGGGTTGTGTTCCGGTAGTCGTAGTTGCTGATGGCGACGCGGAAAGAGCGCGGGGGCCGGCCATGGGCCTTGGTGATCGCGACGATTTCCGGGTCCCACAATGTTCGGCCGTTGTAGCCAATGTCGGCAGTACCATCCTCGAGCCCTTGCGGCGAGGTTGTCGGCGCGCCGGTCTCGAAATGCCACTGGATGCCTGGCTGCACCCTTTGAAACATGGCAATCCAGAGCTTCATCATTTCAGCCAGAGCATCGGCTCCCTTGGTGGAGAGCTTGCCCTGGAGAGGAGGTCCGGGCTTGTAGGCCGGCAATGCCGGGTCCGGCGCGTCAGCACGCGTCGTAACCGCAAACAGACCGACGAAAACCATCCCAGCGACCCAAATGTGCTTTCTTTTCATGAAAGAAGTAATCCAGCCCGACGTTCATGGCTCCCGAAGTTCTGATCGATAATTCGCCGTGGCGAAGAAAATCGTTCTGCCCCGGAAGTGGGCGGCGAAGGCCTCCCGAGCGTCATGTCTTCGCGAGCATGTCGGCGAGATGCACCGGATGTCCGTACATCCCCCAATTCTCTTCCGGAACCTCCAAGGCCCCCACATAGGCTGGGACCTCGCCGTTATCGGTGCCGGAATATTTGCCGAGGATTCGGGTGGCATCGGTGATCAACCGCTTCTTCGACTGCGCGTCGAGGCCGCCCTTGAGCGCGTACACCTTGAAGCTCATGATCGGTTGGGTCGCCATCTGTCCGCCGCGAAAGACGGTGTCGGGCGAATGCTCGACAAAATACACCCACACTCCGGCCCGTGTCTGCGGGGTATCGGCGAGTCGCTCGCACGCGATGCCCAAGTCAGTCAACTCGGCTGCCACATGCGCGCGGGCCTCGGGCGTGAAAGTTCCTTGCGGAGCGTGAATGAACATTTTGGGCATGGGCTTCTCCTATTCGATGACACCAAACAAGATGTTCTCCGGCTTCCGCGAAGGCAGTCTCACTACGCCGCCTTACTCTTTTGAACCGCGGTCGCGGCTTTTCGGATCACATCTAGCGCGAAGTCAGGCTGGGACAACATCGGCACGTGGCTGCTATCGGTCTCGAAGACGGTTGCTCCCATACGCTTCGCGACGAAACGCTCCAACTCGGGCTGGATCGTACGGTCCTTCGTAGCGACGATGTACCAACTCGGCTTCGATCTCCACGCAGTACCTTCCACCTTTTGTGTGAACAAATCTGCTACAGGTGGGGTATGAGTGGCCCAGACCAACTTCTGCTCTTCCTCTGGGAGATCACCGGCAAAGGAGGAGACGCCATCCCTTTTTAGCCAAACGCGTCCGTCTGCAACCTCGATATGGAAAAAAATGTCGGTCGCCGGGAACCTCTCTTGCAGACTTTGTGTTGTCTCGTCGGCATCCGGGGCAAATGCCGCGATGTAGACAAGCGCTGCAACTCGCGGGTCGGTGCCGGCCGCCGTGATGACCGAGCCACCATAGGAATGACCGACTAAGATTGCGGGGCTGCTTACCCGGCCCAAGGTTCTCTTCACGCAATCTACATCGCTGGCGTGTGAATCGAGTCCGTGTTGAGAAGCGATCACTTCAAATCCTTCATTCTGGAGAGTCGGGATCAGTTTGCTGAAGCATGAGCCGTCGGCCCATAGACCGTGAACAAAAACAATGCTGGGTTTGCGCTGCAAGGACATAGAAACCTCCTGAGTTTAGTTGGGATAACAAGTAGCGTTATCCAGTGTTGTTTATGTGTCTGTCTAGGCTTCACGTTAGAGGGTACTGCCTTCCGGACCTGGGGGTCCTCTTGACGGCTGGTCCTGACAGGGATGTGACGCGACCGTCGTCGGTTCAGATCGAGGGGCTGCAATCACCTTCAGCATTGAACTACTTGGCGATGCGCGTGATACTCCAGCCCTCCGCGGACCACTGGAAGGCGGTGGATCACCGCAGGCTGCGCTGGATTGATCACTCACCGCGCGGGGGTTCGGTGTGTTCCGCTGCTCGGCTCGGGCGTGCTCGCTCGCACATGCTCGTAGCAGTAGACCTCGCATCTTCCGAGCCTTCCCACTCCTTGGCGCTTCGCGCCGGATCGAATCGCCGTTGAGACGCGTGATCTCGGTCGCGTCGCCGCTTGCGACCGCGTGCGTCTGGAGTTTCCACAGGGATCCGACGTTCGGGTGGTCCTCGCTCATGATGCGCCGCGGCGGTCTCGGTCCTCAGCAGGTGCGGGTGACCACATTCGCCGCCTCGTAGGCTCCCAGTCGTTCCCGCAGGAACAACCGCGCCTGATGCACGCGGGTCTTGACGACCGGCACGCTCAGTCCCAGGGCGTGCGCGATGTCCCGGCTCGAGCGCCCGTCCATAACGCGCAGCAGCAGCGCAGCCCGACAGGCGGGGGGCAGCTCGTCGATCGCCATCGCCAGCACCGTCCGGAGCTCTCCGGAGCTCGGCCTGGAGAGCCGGGTTGTCGGCGTTCGCTGACCAGTCGGCCACCGGGGCGACATGATGGCCCAACTCGTCGAACCGCGGCAGCACCTCATCCAGCGAGAGATCTTGGCGGCGGCGCTGCCGTCTGCGCAGTTTCTCATAGGCCGCGTTGGCCACTATGCGGTGGAGCCAGGACCCGAAGGCCGCCTCGCCGCGGAAGGAGTCGATCTTCCGCACCACCGCCCAGAACGCATCTTGCACGACTTCCTCGGCATCCTCCCCATTGCCGGTGATGCGGCTGGCCAGGCAATAAGCGCGCTCGCTATATCGCGTGACCAGGAGCTCCGCCGCCCTCGCCTCGCCGCGGCGAAGTGCCCCGACAAGGTCGCCATCACGGTCAGCGCGGGGTGGGGCGTCGATGTCGTCGGTCTCTCGCTCGAGCATCCCGTGAAGGCTCATCGTGGGCCCTCGCTTCTCGTCGTGGGTGAGTGCGTGACCTGCGGTCGTCAGGAGCCTACGCGGCGAAGCGGGACGCTTCTACCCGACATTAGTCGGGTCGGAATACACCCTCCTTCGGCGGGGTTAGCATCCCTCTGGTCGGCGCGGTCGCGGCGGCGGTGCGCGGCGCGCGCGGTCTCGCAGGAAAAGCGCCCTGGTGTCTTCGTCATGCCGCGGCGGCCGCCACCGCAGCCACGAGGGCGATGACGAGCGTGAAGCCTCGAAGTCCGGTCAGGGCGCGCTCAACGCGGCTTCCGGCGGTAGGTCGCGGAGCGGCGACATCGCAGGCGCGCCGATCAGCGTACGCAGGTGCCCGCCGTCGTCGAGCGTGTCCTTCGATGGTGGACCGTTCGATGTAGACCCTGGCCTTGCTCTTGCCGATCGCCGAGAGGCCACTCTGGCCGCCTCCCATGCGCCGGATCAGGATGGCCCAGACTCCAACGAAGACGAGAGCGGCACGACCCAGGACGCGAGCAGGGTTAGCCAGGTGTTCTCGCGTGCCCCCGTGAAGCGGACATTCGCCGCCTCGAGTTCGCGGACGAGATCGGGATCACAGACGAGCGTCGCCACGTCTGCCGCCCGCGGTGGGACGAGCTGCGAGGTCCCATCGCGTGTCGAGCAGGTGCGCCGCGCGCTTCATGATCGCGGCCCGAGCCGGGCTCATCTGCGCGAAGACGGTTTGAAAGGCGGCCGCCGTAACGCCTGCTCCCCCGTCGGCCCATGACGACGGCGGGTTGTGCTCAGGGACGGCGACCCCTTCTACTTCGCCGTGCAGTACACCCTACGACCTCGGCCGGCAGTTGGCCAGCAGACGGCCATCACGTCGAGTTGAGAGCCGCGTGTACCGCGTCGAGCAACATTGGGGACCGGACGGGCTTCTCTAGAAAAGCCACGGCCCCGGCCTCGAGCGAGCGCCGTCGGGTCTCGTCGTCCCCATGAGCCGTCAGGATGATGACCGGCATCCGTGAGCCAGCCGCGGTCAGGCGTCTCAGCAGGTCCAGGCCGTTCATCCCGGCCATGCGCACGTCGAGCACCAGGCAACCAATCTCGGCCTGATTGGCCGACTCGAGAAAAGCCTCCACGGACTCGAACGTCTCGACACGAAACCCGACCGACATCAGAAGATTTCGCAGAGAGCGACGAAGGGATAAGTCGTCGTCCACGATGCAGATCGTTTGCCCGTGACGTTTCGCCATGCGCCGTTGCCGGCCCCCGGACAACGGGTAGGGTCGACTTGCTCCGATCGTAAGATCGCCCGCAGATCCGCGTCTACCCTACCTTCGTCGGGTCCAGACATCGGCGGCCCGGATCTCCGCTGGGCCAAATGGAATATCTGCGCAGGCCCGTCACCCGGCGTCACCGCCGCCGCTGCCGCGCCCTCGCGTTGGCGAGGGTGCAGCTAGCCTGACTCGCGGCCGATCGGTAACGTGAACTGGAAGACGGCGCCGCGCGGCTCGTTGGGGGCAGCCGACAGCCGCCCGCCGTGGGCTTCCACGATCGACCGACAGATCGCGAGTCCCATGCCCATGCCCTGCGGCTTCGTGGTGTGGAACGCCTCGAACAGTCGGTCGCGAGCCGCCGGACCGAGCCCGGGGCCCGAGTCGGCCACGGCGATCACGATGCCGTCGACCTCGGTGGACATGGAGGTGATCGACAGCTCGCGCGACGCTTCGCCGTCGCCGCTCATGGCCTCGATGGCGTTCATGATCAGATTGAGGAGGACCTGCTGGAGCTGGATGCGGTCCCCCCGCACCGGCGGCAGGTCCTTAGCCAGCCCGGTCCCCACCGCAACGCCGTGGCCGCGGAGCTCGTAGCGAACCAGGGCGATCACCTCGAGAATGATCGCATTGATATCGACCGCGTCCTTCCGCGGCGGGTGCTTCCTGACGAGGGCACGGACGCGATCGATGATCTCGCCGGCCCGGTGACCATCCTCGATGACGAGCTCGGTCGATTCCCGCGCTTGCTCGAGGTTCTGGGCGTCGAGCCAGTGCAGGCATGCTGCGGCGTTGTTCACGATCGCCGCCAGCGGCTGGTTGATCTCGTGCGCGATCGAGGCGCTCATCTCTCCCAGGGTCGCGACGCGCGCCACGTGGGCCAGCTCGGCCCGGGCGTGGGCTAGCGCTTCCTCGGCCTGCTTGCGCTCGATGAACTGGCCGAGCTGACTGCCGATGACGGCCATCATGTCGAGGAGATCCTGATCGGGCTGCCGGATCTCGCTGCTGAAGAACTCGAGGACGCCCAGGACCTCGCGACCGAGGACGATCGGCACACCGAAGCCTGCGTGCAACCGCTCACGAGCCGCGATCGCGGCCCGTGGGAACTGGTGATCGTGAACGACATCGGGAACGTAGACCGGCTCCCGGTTGATCCAGACACGACCCGGCAACCCGATCCCGGGGCTAAACGTGCGCTGCCGCGTGGTCGCCTCGAACTCCGGAACATCGACCGCCGCGGTGCGCCAGATCTCGACGCACCGAAGCACCCCGGCGTCCCGATCGACGCGCCACAGGGCGCCCACGTCCCAAACCAGGCTCTCGCACACCGCTTGCAAGATCCTCGGCGTCGCCTCTTGGACCGTCGCGGCCGCCGCGAGGATCTGGGTGACCGCATGCTGGGCGAGCAGCCTTTGCGCGGCGAGCTTGCGTTCGGTGATGTCCTGCGTCACCCCGAAGATGCGTCGAAGCTGGCCCGACTCGTCGAGCAGGGCGTCGCCCTTGCTGTGGACGAAGCGTACCTCGCCACTGGGCCGGATGATTCGGTACTCTGCGTCATAGCCCTGGCCACGTTGAAGGCGGGCTGTCGCATCGGCGACGATGTGCCTGTCTTCCGGGTGAATCAGCTGTGGTAGTTCAGCGAGCGTAACGATCCGTTCCTGCGGACTGAGCCCGTAGATCCGGTAGGTCTCATCGGACCAGACGAACGCACCGGTCTTGGTGTTGCGCTCCCAGTGCCCGACGCGAGAGATGCGCTGAGCCTCCTCCAGCCGGCGCTGGCTCTCCCGGAGGTCGCGGAAGATCAGCAGGCTGGTCAGCGCGTCCTCCAGCCGGCGCCCGATCTCCTGGAACAGGCGCTCTTCGGGCGGGGTCCACGCGCGCGCATAGGAGCACTGGTGCAGACCAAGCGCGTACGGCCGATCGCCCCTGGGATAGATCGCCATGGCGATCATGGATCGGATGTCGAACCGTTGCGCCGCGTTCTCCGGCACCGCGTGGTCCGAACCCGCCCCGAACCGCACGGGGGTCGTGGACGTGCGCAGCAACGTGAAGGCCGCCGCGATCTCCGGGTCCACGGGCAACTCCACGCCGAGCGCGAACACCCCCGGGAACTCGGGTCGAGTGTGCTCCATCGGCACTCGGCATGAGCGGGCGTCCGGCTCACAGGGATACACCAGCCATGCGCGATCACAGCCGAAGATGGACAGGGCCGCCTCGAGCACGTGGCTCATCATCTGCTCGAGGTCATTCGTGCTCTGAATGGCCCGATTGATCCGATCCATGCTCTCGAGGAACCACATGCGCTCCTGCTCGAGATCGGCATGCGCTCGCTGCAGCGCCGCTTCAGCTTGGCGGCGCACCGCAATCTCGCTTTCGAGATTCACGTTCTGTCTTGCGAGCTGCTCCAGCATCACGTTGACGGTTTGGGCCAGCAAGTCCAGCTCGGTCGAACCGCCGCGCACGGTGACCCGGCCGGAGAGATCTCCCGCGGCGATGGCGGCGGCGGTGCGGCTCACCTCCTGGACCTCGAGAGCAAGGGCCCGCCGAATGATCCACCCGATCATCGCCCCCAGCACCAGCACGACGCCCAGCGCGCCGGCGATGCCATACCAGAACAGATCGACAAGTGACTGGAATCGAACGCTCTCGCGGCCGATCAGGAGGTGGTAACCGCCGGGCAATCGGACGTGGTCGACGACGAGCCGCAGCGACGATCCGCCCAGGTCCACCACCAGCCCAGAGACTCCGGGAGCATCCGCGACCTCGGCTGGCCAGATGGGCAAATTGCCTGTGATGCGCATCTTGGATGGGTCGGCGAGGACAATGATCTCATCGCGGGGCGACGTGCCCACGCGCGCATCAATTGCGGCGGCCAGGCCAGTCGGGCCCTCCCTTTCGAAAATGCCGACCATCGTTTCCCGAGTCTGGCCGTCGACATAGGTCCGGAAGGTTGAATAGTTCAGGCGCCAGACATACCCGAGCGGGATGACGAAGATCGCGAGCACGAGCGTGCACAGCAGGACATAGATCAGGGCCAGTCGATACGGGGAGAACCGGAAGAGCCGGATCATGACCGGTGAGAACTTCCCTCCTCCGAAGGTCTCATACCTCTCGGCCTCCCTCTCTCGATGAGAGCGGTGGCTAGCTGGACTGGAGCGGATCGTGCGGCGCGACCCACTGACCGGGACATTCTCTACGGGGAGTGGCTCGAC
>Ga0306921_10000292_pt1 | contig 41893 bp, 33 predicted proteins | sample sta12Cox44000080_FD_203760 | JGI IMG/M metagenome (GOLD analysis project Ga0306921, IMG submission 203760) | Lab enrichment of tropical soil microbial communities from Luquillo Experimental Forest, Puerto Rico - statoxic.12C.oxic.44.000.080 (v2)... | ecosystem: Environmental > Terrestrial >... | reverse complement strand
TGCCTTTTGGTGGGGCACTTTTCGGCGCCCGGACCAGAACCATTAGCGGCCAGAGCTCAGGAACGCGGCCAACTACCGCTCTTTGAGGTAGAAGGATGATCCAAATTCAGGGAATCGCGATCTGGCTTCCGTTGGCGGTGGGCGCGGTCGCCGCGGTAGGCACCATGTTTATCCACGCGCTGCCCTTACGCGCGACGGTTGACTTTGTTCGCCATGAGAAAACACTCAGACGAACGGGCAAAGGTTTTTGGAGCGATGTCGGAATTGTTGCCCGGGTGCTTGCGTACGCGCTTTTGGCCCACCTTGTTGAAATGGCTTTGTGGGCGGTCCTGTTCGTGATCTGCGGAGAGTTTCCTCAATTCGGAACGGCGTTTTATCACTCGGCGGTCAACTTCACGACATTGGGTTATGGAGACGTCGTCATGACGCCCGCGTGGAGATTGCTGGGGCCCCTCGAAGCGGCAAACGGAGTTCTCATGTTCGGCGTTTCGACGGCGATGATCTTTGCCGTCATTCAACGGTTGGTTCACGCGAGGTTTACTGATCTCGACGACAGACCGCCCCTCCGCGCCGAGGCACCCCCGACGCTGGAATCTCCGGCGCGCCGCGCGAATCCGCTAGCCGCTCGGTGACATCTCGCAACGGTCTGACGCGTTAGGGGCTCTCGAGCGTTTTCTTCCCCAATTGACACCTCATCCATACTTGGTAAGGTTGATGTCGGGCCAAAAACCTTTTTCTGATTTCGCATTTCCCTCGGGGTGCGCGCAGGAGCCGAAACCGGGTGGAGCGGTCCCGACGGTCAAGGGGTCCTCTATGAACGCCAACAATCCCATTCGAATCCTGGCCGTAGATGACCATCCGGTGCTGCGCCGAGGTATCGCGGCGATCCTTGGGGGCGAGCCCGATATGGCCGTCGTGGCAGAAGCCAGCAACGGTCCCGAGGCCATTGCGCAATTCCGGACTTGCCATCCGGACGTAACCCTCATGGACCTGCAGATGCCGGAGATGAACGGTATCGATACAATTCTGGCCATCCGCGAGGAATTTCCGAACGCCCGGATCATTGTGTTGACCACCTATAGCGGCGGCGCGCAAGCCGTCCGGGCCTTCAAAGCGGGAGCGTCCGGATATCTCCTGAAGAGCATGGTAAGAAAGGAATTGGTCGAGACCATTCGAAGTGTTCACGCCGGCCGAAAAAGAATTCCCTCCGAGATCGCCATTGAGATGGCGGAACATCAGGCGGATGACACATTGACCGAACGAGAGATCGAGGTTCTGCGGCTGGTGGCTGCCGGCAACTCCAATAAAATCGTCGCCGATCACCTCGCCATTTCCGAGGAAACCGTCAAAGGCCACATGAGGAGTATTCTTTCGAAGCTCAGCACGAACGATCGCACTCACGCGGTGACCATCGCCTTGAAGCGCGGCATAATCGAGATTTTGTGAGAACGCTCTTTCCGGAGCCATTCGGACCGACAAGGCCTCGGCGCAGAGCGGAATGCGAAAACCTCCCGCTTTGACCGTCAAGTCCTCTGCGGTTTGTCCCCCGGTACTGATTTGCTCCATAATCAGCGTCGCCATGGCGGGCACCGACAAGCTCGTTAAAAAGCACCTTCCTCGAAGTGCGGCGTGCGTGCGGGGTATTCGACCGAAACTCACGCTGGTGTTCACCTTTGTTTCCGTCTTCGGCCTTGCACTTCACGGCTGTCATTCCGAGAAAGCGAGTACTGGCGCCGTCATCGAGTTCACCAAGATCCCACCGACCGCTCAGGGTGGTCAGGAGAGGGTTGACACCATCGCCGGGCGTGTGATCGGCGCCCGTCCCGGGCAGCGCATTGTGATTTACGCGAGGAGCGGACCCTGGTGGGTGCAACCTTTAGCCGACAATCCTTTCACACCGATTCAGGCGGACGCGAAATGGAGTACCACAACCCACCTTGGGTACGAATATGCTGCGCTGTTGGTAGAGCCAGGCTATCATCCACCTCCTAATATGGATGCACCGCCGACCGCGGGAGGTCCGGTGGTCGCCGTGACCATTTCGAAAGGCTCTGGGTCCTTGCCACCCAACCCCACCAAGCCTCTTGCTTTCAGCGGATACGACTGGACCGTGCGCACGGTTGCTGCCGACGCGGGAGGCGTGAGCAGTCCGTACGACGCCGACAACGCCTCGACAGATGCGAGCGGAGCGATGCATCTAAGGATCAGCAGAAAATCGGAAAAGTGGACGTGCGCCCAGGTGGTGCTCACGCGCAGTCTCGGCTACGGTACGTACGTGATCGTGACCCGCGACACGTCTCATTTAGAGCCTGCGGTCGTTCTCGCGATGGAAACTTATGATGAGTGGGCCGGAGACCAGAATTACCGCGAAATGGGGATTGAGATCGGCCGCTGGGGTGACCGATCGGCACCGCACAATGCCCGGTACGACGTCCAACCGTTTTACGCTGCCGGAAACGTCGTGTCTTTCAGCGCGCCTTCCGGCACGCTTGCGCACACCCTCCGTTGGGAATCAGGAAGGGCAACTTTTGAGACCGTTCGCGGTCCGTCCGTAAATGGCGGAGGCTCCTTGGTTTCCCGGCATGTTTTTGTCTCCGGAATCGCCCCTCCCGGCAAGGAACGTTTCCAGTTCACGCTGTACATGGTCACCAGTGATAAGAATCCGCTCCAAAAGGAAACCGAGGTCGTCGTTGAGAAATTCGAATACCTCCCTTGATAGCCGCCGGGCAAAGCATTGGCTGTTCGGATGGGGAATTACTGCACTTGCGCTCGTGTGTTTTGCCTCTGCCGCTTATCCGATCGATCCTCTTCGAATCTTTTCCCGATATATGCGGGAGCACTGGGGAATCGAGAACGGGTTCCCGGGTGGTTCGGTCTCGGCCATTGCGCAAACTACGGATGGCTACCTTTGGATCGGAACCGAAAAAGGTCTCGTTCGCTTCGACGGACAGAACTTTCGCCTTTTCCGGCAAGCGATCCCCGGGCCGTCGCCGGTCGCGGCTGTGAAAGGTCTGCAGGGGGACGCCGAAGGAAATTTGTGGATTCTTCTCGACAATGCAAAGATCTTACGGTTCCACGAGGGGAAACTTGAACTCGGGCGCGAGGAGACGGAATTTGCGGTCACGGCGATCGGCCGAGGAAAAAATGATTCGGTTCTTTTTGCTTCGCTCGCGCTTGGCGTTCTGACCTTCCAGAACGGAAGATTTGAGTCCATTGCCTCTCCGAGTGGCGAGTTGCCGAAATGGGAAGCCAACGCGCCAGACAGGATTAACGATTCCAAGGCTCCAAGTTCGGCGAGCAATCTCGCGTCTCCCTGCCGGGGGTGCTCGCACGCCTTCTCCGGAACCAACTCCGCAATAACTTCGATGGCAGAGACCGCCGACGGAAAAGTGTGGTTGGGCACCCGAGACATGGGCCTTTTTTACATGATCCAAGGCGGCGCTTTTGCGGCCGGGAAAGGATGGAACAACACCAAAATTACCGCCTTGCTGTCGGGCGGCAACGGTGAGTTGTGGATCGGAACGAATCAAGGAATGCTGAAATGGAACGGGGTGGAGGCCTCCGTGGCGGGAGTGCCTTCGGCTCTTCGCCACGTGCCGATTCTCGCCATGATTCGGGACCACGACTCGAACCTTTGGGTCGGCACGGCTCGAGGACTCGCTCGGGTCGCGGGAGACCAGCTTTCGATCGTTAGAGGCTCGGGTACGACGGGACCTGTCACGGCTCTCTTTGAGGACCGAGAGAGGAATCTGTGGGTCGGCGGCCCGCGAGGCATCGAGCGCTTGCGTAGCTCTACCTTCGTTACCTACCTGGGCGACTGGCAACCGGAGACGAGCGGACCGGTCTTCATCGACCAGCAGGGGCGTGCATGGTTTGCTTCTGCTCGAGGCGGGCTTGATTGGCTGCAGGGTGAGAAGTATGGGCATGTGGCGGATCACCGGCTCGACCAAGGTGTCACCTATTCGATCGCGGGCAGCAGCAAGGAGCTCTGGATCGGCCGGCAGCGAAGCGGGCTGACGCGCCTGACCTACACCCGAGGTGCTCCGACGATCCGGAGCTACACAGAAGCCGATGGACTTGCCCAAAACAGCGTGTACGTCGTTTACCAGAGCCGAGATGGAACCGTGTGGGCCGGGACGCTAACCGGCGGAGTGAGCCGGTTCGATGGCCGAAGATTCATGAACTACACGACCGCGAACGGTCTCGCGTCCAACACCGTTACTGCGATTTTGGAAACCCGTGACGGCAGCATCTGGTTTGGCACTTCGAATGGCCTGAATTCGTTGTCCAGTGGGCGGTGGAGAACGTACACGACAAAAGATGGTCTGCCCTCGGAAGAGGTGAACTGCCTCTTCGAAGATTCGTCGGGTACGTTGTGGGCGGGAACATCGGATGGCCTGGCCTTTTTTCGCTCCGGCCATGTTCAGGTTCCTCGCAACCTACCCGCATCGTTACGCGGAAAAATCTTCGGTATGGCAGAAGACAAGCTTGGATGGTTTTGGATGGCAACCGCCGACCACGTCCTGCGGGCCGAACGGGACAAAATCGCCTCGGGGACGCTGGGAGTCTCCGATCTCCGCGAGTACGGAGTGCAAGATGGTCTGCGCAGCACCGAGGGCATCAAAAGAAGCAGGCCGGTGGTGGCTGATTCCTCCGGGAAGATCTGGTTTTCGCTGAGCCGCGGACTGTCGGTTGTCGACCCAGCTCGTGTCGCGGACACCTCAGCGCCCGCAATCCCTCAGATCGAGGCGCTTTCCGCTGATGGCAATCCCATAAACCTCCTAAACTCGGTTCACATTCCTCCCTCGCCCAAGAGAATCACGCTCACGTTCACGGGGCTGAGTCTCGCCGTTCCCGAGCGCGTTCGCTTTCGATATTTTCTCGAGAATTTCGACCGCGGCTGGAGTGCGCCGGTTCAAACGCGAGAGGCCGTCTACACCAACCTTGCCGCTGGCTCGTATTGTTTTCGCGTGGTGGCCAGCAACAGCGAGGGGCAGTGGAACGGCCCGGAAAGTGCGCTGCGGTTTGTGATTGAACCCCGGTTTTGGGAAACAGGTTGGTTCCGGGCCACCTGCGTGCCCCTGCTTCTTTTTTTGGTCTGGTGTGCGCACCGCTATCGTCTGTATCAGCTCACCCGGCAATTCAACATGCGATTCGAGGAGCGGGTCAGCGAGCGGACTCGTATCGCAAGGGATCTGCACGACACCTTGCTGCAAAGTTTTCACGGCCTGTTGCTTCGTTTTCAAGCGGTTTCCAACCTTCTTCCGGCTCGGCCGCAAGAGGCGAAAGCAAGACTCGATGATGCCATCGATCAGGCAGCCCAAGCCATAACCGAGGGTCGCGACGCTGTACAAGGTTTGCGCGCGTCCGCGACCGCGCCAAACGATCTGGCCCTGTCCTTGAGTGCGCTTGGACGGGAGCTTGGATCGGGTGAAATGAGCCAGCATTCTCCGGAGTTTCAGGTTGAGGTGGAAGGAGCACCGCGGGAGCTTCACGCCATCCTGCGGGACGAAGTCTACCGCATTGCCGGCGAGGCGCTGCGCAACGCCTTCCGCCACGCACAGGCGCGGCGAATCGAACTAGAGGTCCACTATGATGAGTGCCAGTTGCGGTTGCGAATCCGGGATGATGGGAGAGGAATGGAAACGCAGCTGGTCGACGGTGTCGGTCGCCCCGGGCATTGGGGCTTGCGAGGAATGCGCGAGCGCGCCAAAGTTATTGGCGGAAATCTCGAACTGTGGAGCGAGTTCGAATCCGGTACTGAGGTGGAATTGACCATCCCCGCTTCCACGGCCTACACCGCGGCGACCCCCCCACGGCGCTTCTGGTTTTCCAGTAAACGGGCGGCGACGCATGAATAACCACACGGTACCCCTAGGATCGAGAATTTCTCGCCGACGCGCTTTTGCGCAGGCTGGCGTACCGGGTTTTACTCGCTGGCCAGCGGGAATATCCGAGCGACCGTCCCTCAAGCGCCAGAAATTCTCGTACGACTTGGGGCGGTGCTGTTGCGTATCATTATTTTTCGGCCAGGCGCCTCATGTTCTGCTGGCAAGGGCCTCTAAAGAAGGCAAGGGACACCAGGCTTGCGTGACCTGCGCGAAAGGACCAAACTTGTGAGCGCGACGGTAGCGATCTGGAGTAAGCTCGTCCGGCGTTCCAGCTTCAACCGCTCGCACGTCGCTTTCTAGAAAGGGAACGGCGATAAAGTCATGATGGCCGGTTCGACCCCGATTCGCATTCTAGCCGTCGATGATCACCCCGTGATTCGCGAGGGTATCGCCGGGCTCCTGGTCGATCAGTCGGACATGAAACTAGTCGGCCAAGCTGCCAATGGACGTGAAGCCATTGAATTGTTCCGGACGCACCGGCCTGACGTAACGTTGATGGATATCCAGATGCCGGAACTGAATGGACTCGACGCCACCATCGCTATTCGCAATGAGTTCCCGAACGCCCGAATCATCGTACTCACGACCTATGCGGGTGATGTCCAGGTTTTACGCGCTCTCAAAGCAGGAGCTCAAGCCTACCTGCTAAAGAATTTGTTGCACAAAGAACTGCTTGAAACCATTCGCGCCGTTCATTCTGGGAAAAAGATCGTTTCCCCGGAGATCTCCTACCAGATCGCCGAGCACGCCACGGACGATTCCCTGACCCCCGCGGAAGTCGCTGTGTTGCAGCTGATTGCGGCCGGGAGTGCCAATAAACAGATTGCCGATCAGCTTTCCATCAGCGAAGAAACCGTCAAAAGTCGAGTTAAGCAAATCCTCGCCAAACTGAGCGCCAACGACCGGACCCACGCCGTTATGATCGGGCTGAAGCGCGGGATCATCGAACTTTCATCACTCTAAAGGGTTGGCCGAATGCCCTCAATCAGGGCTTCCCGGCGGACGATCCCCTCCTCTCTAATTTATCTGTAGTATCAAAAGGTCGTGCTCGAGGAGCTCTATTTTGCGACGCCTCTTCTCGTCATTTGCCCGCGGTTGGCCCGGTGGCGGCCTTCTGTTTATTAGGATCGTTGCCGCCACCGCATTGCTGGATCAGGCGGTTAACGAGCTGAGGAGAGGGGGTCTGAGCGAGTCAGCGGCACTGGCTGTATGCGCAGCGAGCGCGGGAATCCTCTTGTTAGCAGGCTTATGGACACCTATCGCCGGCGCTCTCGTGGTGGGCGTTGAGGTGTGGAGCGCCTTCTCGCAACCCGGAGATCCCTGGACTTACATCCTCTTGGGCAGTATCGGTGCCGCCCTGGCCGTGCTCGGACCCGGCGCTTGGTCGATCGACGCTCGCGTTTTCGGATGGAAGCGCATCGATATCCGAGACCGCCAGGGTTAGTTTCCCACCCCAAAACGGTCGGTTGTCCCCCCCCAAAAGCAGTGGGTCTTGGCAACGAAAGAGAGCCATTCGGCGCGCTCCCATAAAGTCTGCCCGCGACTCCATCCTAGGGATGCGCGCGGGACGGGTTCGTTTCACAATCCACGCGTATCAAGGTCGTGCCGAGAAATTCCGGCACGATTGGGGAGGATGTCATGGCCACAACAACGCAATGGGCTCACGAGAAGGAGTTGGACACGAAAAAACGGAGTTCCTCCTCCGGCCGATTCGAAGAGGCCCTTCGAGAAAAGATCGTAGGGCAGGACGAAGCCGTGCAAGCGCTCGTCGAACTCTATCAGGTGTTTTGTGCCGGACTGCGTTCTCCGGGACGCCCCGTCGGAAACCTGCTGTTCCTGGGGCCAACCGGTTCCGGCAAGACCCGCATTGTCGAGGCTGCCGCGGAAATTCTGTTCGGCAGTAGCCGCGCAGTGATCAAAGTGGACTGCGCGGAATTTCAACACTCGCACGAGATCGCAAAACTGATCGGCTCGCCGCCAGGATATTTGGGGCACAAAGAAACGCACCCGCTGATCACCCAGGAGGCATTGACGGCTTCGCACACGGATGAACTGAAACTGTCGTTTCTCTTGTTCGACGAGATTGAAAAGGCCAGTGATGCCCTGTGGCAGCTGCTCCTCGGGATACTCGACAAGGCGACGCTCACCTTGGGCGATAACCGTCGAGTGGACTTGTCGCAGACGGTGATCTTCCTCACCTCCAATTTGGGCGGAGCGGAGATCGCGGAATTGGTGGAAGGCAGGATGGGTTTCGTTCAGCCGAAGGACCGGCCCACGGCCGGGCTGGACGAAAAAGTGCAGCGCACGGCAGTGGAAGCGGCGCGGAGGAAATTTTCACCCGAGTTTATGAACCGTCTGGACAACGTCGTGGTGTTTCACCCGTTGAAGCAAGAGCAACTTGCCAATGTGCTGGAGATCGAGCTCGCGCAGGTACAGAAACGGGTGCTCGATTCCTCGGCGGTCCCCTTCTCCTTCGGGATAACGAGCGAAGGACGGCAGTTCCTGCTCGAAGAAGGAACGGACCAGAGATATGGGGCGCGCCACCTGAAGCGCGCGATCGAGCGCCATGTGGTCTCCCCGCTCGCGAGGCTTTTGGGGACGGCACAAGTGCAGTCGGGCGATGTTCTCCTGATCGACCGGCATCCTGGTGAACAAGGCTTGGCTTTCCGGAAAGACAAGAATCAACGCTCGTTCCGTGAACAAGTCCCTTTCATCATGGCGATGCCGACGGACCTTGCGGTTGCGCAAATGCGGGCCTAAGCAGTTTGGCTGTTGTGGACGAGGTTTGAGAGGTTATTTGTTCTTCGATCCGATCAAAGGGGGAAACCATGATTGCAGTTGCTGAATACACTTCAGAGGCGAGCGAGAATACCTTGAGGGCCGCCGCCCTTTATGACGCTGAAAAGCCTCTTTTGCGCAAGATGGAACGGGCCAGCTCCACTTTCCTCGAGACGATTGTAGGTAGTACGGGCGGCCTGCGCTCAATCCTGGCTCAAGTCGAGGCGGTGGCACACACCAATGCCACCGTCCTGATTAGCGGAGAGACGGGAACGGGCAAGGAAGTCATCGCCCGGGCCATTCACGAGCTGAGTCCGCGCCGCGGCAAGAACCTGGTCAAGCTCAACTGTGCTGCGATGCCTGCCGGCCTTCTCGAAAGCGAGCTTTTCGGGCACGAACGGGGAGCTTTCACTGGCGCCGTCACGACCCATGTCGGGCGCTTCGCGCTCGCCGACCGTGGAACTTTGTTTCTCGACGAAATCGGGGACATGCCGCTGGAGCTCCAACCGAAGCTGCTCCGCGTGCTGCAGGAACGCGAGTTCGAGGCGGTAGGCAGCACCCGCACGACGAAGGTCGATGTTCGCGTTGTCGCCGCGACCAACCGCGACCTTCGGCAGATGGTGCAAGGCCGTGAATTCCGTGAGGATTTGTACTATCGCCTGAACATGTTCCCCATTTATCTGCCGCCTCTCCGCGAGAGGAAAAGGGACATTCCGGAGTTCGTGAGGTACTTTGTCGAACACTTCGCGAGCTCCATGGACAAAACCATCGATACCATTCCCGAAGACACCATGCGCTCCCTGGTTCGGCATTCGTGGCCAGGGAATATTCGTGAGCTGCAAAACTACGTTGCGCGCGGCGTGATCCTTTCGAATGACGGCGTCTTCGAGCCCGCACCTCCTGAAGAATCGGAACCCGCGCCGGTGGAGGCTTCGACGGCGAACCCGACCCTTGAAGACAAAATCCGCCAGGAGATTCTCGCCGAATGTCAGCGAGCCAACTGGAAGCTCGGTGGGCCGCGCGGAGCAGCCGCGAGACTCGGGTTGAAGCGCACCACACTGTTTTACAAGATGAAGCGGCTCGGCATTACGGCGCCCGCCGACCATTCGCAGGATTGAGGTCGCTCTCTGGGATCAAACGTGAGATCGGCGGTTTGAATACCGGTCAAGCAAAGTGAGTGTGTCGCGAAGTTTTCGGCGGAGCGGATCCGCACAATTTACAGATTCAAATTCCGAATAGACAGGAATCCTAGTGAGGCGTTATGTCAGTCATTGAAAAGACAGCTTTGACACCGACTCCCGTCGCGACGGCCGCTCCGGCTGTTGCCACAGCTAGAACTGCGCCGGAGCAGGCTCCAGCGCCACATACGAAGCCGAAGTGGCAGAAGTTCGCTACCCCGGCGCTTGTGGTGCTGGTTGCGGCTGCCGTAGTAGCGACGATTACGCGGAACTGGAACGCCTGGGAGGGCGGCCGAATCGAGCAGCGTACTGACGACGCTTACGTGCGAGGCGATCTTACGCCACTCAGCACCAAAGTCGCCGGGATCGTAAAGGATGTGAGGGTTTCGGATTTCCAACAGGTCCACAAAGGGGACCTGCTTGTGGATCTTGAGGATGACGATTACACAGCCCACGTAGCCCAGGCAGCGGCCGCAATCGAAGCCGCGAAGGCTGCCATCGAAAACAACCGCCGCCAGCGGGAGCTTCAAGATGCACGCATCGCGCGAGCGCTTGCCGGAGTCGACCAGGCGAACGCCCAAATCGCGGCGGCACAGGATGGGGAAGACGCGGTGCGGGCCGATGTGATCCGCACGCAGAAGGAACGCAAGCGGCAAGAGGCGCTGCTGCTGACAAGTTCAAGCACACAGCAGAAAGTCGAGCAGGTGGTCGCCGACGAGCAGCGGTTTGCGGCACAGTTGGCGACTCGCGAAGCCGATCTCGAGCAGGCGAAAACGCTCCTGCACAGCAATGAACTAGCGGTTGAAGCTGAGCGGCGGTCCAAATCAGTGTTGGAATCACAGGAGCTGCAGCTCATCGCTGACCTCCACGCCAAGGAAGCGGCGTTCGCCGTGGCGCGCATCAACCTCGGCTACACGAAGATTGAAGCACCGGCCGATGGAAGCGTCGGCGAAAGACAAGTCCGCCCTGGGCAGTTGGTTTCTCCGGGAACCCAGGTGATCACGTTCGTCAGCAACATCAAGTGGGTGCAGGCGAACTATCGCGAGACGCAGCTTACGAATATGAAAGTCGGCGATGCGGCCGAAATCCGCGTCGACGAATACCCCGACAAAGTGTTCCACGGCAAGGTCATCGAGATCGCACCCGCCAGCGGCTCGCAATTTGCGCTGCTCCCACCCGACAATGCAACCGGTAACTACACGAAAGTCGTGCAAAGAATCCCGGTGAAGATTGCGTTCGACGACTCGAACTCCTCGATGACGCTGCGTCCGGGACTCTCCGTCATCGCGGCCGTTCGCACCAAGCACTGATGGAAACCCCATGGCAGCTTCAACCACCATCGTAGCGTTACCGGCGGCGCCGCAACTCGCCGAAGGCGTTGGGCGAATCGTACCGGGGGAATTGTCGAAAAGCCCCCTGCTCGGCATTCTGGGCGTCATTATGGGCGCGGGAATTGTGACGCTGACCGGCCGGATGCTGACGCTCGGACTCGCCGACCTCAAGGGCCACGTGGGGATTGGGTTCGATCAAGGTGCGTGGATCAGCAGTGCCTATAACGTCGCGCTCATGTTTATCGGCCCTTTTACGGTATACGTTGGCGCTCTCGTCGGACCGCGACGGGTTCTCTTCGCTGCCGCGACCGCGTTCTCCATCACCTGCGCGTTCCTGCCGTTAATCCACAGTTACAGCCTGCTGATCGTCGGGCTGGTATTGGCGGGGCTGACTTCCGGCACCTTCTATCCTCTTACGCTTACCTTTGCCCTGCGCAGTATCCCACTGCGATTCCTTCCCTTCACCATCGCCCTATACGCGACATCTGTCGATGGCGCCGTGAACATCGCGCCCTCGCTTTACGGTTGGTACCGGGAGCATCTCTCCTGGGAATGGATGTTCTGGAACTCGGCGATCATCACCCCGCTGATGGCGGCGTGCATTTATTTCGGGATCCCAGCAAATCCGGCCGGAAAAAAATCATCCGAACCGCCGAGCTTTGCGGGCTTTCTGTACGCCAGCGCCGGTTTTGCCATGCTCTATGCGGCCATCGATCAAGGCGAACGACTCGATTGGTGGCGCTCCGGGGTCTTCACCGCGCTGTTTGTGGGCGGGTCGTTCTTGCTGTTGTGCGGTCTGGTTCGACGCCTGCGCAGCGCCAATCCGCTGGTGGACCTGCCCTATCTTCGCCAATGGAACACTTTGCTGTTGGGCCTTGGCCTGTTCGTGTTCCGCTTCAATCTGCTTTCTACCATCATCCTGATCCCGCAAACCCTCGCGATTCACGGTTTCGAGCCCGATCAAATCGGACCCGCGATCATCTGGAGCGCCGCACCCCTGTTGCCTCTGGCCTTTGCGGCTGGGCTCTTCCTGCGGGAGAACCTCGACTCCCGCTTACTCATGGCCGCGGGGTTTGCGTGCATGGCATTCGCCGCCTGTTTGAATGCCGAAATCACCAGCGCGTGGTCGGCCGCAAACTACTACCGCACAGAATTGCTGCTGGGCGTCGGACAGTCGTTTGCGTTTATCGGTCTGGTTTCGACGATTATCCTGCAGGGAATCTTCTCCGGCGGGCTATCAAAGCCGCAATGGATTCTGACGTTCTCCGCGTTTTTCCACACCATTCGCTTGTTTGGCGGCCAAATCGGAGCGGTCTTGATGGGCCACTTCATCGCTCAACGAGAAAAACTGCACTCCAACCTTCTGGGGCTGCACGTGGACCGCGGCAACTGGATCGCGGACGGCAGCATCAGGCATCTGACAGCGGGCCTGTTTTCGAAGTCTGATGGCCTGGACGCAGCAACCGGCCGCGCCATCGGAGTGATCAGCGGGCGGCTGAGGCTGGAGGCCTACACGTTGACGTTTATCGACGGATTCCATCTACTTGCATGGTCGTGTGTCGCGGCTTTGCTGCTGATTGCCTTGCTCCACAGGTCCCCGATGAACTACGGCGACCTGAACGCCTTTCAGCAACCGCTGCCACACGAGGATTCCAAGGCATGAAAGCACGCACCAAGCACACTGCTCGGAGGAGAGGGTTATGACTGCCGTAAGGTTATTTCGGGTTTTGGCCATCGCCGTAGCACTTCTTGTTTCCACCACGTCGACGCTCGGCAAAGAACCCCGCCGGCTGACGCTCGGGGAAGCGGTGCAACTGGCCGTCGAACAGAACCGCTCGCTGAAGATCGCCCGGCTCAGAGTCAAGGAGAACGAATATAAGAAGGAAGCGGCCCGCTCTGATTACTTTCCCACGATCACCAATCAATCGAACGCGCTGCACATCAGCGAACTTCAGGCCCTCAATGTACCCCCTGGTGCTTTCGGCACGGTTTCCGGCGTTCCTATTCCAGCGGTAAATACCAACCTGCAGCAGGGCAAACAGACGCTCTATTCGAGCGGCACGATGATCGCCCAGCCTTTGACGCAACTCTTGCGGGTCCACCAGGAAAATCGCGCCGCCGCCGCCGATATCGCGACCTCCCGCGACGAGCTCAAGAAGGGCGAGAATGAAATCGCGCTCGAGGTGCATACGCTGTACTACGGAATTCTCGTCGCCGAGCTCGAGAAAAAGGCCGCCGAGCAGGAAACCGCCTTCGCTTCCGAGACTCTGAGGGAGCATGAAAACGATGTGAGCGGAGGAAGCGCGCTCGAAGTCGCCGTCATCCAGAGCCGTGCCGAACTGCTTCAGGCGCAGCAATCCGCCTTGACCGCCGGGCTCCAGATCGAGGACTACACCTCGGAACTCAATGACCTGCTCGGCCTTCCCCTCGATACGCAACTCGAACTGGTGCCTGAGGAGATATCAGATCTGTCTGTTTTGAGTAAAGCCGAGTATGTAAACGCGGCGTGGGACGAGAATCCCGAGCTCCGTGCCGCCCAGGCGACGATTGAGAAGGCGCGAGCCGGCGTGGCGGCTGCGAAGACGGCTTATATTCCCGACGTAACTGCATATGCACGGCACAGTTATCAGGACGGTGTCCCGTTCTTGGTGAGGAATTTCGGCACCGTCGGCATCAACCTCAACTATACGGTGTTTGATTTCGGCAAACGGCGAGCCACCGTCAGGGAACGCCAAACACAGCTCGAAGAAGCCGAGCAGAATTTGGAGCACCTCAAAGAGGAGGTCGCCGTGGCCGTCGAACGCAGCTATAACAAGCTCGAGCGAACCCGGAGCATGGTCAACGTCGCCGCCCAGGTGGCCAAACTCCGCGAAGAGAGCGAGCGGCTGGCAAACAACCAGCAACAACAGGGAGTCATCCTGATTTCCGATGTGCGGCATGCCACCGCAGCCAACTACAAGGCCAAGGCAGACCTGCTACAGGCCAATCTCGGCTATCTCCTGGCTTGGGCCGAACTCCAACGAACCATCGGGCGCACCCCGGGGGCGGGAGCGACGGGAGAACTTCGTGATCCTTTGGTCCTTAAGGACAAGTAGGAGCGGCTGCGGCACGGATCTCTAGATAAAGGTAGGGTCTTTCGATGGCAACGACGATTACTTCAATCTCTCCGGACAACCCGAGCGGCGCGATTAAAACCATCCTGGCCGTTATGATAGAGCATGCCGGCGGAGACTTTGTGGGCGTGCTAGACCCCCAGCCGGAACACAATCTACCCGCTTACGTGCTGTTTAATCACCCTCGACACCACTCGACCCTGGCTCTCCGGCTCGATGAGAGCTTCGGCACGAACGCAATACTCCGGCGTCTCGCCGAGTGCGATGAGAGATACAAGGACGGCAGGTGACGATCATGAAGAATGGATTCGAAGGAATTAGGGCGTGGGCCACGTCAAGGATTCCAAAAGCCAAGGTACGGTGGGGTTTTGTGGCTGCACTCGTGGCAATCCTTCTTCTGCGGTCGTACTTTGTTCGTGTCCTGCTCACGAGCGAGCTCTTTTTTGCTTTTGCGTTTGCAGCCCTATCGGCGATCGGGGCAACCGCCTATCTGATGGCCGCCGTCGCGGCCTCATGGATCGAGCGGTCTCGGCAGAACGCGGAATCAGATTAGGTCGTAGGGAAGCAAGGGAGGATCAAATGATGAAACCAAGACAGCTTCAAGAAGGTCAACTCGCATTTTCAAAATATACAAGAGCTTTGCGCCCCACCAGGGCTTCGATGGCCAAGAGCCGTGTGCTTTCGGATGCAAGGAAGGGCGGCTCCCTTGCCGGTCGAACCGAGAAATTCCCTCAGGGAGTCGGACGCCTGTATTTGGCTATCGTGAATCGAGCCATCCTCGATGTCCTCGAGAATGGGGAAAACTCGGCGGCCGCGGAGCACTGGCTCCTCAGCAGGGATTTTGACAAGCTGCAAGAGCTGTTCGACTGACCCTATCCGGCAGAGAACGACCTCGAAATCGACTCGGACTGCACCCAGAAATACCTTATTAGCGCTTTCTCGTTCCAAAAGAAAAGTCCTCATCCGGTATTGGCGTTTAACGCGCTTTTCCGGACATTTCATACCACAAATTCATACCACAAATTCCGCGGGGCTCCGTTTGCCTGACCCTGCCACGTCCAAGGGAGGGTGGGCCAGCGGAGGCAGAGCCGGTTCATGGCCTGCCCCCGCCAGTGTCGGAAGGTCGCTCTGGAGGGTTACGCAGAGAGATTGCATTTAACTTTCCAAATTTGGCTCGAGACTTCATTTGCAGAGTGCCACTTTTCAGTTGCGCCAGAAGCACTTACAGGATTCGGAGGGTTTCCGGCTGGCCAGGCGATCCGGGTCGGCGTCAAGGACCGCAAGGTTTTGACCATGCTGTCAAAATCCCGTCATGTCGCGTCGTCTACGAAGTCCCTTGCTTTCGCCTAACCTGGCAAGTGTCTTTGACCCAGGTGGTTGCCTCGATTTCCACTGTCCCGGCGGCCTCTGCGGGCTGTTTCGATTGGAAGCGTGAATGCTGAATGATTCCGCATGCTGGTTACACCGGGACCCGAAACGATCGTCACCAGCGGGGTGGTCAGGATGTCTGGAGCCATTATTCATGCCGAGGTTTTGCTGGATGCGACGTTTCTGAGCAACGGAGCGGATACGCATTGGGTAACCAAGAATCGCACCGTGTGGAATGAGCTGGAGCGCGTGAGCGAGGAACGGGAACTGGTCTACGAGATCAGCTGGGTTCCAGAACTCGGCGCGTGGCGGAGCTTCCTGTGCTCACAGCGAAGGCTGGTAACGGTTTCGTAGCTTCGTCAAGGCAGAATCCCCGTAGAAACAAAGGTGGGATGGCCTGGAATCGGCCGCGTCGCGCGCGGTAAACGGCATCCTGGAAGAGGGCTCCGAAACGAGAATCCGGCGGCTCCATTTGCGTGAGCCCGTCGCAGTCCTCAGAAGGCCATTTCGCGAGACCAGACTTCAGCCGTCCTTGCGCGAAGGCCCTCGAAGTCAGCTTGGCGACGGAAAAACGGGAAAGGCCTCGCCCCACGGATGGGAGTGACGAGCGCGCGCTCGGCCATTCGCTTGAGATGTTTTTTGGCTCGACACAGGCGGGACTTGAAGGTTCCCCTGGCAACGCCCACGAGAGCCCCCGCCTGTTTGACAGGGATTTCGTCGAAGTACGCCATCCTAAAGGCCTGGCGAAGTGCGGGACTAAGTTCGCCGACCAGGCCATCGACCAGATGAAGCGTCTCCGTCTCCGCACAATACATTTCCGGATCAGGGTTCGAGGCTGGAATCTGTTCCATCGCGAAGGGATCATCGGCGCCCGCGGTTTCCAGAGCAAACTCGGCACGCGCGGGCTTCCGCTTTCGCCGGACCATCAAGGACGCGTTCACGACAACTCGGGTGAACCAAGTCTTGATCGCGGAGCGGCCTTCAAATCTGCGCAAATGAACATAGGCCGAAACGAGCGCATCCTGGATGGCGTCTTCTGCGTCTTCCTTGTTTCGCAAGATCCCGTAGGCCAGGCCCATGAATTTCGCTCGCGAAGCCGTAAACATTTCTTCGAACGCTTGCCACTCCCGGTTTTCCGGTGCGAGCGGTACGGCCGCGCTAGCCGGACGGTCGGTTAGGCGCTCGTTCTTGCTCGATCGTTCTGATCTTCGCGAGCGGCCGGTAGATGCTCGGGTGCGAGGGCCACAATTCCCAGATACGTTGCTCACAGAAATCTCCGCATAGTCCGTCGTTGATGAAGCATCTCTAGGTCCAACGAATAGGCCGGGCCAAGGATCGGCAACCATCCTGTTTTCAATCGAACAATCACACTGGCTTCGGGTGAGGCGCGAGAATCTCACGTGTGCCGCGATTCACGACAAGTGTTTGACACTAGAGTCGAGCACCTGACGCGCGAGGGACCCGCGGAATGAAACAAACTCTTCACCTCGCGCTTGGCGTTCATCGTAAGCCACTTGCCATGGGTGGGGTTGTGGCCGATTGGCAAGCACCTTGCTCGACAAGTCGAACGAGTGTTGAGGGGCAATCGTGCGGATAGGGCTTGCTTCCGACCATATCGGACTCGAACACAAGGAAGACCTAAAGGCCTGGACCACTCGACGGGGGCACGCCACCGAAGATCCCTCTGCGAGGCGGGCCGCTCAAGGCGAATACCACTATCGGGCGAGAGCCTGCGAAACGGGCACGGGAAAGATGTTCGCGGGGGACTTAGAAGGAAATGCCGGCGTTTGCCAGTGAGATACACGTTGAGCGCGGCGGCGCGGGCGGTCGCACCCTCGGCTATTGCCTCCAGGCGGCCGCCGAACTGGGGCGATTTTTTGAACGGCCAGAGAAGCGAGCAAAGGATGGTTCGCCGGCCAGCAGGAAAAGGCGTAGAACGAAAGTTTGTCGCCGGAATTCGAAAACAGAAGCGGGAAGTCGAAAGAAACGAGAAGCCGCGTAGCGAACTGGAAGCTTAAACCGTGCTCGCGGAGCCAAGAGCCGCGGGAAGTCGAACGGTTTGCTTCGGAAAGCAGGCCAAGTGATGTCAATGACGGCTCCCAGGCTGGATCTCGACGAGCTCTGCGTAACCACGATGCGAACGCTGGCCATCGATGCGATCCAGCAAGCGAATTCGGGCCATCCCGGCACACCCATGGGCATGTCACCGACGGTGTACTGCCTGTGGCAGAGGCTGCTGAGATTTGATCCCGCAGACCCCATCTGGATGAATCGTGACCGCTTCGTCCTTTCGGCTGGACACGCCTCGACGATGCTGTACACCGTTCTGCATCTCGCAAGGGTAAAAGCGGTCGATCCCGAATATGAAATCCTCGGCCGGCCTTCGGTCACACTCGACGATCTCAAGACCTTTCGACAGTCGGGAAGCCGCTGTGCCGGACATCCGGAATACCGTTGGACCTCAGGCGTCGAAACCACCACGGGCCCCCTGGGTCAGGGTGTGGCCACGAGCGTGGGTATGGCCATTGCCGAGAAGTGGCTCGCGTCGCGATACAATCGGCCGGGTTTCGAACAGTTCGGCTACCGCATTTACGCCCTCTGCGGCGACGGTTGCATGATGGAAGGGCTGTCGGGAGAAGCCGCGTCACTGGCAGGTCACCTGAAGCTCGATAATCTCTGCTGGATCTACGACAACAACCACATAACGATCGAAGGCAAGACGGAGATCACGTTCACCGAGGATGTCGCCGGCAGGTTCCTCGCCTATGGCTGGAACGTCGTTCGTGTGGGAGACGCCAACGATCTGGATCGCATCGAGAATGCGCTCAGGACTGCCGCGGGCACGACCGGCAGACCGTCTCTTGTGATCATCGACAGCCACATCGGCTACGGATCCCCGCACCGGCAGGATACGAGCGCTGCCCACGGCGAGCCGCTCGGCGAGGAGGAGATCAAGCTGACGAAGCAGGCCTATCGATGGCCGGCCGATGCGAAGTTTCTGGTGCCCGAGGAGGTGTACGAACACTTCGCATCCGGTATCGGACGAAGAGGCCGCGAAGCCCGCCAACAGTGGGAACAGCAATTTGCCGAGTACAGCAAGAAATTTCCGGAGCTGGCGAAGGAAATTGAGCAAATCCAAAAGCGAGAGCCACCCGCGAACTGGTCGAAAGATATTCCCTTCTTTCCGGCTGATGCAAAGGGAATTGCGGGACGCGAGGCGTCTGCCAAGGTTTTGAACACCATCGCACCGAACTTTCCATGGCTGCTTGGTGGTTCCGCCGACCTTTCCCCATCCACCAAGACGCGTTTGACCTTCGCGGAAGCAGGCGATTTCCAGGCCGGCAGCCCCTCGGGCCGGAACCTGCACTTCGGAATCCGAGAACATGCCATGGGTGCCATCTTGAACGGTCTTGCACTCTCGAAGCTGAGACCCTTCGGATCCGGGTTCCTCATCTTCAGTGACTACGGGCGGGGCGCCATACGGCTTAGTGCGCTGATGGAAATTCCCGTCATCTACATCTTCACGCACGACTCCATTAGCGTTGGCGAAGACGGCCCGACGCACCAGCCGATCGAGCATCTGATTTCCCTGCGCGCCATCCCGAACCTCGTGGTCCTGCGGCCCTCGGATGCCAACGAGGTCGCAGAAGCGTGGCGACTCATCCTCGAAATGCCCCGGCAGCCGGTGGTCTTGATCCTGACGAGGCAGGCCCTACCGACTTTGGATCGGAAGCGTTTTGCGGGGGCGAGTGGTCTGGCGCGAGGAGCCTACGTACTAGCGGACGCTGATGGTGGTAAGCCCGATGTTCTGCTCTTGGCGACGGGAAGCGAAGTTTCCCTATGCATCGAGGCGTACGAGGAGTTGACGCGTCAAGGGATACGCGCGCGTGTCGTTAGTATGCCTTCCTGGGAGCTGTTTGAACGGCAGAGCGAAGAGTACCGGCGAAGCGTGCTGCCTCCGTCGGTGCGTGCCCGGGTTGCGGTTGAAGAGGCATCCACCCTCGGTTGGTGTCGCTATGCGGGAATGGACGGCGCCATCCTCGGCATGAAGACATTCGGGGCCTCCGCACCTTTGAAGGTTCTGCAAAAGGAATTCGGATTCAGTGCTGCGCACGTGGTCGAAGCAGCCAAGGCACAGCTCCAAGAGGTGAGATAGAAATGCATTCTCCGTCGCGTCCGGCCACGCCGGATTTTCGTCGAAGGAAAGGTCCGCGAGTACCTCGGCGAACTAGGACACACCGACGAAGACCTGGAGACCGGTAGCTCGGTTCCTGTCGACTATCCCGACTTTGCCGAAGCGGTTGCTGAAGAGAGTTGCTAGAAGCGAGAAAAGAGGAGTGACAGAGATGCAACTTGGGATGATCGGTTTGGGAAGAATGGGAGCCAACATGGTTCGCCGGCTCCAGAGAGCCGGACACCAGTGCGTGGGCTTTGACCGTAATGTGGAATCGGTGAAGGAAGTTGCCGCCGACTGTGCGACCGCTGCTGCTTCGATCGATGATTTGGTGAAAAAACTTCAAAAGCCACGAGCGGTATGGCTGATGGTGCCGGCGGCGGTCGTGGACAGCACTTTAGCGCAGCTGGCCGAAAAACTGGATCATGGCGACATCGTGATTGATGGCGGCAACTCGTACTACATCGATGACATCCGGCGCGCGAAAGAGCTAGCCAGCAAGGGATTGCACTACGTCGATGTGGGCACGAGCGGCGGTGTGTGGGGTCTCGAGCGCGGCTACTGCCTGATGATCGGAGGTGAAAATCAGATTGTCGAGCATCTGGATCCGCTATTCAAATCGCTGGCTCCTGGACGCGGCGATATTCCACGGACGCCGGGGAGAGACAAAGTACCTGGAACTGCCGAAGAGGGCTATCTGCACTGCGGCCCGTCGGGGGCAGGGCACTTCGTGAAGATGGTGCATAACGGAATCGAGTACGGGCTGATGGCTGCTTACGCCGAGGGTCTCAACATCCTTAAACACGCGAACGCCGGAAGCCGAACGCGAGAAGTGGATGCCGAGACCACGCCGTTGCGCAATCCGGAGCTTTACCGTTATGACTTCCCTCTTGCGGACGTGGCCGAGGTATGGAGGCGAGGAAGTGTCGTCTCGAGCTGGCTCCTCGACCTAACGGCTATTTCCCTGCTGGAACAGCCTTCGCTCGAGAAGTTTTCCGGAAGAGTATCAGACTCCGGCGAAGGTCGCTGGACGATTTTGGCGGCCATCGAAACGACCGCGCCGGCACCGGTACTCACGGCGTCGCTGTTTGAGCGCTTCGCCTCGCGCGGCGAAGACGACTTCGCCGAGAAACTTCTTTCAGCGATGCGATTTCAGTTTGGCGGACACCTCGAGAAGGCCGCAGGTGCAAAGTGAACCGCTCGGCACGGGAAACCCGCCTGGAGACGATGATCGATCGTGAAGTCCTCGGAGAAGGCGCCGGCGTTACAGACGGTGCTCCAAGGCTGTACGAGCCGCAACAGCTTCCCGCCCGATGATCCGGCCAAGGTTAGGCAGGGTTCTCTGGTTGGTGGGTGGACTAGGGCGGGCAGGTTGAAGCCGCTGGGAGAAGCGAAGTTTCTAGGAGAAAAAACGATGGCAACCGTTGTGCGTTCTACAATCGAAGCCTACCTCGGCCCCCGAGCGGAGTCCCTGCTGGGTTTCCATTCCCCCAAAATAGGAAAGGAACGGCTCCATCTTCCCGGCCCCGACTTCATCGATCGGGTGTGGGCGGGTTCGGACCGCAGCATCCGAGTCTTAATCAACCTCGAGAGGCTGTTCGGACACGGCAGGCTGGGACGGACCGGTTACATGTCGATATTGCCGGTGGACCAGGGGATTGAACACTCGGCGGGAGCCAGTTTTGCAAAGAATCCGGACTACTTCGATGGGGAAAACATCGTAAGGCTGGCGATCGAAGGGGGATGCAACGCGGTCGCCTCGACCTACGGCGTGCTGGGCTCAGTCGCCCGCAAATATGCGCACAAGATCCCTTTTATCGTGAAGCTCAACCATAACGAATTGCTGACCTACCCGAACAAGTTCGACCAGGTCTTTTTTGGAACGGTCGACGAGGCCTACGAAATGGGCGCGGCGGCGCTGGGCGCCACGATCTACTTTGGTTCGGAGCAGAGCGACCGGCAGATCATGGAGGTGAGCCGGGCTTTTCGGCGCGCGCACGAGCTGGGCCTCGCCACCGTTCTGTGGTGCTATCTGCGCAACAGCGCTTTCAAGAAAGACCGGGATTATCACGTGTCCGCGGATCTGACCGGACAGGCCAATCATTTGGGCGTCACGATCGAAGCCGACATCATCAAACAAAAGCTTCCGGAGAATAACGGCGGCTATGAGGCGCTCAACATGGGCAATTCGAGTTACGGCAAATTCGACAAGCGCATTTACTCGGATCTCGCAAGCGACCACCCGATCGATCTCTGCCGCTACCAAGTGGCCAACTGCTTTATGGGACGGGCAGGACTGATCAACAGCGGCGGGGCGTCCGGCGCCAATGACTTCGACGAGGCTGTGGCAACGGCAGTGATCAACAAGCGAGCGGGCGGCACGGGACTGATCTCCGGCCGGAAGGCCTTTCAACGGCCCCTCGCTGAAGGGATCAAGCTTCTAAATACCATTCAAGACGTCTATTTGAGCCCGGAAGTAACGATCCCCTGACAATCCACGCAGCCCGCTTTCGGGCAGAAAGGCAAGCCGAGATGCAGCACCAAGCCGATCGAAAGCTCTCGAGGGCGGGAATTTCCCGCGACTCGTTGTGAGCGGTCTAGCGCTAGACTCGGGGCTGATTGCCGCTTTTGCGGCCGTTTCCGGATCTTTCGTCGGCTCACTTGGCTCCATCGTGGGCGGCTGGATCAATCAGAGCCGTCAAGATCATCGGGCACAGCCGGCAAAAACGATTGCTGCCCGCGAGGCGTTGTATTCCGATTTCATCGCCGAAAGCGCTTGTCTGCTGGTAGACGCTTTAGATCACAACGTGGGTGATCCTCAGAGGTCGATACCGCTATACGCCCTGCTCAGCCGTATCCGGCTCAGCTCTTCTTCGCGCGCTCTCGAAAAGGCTGAAGCCGTGGTACGGAGCATTCAAGCGACGTATGGGCAGCCGAATCTGACAGCCGAGCAGATACAGTTTTTCGCCGGAAAGATTGAGGGGCCTCTAAAGGAGTTCGGCGATACTTGCCGCAGTGAGCTGAATTCGCTTGAGAGGAAACTTTAGAAAGTCAAGCCGTATCGTCCAGGTGACGCCGATCACAAATGCTTCAGAAGATTCTTTTTCCGGTTGATTTCTCGGCTTCATGTATCGCGATGGCCGCCTATGTCGAGCGGGCGGCGACGATTTTCGGCGCCAATGTAACCCTCGCCCACGTGTGTGATCTCGCTAGTCACAATGGGTTTGAGCTCTATGCGCGGCGGAGTGATGAGATCGCCGAGGACCACTGGAAACTGGCGGGGAACAGGCTCGAGCTGTTTCTCCATTCCCGTTTTGCGGCTGGCACGTGGCGGCGGTTGCTGCTGGCAGGCGAGGCGGCGAGTGCGATCAGTTCGGCCGCGAAGAAGGGCAAATTTGACCTGATCATGATGCCGACGCATGCGGGGCGCTTTCGGCGGATGCTCCTCGGTTCGACAACGGCCAGGGTGCTCAACGAGGCCGACTGTCCAGTGTTGACGATGCAGCATGCGGAGACGGCGACGCCGCGGTCCGCAGAGCATCGAAGGTGGGTTTGTGCCGTCGGCTTGAGCTCGGATTCCGAACGAGTCCTCGATTATGCGAAGCGCGTCTCATCGGCTGCCGGCGCCGAGCTTTCCGTGATTCACGCCGTTCACGCCTGCAACCGGCGGTCCGGCAGGGTAGTGCCGGGCGAAGAGGAAATGGCGCGGCATATTGCGGAGCTCCAGGGCAAGGCAGGTTCCGAGGCAACCGTTTGCATCGCCACCGGCCCTGTCAAAGAGGCACTACTGAACGAGGTCAGGGAGGCGTCTGCCGATGTTCTGGTAATCGGAAGGAGCCTTCGCGGCGCGTCGGAGCGAATCGATGATCTGACCTACTCGCTTGTGCGCGATTCACCCTGTCCGGTCGTGAGCGTCTGATGCGGTTGGTGCGCGTGAGCAATAGTGCCAAACCTCTGTCATGTGCTAGAGTCTTGACAGCCGGCCCTTCCGCGACAAATCTCATTTTTCAAGCCTTTAGGAATGGCACTGCTATTGCACGTCTCTCGATGTTGACATCTGCGAGTTGCATGAGTGACCGACTGCGCGACCGACAAAACGCACAAGCTGTTCAGACTCACTGCGGGAAGGTAAGGAGCGAAAAATAATGACAACTACAGTAACACTCAAAGAACCCTCAGCTCTATCGTTGAGCGCTTACGGAAAGGCGAGATCAACAACCGAAGGAGCACCCCTCGGTCGGGACGAACTCCGGAAAGTCCACGCCTACTGGCGGGCGTGTTCTTACCTGGCGCTCGGGATGATCTATCTCCAGGACAATCCTCTCTTGAAGGAACCTTTGAAGCCGGAGCATATCAAGAACCGCCTGCTCGGACATTGGGGATCGAGCCCGGGACTGGCTTTTATCTATATCCATCTGAACCGGCTCATCAAGAAGCTTGATCTCGACGTCCTCTTCATGGCCGGGCCCGGGCACGGGGCTCCCGGGGTCCTCGGACCGGGTTATCTCGAGGGAACGTACTCGGAGATTTATCCGGAAAAGAGCGAGGATGAACTCGGCATGCGTGAGTTCTTCAAACAGTTTTCGTTTCCCGGCGGCATCGGCAGTCACTGCACCCCGGAAACCCCGGGTTCGATTCACGAAGGCGGCGAGCTCGGCTACGTGCTCTCCCATGCCTGTGGAGCTGCGTTCGACAATCCGGAGTTGATTGTCGCCGCGGTGGTAGGTGACGGCGAATCCGAGACGGGGCCGCTGGCCACTTCGTGGCACATCACCAAGTTCCTGAACCCCATTCGCGACGGCGCGGTACTGCCGATCCTGCACTTGAACGGCTACAAGATCAACAATCCAACGCTGCTCGCACGCATCACTCACGAGGAGCTCGAAAACCTGTTGCGAGGATATGGCTGGACGCCCCACTTCGTCGAAGGGTCCGATCCCGAAAGCATGCACCAGGCCATGGCGGCGACGGTGGAACACTGCGTCGAGGAGATCCGAGCCCATCAGCGGGAATGCCGCGCGAGCGGTATTCCGAAGCGCCCTCGCTGGCCGATGATCGTCTTGCGCTCTCCAAAAGGCTGGGGCGCTCCGCAAGAAGTGGGCGGTCACCGACTCGAGGGTTTTTGGCGCGCCCACCAGGTGCCCCTCACGGAGGTTAAGAAAAACCCCGAACAGCTGCAGATCCTAGAGAAGTGGATGCGTGGCTACAAGCCGGAAGAACTGTTTGACCAGAAGGGCAGCCTGGTTCCGGAACTCAAAGAGCTGGCACCCACCGGCGCGCGGCGCATGAGCGCCAACCCGCACGCCAATGGAGGCGTCCTCCGGAAGGCGCTCCGCTTACCGGATTTCCGCGATTACGCAATCAAGGTGGATGCGCCGGGAAACATTGAGACCGAAAACGTCCCGCCACTCGGGAAATTCCTGCGAGACGTGATGAAGATGAACATGAACAACTTCCGCGTGTTCGGGCCCGACGAAACCACCTCCAACAAATTGCAGGCGGTCTACGAGGCGGCCAAGAAATTCTGGATCGCCGAGTACTTCCCGGAAGACCAGGACGGCGGCGAACTTGCGACAGACGGTCGAGTCATCGAGATGCTCAGTGAGCACACTATGGAAGGCATGCTCGAAGGCTATCTGCTGACCGGGCGAAATGGCTTCTTTTCTTCCTACGAGGCCTTTGTACACGTGATCGACTCCATGTTCAACCAGCACGCCAAGTGGCTTTCCATCTGCAACCACCTTTCCTGGCGCCAAAAAGTAGCCTCCCTGAACCTCCTCATTACTTCGACGGTCTGGCGGCAGGACCACAACGGCTTCACGCACCAGGACCCGGGATTCCTCGACGTGGTCCTGAACAAGAGCGCCGCGGTCACGCGCATTTACCTTCCAGCGGATGTCAACTGTCTGCTGTCGGTCGCCAACCACTGCCTGAAGAGCGAGAACTACATCAATGTGATCGTTTCCGACAAGCAGTTACATCTTCAGTACCTCGACATGGATGCCGCGGTCGAACACTGCACCAAGGGCATCGGCATTTGGGACTGGGCCAGTAACGACCAGGCTGGCGAACCGGACGTGGTCGTAGCCTCCGCCGGCGATATCCCGACGCAGGAAGCCCTCGCCGCAACCGTACTGCTGCGCGAGGAGTTCCCCGACCTGAAGATCCGTTTCATCAACGTCGTCGATCTGTTCAAGATGCAGCCAAGCACCGAGCATCCCCACGGTTTGACGGATGCAGATTTCAATTCCCTGTTCACCACCGACAAGCCCATCATCTTCAACTTCCACGGTTATCCTTGGCTGATCCACCGCCTGGCGTACGGACGCAAAAACAAAAATCTCCATGTGCGCGGGTACAAGGAGAAAGGCAATATCAACACGCCGATGGAACTGGCCATCAACAACCAGACCGATCGATTCAGCCTCGCGATCGACGTCACTGACCGCGTCCCCAGGCTCGAGAAGATCGGGGGCCACGCCAAGGAGAAGTTCCGCAACCGGCAGATTGCGTGCCGGGCTCACGCCTACAAACATGGCATCGACAGCCCGGAGATCACCGGATGGCGGTGGCCACGTCCCTGAGTCTGAACGGCGCCGTGCCAGGTGGCCGGGGTTACCGCGACCCGGCCACCTCGACTCAATCCAGGCCCGCTCGAGAGGTGTCCGATTCGGTTATGAAAATTCTCGTTCTCAACTCCGGCTCCAGCAGCCAGAAAGCTTGCCTGTACGAAATAGGCGCGACACTCCCGGAACACCTGCCCATTTGCCTTTGGGAGGCGAAGATCGAATGGGATCGCGGAACCGCCGCGATGCGCGTCAAGAATTCGGCGGGGGGCGTCCTCACCGAACAGCTGCCCGTTACAACGCGCGAGCGCGTCATCCGGCATCTTCTGGACACCCTGTTTGTCGGCGCAGCGCGTGCCGTTGCGTCCCGCTCGGACATCGATGCGGTGGGGCATCGCGTGGTCCATGGCGGCCCGCACTTCGAAGATCCCGTAATCATCACGCCCGAGGTACGCTCGACAATCGACAGCGTTTCCGCGTTTGCGCCGCTGCACATTCGGGCTGAACTTGAGGGAATGGACATCGTCGAAAGTCTTTTCGGAGGTGTTCCGCAAATTGCCGTTTTCGATACCGGGTTTCATCGCCAGATGCCGCGATCGGCTGCCATCTATCCCGGACCCTATGAATGGTTCGAGAGCGGCATTCGGCGCTACGGATTCCATGGCATTAATCATCAGTACTGCGCCGACCGTGCCGCGCACCTGCTCGGCAAAGACGCCGGGTCGCTCCGACTGGTGACCTGCCATCTCGGCAATGGCTGTTCGGTGGCGGCCATTCGCGGAGGCCACAGCTTGGATACCACGATGGGATTCACTCCGCTCGACGGCTTGATGATGGGTACACGCTCGGGCTCGGTCGATCCAGGAATTCTGACCTTCCTCATGCGGGAAAGAAAGCTCGATGCCGAGGAAATCGACAAGCTGCTGAACCAAAAATCGGGCTTGCTGGGTGTCTCGGGCCTTTCGAGCGATATGCGTGACATCCTTGCGGCCATTTCAAGGGGCCACGAGAGAGCAAAGGTGGCATTCGACATCTATGTGCATCGCCTGCGAACCGCGATCGGCGGAATGGCCGCCGTGCTTGGAGGAATGGATGCCTTGGTGTTTACCGCCGGCGTCGGAGAAAACTCGCCCGAGGTGCGAGAGGCAGCCACGAGCGGGTTGCAGTTTCTGGGGCTCACACTCGACAGTCACGCCAATCGTCAACCCGGCGTCGATCAGGACATTGCAACCGCGGATTCACCGGTGCGCGTGCTGGTGATTCGGGCGGAGGAGGACTGGGCGATCGCCCGGGAGTGTTGGAGGCTGGTGCAGCGAACCGCCCAGGTAACGACAGGCAACTGAAACGTTGGAGAGAAACAGAATGAACGACGGACTTCCGCTGGTGTATACGGCGCGGCACGGTGAGACGGCTTGGAGCCTGTCCGGCCAGCATACCGGCCGCACAGACTTGCCGCTGACAGCAAATGGCGAGCGCAACGCCCGCCGCCTTGGAGAGCGCCTCAAGGGGCTGACCTTTCTGAAGGTATTTACGAGCCCCTTGCAACGCGCGTCCCGCACCTGCGAACTTGCCGGGTTCGGACCCGTAGCCGAACGCGATCCCGACCTCGTGGAATGGGACTATGGCCGATACGAGGGGTTGCGTTCGGCAGAGATCCTGGCCGAGCGCCCGGATTGGCAACTGTTCCGCGACGGCTGTCCGGGCGGGGAGTCACCAGCGCAAATCGGTGAACGCGCCGACCGGGTCGTCGAGCGAGTGCGTGCTGTTAACGGAAACGTCCTGCTCTTTTCGAGCGGCCATTTTATTCGCGTGTTGGCGGCCCGCTGGTTAGCGCTCGGTCCCGGTTCTGCCGGCCGGTATTTTCTGCTGAGTACAGCGAGCTTGAGCGCACTCGGGTATGAACACAATCTTTCGTATCCCGTGATTCGGCTTTGGAACGACGAGCATCACGTCATCGATTGAATCAAAGCGATGCAGCGGCCAATCGCCGACAGCACGGGCAACACCGATCCTAGATCCGGAGGGACTCAATATGAGCACAAAAGAAATCACCGGCCTCGACTCACGAGCTGCAGAACTGCTTCTTAAAAGGTACGGCTGCGGCCCGATTCCGTTCGTGGGTACGGAAAACGCTCTGTACGAACGGCATCTGGTTTTCGACCGGGGGATCAACCCGAAGGCAGCGAGCTCACGGGAACGCTTTGAGGCGTTCTCCCGCTCCATACGGGACATACTGGCGCAGCGCTGGGTGCTGACAAACCAGACGTATGAACAAGCGAACGCCAAGCGTATTTACTATCTGTCGATGGAGTTTCTCATCGGCCGCTCGCTGGCCAACAATGTCAGCAACCTGTTGCTCGATCCCCTGGTCCGAGAGGCGCTCGAGGATAAGGGTCTCGATTGGCTTGAGCTGGTCGAGCAGGAACCGGATGCGGGCCTTGGGAATGGAGGCTTGGGTCGCCTCGCGGCGTGCTTTCTCGACTCCATGGCCACGATGCAGCTTCCCGCCACGGGCTACGGTTTGCGGTACGAGTACGGGATTTTCAAGCAAGCGATCGTGAATGGATGGCAGCAAGAGAATCCGGACAACTGGCTGCGAGAAACCGATCCCTGGGAGATCGCCCGCGCTCAGGAGAAAGTAGAAGTCAAACTGAACTGCTCGTTCGCGCTGCGCGCCGGCAGCTTCGAGGTCATTGCGGGCCGTCCATCTACCTTGTTCGGCATTCCGTTCGATCGCCCGGTTGTGGGCTACGGGGGAAAGACCATCAACACCCTTCGACTGTGGGCCGCCGCGGCACCCGATTATTTCAATTTTCAGGAATTCGGTACCGGCGATTTTGTGGGAGCGCTCGGTGAAACCCTGGAGGCGGAATCGCTCACCCGGGTGCTGTACCCCGACGATTCAACGGCAGCGGGGCGAGGATTGCGTTTCCTGCAGGAGTATTTCCTTGTCGCGTGCTCCCTGGCCGACCTGGTACGGCGCTTTCGGCGACAGAATCTGGATTGGAGCCGGCTGCCCGAGAACGCCGCCATCCAGCTGAACGACACTCACCCCTCCATGGCCGTTGCCGAACTGATGCGGATTCTGCTCGATGATGCGCATTTGGGATGGGACCATGCTTGGGATCTGACCAAACGGACCCTGGCCTATACCAATCACACCCTGCTGCCGGAAGCCCTCGAGAAATGGCCGGTTTCGTGGTTTGAGATCCTGCTTCCCCGGCATCTCGAGATTGTTTATGAGATTAACCGGCGGCTGCTCGACGAAACCCGCACACGCTTTCCTGGTGACGACGGACGCGTCGAGCGCGTGAGCCTGGTTGAGGAAGGCAGCCAGCGCAAGATCCGCATGGCCAACTTGGCCATTGTCGGTTCGCACAGCACCAACGGAGTTGCCGCGGTGCACTCAAAGCTATTGCGGGCCACCACGGTAAAAGATCTCGCCGAACTGTTTCCCGAGCGCTTTAACAATAAGACCAATGGCGTCACCCCGCGACGCTGGCTGCTCGGAGCCAACCCGTCGCTCGCCGGGCGGATCACGGAAGCGATCGGCGAAGAGTGGATGACCGACCTCGGCCAGCTCGAAAAACTCAAACCGTTCGCAGAAGACGCGTGCTTTCGTGAACGATTTTTGAGCTCGAAACGCGAAGCCAAAGCGCAATTTGCCAATTGGCTCAAACGGACCTCGGGGCAGATCGTGGATCCGGACACCATCTTCGACTGTCAAATCAAGCGCATTCACGAATACAAAAGACAACTGCTGAACGCCCTGCGCATCGTCGTGATGTACAACCGGTTGCGGCAAAATCCCGGGCTCGCCATGCCGCCGCGCACCTTCTTCTTCGCGGGCAAGGCGGCGCCGGCCTACCATCTGGCCAAACTCATCATAAAGATGATCAACAGCCTGGCGGCCACGATTGACGGCGATCCCGTAACCCGGGACAAGCTCAAGGTCGTTTTCTTGCCCGACTACAACGTTTCTCTCGCCGAGCGGTTGATTCCGGCGTCTGACGTATCGAACCAAATTTCCACGGCTGGCTACGAAGCCAGTGGCACGAGCAACATGAAGTTCATGATGAACGGTGCGCTGACGGTCGGAACCCGCGACGGCGCGACCATCGAGATGGCGGAGGAGGCCGGCGAGGACAACCTTTTCCTCTTCGGTCTGACGGTCGAACAAGTCGAAAACAGCCGCGGCTGGTATAACCCCCATTGGCACTATGAAAACGAGCCAGAGACCCGGGCGGCGCTCGATCTTATCTTCTCCGACTACTTCAGTCACCAGGAACCGGGGGTGTTCGCGCCATTGCGCCATACGCTGCTGATCGAAGGCGACCACTACATGCACCTGGCGGATTTGACCTCGTACTGCCAGGCGCAGCAACGGCTCGGTGCTTTGTACGCCGCCCCAGGGGCTTGGGCACAGAAGGCGATCCTGAATGTCGCCAGTTCCGGGAAGTTTTCAAGCGACCGCACCATTGCCGAATACGCACGCGAGATTTGGAAGGTGGAACCATGCCTCATACCGTAGAAACACCTTCGATGCCGAAGGACCCCAACGAAGTTAGTGTCTCGCCGCTCGCAGGCCTGCCGGCTCCCAAAGAGATGCTCGTCGATCTGGTTCGCTTGGAGAGGGACTATTTCGAGCGTCATCCGGACATCGAAGATCCCAACCAACTGGTTAGCTTCGGCACCAGCGGGCACCGCGGCTCGTCGCTGCGCGGCTCCTTCACCGAGGCGCACATCCTGGCGATTACCCAGGCAATCTGTGACTACCGTCGGGAGCAGAAGATCAGTGGCCCGCTGTATATGGGAAAAGACACTCACGCACTGTCACGCCCCGCCGAACGCACGGCGCTCGAGGTGCTCGCGGCAAACCAGGTAGAGACCGTGATTCAACAGAATGACGGCGTAACGCCGACCCCGGTCATTTCGCACGCCATTCTCGTTTACAACCGCGGTCGCGATGAGCACTTCGCGGATGGCATCGTCATCACGCCATCGCACAATCCCCCGGAAGATGGAGGCTTCAAATACAATCCGCCCAACGGCGGACCGGCGGATACCGGAGTGACTCGCTGGGTCCAGGCTCGGGCCAATCAATTGTTGCAGTCTGGTAATATCGGCGTGAAGCGAATACCCTTTGGCAAAGCGATCGAAGCCGCTTCTACGCACCAAGAAGACCTGATGATGCCGTACGTTCGCGACCTCAAGAACGTCGTCGACACCGCAGCGATTCGCGGCGCCAAGCTCAAGCTCGCCGTGGATCCCTTGGGCGGTGCCGCGCGGCCGTATTGGGAACCGATCAATTCCATTTACGGGCTGGACATAGCGATCGTCAACCCGACGATGGATGCGACCTTTTCGTTCATGACGGTGGACCACGACGGCAAGATCCGCATGGATTGTTCGAGCCCCTATGCGATGGCGCGGCTGGTCGGGCTGAAAGATCAGTACCGGGTGGCTTTTGCCAACGATCCCGACTCGGATCGCCACGGGATTATTACTCCCGTTGCCGGGTTGATGAACCCGAACCACTATCTCGCTGTGGCGATCCGCTACCTGCTTACCCACCGCCCCCGCTGGCGCCCCGGAATCGCCGTCGGAAAGACCTTGGTGAGCAGCAACATGATCGATCGGGTTGTCAAAAAGCTCGCTCGCGACCTTTGCGAGGTGCCCGTGGGATTTAAGTGGTTTGTGCCCGGCCTCTTCGGGGGTTCGTTCTGCTTCGGCGGGGAAGAGAGCGCTGGAGCGAGTTTTCTTCGCTTTGACGGGACGGTGTGGACGACCGACAAGGACGGACCGATCATGGACTTGTTGGCCGCTGAAATTACGGCCCGCACCAATAAGGATCCTGGCGAGCACTACCGCGAGCTGACGGCGGAGTTCGGAATCCCTTACTACACGCGCATCGACGCGCCCGCCAGCCCCGACGATAAGGCCAGGTTACAAAAACTTTCACCGGACGCAGTGAGAGAATCGGAGCTGGCGGGCGAACCTATTCTCGCCCGGCTTACCCGGGCGCCGGGTAACCAGGCCCCCATCGGAGGCCTGAAAGTTGTGGCCAAGAGCGGCTGGTTTGCCGCCCGCCCCTCCGGCACGGAGAATATCTACAAAATCTATGCCGAGAGTTTCGAGAGCCAGGGGCACCTGCACGCGATCGTGAGCGAAGCTCAGCTGATCGTGACGAATGCGCTTCGTTCGGCCGAAACAGTTTCCCGAGAAGGATCGCGGTGAGTCCGTCTGCCACGGGAACGGATTTGCCGCCGTTTCCGCCCGAATACCGCGCCTCGGGTTTGCTGCTGCACGTAACGTCGCTGCCTTCACCCTATGGAATCGGTGATCTAGGGCCGTCGGCGTTTTCCTGGATCGACCGCCTCCATGACGCCGGCCAGCGATGGTGGCAGGCGCTACCGCTCGGCCCAACCGGCTATGGAAATTCGCCCTATCAATCTCTCTCATCGTTTGCTGGCAACGGCTTGCTGATCAGTCCGCATATCTTGATTTCCGAAGGGCTACTGCACTCGAGCGATTGCGAAGACCCCTTCGGTCGAGAGGTGATCGATTACGACGCGGTCATCCCGTTCAAGCATTGCCTCCTAGAGAAGGCCTGGAAAAACTTCCAAGCCGGTGAACGCAGGGATCTGGTTCCGCAGTATGAGGAGTTTTGCGACACGCAGAAAGGCTGGCTCGAAGACTATGCCCTGTTCCGTGCACTGAAAGCCAAATACAACGGTGCCTACTATCTCGAATGGCCGGAAGAATTGGTCGAGCGCCGCGCGCGCTCTCTCGGCGAGGCGCGGCGAGAGTTGGCGAATGAAATAGATGCGGTTCGCGTTGCACAGTTTCTCCTGTTCCGGCAGGCCGATCAACTCAAGGAGTACGCCCATCGGAAGGGCGTGGGCCTGATCGGCGATTTGCCGTTTTTCGTCTCTCCGGATTCGAGCGATGTCTGGGCCAACCCCGAGCTGTTTCTGCTGGATGCGGATCGCCGCCCGCGTTTCGTGGCCGGAGTTCCGCCAGACTATTTCAGCGCGGAGGGACAGTTGTGGGGCAATCCGGTGTACAACTGGGACGCCTTGCGTGCGACCGGGTTTCGCTGGTGTGTCGACCGGCTGCGCGCGCTGCTGGCGCATGTAGATCTGATTCGTCTCGATCATTTCCGCGGATTCGCAGCTGCCTGGCACGTTCCCGCCGGGGCGCCGACCGCGCGGTCCGGGCAGTGGGTCCCAGGTCCGGGAGCCGCCTTTTTCGAGGTCGTGCGTCGAGCGCTCGGCGGTCTGCCGTTTATCGCCGAGGATCTCGGCGTGATAACACCGGACGTGGTGACTCTTCGAGACCAGTTTCAAGTGCCCGGTACCCGCGTCCTGCAGTTCGCTTTCGACGGGCATCGCGACAATCCATACCTGCCCGAGAATTTTGTTCCGAACACCGTCGTGTATACCGGGACGCATGACAACGCCCCCAGTCGAGAATGGTACGAAGAATTGCGCGATGACCAAAGAAGGATCTTCTGGGGATATCTCGAGAGCGCACCGGCTGAGAGTTCGGAAGCAGCTCCTGCCCTGGTGCGTCTCGCATGGTCGTCCAAGGCGGCACTGAGCATTGCGCCGTTACAAGATCTTCTCAATCTAGGCAGAGAAGCCCGCATGAACACGCCCGGACGTCCCACCGGAAACTGGAAGTGGCGCGCCACGGAAGCCATGATGGCTCTGCCCGTATTTGAGACACTCGGCGAGCTGACTCGGAAATCCAGGCGGGCGGCCGCCCAAGATGCGAACGTCGCTCGGTGAATCAGACCGGATGGCGCCAGAAAGTCGTCTCCGGTCGATTGCCGAGCGAGACAACAAGATCAATGTGTGCCAGGGTCGATTCTGCGCCGGACGTCTGCCTAGTCCCTGAAATGCCAATCCTTGTGATTGATGGTCAGGGAAGCCACCTCTTCAGGCACAAAGGGAATGTTGCAGTGGCCGCGAACCTCGACAATGCAACCATCACTTACGGCAACCTGGTCGAATGACCTTCCGTCCTTAAGTTTTATACCGACCACCTGATAGCCGATACCTGTCTCTTCCGCTTCCTTCAACTGATCCACAAACCGCCATGGAATCGCAACGAGATGGGTTCCGACACCCCTCCCGGAGGGAGCTTCGCGTTTGAGACCCCTGCCACAACGGGAGTCCAAAAGGGTTTCAAAGGTGTCTGGCTTGAGGAAATCAAGTGATCGCACCACGACATCCGCGGTCAGATGTTTGCCGTCGCGACTTACCCCGATGCTCCTCATACCCGCGCGGTGTGCTCCTTCGAGGCCGGCGGAGGCGTCTTCGACGACAACGCATCGCTCGGGCGATGCGCCGACCCGCGAAGCCGCAGTCAAATACACTTCCGGATCCGGCTTCCCCTGGTGAACGTCCTCGGCCGAGACGATTCCCTGAAAATAGCGGGTCGCCGAAAGAGCTTCAAGGACCGCTTCGACATTCTTCCGAGGGGCTGCCGAAGCAATGGCCTGGAGCCAGCCACGCTTGTAGAGTCGCGGAAGCCAAGTTCTGACGCCAGGTAGCGGTCGGATTCCGTTCCTCCGAACTAACTTGCGATACAGCTCCTCTTTGGCACTCGAAATTCTGCTGATGCGCTCGGGACTCCCTTCGGCGCCAAGCCAATCGGAAAGGATCGAGTCATTGCGCTGCCCGAAGGAGGAAAGAAACTGCTCGCGAGTGACGGCGAAACCTTCCTTCGCCATCGTGTCGTGCCAGGAAATCCAGTGGAGCTGCTCGGAGTCGACGAGTGTTCCGTCCATGTCCCAAAGTACCGCGCCCGGCGTGTTCATCTTTGGACCCTTCGGGAAAACGCTGTGCTTATTTGAACCCGCCGATTGGAAAGCGTCAGGCGACTTTTTGCGCAACTTGCGAGAGTGCATAGTCTTCCAGGCGGCGGGCGTCACTGTTGAACTTGCGGATGCCTTCCGCCAGCTTCTCCGTCGCCATGGCGTCCTCGTTGTGCATCCAACGGAAGGCTTTTTCGTCGAGGTTCAGGCGTTCTTCCTTGCTCCTTTGTGCCATAACCGGATCGAGTTTGCGCTCGAGCGTACCCGCGGATTGCTCTAGCTTTTCGAGCAGTTCCGGACTGATCGTGAGCAAGTCGGATCCAGCGAGGCGGACAATCTGATTCATATTGCGGAAACTGGCCCCCATCACCTGCGTTTTATACCCAAATTTCTTGTAGTAATTGTAAATGCGCGTGACGGAGGCGACGCCGGGATCCTGATCCTCCGGAATCTCACTACCGCCGTGCTCTTTTTTATACCAATCGTAAATGCGGCCGACGAAGGGAGAAATCAGCGTTACCTTGGCTTCAGCGCACGCGACCGCTTGGGCGAAGCTGAAAAGAAGTGTCAGATTGCAGTGGGTGCCTTCCTTCTCGAGGATCTCGGCTGCCCGAATGCCCTCCCACGTGCTAGCGATCTTGATAAGAACGCGTTCGCGTGCCACACCCTTCTGGTCATAGAGTGAAATGAGCTTGCGCGCCTTGGCGATGGTGCCCACGCTATCGAAGCTCAAGCTGGCGGCGACTTCCGTGGAAACGCGGCCCGGGACTACCTTGAGGATTTCACATCCGAACAGGACGAAAAGGTGGTCAATGAATTCTTCCGCCGTTTCCGTATGATTACCACCGCGCGCCAGGGCTAGGGTCTCGGCCTCTTCCACTAGGTGACGGTAGCCCGGCATCTGCGCGGCCTTAAAAAGCAGCGACGGATTGGTCGTCGCATCCTGCGGACGGTGCCGGGCAATGGCCTCGATGTCACCGGTGTCGGCGACAACGGTCGTGTATTTCTTCAGTGATTCGAGCAAAGTCATGGTCATCTCCGGTTCTACCACACACGGCGATCCAGATCCCGGCAAGCGAACTGACATGCTGCACCTCGAAGGCCATTCGCAAGGCTTGCCGAATACCATGACTCTCAGGGCGAGGAGTCACACAGATGACAGTTCTGACAGTCGATTGGCACTCGCGGCAACCAAGCGGCCGTGCTCCAGCAAGGAGTTAACGCGAGCTGCGCCTAGAGCCAAAGGAAGGCGGGGCGCGGTCCTGGTTTTCGTTGACCCGGCATTTGGAGACCCATAACTGCCAGGGGTCTCTACCGTCACTTGCCAAATGCTTGCCAGTCCGCGGCTCGGCGGGCGCATCCGTTCCTTCTCTCCTGCGCGCTGACGCTTCTGTTCAAGTCATTCTCGCCAAAGACTATGCGCGATTTTTGACCATCGATTCGGAGGCTGGAGACTTGAGTGCCTCTAAGGACTGCGAACGCGAGTACGTCACCCCGGACGGACGCTACCGATGGAGGCGAAAGCCTCGATTCGACCCGTTCGTCAGGAACCGAGCTGTCGAGTGCTTGCCCCCAAGATAAACGGGTCAAGACACGAAGGAGCGCCTTAGGGTGGAACGCAAGGTGCTTCAAGAGAAATGCCCAGCCACCTCTGACGCCCCGAAATCATGGGTAGCGCATTGGCCGGGCGGGAGCGGGGCCGCACATGAGCGGATCACGCGGTTCGAAGCGCGCGAACGGGTGGCTGATCTGGTGCATGGCGATCTCTCCTTTCCTTGCCTCGATGGCTTGCGGTCAACAATCCTCGAGCCCGCAACCAGCTCCTGCCGGACACCAAGCTGACCAGCTTCAGCAGCAACTTGAGCAGCTAAAACAGCAGTACGACGCCACGACTCGCGAACTCGAGCAGCGCATCGCCGCCCTCGAGCAGCAGATCCAAAAACAAAAGGAAAAAGAGAAAGAAGAAAAAGAAGCTCGCGAAAAGGCAAAACAAGGGACCATCTCGGCTGTAGAGTTGGCGGCTGAACAAGCAGCGCAAAAAGCTGTCGCCGGAGGAGCCGGCGACGTGGGCGCCCAGTACCAGGGCCAACTCCCTTCGGAACCAACCTACGACCTGCTGAGAGAGGCGGACGTCAAAATCGCGAAGCTCGAGGATCAGGTGCGGAGTTTTGAATTCCACGGATATTTTCGTTCCGGTTATGGCCTGAACAGCGTGGGCGGACAGCAAGTCGCATTTGCCGCGCCTGGAGCCGGAGCGAAATATCGCCTCGGAAACGAGGCGGAAACCTACGCCGAGTTGATCTTCGTCAACAACTGGCTCAACCCGGAGCAGAATGCGGATAAAGCGTGGATGAAAACGGAGGTTATGATCGAGGCCAACACCTCGAACTCGGCGAATTATGCAGATTTTCCCAACGGCATTGGCAACGACCAGTTCCGTTTCCGGGAAGCCTTCGTTCAGGCCGGCAACGTGCTCGAGAGCCAGCCCGATGCCAAGTTTTGGGCCGGCGAAAGATATTACCGGCGCCAGCACATCGAGATCAACGATTTCTACCCCCTGGATATGAGTGGCTACGGTGGCGGCGTCGAGGACGTCAACGTAAGAGTCGGGAAGATAGCTGTCGCGTTCATTTCGGGTGCGCGGCCCGACATCGTCACGAAAAACGGGTATCTCAGCAAGAGCAACATCGACGTGCGCCTCTATGACTTGAAAGGCCCCTTTGGTCTTTGGGGCGTGTGGTTCGACTACGCGACCTCGAAGGGCGGCGCGACGCCGACGGGGACAACCATCCCGACGACCGACGGATACGCGTTCGGCATTCGCCATCAACGCCTCGAGTGGCACGGTGGCTATCATTCGTTGTCGGTCCAGTACGGCACCGGAGCGGCCAGCAATTTCAGCTCGGTGCTGGAAGATCCGACGCCGTTTCTCCAGAGCTCGGCGCGGCTTCTTGTCGTGGAGCAGCTGCTCTACCAGCCCAACGACAGGTTCGCCATCATGCCCATCTTCGTCTACCAGCGCTTAAAGGATGGGAATCCCCAACACGGTTGGAATGAGTGGATATCGTTCGGTGCTCGACCACAGATCTTTTTCACCAAGTACGTCTCCTTGGCGTTCGAAGGAGGATTCGACCACACCAACAGCCCCGGTCAGTTCGACGGATGGCTGCGCAAGTTCACCATCGCGCCCCAAATCGGCGCGGGCAGGAAGTTCTACAGCCGGCCGGTGCTTCGTGCCTTCCTGACGTATGCCAGCTGGTCTGATGGATTCCGTGGCTTGGTGGGCGGGATTCCCTACTTCGACAGGACAAACGGATTGACCTATGGCGTGCAAGCCGAAACGTGGTGGTAGCCCGGGGGAGCAAACGACCGGGTAGAGGAGCTGCAAGGCACTGCTCGAGAGCTGCCGATAAAGCCAGAGCAAGATCGAGGAGGGAGCGATGGCAACGCAAGAAGGAATCAGCAAAACCGGCGCGGCCCCACCTGTCCGAGTCCAGGTCGCGGCGACGACACCGAACTACTCACGCCCTCTCGCCATCGTCACCACGCTCTTCTTCATGTGGGGGTTTCTGACCTGCCTGAACGACATTCTGGTGCCACACCTGAAGTCGATTTTTGACTTGACCTACGCGCAGGTCATGCTCGTCCAGTTCGCTTTTTTCTCGGCCTATTTCCTATTCTCAGTGCCCTGGTCGAAGGTCGTGAACACCATCGGCTACCAGAGAACCATGGTCGTGGGCTTGCTGACCATGGCCTGCGGAGCCTTCCTGTTCGTGCCCGCGGCGTCGGCCGCCTCGTACCCCTTATTCTTGGCCGCGCTCCTCATTCTCGCGGCCGGGATCACCGGTCTTCAGGTGTCCGCGAACCCTTATGTCGATCTGTTGGGTAAACCTGAGACGGCTTCGAGCCGGCTGGACTTGACGCAGGCTTTCAATTCGCTCGGCACTACGATCGCTCCGAAGCTCGGAGGATTGCTGATCCTGAGCGCCGCGCCACTCGCGATCGAACAATTAAGGCAGCTTGCGCCTACGGCCCTTCATGCCTACCGCGTGCACGAGGCCGCCTCGGTCAAAATGCCCTATACCATCATCAGCGTTGTCCTGGTGTTGTTGGCCGTTTTGATCGGCAGGTTCAAACTGCCAAAAGTCGAATCCGAACTGCCCAGCCCGGGAGACAAGGCGACGGATTCGATCTGGAAGCATAGGAATCTCCTCCTGGGTGCCATTGGGATTTTCAGTTATGTGGGTGCCGAAGTGTCCATCGGTAGTTTTTTGGTGAATTATTTCGGTTTGCCTGAGATTGCTGGCCTTTCCGCCAAGTCCGCCGCCGGTTTTGTTTCGTTTTACTGGGGCGGCGCCATGGTCGGACGCTTCCTCGGGGCGCCCCTCCTACGGCGGGTGAAAGCCGGATACTTGCTTGCCTTCTGCGCCGTTGCTGCGGTTACGCTGACCGTAGTTTCCATGATGATGGGCGGACACACAGCCATGTGGAGCATTCTCGCCGTCGGGCTGTTCAACTCCATCATGTTCCCCACGATCTTCAGCCTGGGAGTAGCGGAACTCGGCCCTTTGACGGGGACCGGGTCCGGCATCCTGAATATGGCCATCGTCGGTGGTGCCATCCTGCCCGTCATCCAGGGTGTCATTGCCGACCACGTTGGGCTTCACCATGCTTTCGTTCTGCCGGTGATTTGCTACTTGTTTATTTTGTTCTATGGACTGAGCGGATCGAAGCCGAATAGCGAGCGGTACGCAAGATCGTGACAACACAAACCGGAGGACTGTAATGCTGGTTGCAGGAGATATTGGCGGGACCAAAACGGACCTGGCGATCTTCTCGAGCAAGGCGGGTCCTCTTGCGCCGATCGCGCAGGAAAGGGTGCACAGCACCGACTATCCGAGCCTTCAGGCCATCGTGAAGGAGTTTCTTCGAAAGGCAAAGACGCCGGTTGATCGCGCTTGCTTTGCCGTAGCGGGTCCCGTGATCGGCGGACGCGTGAAGACCACCAACCTGCCGTGGGCCATTGAAGACACCTCGCTGGCCGAGGAGCTGAATCTGAACATCAAGTCGGTTCAGCTCATCAACGATCTTGAGGCCATCGCCCGGGCTGTGCCCATCCTGAGGCCCAGCGATGTGCAGACGATTAATGCCGGCGAACCGGTTCCGCGAGGTGCCATTGCGGTGATCGCCCCAGGCACGGGTCTTGGTGAGTCCTTCCTCGCGTGGGATGGAATGCGCTACGTGGCTCACAGCTCGGAGGGCGGCCACAGCGACTTCGCGCCGGCGGACGAAAGACAGGTGCGGCTTCTCGAGTACATGTTCAAGATCTTTGATCACGTCAGCTTTGAGCATGTGTGCTCGGGAATCGGGATTCCTCATCTCTACCGCTTCTTGCGTGATATGGAGCGGATTCCAGAGACGCCAGGAATCTCGAGGCTGGTCGATTCAGCGCCTGATCCCTCCGTCGTGATCATAAATCACGCGTTTGTGGAGGCGAATCCGAGCAGGCTCTGCGCCGCGACCATCGAGCTGTTTGCCTCAATCCTGGCCGCAGAAGCCGGGAATCTCGCGCTGAAGTTTCTTGCAACGGGAGGCGTCTACATCGCTGGTGGAGTTGCGGTTCACGCGTTGCGCGCCATCAAGGAGCCTACGTTCATTCAACGCTTCAGGCGCAAAGGGCGTTTTGCGGAGCTGATGGGTCGCATCCCGATCCAAGTTGTCACCAGCCCCGCCGGATTGGCCGGTGCAGCCGCTTGTGGTTTGGAAGCTCAGACCGCTTGATTTCTAGGTACCGTCATCCGTACCCTGAGGTTCCGAACTATCCGGCTCCGGCCCCATTGACGCTGCTGCCAGCTTTAGCTGCGCCGGGCCCTAATTTATTAATCCAGGAATTCCTTCACACCCCACTCGAAACGACATCCGCCCGGGCAGCACCCACCCATGAGCGAGACATTTCTCGGAGGGAAAGGTCCCAGAGGTAGAGGCCACCTTCGGCAATGCACACCTGCGCTCCCGTCCACTCCCCAACCGGGCACCTCCGCCAGCCGTGACGCGAGCATGCGATTGTCCCATGAGACCATTTACCGTAGCCTGTTCATTCAAGCGCGGGGAGTATTGAAAAAGAGCTGCTAGAGCACCTGCGGTCGAAGTGGCGCAAATGGCATCGACGACTCGCCCCGGGACTGTCCGCCGACGCTGGCATGTCCCAAGGGGCGCGATCCGCGAAAGGCCCGCGGAGGTAAAGACCAAGCGATTCCTAGCCCGGAAATCTCACAAGGAATAGCAACGAATCGTTGAAAGAAGTGGAAAAAGGCCGCTTTCTCGGGCATAACTGCGGTGTCTAGACGTAGTCAGTGTCCGATGGAAAGAGGCCTTTTCAATGACAGAGTGTAACCAGACTTTCTTCCCATTTGAAGCTCATTTTTCACGGCAAGTGGTCGCTCAGTTCGAGGGCAGTTGGTTGACCACCGAAGGCGGTTCTCTTTTGCTTCGTCAAGTGGATCGCAAGATCGACTTGCTACGGCGGGTGGCTCGCTGCTTCACCGACTACCGGCAGCCAGAACGGATCGCGCACCGTCTCGAAGAGATGCTTGCGCAACGAATTTACGGGCTGGCGTTGGGTTACGAAGACCTGAACGATCACGAGCAACTACGGCAAGATCCGCTCCTG